>Ga0111538_10004402_pt1 | contig 19576 bp, 18 predicted proteins | sample SoiMethybrSBSTD1_FD_79669 | JGI IMG/M metagenome (GOLD analysis project Ga0111538, IMG submission 79669) | Bulk soil microbial communities from a Populus tree surrounding site in Tennessee, USA - Soil MetaG P. TD hybrid SBSTD1 (version 2)... | ecosystem: Environmental > Terrestrial > Soil >...
AGCATGCGGATCGAGCCCATGAAGAGCTCCTCGTTCTCCTCGGCGCGCCGCTTGACCTCCTCGATCGCCTTCTGGATCTCCTCGCCCATCACGTTGAAGGCGTCCGCCAGCACGCCGACCTCGTTGTGGCTGCGCACGCTCACGCGCGTCGCGTAGTCGCCGCCCGCGAGGCGCCGGGCGCCTTCCGCGAGCTTCTGCACCGGGCGGCTGATCTCCCCCGCGAACAGCGTGCCGAGCAGGATGGCCAGCACGGTCACGATCGCGACCGTGCGAAAGGAGTCGTTGCGCAGCTGGATCGCCGTGGCATAGGCGGTCGTCTCGTCCGTCTGGACCACGACGCCCCAGCCCGACTTGTCGGTGAGCGGCATGAACGTCCCGACCATCGGCCGCTGGTCGAGCGTGAAGTTCACGGTGCCGCCCGCGCGCTGGCGGCCCGTCATCAGCTCCCCGACGATCGGCACCTTCGAGAAGTCGGCGGCCAGCGGCTGCGACGGGTCGGAGTGCGCGACGATGCGCCCGCGGCTGTCGACCAGGTACACCTCGGAGGCGCCGGAGCTGGCGCTCGTCATCTCGCGGATCGGCTGCAGGCTGGCGACCCCGAGCACGACCCCCAGCACGCGTCCCGCGAGCTTCACGGGCTCGCCGAAGATGATCACGGGCTCCTGCAGCGAGTCGGCGATGATCGGGACGGAGATCATCGGCGTGCCGTTCTGGCCGCGCTGGAAGCCCTCCTGCAGCTGCTCCCGCAGCTTGGGGTCCTGCAGGTCGAGCCCGGACTGCGCGCCGATCCCGTCGGTGTCGACGACGCTCAGGTACACGAGACGGCGCTTGCTCGGGTCGCCCTCGAGGTAGGGCACGAGCGCGTTCTGCTCGCGGATCCGCTTGAGGCGCTCGGCGAACGGCATGCGGCCGGCGTCCATCTCGAGCGTGCGCGCGATCGTCACGACCTGCAGGTGCGTGCTGCTGACGTAGAGCTCGGCCTGGCTCGCGAGCGTCTTGGCCTTGGCGATCTGCGTCTCCTTCAGGCTCACCTCGAGGTCTTCGTGGCTCTTCGAGACCAGGCGGTTCGAGGTCCAGACGAGCGGCAGCACGCCGACGCCCAGCAGCAGGCCCAGGATCGAGAACAGGATGCGGCCGCGGCGGTGGGGCGGGGACTTCTCCGCCATCGCCTCAGGCCTCTTCCTCCGCGGACGGCGAGGAGGCCGAGTTCTTCCACCCCGTGACCTCGAAACACGGCACCTCGAGCGACTTGCCCTTGAGGCTGAAGCTTCCGAGCGAGCGGAACTCGAAGAGGCCCTCGACGAGCGCGTGCGTGTTGGCGCCGATCACCACCGAGCCGGGCTTGGCGACCGAGCTCTCGAGCCGGCTCGCGGTGTTGACGGTGTCGCCGAGCACCGTGTACTCCTTCTTGTTGATGCTGCCGATCTCGCCCGCGACCGCGTTGCCGGAGTTGATCCCGATCCGGATCCGGAACGCCGGCCCCTCCTTGCGGTCCGCGTTCCACTCCGCGAGCCGCTCCTGCATCTCGAGCGCGGTTTTGATCGCGCGCGTCGCGTGGTCCGGCATGTCGAGCGGGGCGCCGAACACCGCCATGATCGCGTCACCGATGTACTTGTCGAGCGTGCCCTCGTACTTGAAGATCACGTCCGTCATGCGCGAGAGGTAGTCGTTCAGCAGCAGCGCGACCGAGGACGGGCTCATCGTCTCCGACATCGAGGTGAAGCCGCTGATGTCGGCGAACAGGATCGACACCTCGCGTACCTCGGGCGCGCCGAGCTCGGCGCCGTGGTCGGAGGCAGCCAGGATCCGGTTCGCCACCTGCGGCGACAGGAAGCGGCCGAGCCGCTCGCGCTTCTTCTCCTCCGCCACGATCTTCTGGTTGAGCCGCGCGCGCTCGACCGCGACCGCCGCGTAGTTGGCGAGCGCGGTCAGCACGTCGAGGTCGTTCACCGTGAAGCAGTTCGTGAGCATCGGCGAGTCGACGTGGATGATCCCGATCACCTCGTCCTTGTTCCAGAGCGGCGCGCACATCGCGCTCCTGATGCCGTGGAAGCGGATCGAGTCGCCGGCGCCGAAGCGCGGGTCGACCATCGCGTCGGAGGTGAGGATCGAGACGCGGTCGTGCATCACGCGGTCGGTGATCGTCTTCGACACCGTGATGCGGCCCTCGCTGCCGCCCGAGCTCCTGTGCTTCACCACCATCGGCACGAGCTTGTCGGCGACGGCCTCGTCCTCGAGCATCAGGAAGCCGCGGTCGGCGGGCATGTGCTCGAACACGATGTCCATCACCTGGTGCAGCACCTCTTCGACCGGACGCACTGCGATCAGCGTCTCCGCCACCTGGGTCAGCACCTTCAGGATGCGGTTCGACTTCTCGATCTCCTGGACGTCGGCCGGCGCCTTCTTTGCGTCCTGGGGGGCCTTGGGACCCGTGCCCGTGAGCAGCTTCGACAGCTCGCCCACCGAGCGGATGATGGTGCCGGCCTCCTCCGAGAGCGGCTTGCCCTCGTCGAGCACCACCTTGCTCTCGAGCGCCTTGCCGAAGGTGAGCTCGAACTTCCCGAGCGTGATGCGGTCGCCGTCCTTGAGCGGCGCCTCGACCACCTGCACGCCGTTCACCTGGGTCCCGTTCTTGGACTTGAGGTCCATGATCCGGGCCTCGCCGCTCTCGCCGACCAGCACCCGCGCGTGGTTGCGCGAGATGCCGAAGTCGCGCAGGACGATCTGGCAGTCGGGGGAACGGCCGATCACGACTTCGCCGGAAGCGAAGGTGAAGCTCTGCGGGGTGTCTCCGTCCTGGTAGGTCAGCCGGTACATCGCTCCCGCCGCATTGGCGCAGCCAAGCCGCTCAGAATCGGCAGTTTACTCCCTTTTGAGGCTCGGGAGCATCTCGCTCTTCGAGCGCCGCGCGGGACGGATCGACCTGCGACGGAAACCGTTCGGTAGCACGGTCGGTCGGTGGGGTGTTAGGTTAATGGGCCCATGTTTTCGCAGGTCAAGGCGCTCGTACAACAGATGCTCGGGCCGGCCTACGACTACGTCATGCCGCTCGTGGGCATCCTCATCCCCTTCCGGTATCCCGGCAATTTCTACTGGCTGTTCTGCCTTTCGACCCTCGTCATCGCCCTCGTGCTCTACGTCGGCTCCGCGACGGACGGGGAAGGCCGCTCGCTGAAAGGGTTCTGGCGCTTCCTGGCGCCCCGGGAAGTCTACGTGACTCGCTCGGCGTGGGTGGACGGCCAGTACTACGTGGTCAGCTCGCTGGTGAACATGTGGCTGCACCTCACGGCGTTCGCATTCGCTTTGGGCAGCACCCTGTCCACCGCCCAGGCGGCCAAGCTCGGCCTGACCTGGCTGCTAGGGCCGGGCCCGGAGGGGGTCGACCCTACGCTCGTAGCCCGGATCGCGTATTCCATCCTGTGGGTCGCGGCGGCCGATCTCGCCAAATGGATCACCCATTTCCTGCAGCACAAGGTCCCGTACCTCTGGGAGTTCCACAAGCTGCACCATTCCGCGACCGTGCTGACGCCGCTCACCAACCTCCGCGTGCACCCGGTCGACGTGATGTTCGAGAACTTCCTGACCGCCATCACGACCGGCGTGGTGGCCGGCGCTTTCGGCTATGCCTACAGCGGCGGCATCCTGGAGATCACGATCCTCGGCACCTCGCTCGTCTATTTCTTCAGCTCGCTGCTGGCCAACCTCCGCCATTCACACATCCCGCTCTACTACAACGAGACCTTGAGCCGGTTCCTCTCCAGCCCGGCCATGCACCACGTGCACCACAGCTGCGAGAGCAAGCACTTCGACAAGAATTTCGCCGTCGTCTTCTCGCTGTGGGACCACCTGGCGGGGACGAACTACATCCCCGCCCGGGGAGAGCGGTTCCAGCTCGGCATCGGTGCCGAGAGCGCGGAGTTCAGCTCGTTGTGGCGGGCCTACTTCTACCCGTTCTACAGCCTGGCGAAGAAGATCCGGCAGCAAATCGCCGGCGCCGCGGCCCCGCAACCGCAGCCCGAGATGGCGCGCGCGACGGCGCCCGCCCCCGAGCCGACCAACCAGCCGCTTCCCTGATCCGCTCCTGCGGGCGGTCTCATTCCCGCTTGAGGCTGCGCAGCATCAGCTCCTCCAGCGCCTCGCGCGCGGGCTTGCCCTCGTAGAGCACGGCCCGCATCTGGCGGACGATCGGCATGTCGATCCCGTGCCGCTCCGCGAGCGCCGCGGTCGCGAGCGTGGTGCGGACTCCCTCGGGGTGCAGGCCCGCGCCGGCCTCGCCCAGGCTCTGGCCGCGGCCGAGCCGCTGCCCCACCGTCCGATTGCGGGAGAGCGCGCCGGTGCAGGTGAGCACGAGGTCCCCGAGCCCGGCCAGGCCGGACAGCGTGTCGGGACGGCCGCCGAGCGCCACCGCGAGCCGAGAGATCTCGGCGAGGCCGCGCGTCACGAGCGCCGCCACCGTGTTCGTGCCGTAGCCGAGGCCGTCCACGATGCCGGCCGCGATCGCGATCACGTTCTTGACGGCGCCCGCCAGCTCGACGCCGACGACGTCCTCGCTCGAGTAGACGCGGAAGCTGCGCGTCGCGAGCGCGCGCTGGACGCGCTCGGCCACCGCGTGGTCGGCCGAGGCCACGACCACCGCCGTCGGGAGCTGCTTCGCCACCTCGAGCGCGAAGGAGGGCCCCGAGATCACGGCGAGCGCCCGGCCGGGGGCCTCCAGCGCCGCCACCTCGCTCATCCGCAGGAGCGTGTCGCTCTCGAGCCCCTTCGTGGCCGAGACCAGGAGCGCGCTCTTCGCTGCGATCCCTGCGAGCTGCCGGTAGAGCTCACGGCAGTACTCCGACGGCACGGCGATCACCAGCGCCTCGGCGTCCGCGGCGGCATCCGCGAGGCTGGCCGTCGCCCGCAGGCCCGCAGGCAGCTCGATCCCCGGCAGGTAGCCCGGGTTCTCCCGGCGCTCGACGATGCCGCTCGCGAGCGCGCGCGAGCGGACCCAGAGCCGCGTGTCGAGCCCGGCGCGCACCGCCTGCGCCGCGAGCGCCGTCCCCCACGCGCCGCCGCCGAGAACCGTAGTCTTCACCAGCGGGTCCTCACGGGCGTGCCTCGCCCCGCGTCCCCAGCCGTCGTTCGGTGCCGTCGAGGATGCGCCGCAGGTTGGCGCGGTGACGCCAGACGATGAGCGCGGTCGTCGCGGCAGCCGCCAGCGCGACCGCGTCCGCGCCCCGGAAGAAGAACGTGAGCGCGGCCAGGCCGAGCGCGCCGAGCATCGAGCCGAGCGAGGCGAGCTGCGTCGTCGCGACGACCAGCAGGAACACCGGCAGCGCGAGGAGCGCCGCCACCGGCTCGAGCACCGCGAAGGCGCCGAGACCCGTCGCGACCCCCTTGCCGCCTCGAAAGCCCAGCCACACGGGGTAGACGTGGCCGAGCACGACCAGGAACGCCGAGAGCGGCGCGGCCAGCGGCTGCGCCGGAGCGAGCCGGCCGGCGAGCGCGACGGCGAGCGCGCCCTTGGCGAGGTCGAGCGCGAGCGCCACGGCTCCCGCGGTGCTGCCGGCGCTGCGCAGCACGTTCGTCGCCCCCACGTTGCCGCTGCCGACGCGCCTCACGTCCGCCACGCCGAACGCGCGCGCGACGAAGAAGCTGAAGGGGATCGAGCCGATCAGGTACGCGGCGGCGAGCGAAAGCACCGCGGCGGTCATGGGATGCGCGGAGTATAGCCGAGCGGTCACACCGCTCCCGCGCTCAGGCCGCGCCGCCGAGCGCCATGCGGACGAGCGGCGTGTAGACGGAGCCCTCGCGCTGGGGCACGCTTCGAAACAGCACGAGCGTGTCGATCCGCGTGGTGCCGAGGTCCACCGCGTCGAGCCTCGGGCGCGGCACGCGCTCGCGGAAGCGCCCGAGCGTGAGGTGAGGCGCGAACGCGCGCTCTTCGGCCTCGAAGCCGGCATCTCGCGCGGCGCGCTCGCAGGAGCGCTGCAGCTCGAGGACGGCGGGAGGCAGCGCGACCCCGAGCCAGAGCACCCGCGGGGCGCCGCGCTGCGGGAAGGTCCCGAGGCCGCAGACGCTCGCCTCGAACGGCGCGCAGGCCGACGCGGCCGCGGCGAGGCGAGGCGCGAGCGTCTCGAGCTGCGGCCGCGTGCTCCAGCCGAGGAAGCGCAACGTCAGGTGCACGCCCTCCGGGCGCACCAGGCGCAGGCCAGCGAGCGCCCGGAAGCGGTCCTGGATCGCGGCGATCGCGGCGCGCAGCCGCTCGTCGAGCTCGAAGGCGACGAAGGCCCGGAGCTTCGGCTCGTCCGTCAAAGCGGCGGCAGGCCGACGAGGCCGCGCCGCAGCATCTCGAGCGCGATCTGCGTGGACTGCTGGCGCACGAGCTCGCGGCCGCCCGGGAACAGGTTCCTGCGCACGCGCGTGCCGGCGGCGCCGCAGGTCGCCACGTACACGAGTCCCACCGGCTTGTCGGGCGTGCCCCCGTCGGGGCCGGCGATGCCCGTGATCGCGACCGAGACGGAGGCGCGGGCCGCGGCGAGGACGCCTTGCGCCATCGACGCCGCCACTTCCTCGGACACGGCGCCGTGCGCGGCGATCAGCTCGCTAGGCACCCCCAGCGCGTCGACCTTGGCCTGGTTGGCGTAGCTCACGACCGCGCGCTCGAGCACCGCGCTCGCACCCGGCACCTCGGTGAGGCGGGCCGAGAGCAGCCCGCCCGTGCACGACTCCGCGAGCGCGAGCGTCAGCTCTCGCTCGCGCAGCAGGTCGATCACGACACGCGGCAGCTCGCGCCCGTCGTCGCTGAAGATGCGGCCCGGCAGCGCCTCGTGCAGCAGCCGCGCGAGCTCGTCGATCAGCGCCTCGACCTCGCGCTCGCCGTCCCCGTGCGCGACGAGGTGCAGCTCGACCTGGCCGGCCCCGCCCAGGATCGTGGTCTTCGGGTTCTCGAAGCGCGAGTAGACGGGCGCCGCCACCTCGTCGACTCCGCTCTCGGACATGCCGGCGATCCGCAGCACGCGCCGCCTCACGACGCGCGTCGCGCCGACGCGGGCGCGCAGGCGCGGCAGCACCTGCTCGTCGAACATCGGCTTCATCTCGCCGGGCGGGCCGGGCAGCAGGACCGCGACCTTGCCCGCGTGCTCGAGCAGCTGCCCGGGGGCCGAGCCGCGGGCGTTGGGCAGCACTTGCGCTCCCTCGATCACGTCGGCCTGCTGCAGGTTGGTGTCGGACATGGGCCGCGCGTAGCGCGCGAAGCGCGCCCGCAGCCCGGCCACGATCGACGCGTCGCGCTCGAGGCGGCGCGAGGTGGCGGCGGCGAGCGCCTCGCGCGTCAGGTCGTCGGCGGTCGGGCCCAGGCCGCCGGTGGCGACCACCACGTCGGCGCGGGCGAGCGCCGTGCGGAACGCCGACTCGAGCAGCGACGGGTCGTCCGCGAGTGTCGCGCGGGCGCTCACCTCGATGCCCGCGTCGAGCAGCCGCTCGGTGAGCCAGAGCGAGTTGGTCTCCGCGCGCAGCGGCCCGAGCAGCTCGCTGCCGATCGCCAGCAGCTCGGCCTTCAAGGCCTCACGCGACCGGCCAGACCGCGAGGCCCAGCCGCAGGATGAGGTGCGCGTAGATCCCGGCCGCGACGTCGTCGGCCATGATGCCGATCCCGCCCGGCAGGCGCTCGAGCGCGCGCGCGGGCCAGGGCTTGAGGATGTCCATCGCCCGGAACAGCAGGAAGCCGGCGACCGCGATCGCCGGCGTCATCGGCAGCGCGAGGAACGTGATCCACTGCCCCGCCACCTCGTCCACCACCACCAGGCCCGGATCCTTCCGCCCCAGGCTCCTGGCCACGTGATCTCCCGCGAGCGCACCGAGGACCGTGACCGCGACGACGGCCCCGAGCTGGACGGCCCACCCGCGAGAGGCGAGCGGGAGGAACAGCAGCAGCCCGACGAGCGAGCCCGCCGTTCCCGGAGCCACGGGCGAGTAACCGCTGCCGAGGCCCGTCGCGACGAGCTTCGCTCCCAGGTCGACCGCCCGCAGCATCTCGCGATCATACAGTCGCCCGTCGGTCGGGAGCTGACCGCCGCTACCCTCGAGCATGCCAGGCGAGCAGCAGCCAGCCCAGCAGCATGCCGAGGCCGCCGAGCGGCGTGACCGCGCCGAGCCAGCGGGGCGCGCCGAGCGCCATCGCGTAGAGCGTGCCGCCGAACACCGCACTGCCGAGGAGCAGGCACCACCCCGCGGAATCGCCGCCCGGACGGTTCTGCTGGAGCAGCCCGAAGGCGAGCAGCGCGAGCGCGTGGAAGACGTGGTAGCGCGCGCCCGTCTCCCACCACGCGATCCCTTCGGCGCTCGCGACCGCTCGCAGTCCGTGCGCCCCGAACGCGCCGAGGCCGACTCCCACGAGCCCCCACAGCGCTCCAACCGCCACCCAGTTCATCTGAAAACCAGCTCGTTCAGCCGCGGACGACACGGGTGCGGAAGAGGCGGTCGTGGAGCGTGCGGCGGGCCGGGTCGAACGCCATCGGCACGAGCGACGCGCCGGCGAGCACGATGCCGACGAGCCCCAGCAGCGCGCGCGCCATCGCGCGCGGGTAGCTCGGCGGCCGGCCCGAGGCGCCGAGCACGCGCAGGCCGGTCATCAGCTTCCCGGGCGTCTGGCCGGTCGTGCCCGTGAAGTAGCCGGCATAGAAGAGCCCGAGCATGCCGAGGTAGAGCGCGAGCCCCGGCCAGCTGGGCACGAGCGCCGTGACGTCCACGCGCGCGGCCCGGCCGGTGAAGTAGAGGACGATCACGGCGAGCGCTCCGAACAGGATCGCGTCGACCGCCGCCGCCTGCGCCCGCTCGACGGGGTACGCCGGCCGCTCGAGCGGCGGCGCCTCGGTCGCGAGCGGCGGCAGCTCGACCTCGGGCTCGGCGAGGGCTTCCGGGACGAGCGCCTCCTCGTCGAGCGACGGCATCGGCCGCCGCGTGGCGCGCGGCAGCACCGCCTCCTCGCGCGCGCGGCTCGCGAGCTCGGCCTCGTCGGCGTTCAGCGGCAGGTCGCCGAGCTCGGCTTCGCTGAGCCGCATCGTGACGAGGTCGTCCGGGCGGCCGAGCGTTGCCTCGGTCTCGACGCGGGGCCCCTCTCCGGCCGTGACGGGCCGCGTGACGGCGTCGGCCGTCGCGGCCTCGACGCGGGACGACTGCGGCTCGGCCGCCTGCGGCGGGGTGGCCTGAGCCGGCGCCTGCGCCTGGGGCGCGGCCGGGATCTCCTGCGCCTCGGCCTGCTCGAAGAGCGGCAGCCCCGCGAGCGCGCGCTTGTTGCGGCGCGAGCGCACGCGCTCCTGCACCTCGTCGCGCCAGCTCTTCTCCTTCTTCCGCAGGCCCGGGATGTCGCGCAGCGGCTCCGCCGCTTTCGACCGGGCGGGAGGAGTCACGTAGCGGGGATCCGCGGCGAGGGCTCCCTCGACGCGAGGTACACCGCTCGCGTCGCACACGGGGCAGCGATCCATGGCCGGATCGAGCTCGCCCCCACAGGACGGGCAGGTCATCGGTGAGGTCATTATCCGGGAAGCACGCGCGTGGGATCAAGCCTCGAACGCACCGTCCGCCTGGTCGCGCCTCGCGGGCAGCAGCCCGAAGGCCTTCATCTTCCGGTAGAGGTTCGAGCGCTCGACGCCGAGCGACTCGGCGGTGCGGCTCATGTTGCCGCCGCACTCGCGGTAGCGCTCCAGGATGTAACGCCGCTCGAACGCCTCGCGCGCCGCGAGCAGCGTGCCGTCGGCGCCCGCCGCGGCGGACGGCTCGTCGGCCGCCGGGCGCGCCGCCAGGGAAGCGCCGAGCGTCGCCGGCAGGTGCGCGAGCTCGATCCGCTCGCCGGGAGCCATGATCACCATGCGCTCGAGGATGTTGCGCAGCTCGCGGACGTTGCCCGGCCACGGCAGCCGCGCCAGCGCCTCGAGCGCGTCCTTTTCGACCTCGCGCGCCTTGCGGCCGTGCTCGGCGGAGAGCACCTGCATGAAGTGCCGCACGAGCAGCGGGATGTCCTCGCGCCTCTCGCGCAGCGGCGGCACCTGGAACGGGATCACGTTCAGCCGGAAGTAGAGGTCCTCGCGGAAGCGGCCCCCGCGGATCTCGGCTTCGAGGTCCTTGTTGGTCGCCGCGATCACGCGCACGTCGACGTCCACGCTGCCCGAGCCGCCGACGGGCTCGACGCGCTGCTCCTGGAGCGCGCGCAGCACCTTCGCCTGCGTCTTGAGGCTCATGTCGCCGATCTCGTCGAGGAACAGCGTGCCGCCGTCGGCCAGCTCGAACTTGCCCTTGCGCGTCGCGTGGGCGCCGGTGAAGGCGCCCTTCGTGTGGCCGAACAGCTCGCTCTCGATCAGCTCCTCGGGGATCGCCGCGCAGTTGACCTCGACGAACGGGCCCGCCGCGCGCTGGCTCTCCGCGTGGATCGCGCGCGCCACCAGCTCCTTGCCGGTGCCGTTCTCGCCGAAGATCAGCACGCGCCCGTTGCTCGGCGCGGCCTTCTGGATCTCCTCGCGCAGCCGCTGCAGCGCAGGGCTCTCCCCCACCATCGCGTAGCGAGCGTCGAGCTGCTGGCGCAGCTCGCGCAGCTGGCTCTCGAGCCGGCGCTGGCGCAGCGCGTTCTTGACCGCCAGCACCGTCTTCTCGAGCGAGAGCGGTTTCTCGACGAAGTCCTGAGCGCCGAGCCGCACCGCCTTCACCGCCGTCTCGATCGTGCCGTGGCCCGAGATCACGACCACCGGCAGCTCGGCGTCGCGCTCGCGGATCCGCCGCAGCACCTCGAGCCCGTCGAGCCCGGGCAGCCACACGTCGAGCAGCACCAGGTCGTAGCGGCGCGCCTCGAGCGCCGCGAGCCCCGCCTCGCCGGACTCGACCGAGGTGACCGCGTAGCCCTCGTCGCCCAGGATGCCGGCGAGCGAGCTGCGCACGCCGGCCTCGTCGTCCACCACCAGGATCGCGTCTTTCATGCTCGCCTCACGCCGGCAGCTCCACCACGAAGCGCGCGCCGCGCGGCTGGTTGTCCTCCGCCCGGATCGTGCCGAGGTGCTCCTGCACGATGCGGCTCACGATCGCGAGCCCGAGCCCGCTGCCGCGCCGCTTGGTCGAGAAGTGCGGCACGAAGAGCTGGTCGCGGTCCGTGGGCGTGATGCCCGGGCCGTCGTCGCACACGCTCAGGCGCACGCGTCCGGCGCCGCGGTCGTACTCGGTCAGGAGCTCGATCCGGCCCTTGCCGTCGGTCGCCTCGATCGCGTTGTCGACCAGGTTGATCACGGCGCGCTTCATCTGGTCGAAGTCGATCCGCAGCTGCGGCAGGTCCGCGCACAGGCGCCGCTCCAGCACGATCCCCGGGAACAGCCCGTCGTAGAGCGAGAGCGCCTGCGCCAGCACGTCGTGCAGCGACCCCGGCCGGAGGCTCGCGACCGGCATGCGCGCGAACTGGGCGAACTCGTCGACCAGGTTCTTGAGCGCCTCCACCTCGTCGACGATCGCGCGCGTGCCCTCGCTCACCACCTTGTCGAACTCGGGGTCGGATTTCAGCCAGGCCTTGCGGATGCGCTGCGCCGAAAGCTGGATCGGCGTGAGCGGGTTCTTGATCTCGTGCGCCAGCTTGCGCGCCACCTCGCCCCAGGCGGCGATCTTCTGCGCCCGCATCAGCGGTGTGAGGTCGTCGACCACCACGAGCGCCCCCGGCGCCGAGCCGAGCGAGCCCGGCAGGCTCACGACCGTCACGGCCAGGTGGCGGTCGCGCTCGCGCGCCGGCACGATCACCTCGCGCTCCTGGCGCGAGACGCGCCCGGAGAGCAGGCGCAGCACTACGCCGTGGATCTCCTCGCGGCCCGGGCCGCGCAGGATCTTGTCGAGCGACATCCCGACGGCGCCCGGCTCGAGGTCGAGCAGCTTCTGCGCCGCGACGTTCATCGCCGTGACCGCGGCCTCCTCGTCGACGACGACGACACCCGTGCCGACCGTCTCGAGCACGGTGTCGGTGAGCCGCCTTCGCTCTTCGAGCTCCTGGTTCTTGCGCAGCAGGCCGGCGCGGGAGAACTCGACCTCCTCCTCGCTGCGCGCCAGGCGCTCCGACATGCGGTTGAAGGACGCGATCAGCGCGCGGAACTCCTCGCTGCTGGTCGGGAAGTCGACGCGCACGCCGCGCTGGCCGGCGGCGATGCGCTCGGCGCCCTCGGCGACGAGGCGCATCGGCGTCGTGATGCGGCGCGACAGGTAGAGCGCGAGCCACGCCGCGCCGAACAGGATCAGGAGCGCCGGAAACAGGTAGAGCGAGCGGTAGAAGGCGAGGATCGGCTCGCGGAAGGTCTGGGTCTTGCGGAACTTCGTGTAGCCGTCGCGCACCTCGTGCACCGCGGCGGCCACGTCCGGCGGCAGCCACGTAGCCACCACCACGGCGCCCTGGGGCCGGCCCTGGGCGTCGCGCACTGGCGCCGCCGCGTGGGCGAGCCGCCCTGACCCGAACGGCACCGAGGCCTGCTGCTCGAGCCCGCGCAGCGCGGACTCGGCGAGCGCTCCGCCCGCCGCGCTGTCCCAGGCCGGCGAGGGCGGCAGCCGCGGGTCCATCACCGCCACCACCTCGGTGTCGCCGAGGTAGACGGTGACGACGTCGAGCTCGCGCTGGCGCGCGCGCAGCTCCACCGCGCGCCGGAGCCGGGCCTGTTCCTGCGGCTGCAGCAGGCCGCGCTGCTCGATCTCGCTCGCGAGCTGGCGGGCGTGGACCCGGCTCGTCTCGAGCGCCGCGGCGTCGACGGCGAGTCCCAGGCTCTGCGAGGACGACAGCATGCGCTCGGCGTCGACGTTGAACCAGCGGTCGACGGTCTGCCGCAGCAGGTCGCTGCCGACGAGCAGGATCAGGAGCGACGGCGCGATCGCCATCAGCAGGAACACGAGCAGCAGCTGCATGCGCAGCCGCGCCCCGAACACCCCGCGCCGCCACTCCATCAGCATGCGGACGAGGTTCCGGCCCAGCACGAAGACCAGCACCAGCAGCAGCGAGAAGTTGATGACCGTCAGGCCGTAGAGGAGCGCCGAGGCCAGGAAGTCCGGCTGGAAGTCGCGGCTCTTCCGCAGCAGCAGCTCGGCGAGCAGGAAAAGGACGAGCAGTCCGCCGGTCACGCCGAGCACCAGGCGCAGGTTGTCCTGGAACCGCTCCCGAGCCATCGGAAGAGTGTAGCTCCCCAGCCACACCTGACGGAAACCTAACGACTCATGGCAGATAGCAGCGCTATGGGCCAGGCAGGGCCGAGGGTCTAGAAACAACCCGGGACTCGGAGGGGCACGATTCCTCCGAGGACGGGCGCAACGAGGCTTACTGCCTTTTTCTGGCTTTCCTTGTTCTGGGGGGCTTCGCCCCCCAGACCCCCCGTGAACAGGGTTTTAGTCGCGGGCTTCCAGCAGCCCCTTAAGGGTCGCCATGAACTGGTCGACGTCCTTGAAATCCCGATATACGGAGGCGAAGCGAACGAAGGCGACCTTGTCGAGGTCGCGCAGGCTCGCCATCAGCACCTCGCCGATCCTGTCGGTGGACAGCTCGCGGTCGGGGCTCTCCTGCACCTGCGCCTCGACCTGGTCGACCACCTGCTCGAGCGCCTTCACCGAGACAGGGCGCTTCTCGCAGGCCTTGAGCAGGCCCGCCATCACCTTCTCGCGGTCGAAGCGCTCGCGGCGGCCGTCCTTCTTCACGACCATGTGCGGGATCTGGTCGATGCGCTCGTAGGAGGTGAAGCGGCGCCCGCAGGACAGGCACTCGCGCCGCCTCCGGATCACGTCGCCCTCCTTGCTCTCGCGCGAGTCGACGACCTTGTCCTCGATGTGGGCGCAGAAGGGACACTTCAAGATCGCACCTCCGAAAGCTCCTGTTCGCTCTGCGTCACGCCGACCACCTTGCCGAGGCTCAGCCCTTCCCTCCCCAGCAGCACGAGACCCAGCACCAGCACCGGGAGGTTCGACAGCGCGTGCGCGGCGACGGCGGCGGCCGCGGCGGTCGCGCGCGGCACGCCGAAGACCTCCGAGAGCGCCAGCAGGTAGAAGGCGTGGAAGCCGCCGACCATGCCGGGCGTCGGGATCGCCACCCCGACCACGAGGAAGGCGATCAGCAGGAAGTTCGCGTGAAAAGGCAGCGCGATTCCGAACGCCATGTGGTTCAGGTGGAAGCCGAGCGCGATCAGCAGCCAGACCACGACGGACGAAAGCCCGATCCGTGCCAGCAGGCCGAGCGGCGCGCGCAGCACGGCGAGCCCGCTCGAGAACGCGCGCAGGATCTTGCCGAGAGGCTCCGCCAGCCAGCGCGGCGCGCGCGCGAGCAGCTTCTCGAGCGTCCCGATCACGCGCGCGGCGTTGGCGTGGAGCGCGAGCAGGAAGACCAGCACGCCGAGCGCGATCGCAGCGGTGACGGCGCCGCCCAGCTTGAGCAGGTCGGTGAGCCGGCCCTCGATCTGCTGCGGCGGCGGCGGCAGCACGAACAGGTACACCGCGAAGAGCAGCAGCACGGTGATGAGGTCGACGAGCCGCTCGAGGATGATCGTGGCGAAACCGGCCGAGGTCGCGATCGGGTGGCGCCGCGACACGAGCCAGGGCCGCAGCAGCTCGCCCGCGCGCGGGATCAGCAGCCCGGACGCGAAGCCGACCATGGTCGCGGAGAAGAGATCGCGGTACGGGACGCGGCCGAGCGGCAACAGCAGGTCGCCCCAGCGCCAGGCGCGAGCGGAGTAGACGGCGAGCGTGACCACCACCAGCCCTAGTAGCGGCAGCAGCCGCGCTTCCCGGAGCGCCGTTCCGAGAGCGGCCCAGTCCATCCCGCGGAAGAAGAAGACGAGCAGCACTACGGCAAGGACCGCTCCGCCCAGGAGCCGTCCCCGATGGCCGCTCACCGGCCCTCCGCGTGGCTCACAAAGTCTTCCCGCTCAAACACTTGATAGCCGTTCGCGACTCTACTACAATGCGCCGCCGAGCGTCAAACCTGCCGCTTCCGCCCTGTTTCGGACACGACTTCCGTGAACTCCCGCCCGTCCGGCTGCGTTCCCCGGGTTGGCAGGGGACGGACCGTGCCCACGAGTGCCTTTGAACACGACCGACGCGGATCTCCTGCCGGGTTGCCGCAGCGGCGACGAGGCCGCCTGGCGGACCCTCGTCGAGCGCTACACGCGCAAGGTCTTCGGCCTCGCCTACCGCTTCACGGGCAAGGCGGCCGAGGCGGAGGACCTGACGCAGGAGGTCTTCGTCAAGGTGTACCAGACGCTCCATCGCTACCGGGAGACGGACGGGCCGTTCGGCGCATGGCTGATGGCGGTCGCCCGCAACCACGCGATCGACCACTACCGCCGCGGACGCCAGGAGCGCATGCGGAGGAGCGAGGACCCTTTCGTGCTGGAGACGGCGCCCTCGGGCGACGAGCACCCGATCGCGGAGCTCGAGCGCGAGGAGCGCGCGAAGCTCGTCCACACCGGCCTGCGCTCGCTGCCGCCCGACCTGCGCACTCCGCTCGTGCTCTGCGACCTGCAGGGGCTGCCGTACGAGCAGATCGCCGCCGAGCTGCAGCTGCCGCTCGGCACGGTCAAGAGCCGCATCAACCGGGCCCGGCTCGAGCTCGCGAAGCGGCTGCTGCGGCGCCGCGCCGATCTCGTCGGGGACGCGTCGTGAGGGGATGAGCATGGACCACCGCCGCGCCGAAGAGCTCTTCTCCGACCACCTCGAAGGCACGCTCCACGCCGTGCTGCGCGCCGAGCTCGAGCGCCACCTGGCGAGCTGCGCGTCGTGTCGAAGGCTGCACGAAGCCGTGTCGGCCGTGGTCGCGGAGCTGCGCGCGGCGCCCGAGCTCGAGGCGCCGGCCGGCCTTGCCGAGCGCGCGGCGCTCGCCGCGCTGCGGGCCCCGCGCGTGGTCGAGATCCGCCCGGCGCTCACGCTGCCGCCCTGGCTGCAGGCTGCGGCGGCAGGCTTCGCGCTCATCGCGCTCGGCACCGCGCTCGCGGTGGTGGGTCCGGAGCGGCCGACGCGCGCGGCGCAGCGCCTCGTCGCCGAGACCGCGACCGTGAGCAGCAGCCTGCTGGAGCGCAAGGACCGGCTGGTCGAGGACGTACGCCTGCTCGGCGTCGTCCTGAGCACGGCCTTCGAGGGACGCATCGAGAAGGTCGGCGAGCGCGTGCAGGACTACAAGCGGCTGCTGGAGCGCCGCAAGGCGAGCCCGCCTGCCGAGCCCAAGCAGGGCGAGAGCGCGCGGCCGCGCGACCCCGCCGTCGCCGAAGCTTTCCGAACCGGCATGGCGAAGCACTCGTAGCGGCTGTCAGGGAAGACAAGGAGAACACGACGATGACGAGCTCGCCGTTCGACCCGCAGAGCCCGGCCGCACCCGCGGCGGCCAGCGCCCCGCCTCCGCTGCCGCCGGGCCAGAGCAACGCTCCCTTCGTGCGGCTGCCGAAGAGCCCGGGCCTCGCCGCGTGCCTGTCGCTCTTCCCCGGCCTCGGCCAGGTCTACAACGGACGCATCGCGCGCGCGTTCGTGTTCTTCTTCTCGTGGGTCGGCAGCATCTACCTGACCGCGAGCGGGCACGAGTTCCCGTTCGCGTTCATGATCCCGTTCGTCTACCTCTTCAACATCATCGACGCCTGGAAGGGCGCCAACGCCGCGAACGCCCGCTTCCTGGGCGGGCGGGCGGAGGCCGAGGAGCAGCCCGAGGTCGAGTCGCCGGTCTGGGGCGGCTCGCTCGTGCTGCTCGGCGTGCTGATCCTGCTGAGCAACCTCGGCTGGCTCGACATCGACCGCCTCGCGCGCTGGTGGCCGCTGCTGCTGATCGCCGTCGGCGGCTACTTCGTCTACAACTCGCTCGAAGCGCGGAAGGCCTCGGGCGGCTCCGCCGAATGACGCGGTCCGCCTTCAGCCCCGAGGGCGTCACGTTCGGCGTGTGCCTCGTCGCGCTCGGGGTGCTGGGGACGCTCGCCAACCTGGGCAAGCTCGAGCTCCTGCCGCTGCTGCGCACGTACTGGCCGCTCTCGCTCGTGCTGTGGGGCGTGCTCGAGCTCGCCGATCTCACCATCCGCCGCTCCTCTTCCGGGAGGTCGTGACGTGAGCGCACGCAAGATCGGCTTCCTGATCCTGATCGTTCTCTTCGCGGCGAGCGTCGAGACCGCGTGGAACGTCCGCGACCACTTCGACATCGGCCCCCAGGGCTGCCGCGTGATGGGCGGGCGCTTCTACGGGCCTTCCTGGAGCTTCGAGGCGACGGGCGAGCGGCCCGTGACGGCGAGCGCGCTGCGGCTCGAGGTCGACAACGCCTTCGGCGGCGTGAGCGTCGCGAAGGGCGCGCCGGGCGTCGTGAAGGTCCGCCTGCGCAAGGTGGTGTTCCTGCCGACGGAGGAGAAGGCGAAGGCGCTCGCCGACCGGATCGAGCTCCGGCTCACGGGAGACGCGGACCTGGTGAAGGTCGCGACCAATCGCGACGAGCTCGGGCGCCACGACGACGTCGGCTTCGAGACCCACTTCGAGATCGAGGCGCCGGAAGGCACCGCGGTGCAGGTCCGCAGCGAGCACGGCAAGGTCGAGCTCAGCGAGGTCGCGTCGGCGGACGTCACGGCCTCGTTCGACGGCGTGACGCTCGAGCGTGTCGCCCACGACGCGACGCTCGAGGTGCGCCACGGCAGCGTGAGCATCGAGCGCGTGGGCGGCCGCCTGCAGCTCAGCTCGCGCCACGGCGACGTAAAGGTCGCGGGCGTCTCGGGCCCGGCCAAGCTCGAGCTGCAGCACGGGAACCTGGGCGTGCGCGAGACGGGCGCGCTCGAGATCGAGCACGCGTACGGCGAGCTCACCGCCGAGAGCGTGGCAGGCGATCTCGTGGTGCGCGGCCAGCACGCGCCGGTGACGGCGACGGACGTGACGGGCCGCGCCGAGGTCGAGACCACGTTCGGGGGCGTGCGGCTCGAGCGCATCGGCGGCGACGCGCGCGTGAAGGCCGAGCACGGCCACGTGGCCGCGAGCGACGTTTCCGGCGGCTTCAGCGGCCAGACGAGCTTCGACGGCGTCGAGCTCCAGCGCGTGAAGGGCGCTGTCGAGCTGGAGGTCAAGCACGGCGGGGTCGAGGCGAAGGGCCTCGAAGGCGGCGCGCGCGTGCGCGCGTCGGGCAGCGACGTGACGCTCGAAGGCTTCGCGGGCGTTATCGACGTGGAGGTCGAGCGCGGCAGCGCGCGGCTCGCGCCGGGCGCGCCGATCAAGGCCGACGTGGCGGCGAGCGCGACCCACGGCAACGTCTCGCTCGAGGTCCCGGACGGCAGCGCCTTCGAGCTCGAGGCCGAGTCGCGCCGCGGGCAGGTGGACGCCGAGCTGTCGGGGCTCCGCGCGCAGCGCGACGAGGGACGCAGGCACGGCCAGCACGTGCAGGGGCGCAGCGGAGCGGGCGGACCGCAGGTGCGGCTCACGGCGGACGGCGACGTGTCGCTCGACGCGCGTCCCGCGCGCGCGGTGTCGGACGGCGCTATCGAGAAGCCGCGCGTGAGCGCGGCGGAGGCGCCTTCGACTTCCGCCGCTCCTTCGCCGAAAGCGAGCGCCGCACCCGCCGCGAAGCCGAGCCCGACGCTTCCCGCGGAGCGCGCGCCGACGCCGAAGGCTCCGGAAAATCCGGACGCGACGCGTTAAGCCGCTCGCGCGCAACGGAATCCGGCCCTCGCCAAATTTTTTCGACACTGAACGCGCGAGTGTGCTTTTCACTCTTGCCTCGCGCTTCGCGCTTGCTGTAGACTCCCCGCCTTCTGACGGACAGCCCCACAGAAGGATCGATGCCAGTCGACATCAACGCACCACCATTGCTCGAATCGAAGCTGCCGGGCATCAAGCTCTGGAAGCGAGGCAAGGTCCGCGACGTCTACGAGGTCGGCGACAAGCTGCTGCTGATCGCGACCGATCGCCTGAGCGCGTTCGACGTCGTCCTGCCCACGGGAATTCCGGGCAAAGGCGTGCTGCTCACGCAGATGTCGCTCTTCTGGTTCGAGCTGCTGAAGCACGTCGTTCCACATCACGTCGTGAGCGCCGACGTGTCCGAGTACCCGGACGAGCTCAAGCCCTTCCGCAACCAGCTGGAGGGCCGCTCGATGCTCGTCCAGAAGACGGACGTGCTGCCGATCGAATGCGTCGTGAGGGGATACATCGTGGGCTCGGGCTGGAAGGACTACAAGAAGACGGGGGCGATCTGCGGCATCGCACTACCCGCGGGGCTTCGCGAGTCCGACAGGCTCGAGCCGCCGATCTTCACGCCCGCCACGAAGGCCGAGACCGGCCACGACGAGAACATCTCGTACGAGACGATGGTCGAAACGGTCGGGCCGGATCGCGCCGCGGAAGCACGGCGGGTGAGCCTCGAGATCTACGAGCGCGCCCGCGCGCACGCCGAAGCGCGAGGCCTGATCGTCGCCGACACCAAGTTCGAGTTCGGGATCCGCGACGGCCGTCTCATCTGGATCGACGAGGCCCTGACGCCGGACTCGTCGCGCTTCTGGCCGCGAGACGACTACGCGCCGGGACGCTCGCAGCCCAGCTTCGACAAGCAGTTCGTGCGCGACTACCTCGAGACCCTGGACTGGGACAAGCAGCCGCCGGGCCCCGAGCT
>Ga0111538_10004404_pt1 | contig 19570 bp, 20 predicted proteins | sample SoiMethybrSBSTD1_FD_79669 | JGI IMG/M metagenome (GOLD analysis project Ga0111538, IMG submission 79669) | Bulk soil microbial communities from a Populus tree surrounding site in Tennessee, USA - Soil MetaG P. TD hybrid SBSTD1 (version 2)... | ecosystem: Environmental > Terrestrial > Soil >...
CCGCAAGATCTTTCAGGCGCTCGCGCGCAAGAGCGACGTGCTCCTGGAGAACTTCCGGCCGGGCACGATGGAGAAGCTCGGCTTCGGCTACAAGACGCTCGCGAAGCTGAACCCGCGGCTCGTGTACTGCTCGGTCTCCGGCTTCGGCGAGTCGGGCCCCGAGGCGCACCGCGCGGGCTACGACCTCATCATCCAGGCCGAGTCCGGCGTGATGGACCTCACCGGCTTCTCGGACGGGCCGCCGGTGAAGGTCGGCAACTCGGTGGGCGACCTGGTCGCGGGCATGTCGGCGGCTCACGGTGTCGTCCTGGCGCTCCTGGCGCGGACGCGCACGCGGCGCGGTCAGAAGGTCGAGATCTCCATGCTCGACGTCATGGCGTCGCTGCTCACCTATCAGGCCGGGATCTACTTCGGCACGGGACAGCGCCCGACCCGCCGCGGCAACGCGCATCCCTCGATCGTGCCCTACGAAGTGTTCCGCGCCGCCGACGCGTTCGTCGTGTTGGGGGTCGCCAACAACTCCTTGTGGATCAAGTGCTGCGGCGCCCTCGGTCGCCCCGATCTCGCCCAGGACCCGCGCTTCGACACCGAGTCGAAGCGAGTGCAGAACCGGGCGACGCTCGTGCCGCTCCTGAACGAGATCCTCGGCAAGCGCGCCGCCGCCGAGTGGGTCAAGCAGTTCGAGGAGGTCGGCATCCCGGCTGGGCTCATCAAGTCGGTGGCCGAGGTGTGCGAGAGCGAGCACCTGAAGGCGCGCGGCATGATCGTGACGCTGCCGCACCCGCGCGCGGGCAAGGTGACGGCGATGGGCGTGCCGGTGCGTCTGCACGCGACGCCCGGCAAGGCCGCGAGCGCGCCGCCCGTCATTGGCCAGCACACCGACGCGGTCCTTCGCCGTCTCGTGGGGCTCGGCAAGCCGGCAGTCGCGAAGCTGCGCACGCAGGGAGTCGTCTGACCCCGACGCATTCTTGACACTGCCTCGCGCGCGGGCGCATCATCGGAGCGCTCCCATGCGCCGCCTGATCAAGATCTACGACACCACGCTTCGTGACGGCACCCAGGGTGAGGGCGTGTCCTTCTCCATGGAGGACAAGGTCCGTCTCGCGACGCGGCTCGACGCGCTGGGCATCCACTACATCGAGGGCGGGTGGCCTGGCTCGAATCCCAAAGATTTGCGCTTCTTCGCGCGCATGCAGGACGTCTCGCTCAAGCACGCCAGGCTCGCCGCGTTCAGCATGACCCGCCGCGCCGGCGGCACCGCCGAGTCGGACGCCAACATGCGAGCCCTCCTGGACGCCGGCGCGCCGGTGGCGACCATCGTGGGCAAGTCGTGGGACTTTCACGTCACGGCGGCCCTCGGCACGACCCTGCCCGAGAACCTCGCGATGATCAGTGACACCATCGCGTTTCTCCGGCCCCGGATGCAGGAAGTGCTCTTCGACGCCGAGCACTTCTTCGACGGCTTCCGGGCCAATCGCGACTACGCGTTGGCCACGCTGAAGGCCGCGGAGGCGGCCGGCGCCCACTGGCTGGTTCTCTGCGACACCAACGGCGGCACGCTGCCGGCCGAGCTCGTCGAGATGCTCAGGGCCGTCAAGCAGCACGTGCGGGCTCCGCTCGGCATCCACGTGCACAACGACGCCGAGTGCGCCGTGGCGAACTCGCTCGCCGCGGTGGCCGAGGGCGTTGGCCAGGTGCAGGGCACCCTCAACGGCTTCGGCGAGCGGTGCGGCAACGCTAATCTGGTGTCGATCATCCCGAGCCTGGTGCTGAAAATGGGGCTCGACTGCATCCCGGAGCCCAACCTGCGCGAGCTGCGCGACGTCTCGCGCTTCGCGTCCGAGCTGGCGAACCGTAAGCCGTGGTCCTCGCAGCCCTACGTCGGCGACTCGGCATTCGCTCACAAGGGCGGCATGCACGTGTCAGCCGTCCTCAAGCATCCGGAGACCTACGAGCACATCGACCCGGAGTCGGTCGGCAACCATCGGCGCGTGCTCGTGTCGGAGCTGGCGGGCAAGTCGAACATTCTCTGGAAGGCGCGCGAATACGGGATCGACCTCGACCAGGACACGCCGGACTCGCGCCGGATCCTCGATCAGCTCAAGTCGCTCGAGGACCAGGGATTCCAGTTCGAGGGCGCGGAGGCGTCGTTCGAGCTCCTGATGGAGCGCGCGCTCGGCCGTCACCGGTCCTACTTCGCGCTCGAGGCGTACCGGGTCATCGTCGAGGAGCAGAACGCCGATCAGGCGCCGGTCGCCGAGGCCACCGTGAGGGTGCGGGTGAAGGGGATCCTGGAGCACACGGCGGCGTCGGGTAACGGCCCCGTCAACGCTCTCGACCACGCTCTCCGCAAGGCGCTGGAAGAGTTCTATCCAAACCTCCGCAGCATGCAGCTCTTCGACTACAAGGTGCGCATCCTCGAGGAGGCCAAAGGCACCGCGGCCAAGACACGGGTGCTCATCACCTCGGGCGACGGCGACGAGACCTGGGGCACGGTCGGCGTCGCCGACAACATCATCGAGGCCTCCTGGCAAGCCCTGGTGGACTCGGTTGAGTACAAGCTGCGCCGCGACGAGTCGTCCCGAGCCTGAGAAGCGCCCGGCTGGGGCCCCCGGCCGGTCAATCGGTGGCTGGATCGAGAGTGATCTGCCTGGCCAATTACTCACCAGGGCCCATACCCCTGTGGTCTCGTAAGTATCCGTAATTCCAGAATGAATACCACCGCACGCCCTTCGGTACCGGATTTGCTCTTTCCGGTAGGCCATGGAGGGCTTACACATGGCGGTGAATGGAACGGAGGTCAACGGTTCGGTCAACGGAGGAACGCCCCGCCCGTGGCTTCAGCCCCGGGGTGTTGGGCGGCCATCGACGGTAGCTCCGTTCGCGCCCCAGATCGAGGCGTGGCTGCGTGAGACGCCTGCGTTGTCGGGGGCCGATGTGCTCCGTCGCGCGCGTGAGGTCGGTTACCAGGGCGGCAAGAGCGCTCTGTACGAGCTGGTCCGCCGGCTTCGCATGCCCCACGCGGCCGGTCATGTGGGTAACGGCAACGGGGCGTAGCAGGCTCTCGCCTCTCTGAAGGGCGCACGCTGAGGCTACGGCACTCGGCGGCGCGTCCCTTTTTGCTCGCCCCGCGGCATCGTTCTTTTCGCCCTACGTGATCGGCCCGAGTCCTCGGGAAGCCTTCCCGAGGCGCGGCGCTCGCCTTCCCGCACGATTCCGGAAACAGCCTAGTAGGTGCCCGGCCTGATCTGCTTGTAGAGCCCCTTGAGCGCGTCGGCCGAGAACGTGGACGACTGGCAGAGCGAGATGATCTTGCGCTCGTCGGCCTCGACCTTGGCGACCGCGTCCGGGATCTTGGCGGCGATGTCGGCCGGGATCGTCACGGCGCCGTGCTGGTCGGCGTGGACCAGGTCGCCCGGCTTCACCCAGAGCCCGCCCACCTTGATCGGCAGCCCGAAGTCCACCATGTGCACGTAGGCGTGCGAGACCGAGATGTGCTCGGCGGCGAACTGGAAGCCGAGCGCCTTCACCTCGTCCAGGTCCCGCACGGAGCCGTCGGTGATGACGCCCGCGCAGCCGAGCGCCTTGTGGATGTTGGCCTGCACCTCGCCCCACTGGGCGCCCTGGCCACGGGGCTCGTCGAGGTCGTGCACCACGATCACGCGCGGCGCCGGAATGGAGAGGACGTAGTCCCACCAGCCGAACGTCGACGCGCGATGGCCCTCGAGAGGCTGCGGCTCGGCGCGGATGACCGCCGTGACCGCGTAGCCAACCAGCGGCCCCATCTCCGGGAAGAGCGTCCGGATCTCGGACGACATGTTGCCCTGATTGCGCGGGCGGACGTTGAAGGTTTCGATCGCGTTGGCGACGCTGGGGCTCGTGATCTTCTTGAGGGCGTCGATCATCAGATGGTGTCCTTTCGGCGCTGGATCAGCAGCGGTTTGAGCATCTCGACGGTCTCGTTGACGGATTCTAGATTGGGATTGACCTTCTGCGCCCGCTGGAAATAGTCGAGCGCCTTCGCCGGCTGATCGAGCTGCAGGTAGATCATGCCGTAGCCGCTCAGCGCGCCGAAGTGGTACGGGTTCCGCTTCATGACCTCGTCACAGTCGGCGAGCGACTTCTGGTACTCGCCCATGAGGTAGTACACCGTGGCCCGCTTGTTCCATCCCTCCGCGAAGTCGGGCCGGCGCCGGATGACCTCGGTGAACGTCCGCACAGCGAGCTCGCCCTCCCGGGCGCCCATCTGCTCGATGCCGCTGGCCAGCAGGCGATCGACCGACGCATCGCCGGAGCGGCTCCACACTTCCCACATGGCGCGCTCGGCGAGCTTTCGCACCAGCGCGTCGTCGTCGCGCAGCGCGGCGGCGAGCTTCGGCACGTCGGCCATCACGCCGGTCTCGGCCAGCGCCATGGCGCCGCGACGGCGGTTGTCGACGTCGCGCGTGTCGGCCAGGGCTGCGAGCGCCTCTTCGCGCGTCGGCTCCGCTGCGGAGATCACGCGCGATCCCGGCGTCACGAGGACGGCGGCGAACGCGAGCAGCACGAGCACTCGGCGCGTCACGGGATATACGCCTCGTTGATGTCCGTCGCGGCCAGCCCGGGCTGCGTGGCACCGCCCGGGACGTAGATCTTGTTGCCGATCGCCGCGGCGCCGATGCCATGCCGCGGCGTGCGCATCGGGTCCTTCCCGATCCAGCGCTGGCCGGCCACCTCGTACATCTCATGGGCGCTGAAGATGCGGAACGGCGCCTCGCCCCCGAAGACGTAGAGCCGGTCGCCCAGCGTTGCCGCCGCCAGCCCGCCGCGGCCGACCGGAAGCGGCAACCCCGTCGACCACGCACCGGTTGCCGGATCGTAGATCTCGACGGTCGTGTACTGCGTGCCCATGAACGACGTGCGCCCGCCGATTGCCCAGAGCCGCCCCTGGAAAGCCGCCGCGGTGAGATGGTCGCGCCCGGTCGGCATCGGGGGCCCGTCGGTCCAGCGATCGGCCGCGGGATCGTACACCTCGTGCGCGTTGCTGTCGCCGTCGCCCGCGCCGCCCACGGCATGCAGCCGGCCGGCGAGAGCGACCATCGCGAGCCCACCGCGCGCCACGCGCAAGGGCGCGCGCGTCGCCCACGAGCTGCGCGCCTCGTCGTACTCGTACACGGTGCGCAGCGCGGTCCAGCTTAGCCGGCCGCCGCCGTAGCCGCCGGCGACGAAGAGCCGGCCGTCCACGACGGCCGCGGCGGCATGATGCGTCGGCGCGGGCAGGGGCGTGTGGGTCTCCCAGCGGTCGTTTGCTGGATCGTAGACCTCGACGGCGTCGACCGGCTCGCCGCCGGACTTGAAGCCGCCGATGACGAACACCAGACCCTTGAGCTCCGCGACGGCGACTTCCTGCCGCGCGCTCGGCATCGGCGCCAGCGACGTCCAGGCCCCCGGCGTCTGGATGTCGACCGGCGCCGGCGAGTCGGTGGTGCGCCCCAGGCAGCCGGCCAGGACGAGCGCGACGGCCAGCGGGCCCAGACGAATTCCGACTCTCATACGCTCACCAGCGCGAGCAGGCCGGCCTCGTCGAGCGTCGGCACCCCCAGCCGCCGCGCATCGTCCGCCTTGCTGCCGGCGGCCTCCCCGACGACGACGTAATCGGTCTTCTTCGATACCGAGGTGGTGACGCGGCCGCCGTAGCGCTCGATCAGCTCGCGCGCCGCCTCGCGCGAGAGCGTCGGGAGCGTCCCGGTCACCACGATGGTCTTGCCGGCGAGCGGCTTCGGACCTTCCGGCGCGATCGGCGCGGTCGTCTCGACGCCGGCCGCCTTGAGCTTCCGGATGAGCGCGACGTTGTCCGGCTCCTGGAAGAACGCCACGATCGCCCGCGCGAGCTCGTCGCCGATGCCGTGCACCTCGGCGAGCTCCGCCTCGGACTTGCCGGCGATGACGTCGATGCTGCCGAACCTCGTGGCCAGGAGCTGCGCCACGCGCTCGCCGACGAGGCGGATGCCGAGCGCGTTGAGCAGACGGGCCAGGCCGCGCGTGCGCGACGCGTCGATCGCCCGGATGAGGTTCTCGGCCGACTTGTCGGCGAAGCGGTCGAGCTCGGCGATGTGCTCCACCGTGAGCGCGTAGAGATCGGCGAAGTCCTTGACCTTCCCGCTGTCGACCAGCTGCTCGATCGTGCTGTCGCCCAGGTGCTCGACGTCCATGGCCCGCCGCGAGCCGAAGTGCCGCAGCCGTTCCTTGAACTGGGCCGGACAGCCGCTGTTGGTGCACCGCCAGTACGCCGCGCCCTCCGCGCGCTCGGTGCGGCCGCCGCACGCGGGGCACGCCGATGGAAAGACGAACGGCTGGGCGTCGGCGGGCCGGCGGGCGAGCACGACCTGGACGACGTACGGAATGACGTCACCCGCGCGCTCGATCAGGACGGTGTCGCCCTTGCGGATGTCCTTGCGGCGTATCTCGTCCTCGTTGTGCAAGCTGACGTTCCGGATCGTCACGCCCGCCAGCTCGACCGGGGTGAGCTCCGCGGTGGGCGTGAGGGCGCCGGTCTTGCCCACGTTGACCTTGATCTCCTCGACCACGGTCGTGGCCTGGCGCGCCGCGAACTTGAACGCGATCGCCCAGCGCGGATGGTGGGTCGTCGAGCCGAGCCGCCGCTGCTGCTCGAGAGAGTCGACCTTCACCACCACGCCGTCGGCGTCGTAGCCGAGCGAGTCCCGGTCGCGCTCGAGCCGTTCGCAGAAGGCGACGACCGCGTCGAGGGTCGGGCAGCGCTCGGATCGCGGGTTGGTCTTGAAGCCGGCTGCGCGCAGGGCCTCGAGGGTCTCCCAGTGCGTGGCGAACGCGAGCCCGTCGGCGCGGCTCACGTGATAGAGGAACATGTCGAGCGGCCGGCGCGCCGTCACCGACGGGTCCTTCTGGCGCACGGCGCCGGCGGCGGCGTTACGCGGATTCGCGAACGTCGGCGTCCCCGCCTCCTCGAGCGAGCGGTTCAGCTTCGCGAACTCGGCGCGCGGCATGAACACCTCGCCCCGCACCTCGAGCACCGCCGCGCCCGCGAGGGCTCCGCGCAGCACCATGGGAATGGACCGGATCGTCCTGAGGTTCGGCGTGATCTCCTCACCGGTGCGGCCGTCGCCGCGGGTGGCGCCCCGGACGAACCGGCCGGCCTCGTACACGAGGGCGACGCCGAGCCCGTCGATCTTCGGCTCGCACACGTACTCGAACGCCGCCCCCGGCATCGCCCGGCGAATGCGCGTCTCGAACTCGCGCAGATCGTCCGGCGTCATCGCGTTGTCGAGCGAGAGCATGGCGGCGTGGTGCTCGACCGGCTTGAAGATATCGGTCGGCGCCCCGCCGATGCGCTGCGTGGGGCTGTCCGCCGTGACCAGATCCGGGAAGGCCGCCTCGAGCTCGCGCAGCTCGCGCGTGAGGGCGTCGTACTCGGCGTCGGAGACCTCGGGACGCGATTCGACGTAGTAGAGGTAGTCGTGATGGTGGATCTGCTCGCGCAGCTCGGTGACCCGCTGCGCGGCGTCGGCCCGCTTCATGGAGGGCAGCATAACACCTCGGCGGAGGCCGGCAATTTCACCCGCCGCGGTCGGTCAGTCGCGCCGTGACGAGAGCCGGATGACCACGAGCACCGGCAGCAAGCCGGCGGCGACGATCGCGAGCGCCGGCGCGGCGGCTTCCGCCCACAGCGATTCCGACGTCCGCTCCCAGACGGCGACCGCGAGCGTGTCGAGCCCGAAGGGCCGGAGCAGGAGCGTGGCCGGCATCTCCTTCATGGTCTCCACGAACACGAGGATGAGCGCCGTCAGCACTCCGCCGCGCATCAGCGGCAGGTGAACGCGGCGAAGCGTGCCGCCGATGGAGGCGCCCAGGGACCGCGCCGCGTCGTCGAAGCTCGAGGGGATCTTGCCGAGGCTCGCGTCGACGGTCTGCAGGCTCACCGCGAGGAAACGCACCACGTACGCGAAGACGAGGCCGACCGTGGAGCCGGTGAGCACGAGCCCCGCCGAATGGCCGAACGCCCAGGCGACCGCGTGGCCGAAGACGTGATCGACCCACGCCAGGGGCGCCAGCACCCCGACGGCGATGACGGCGCCCGGCAGGGCATATCCCATCGATGCCATGCGCGCCGAGGCTCGCACCGGAGCCGACGGAGAGAGTCGCGTCGCGTAGGCCAGAAGGAGCGCCAGGACCAACGCGCTGACGGCCGCGAGGGCCGCCAGCGTCAGCGTGTTGCCGAGCAGCGACGCAAACGAGGCCGCGCGCCAGCGCCCGCCGGCGTCGGCGGCCCAGATGATCAGCTGCGCGAGCGGTAGGACGAAGGCGGCACCGAGGACGGCGAAGCCGGTGCCGGTCGCGGCCGCTGCCTTCCATCCGGACAGAGGGCGTGGCGTCACACCGGGGCCGCGGCGCGGGTTCTGGGTGAAGCGCGCGCGGCCGCGGAGCGATCGCTCGAGGGCGAGAAGACACAGGGCGAAGAGCAGCAGGAGGCTTGCGAGCTGGGCTGCCGCGGCGCGATCGAACATGCCGTACCAGACGCGGTAGACGGCCTCGGTGAGTGTCCGGTACCCGAAGGTGGCGACGGTGCCGAAATCGGCGAGGGCCTCCATCATGGCCAGTGAGACGCCGGCGACGAGGGAAGGCCGCGCCAGCGGCAGCGTGACGGCGACGAAGGCCCGCATCTGCGAGCGGCCGAGGCTTCGCGCGGTCTCGAGCGTCGCGGCGCCCTGCTCGCGGAACCCGGCGCGCGCCAGCAGGTAGACGTATGGATAGAAAACGAGCGTCATCGTGAGCACGACGCCCCAGTACGATCGGAATTCGGGCAGTCGCGCGCCCGGACCCATCCAGCGGCGCAGCGCGCTCTGGACGGGCCCGCTGAAGTCGAAGAGGCCGAGCAGCGCGAAGCCGATCACGTACGCCGGCATCGCCAGGGGAAGGACCAGGGCCCACTCGAGCGCGCGGCATCCAGGGAAGCGATACGTGACGATCAGCCACGCGAGCCCGGCGCCCACGACGAGCGTGCCGGCGCCGACACCGGCCACGAGCGCCAGCGTGTTGCTGATCAGCTCCGGGAGCTGGGTGCGCCAGAGATGCGCCCAGATCTCGTGCGCCGGATGCGCGAGCGACGCGAGAACGGCCAGGCTCGGCACCGCGAGCAGCGCGGCGATGCCCACGGCCGCCACTGCCCACGCCCAGGATGAACCGCGCACGACGCTCCTTTCTTGCCGGCCGAATTCGACTGACGCTATACTGACGATCGGCCGAAGCTTTCTCTTAGGTAGGCTTAACATGCCACGATCGTCAATCCTCAAAGCCAACAACAGCACGACGGCCACCACGGCGTCGGTGCAGGACTATCTCGCCGCGATCTACGATCTGGCCGGCAGCGGCAAGCCGGTGATCGGGGCGCGGCTCGCCAAGCACATGGCGATCTCGGCGCCCGCGGTGACCGAGGCGATCCATCGCATGGCGCGCGGCGGCTACGTCAAGATCGGGCGCGGCAAGGAGCTGACGCTCTCGCCGAAAGGACGCCAGATCGCCGAGGTGATGGCCCGGCGCCACCGGCTCCTTGAGCGCTGGCTCACCGACACGCTGGGCCTCAACTGGACCGACGCGCACGAGGAAGCGCATCGCCTCGAGCACGCGCTTTCGCCGCGCGTCGAGGACCGGCTGGCCGAGCTCCTGGGCATGCCGAGCACGTGCCCGCACGGTAATCCCATTCCCGGCATGGCGAAGCCCCCGAAGGTCGAGCCCTTCCCGCTCGCTCAGGCGAAGGAGGGCATGACGGTCATCGTCGAGCGCATCACCGAGGAGGCGGAGGCGGACAAGAAGCTCCTCGAGCACCTCTGGCGCAACGACGTGCGGCCGGGCCGGCGACTCAAGATCATCGAGGTGGCCCCGTGGGCCGGCACCATCACGGCGTCGGGCGACGGCCAGACCATCGCGCTCGGCCTGCCGGCGGCCGCGAAGATCTGGGTCTACATCCCGGGCGGGGCCGGATGAAGGCGCTCTTCTGGGTATTCGTCGCGATACTCTGCGTCTACATCTTCTACATCGGCGCCATGGGAATCTGGTCGTACCTGGAGGTCACGAGCATCGTCGAGGACGTCGTCAACGAGCGCGCGTCACGGAGCGGTCGTGACGAGCGGGCGACCCGGATCCGCGACGAGATCGCCAAGAAGGTCACCGACAGCGGGATCAGGACCGACGACCGCGGCGTGACCGTGTCCGACACGGGTCCGGCGCTCGACGTCGGCGTACGCTGGAACTGGCCCGTCGTCAGCTATCAGGGCGAAGTCTATTTCTCGGTCCCGCTCAAGCACGAGCGCACCTTCAACATCCCCGCCCGCTAGCAGCCTGCGACCACGCCGCCCACGCTGACGACCAACGACTGCCGCCGCGAGCTAGCGCTTGGAGCGAGCCTCTTGGATCATCTGCGTCACGCGGTCGCGGTCTTCGCCTGGCGGTGAAATGGCGACGTATTTTTCCCAGGAGCGGATGGCGCCCTTCGTGTCCTTCTTGATCTCGTAGAGGATCTGGCCGCGGTAGAGGAGCGCCGGCAGGTAGTTGGGATCGAGCGCCAGGGCCTTGTCGAAGGCTTCGAGAGCCCGGTCGACGTGCTCGGGCCCGCCGCCGATCGCCACGATGAGCGCCAGGTGAGTCATGGCATCGACGTTCTTCGGGTCGCGCTTGAGCACCGCCTGATAGGCCGCGATCGCCTCGCCGTAACGGCCCTCGGCGAGGCTGTTGCGCGCGGCCTGCAGCATGCCTCGAAGCACCTCCGGCGGTATCACGCGTCCGGTCCCGCCCGTCACCGGCGGTCCGCCCGCCGGCGCTGACGGATTCTCCGAGGGCAGCGGGGCCAGCGGGCGCGATCCTGTCTGCGGCTGGCCGGCCATGGGATCGGGCTCGGAATAGCGCACGATTCCCGCGCCGACCACGATGCCGAACGTCACGAGAAGGAGTGCGGCGGCCCCGAGCGCCAGGGGATGACGCCAGGCCGAGCCGCGAGCTTCGCGTTGCTCGGTCCTGGGTGGCGCGGGCTCCGCCGGGCCCAGCCGGTCCAGCTCGGTCAGGACGGTGGCGGCCTCGCCTTCGTAGCGCCGGCGGAGATCGGTGTAATCGGCGTCCGAGACGTGGCCGGCGCCGTGCTCGAACTCGAGCTCGCGCAGCGCCGCCAGCGCCGCGCGCTTCTCCTCGGCGAGCTGCTGGCGGCGATCGATCGGCAGCGGCAGAAAGGTTCGCCCGCGCGCGTCGGCGCGCAATAGGGGCCAGAGGGTGAAGGCCAGCGCCGGCACGCCGATCACGACCGCGGCCACCACGATGCCGGTCACGAGCCGCGCTCCACCTCGCGGCGAATGCGCTCACTCATGGCGGCATCTACCGCCACGGGCTCGGCCGCCCCGCGAGGGCGACGTGTCCATTGCCGCACCAGGACGGCGACGACGACGAGCCCGGCGATGACGAACACGAGCGGCAGAAGCCAGACGAGCAGGTTGAAGCCGCGGCGCGGCGGCGACAAAAGAATCCACTCGCCGTAGCGCTGGACGAAATAGCGCTGCACCTCATCCGGGCTCTCGCCGGCCGCCAGACGCTCGCGAATGATCGCGCGCATCTGGCCGGCCATCTCGGAGGGCGAATCGGCGACGGACAGATTCTGACAGACGACGCAGCGCAGACGCGCAGCCACCTCGTGGACGGTGTCCTCGCTGACCGGCTTCGGTTGCGCCGCCGCCGACGAGAGCACCGCGGCCACCAGCGCCGCCACCAGGAGCCCGACGCGCGCGCGCCTCATCGAGTTTCCGTCTCGGCGAGGAGTCGCTCGACCGTGTCGCGGAACACCGTGTCGGTGACGGCGCTGACGTGCTTGACGCGGATGCGGCCCTGGCGGTCGAGGAAGAACGTCTCGGGCACGCCGTAGACCCCGTAGTCGACCGACACCGTGCCCGTCACGTCCTGGGCGTTAGGGAAGGTGAGCCCGAAATCCTTGACGAATTTCTCGATGGCCTCGCGCTTGTCCTGGATGGCGACGCCCAGCACGACGACGCCCCGCTCGCGGTAGGCGCGCCAGTTCTTCTCCAGCACCGGGGCCTCCTCGTAGCAGCCGGGATAGCACCAGGACGCCCAGAAATTCAGGACGACGACCTTTCCGCGGTGCGACGCCAGCGCGAGCGGTGCGCCGTCGAGCGCGGTGAGCCCGAACGCAGGCGCGGGCTTCTGCAGGAGCGGCGACGGAATGTCGCGCGGGCTCATGCGAAACCCGTAGGCGAGGAGCACCAGCACGGGCAGCGCGGCGAGCGGGATCAGCCAGCGCCAGAGCCGCTTCACGCGGTTTCGCGTCGGTCCGGAAGGATCGCCAGCAGGGCGCCCAGCGTCAGCACGACGCCGCCGATCCAGATCCAGCTCACGAGGCGGTTCACCTGAACCTTGATGGTCGCCTGGCTGCCGTCGCGCGCGAAGTCACCGAGGACGACGTAGATGTCCTCCTTGAGCCCGAGCCGGTAGTCGACGTAGGCGATCGGGGCCTGCTCCTGCGGGTAGAACTTCTTGGCGGGCTGCAGCGTGCCGAGCGCGCGGCCGTTCGTGACGGTGAACGCCCCGACCACCTTGAAGTGATTTGACTCCTCGGCGGCGGAGAGACCCTCGAAGCGGAGGCGGTACCCGGCCAGCTCCGTGCTCTCGCCGCGCTTCAGCGTCGTCTCCGTCTGCACCGACCATGCGTGCGACCCGGTGACGCCGAGCGCGATGATCAGGATGCCCAGGTGCACCACGAAGCCGCCGTAGCGGCGGTTGTGCCGGCGCAGGAGCCCGCCCACGGCCGGCAGCAGGCGCTCGCCGACGCGCAGGCGCGCCCGCGTCGCCCGCACGACGTCGACGGCGATGGTGGCCGCGACGAAGACCGTCGTGGCGAACGTCAGCGCCGCCAGGGCCGAGCGCACGCCCAGGGCGAACGCGATCGCCGCGGCGACGATGCCGAGCACGACCGGCCACAGGAAGTTCCGCTTCAGGTTCTCGAGGGAGGCGCGCCGCCAGGCGATCAGCGGTCCGACCCCCATCAGGAAGATCAACGAGAGGAACAGCGGCACGTTGACCTGGTTGAAGAACGGGGCGCCCACGCTCACCTTGACGCCGCGGACCGCCTCCGACAGGAGCGGGAAAACCGTCCCGAAGAAGACGGTGAACGCGGCGGCCACGAGCAGCACGTTGTTCAGGAGGAACGCCGACTCGCGCGAGACGACCGAGTCGAGGTTACCCTGCGAGCGGAGCGCGTCCCAGCGCCACGCGACGAGTCCGAGGGCCGTCAGCATGACCAGCGCGAGGAAGCCGAGGAACAGCATGCCGATCGAGCCCTGCGTGAAAGCGTGGACCGACGCGATCACCCCGGAGCGCGTGAGGAAGGTCCCGAACAGCGTGAGCCCGAAGGTAAGGATGACGAGCACGATGTTCCAGAGCTTCAGCATGCGCCGGCGCTCCTGGATCATCACCGAGTGGAGGAACGCGGTGCCGGTGAGCCAGGGCATGAACGCAGCGTTCTCGACGGGATCCCACGCCCAGTAGCCGCCCCAGCCCAGCACGTGGTAGCTCCACCAGCCGCCGATCAGGAGACCGAGGGACAGGAAGTACCAGGCGACGATCGTCCACCGCCGCGTCAGGACCAGCCACGTGTCGCCGACACGCCCGGTGGCCAGCGCGGCCATCGCGAAGGCGAAGGGCACCGTGAACCCCGTGAAGCCCAGATAGAGCGCGACCGGGTGCGTGATCATCCCTGTGTCCTCGAGCAGGGGATTCAAGCCGCGGCCGTTGGCCGGCACCGGCAGCTGCCGCTGGAACGGCGGGGCCGCGACGCTCATCACCAGGAGGAAGAAGGCGAGGATGCCGAGCATCGTCGCGAGCGCCCACGGATAGAGCTCGCGCGCGCCCTCCCGGTGGCGAACGATGAGAATCAGCGTGTAGAGCGCCAGCATCCAGGCCCAGAGGATGATGGAGCCCTCGAGCGCGCCCCAGACGCCGGTGATGCGGTAGTAGAAGGGCGTGCCGAGGTTGGTGTTCGACGCGACGTAGCGGATCGAGAAGTCGAACGTGAGAAACGCGTAGGCCAGGAGCGCGAAGCAGGCGGTGACGAGGGTGAAGACCCCGAGCGCCGCGTGCTGCGCCGACTCCACCAGCGCGGCGCGGCCGGTGCGGGCGCCGACGGCGGCGACGACGCCGCCGTAGAGCGCGAGCACGAGCGCGACGATCGTCATGCCGAAGCCGACGTCGGCCGTCATCGCCCTTCGCCCTTGAGCGTCTTGATGAGCTCCTGGTAGCCCGCCTGATTCTTGTCGTGCGGCGCCTTGTACTCCTCGGAGTGCTTGGCCATGATCAGGCTTGCCCGGAAGTAGCCCTCCGACGACCAGCTGCCCTCGACGACGGCGCCGCGTCCCTCGCCGAACAGATCGGGCGGCGTGCCCTTGTGTCGGACGGGGACGGTGGCGGTGCCGTCGGAGAGCGTGAACGAGAGGTCGAGCGCGTGCGGATTCCATTTGAGCGATCCGGGGACGACCATGCCGCCCAGCCGGTAGGCTTTCCCCGGCATAGCGGCGGCGCGCAGCTCGGCCGGCGTGACGAAGTAGACGGCCGACTGGGTGACGCCCGCGTAGATCATGTACGCGAGCGCGGCGGCGATGACGGCGCCGCCGACGATGAACTTGCCCCGGCGGTTCACGCGCGCCTCACGGTGGGCCGGTGCTCGGCCCCCGTCGCTCGCTCGCGTCGGACGAGCCGGCGCCAGTAGGCGATCAGCACGACCGCGGCGAGCCCGTAGGCCGCGAGCACGAAGCCCCAGTTGTCGGGCATCAGGCGGCCGCCTCCGCCTCGCGCCGAAGCAGGTTGACCCGCTTCGCAACGAAGTAGACGTACAGGAGCGAGAATGCGACGAAGTTCACCATGAGGGCCGCCACGATCACGCCCGGCATGGTCCCGGGCCCCGGTTTCATCAGGGACGGCGGCTGGTGGAGCGTTCGCCACCAGTAGACGGAGAAGTGCACGAGCGGAATATTGAACGCGGCGACGATGCCGAGCACTGCCGCGTAACGGGCCCCCTGATCGGGGTCCTCGATCATGCCGCGAAGCAGCAGGTAGCCGAGGTACATCACGAATAGGATCGAGACGCTCGTGAGCCGCGCATCCCACGTCCACCAGGTACCCCACGTGGGCTTGCCCCAGATCGAGCCGGTAGCGATCGTGAGCCCGGTGAAGAGCACGCCGACCTCCGCGGACGCGTGCGCCAGCCGATCGGCACCGTCGACTCGGCGCGCCAGGTAGACGATCGAGGCGACGAGCACGACCGCGAAGGCGAGGTAGGCCACCCAGACGCTCGGCACGTGCACGTACATGATGCGCTGCACGTTGCCCTGCGTGACCTCGCGCGGCGCCACGCCGAAGGCCATCACCAGACCGGCCGCGAGCGCCACCAGGGTCACGCCACCGACGATACGGACCATGCCTGCCTAGCCCTCCAGCACGAAATCGAAGGTGAGCACGCCGACCACAACGAAGATGACGTCCGCGGCTCCCAGGAGCTTGAGCCAGTGTGCGACGCTTCCGAGAGGCTCGCCGAGCAGCACCGCTTCCGTCGCCTTGACGGTCGCCAGCAGCACCGGAGCCTGCACGGGCAGGAGGAGCACCGGGAACAGGAGCTCGCGGGCGCGCACTTGCGAGGTCATGGCGGCGAAGAGCGTGCCGACCGCGGCGAAGGCGACCGTGCCCAAGCCGATGACGACGACCAGCGCCGGCAGCACGCCGGCGAGGTCGAGGTTGAAGAAGATGCCGAAGAGCACCACCAGAATGGCCTCGACCACGAACATCAGCAGGAGATTGCCGGCGAGCTTGCCGACGTAGATCGCGGACTTGTCTCCGGGCGCCAGGCGCAGCGCTTCCCAGCAGTCGTTCTCGCGCTCGACCACGAACGTGCGGCCGAGCCCGAGGAGCCCCGTCAGGATGAAGCCGAGCCACAGGAGGCCCGGGAGCGTGCCGGCCAGCCGCTCGCGGTCGGGTCCGACGGCGAACTGGAACACGAAGAGGAGCAGGAGCGCGAAGAAGAAGAGCGCGTTGAACGTCTCCTTCGACCGGCGCTCGACCAGGAGGTCCTTCCACACGACGATGAACGCGCGGCGCGCGAAGGTCACGGCGCGTCCTCCGTGTGCACGACGTAGAGCCGCTGCACGTCGTCTGGCGACAGGGAGCCCCGGGGCGTATCGAGCGCGATGGCCCCGCCGGCGAGGATGACGAGCCGGTCGGCGACCGCGAGCTCGCGGCCGAAGCTGTGGGTGGCCATCAGGATCGCCCCGCCGCCCGCCTTGAAGGACGCCAGGTGCTCCTCGAGCCACTTCTTCGCGCGCTGGTCGAGGCCGGAGAAGGGCTCGTCGAGCAGGAGCACCCTGGGCCGAGCCAGCACGAAGCGCGCGAGCGACAGCCGGCGCTTCATGCCCGCCGAGAAGGTTCGCACCCGCTCGTCTGCGGCGCGCTCGAGCTCGACGCTGGCAAGCGCTCCGGCGAGCGCTGAGGCCGTCGGCGAGAGCCCGGCGAGCGTGGTCCAGAACTTCAAGTTCTCGAGCGCGGTGAGGTCCTCGTAGACGTACGCGCCGTGGGCGACCAGGCCGATATGTGGGCGCGCGGCCTCGGGGTCCCGGGCGCAGTCGTGGCCCGCGACGGCGGCCGTGCCGCGCGTGGGACGCACCAGCGTGGCGAGGATTTTCAGCAGCGTCGTCTTGCCGGCGCCATTGGCACCGAGCATCGCGACGGCCTCGCCCGCATGGACCTCGAGGTCGAGCCCGTCCAGCACGCGGTGGTTGCCGAAGGTCTTGCGAAGACCGGCTACCCGGATGAGTGGATCTGCGGACATCCGTCGGCCGTCGATTGTCGCAGAGCCTCCCGGACCGGTCAAGAAAGGGCCGGCTTGACTCGGGCGAACGCCCTGCCATAGTAGGAGCCAATACCGCGATATTTTGCGCTCACGCCATCTCTAGATAGCCTGTAACGGGAGGACGCGATTGCTGCACTATGCGCTGTCCCGTGTCCTGTGGTTACCGCCGACGCTCCTGGCAATGGCACTGGTCACGTTTCTGGTGATGCACGCGACGCCGGGGAGCCCGCTCGATCCGGTGGCGGAGGGCGCGAACCCGCTGTCGCCCGAGGCGCAGCGGAACCTCGCCAAGTACTACGGCCTGGACCGGCCCCTGCACGAGCAGTTCGCGATCTTCGTGAGCAAGGCCGTGCGCGGTGACTTCGGCAACTCCTTCGTGTACAAGACGCGGACCGTCCGCGAGATCCTCGCCGAGACGTTCCCGGTGTCGCTCCTGCTCGGCTCGATGGCGCTGGCGCTCGCCGTCGTGGGCGGCCTGATGCTCGGCATCCTGGCGGCGGTCTACCAGAACAAGAGCTGGGACTACGTGTCGGTGACCCTGGCGACCGCCGGCGTGGCGGTGCCGAACTTCGTCCTCGCGGTGTTCTTGATCATTTTGTTCTCGTTCGTCGTGCCGCTCTTCCCGACCGGCGGCTGGGACTCGCCGCGGAACTGGGTGCTGCCGACGATCGCGCTGGCGCTCGCCCCCATGGGCATCATCGCCCGCTTCACGCGTGCCAGCATGCTGGAGGTCATCCGCGCCGACTACACGCGCACGGCGCGCGCCAAGGGGCTCGGCGAGACGCCCGTCGTATTCAAGCATGCCCTCAAGAACGCGTTCATCCCGGTCGTGACGCTGCTGGGGCCGATGTTCGCCGCGGTGGGAACGGGATCCTTCTTCGTCGAATCGATCTTTCGCGTGCCCGGCATGGGACGGTTCTTCGTCCTGTCGATGACGGGACGCGATTACCCGATGATCATGGCGGTCGTGCTGACCTACGGAGCCTTTCTGGCCATCATGAATCTCGTCGTCGACCTTCTCTATGGCGTCCTCGACCCCCGCATCCGATACTAGGCTCGGAGGGGGGCTTCGCCCCCCTTCCGATGCCTCCCCCCAGGACGGATTGCGCGGGCAAAGCCCGCGCTCGTACGCGGCCACTCCAAGCGCGGAGGCGACGCGGTCGTCGAGCCTGTGGCGGGACGGGGTGCGGCGGCTCCTGCGCAATCGTCTGGCGGTGACCGGCGGGTGCGTCATCGTCCTGCTCTGTCTGGTCGCGATCTTCGCCGACTTTCTCGCGCCCTTGCCGTACACGAAGACGAACTTCGGCCGCCTCAACGAGACGCCGTCGCGCGCCTACTGGCTGGGCACCGACCAGCTCGGGCGCGACCTGCTCTCGCGGATGATCTACGGCGCGCGCGTGTCGATGCTCGTCGGGCTCGGGGCACAGATCGTGGTCGTGCTGATCGGCGTACCGATTGGCGCCCTGTCCGGCTACGTCGGCGGGCGCACCGACCTGATCATCACGCGCTTCATCGACGTCATGTATGCGTTCCCGCGCCTGCTGTTCGTGATTCTCGTCATGTCGATGCTGGGCGCCGGACTCTTCAACATCTTCATCGCCATCGGCTTCACCGGGTGGGTGGGGATCGCACGCCAGACGCGCGCCCAGGTGCTGGCCATCAAGGAGAAGGAGTACGTCGACGGGGCGCGCGCCCTGGGCGCCGGATTCGGCCGTCTGCTCCGGCGGCACATCATGCCCAACGCGCTCACACCCATCGTGGTCGCGGTCACGTTCGGCATCCCGGAGGCGATCTTCACCGAAGCGGCGCTCTCGTTCATCGGCGTCGGGATCAACCCGCCCACGCCCTCGTGGGGCCAGATGGTCGGCGAGGGCCAGCAGTACATCCGGTCCTACTGGCATCTTTGCGTGTTCCCGTCGATCGCCATCGCGGTTACCATGCTGGCGTTCACGTTCTTCGGCGACGGTGTGCGAGACGCGCTGGATCCCAAGCTGAAATAGCATCCCAAACTGAAATGGCAAGGAGACTCGGCATGCGACCTCCTCGCATCTCGGACGCGCAGATGGAGCTTCTCGCGACGCGGCTCGCCGCCGTGGGGTTCGGCCGTCGCGATTTCTTGAAGGTCGCCGCCGGGCTCGCCTCGCTGGGCGCGGCCGGCTTCAACGCGCGCCCCGCGGCCGCGGCACCCAAGCTCGCGCCGGGTGAGAAGCTCGCAAAAGACCAGCACTTCCGCTACGGCGGCGGCGGCTGGTGGCAGAACGATCCGTCTAGCCACGACTACAACAAGGATCTCTACTGCAGCGGCGTGCCGGCGCTCTGGGCGGGCTTGATGAAGTTCACGGCCGACTTCCAGCCGGTGCCATACGTCGCCGAGCGCGTGTCGTCCAATGCCGACGGCTCGGTGTGGACGTTCAATATCCGCAAAGACTCCAAGTGGTCGGACGGCTCGCCGTGCTCCGCGCGCGACTTCGAATGGTCGTGGAAGCGACAGATGGACCCGGCGAGCAAGAATCCCTACTCGAGCTACTTCTACGACATCAAGGGCGCCGAGCCGTTCAACAAGGCCAAGGTGCCGGACGCCTCGCAGGTCGGCGTGCAGGCCAAGGACGACTGGACGCTCGTGGTCACGCTCGAAGGACCGCGGGGTTATTTCCCGGTCCTCGCGGCCTA
>Ga0111538_10004406_pt1 | contig 19564 bp, 17 predicted proteins | sample SoiMethybrSBSTD1_FD_79669 | JGI IMG/M metagenome (GOLD analysis project Ga0111538, IMG submission 79669) | Bulk soil microbial communities from a Populus tree surrounding site in Tennessee, USA - Soil MetaG P. TD hybrid SBSTD1 (version 2)... | ecosystem: Environmental > Terrestrial > Soil >...
GTCCGGCCCTCCGGACACGCGCCGGGGCGCGTTCGTCCGGCCCTCCGGACAGCGTCCGGCCCTCCGGACACGCGCCGGGGCGCGTTCGTCCGGCCCTCCGGACAGCGTCCGGCCCTCCGGACAGCGTCCGGCCCTCCGGACACGCGCCGGGGCGGTCGTCCGGCCCACCGGACAGCGTCCGGCCCTCCTGGCCTCACAGCTGGCGGAAGCGCTCGACGATCTCGCGCTCCATGGCGGGGAACTTGGGGTCGAGCTCGAGGTTGTCGCGCCAGGCCATGCCGCGCTCGACCATGTCGTAGCTGTGCTGGATGCGGGCGCCGGGGATGACCTTGCCCTCCGGCGTGCGGTCGCGGCCGAGCATGAGCAGGGTGTCGGAGACCAGCATCGCGGCCCGGATGTCGTGGGTCACGATGATGATCGTGTTGAGCTCCTGCATGTGGGCCACCTCGGTGACGAGCTTGATCACCTCTTCGAGCGCGATGGGATCGAGACCGGAGAAGGGCTCGTCCATCAGCAGGAGCGACTTGTTGTGCACCAGCTGCTGGGCGATGGCGACCCGCTGCCGCTGCCCGCCCGATAACTGCGCCGGGTAGAAGCTGCCGCGGTCGGCCAGCCCGAAGCGCTCGAGCAGGTGGCTGGCTTTGTCCTTCGACTCGCCGCGCCCCATCCCGTTGGCGACCCCGGCGGTGACCAGGTTGCCCATCACCGTCCGGTGGCGGAGCAGCACGTAGTTCTGGAAGATGAGCCCGACGGTGCCGGCCGCCATCGGCTGGCTCTTCTGGCCGAGAATGACGCCGGTGTCCGGCTTGTCGAGCCCGGCGATGAGCCGGAGGAGTCGCGTCTTGCCGACCCCGGACGGGCCCAGCAATCCGACCAGCTGCCCGGTCACCTTGCCCGGGCGGATCCGGTCCCTCACCTCGAAGCTGAGCTTCTCGAGGATCTGGTTGTTGCCGAGCCGCTCCGACACCTCGCGGACCTCGAGCAGCGTCTCGCCGAAGCTGTCGGTCATCGCCGCACCCGCTCCATCGCCACGTAGGGGCAGAGGACCCGTGTGATGACGCCGACCGCGTAATCGAGGATGAGGCCGACCACCAGGATGACGAGCAGGATGGCGTAGACCTCGGCCAGCTTGAAATGCTTGTTCTGGTTGAGAATCATCGCGCCCAGGCCGCCCTCGGCGCGCGAGATGCCCTCGACCATGGTGATGAGGGCCCAGCCGATGGCCAGGTTCTGCCGCATCACCTCGAGCGCCTTGTCGAGCGTCCCGCGGATGACGACCTCCCACAGGATGCGTCCCTCGGAGGCGCCGAGCACGCGCATGTGATCGAACTGCTCGCGCGGGATCTCGATCACCGCCTGCGCCATGCTGGTGACGAAGAAGCTCGTCATGCCGAAGGTCAGCATGGCGACCTTGAGGTCGTAGCCGCCGCCGGTGAACAGGGTGAACGGCACCACCAGGCCGGTGAGGCCGAGGAAGCGCAGCTTCGAGACCGCCTCGACCACCGGGCGGAAGAACGGGATGACCGTGGCGTAGGACAGCGCCAGCGAGATGAGGACGGTCAGGAGCAGGGCGTGGAGGATGAGCCGGATGGTGGTGAACAGCTCCGGCCCCATGCCGTGCTCCCACCAGAGCGAGCCGAGCGCGTGCCACACCTCGCCCGGCCTGGGCAGGGTCTCGAACGGGACCGCCAGCCAGGCGAGGAACGCCAGCGCGACCCAGAAGGCGACCAGGCCGAGCACCATCGCGCGGTCGACCGCGCGATTGGGCAGGAAGGCGTTCTTCAGCTGCTGTGGGACCGCCATCGCCTATTTCGCCGTGCCGAGCACGATCTCGACGCGGCGGTTCTTGGCGCGCCCCTCGGTGGTCGAGTTCGGCTCGAGCGGCTGGGTCTGGCCGTGGGCGAACACCTGGATGCGGCCGGCCGGGAAGTTGGTCGGCGATTTCTGCTCGAGCCAGGTCTTGACCGCGAAGGCGCGCTCCTCCGACAGCTTCTGGTTGCGGTCCTGGCCGCCCTGGTTGTCGGTGTGGCCGTGGATCTCGACCAGGGTGCCGCTGGCGATGACCAGGTCCTTGAGCAGGGTGTCGAGCTGCTGCGTCGAGTTCCCGGTGAACTTGGCGCTGCCGGTGGCGAACTGGATGTTCCACGCCTTGCGCGAGACGACCTCCTCGACCTTCGACCCCGCCTCGAACTTCGGCAGGTCGGCCTCGGTCTTGGGCGCCTCGCCCGACTTGGCCAGCGCCTGCACGTACGAGACGTCGAGGATGTCCTTGACCGGATAGAAGTTCGGCATGAGATCCGGATACTGCGACTTCACCACGTTGCCGAAGACCGTGTAGGTGGCGGCGAAGGCGTTGGTCGAGCCGGGCGCCAGGCCGAACAGCTCGAGGTTGTCGGCCAGGTTGTTGACCGACGAGCCGCCGAGCTCGACCTCGAGCCCCTTCTTGTCCTTCACCTTCTGCACCGTGAAGTACTTGTGCCAGTAGTCGGCGTCCTTCTCGCCGTAGACCACCGCGCTGATCTCGGCGGCGCGGTGCAGCGCCTCGTCGCTCTGCTTGATCTGGTCGCCGGCCTCGAAGATGGCCGCCAGCATGCCCTCGACGATGGGCCGGTTCGCCGCCATCCACTTCTTGTTGCCGATGATGACGTTCGGCATCTGCGAGCGGTACTCCTGGGTCGACACGATGGAGACCAGGCCGCCCTTGCCCTCGGCCACCGTGACGTCGCCCGGGGTCCAGGTCACCACGCCGTCGACGCAGTGCTTCTCCTTCTGGCCGGTCTTCACGTTCTTGAGCTCGGCGCAGTAGCCGGTGACGTACTTCTGGGCGGCGTCGATGTAGTCGGAGGCGGCGTGCCAGTTGAGCGCGTCCGGGTCGTAGGTGGTGTCGTCCGGGTTGTTCGCGATCTTGTTGTCGCCCAGCCACTTGAGCGCGATGTTCCAGTCGCCGTCGCGCAGGTAGCCGGAGACCAGGCCGCCCTTGGCCTTCTGCGGGTCCTCCTTCCACGCCGGCGGACCCATGAACTTGTCCTCGCCGCGGCTGTAGCCGGCCGAGCCGACCACCACCGCCATGTAGTCGGGGCCCAGCTTCTTCAGCCGGTCGTTCAGGCCCTTGAAGAAGGCGGCCGAGCCGTCACCCATGATGGCGACGAAGTGCGCCCCCTCGGTCGGGTTCTTCTCGCCCGCCTTGAGCTTCTCGGCGAAGGCGAGCATCAGGCTCTGCATGGTGTCGACGTTGTCCTCGCGGATGAGCTTGAGGTTGACGCCGTGCTTGCACATCAGGCTGTCCTCGACCGCCTGCTTGCCGCCGGTGGCGAGCATCATTCCGGACTGCGCGTTCCACGCCCAGTGATAGAAGCGGACCTCGGGCAGGTTGGGGCAGCCCGGCTTGGTCGGCACCGGCTGGGGCGCCGGCTTCCTGCTACCGCCCTCGCCCGGCAGCTCGGCGACCGGCGGCACGTTCGACTTCTGCGCCTCCTTCTTGCCGGGCATCCACTTGCCGCGATTGATGTAAACGGCGGTGCCGACCGCGCCGATCACGACGGCGGCGATGAGCCCTTTGGACAGCGGAGTGAGCTTTGCCATGCGGACGCCTCCCGGGTGCGGCATCATTTCCAGTTCGTGACGCCGCGTCAAGTGCGCGTGGTATCGTGAGGATCAGGTGAGCGAGGCGAAGCGGAAGAAGAGCCTCATCGGGCGCGCGTTCGCCAACCAGTACAACTACATTCTCCTGGGCGGAGCCGGGCTGTTCGCCCTGGCGACCTTCTCGTGGTTGCCGCTGGTGGTCGGCGCCGGCATCGAGGCGCTGTGGCTGACCTTCGGCCCCGACACCTCGTTCTTTCGCAGCTGGGTGGAGAAGCAGGAGTCGGCCGAGACGCGCGAGCGCTTCGCCCGCGAGGCACAGACCGCGCTGGCCGGGCTCGACAAGGGCTACATCGCGCGCTTCAAGCAGCTCGAGGCGCTGGCGCAGGAGATCAACAAGCTTGCCGAGGACAACCCGAGCCTGGAGAACGAGCTCATTGCCGAGGAGATGAAGAAGCTCGGCAGCCTGCTCCGCTCCTTTCTCCAGATGGCGGTCGTCCACCAGCGGCTCGGCGAGTACATCGGCGACAACAGCGAGACCGAGATCCAGCGCGAGATCAACCGGCTCGAGCGAGCGCTGCAGACCGAGCGCAGCCGCGAGGTGCAGGCCAGTCTGCGGCAGAACCTCGCGCTCGAACAGAAGCGGATGCGCCAGCACGACAGCATTGCCTCCGCCTTCAAGGTGGTCACCATCAAGATGGACACCCTGGAGAAGGCGTTCCGCTACCTGCGCTCGCACATCCTGGCCATCGGCAAGCACGAGGAGCTGTCGACCGAGATCGACGAGCTGGTGCTCGGCGTCGATTCGGTCGAGCAGCTGCAGGCGGAGACCGAACCGCTGGTGGACGAGCTCAGGAGTGCCCGGGCGGCGGCGGCGCGGACCCAGAAGGTCCGCTAGATGCGCGCCGCGTGGCTCGTGCTGGCGGCCGCGGCGGCCTGCGCGGGAGCCGATGCGCGGCCCGAGCTGGGGAGGGAAGGGCCGCGCCTGGTCGTGCTCGTCGTCGTCGATCAGCTTCCTACGTGGATATTCGACAAGCGGTTGTCAAGCCTGCCGCAGGATGGCGGATTCCGCCGCGTCCTGCGCGACGGTGTGTATTTTTCCAATGCGCTCCTGCCCTACGCGGCGACCTCGACGTCGACCGGCCACGCCGCGCTGACCAGCGGCGCGCCGCCGGTGGTGTCCGGCATCATCGGCAACAAGTGGTTCGACCGCGAGGCCGGCGTCGAGATCGAGGTGGTCGAGGACGCGCGGCAACCGCTGCTCGAGCAGGCCGGCGGCGAGGGCCAGCTGGCCGGCGCGTCGCCGGCGCGACTCGAGGTGGAGTCGGTGGGCGATGCGCTGGAGCGAGCCACCGGCGGCCGCGCGCGCGCGGTGTCGGTCAGCCTCAAGTCGCGCGCCGCCATCCTCATGGGCGGGCGCCGGCCGACCCGCGCGGTCTGGTACGAGAAGTCGCCGCCGATGTTCACCACCAGTCGCTACTACGGCGAGCGGCTGCCCGACTGGCTGACTGCTCTGGCCCGCGCGCACCCGATCGCGCCTCGCCTGGCCCACTACCGCTGGACGCCGCGCGACCCGGCGGCACTGGCCCGCGCCACCGGCCTGCCCGACCGCTCGCCCGCCGAGCCGGGCAAGTACGGGCTCGGGTCCAGCTTCCCGCACGTGCCGGGCGAGGCCGAGCACCCGGAGAGCGCGCTGGTCGCCACGCCGCTGGCCGACGAGCTCGTGCTCGAGGCGGCGCTCGCCGCGCAGGCCGGCGAACAGCTCGGGCGCGACGCGGTGCCCGACCTCCTGTGCGTCAGCTTCTCGGCGCACGACCATATCGGGCACGGCTGGGGGCTCGAGTCGTGGGAGTCGACCGACCAGTTCGCCCGGCTCGACGGCGTGCTGGCGCGCTTCTTCGCCGCACTCGACGCGCGGGTCGGGCGCGGCCGCTGGGCGCTCGTCCTCACCAGCGATCACGGCGGCACTGCGGTGCCCGAGCACTCCGGCGGCGCCCACGTGGATCCCGACCGATTCGCGGCGCCGCTCGAGGAGGCTGCCCGCGCGGTGGCCGGCGAGGGCGACTGGATCGCCTTCGTCCACGAGCAGTGGATCTACCTGTCGCCGGCCGCGCGAGCCCTGCCGGGCGCGACGCGCGATGCGCTCCTCGACGCTCTGGTCGCCGCGCTCCGCCGCCAGCCCGGCGTGGCGGTGGCGCTGAGGACCGACTCGGTGCGCGGTGGATGCGAGCGGCGGAGCGGCATCGCGGCGCTGGTCTGCCGCGCCGCCCACCCGCGCGCCGGCGAGATCTTCTGGGCCCCGCCGCCCGGCTCGGTCGCCATGAAGCTCCCCTGGGACGCCACCAACCACATCAGCCCGAACCGCTTCGACCGCGCGGTACCGCTCGCGGTGGTGGCCCCCGGTCTGCGTCCGCGGCGGGTCGACGGCGCCGTCTCGACCCTGCAGGTCGCCCCGACCCTGGCGCGCCTCCTCGGCATCCCGCCGCCGCGCGCTGCCACCGCCCCCGATCTACTGGGTGGAGCCGGGCCCTCGAGCACTGCGCCGGCGCGCACCGGCAGGCATCGCTGACACCGCTTCGAAGTCGACCTCGAACATCCACGGCCAGTACTTGCCGGTGATGAGGAAGTGGCCGCTCTCCGGCATCCAGGCGATGCCGTTGAGCACGTCGGCTCTCTCTCGCTCGTCGGCGGTGAGGAGGCCGCTGGCATCCACCACGGCGACCACGCGCCCGTCGCGCGGATCGATGCGCACGATGGCTTCCTCCTGCCAGACGTTGGCCCAGACGGCGCCGGCGGTGCACTCGAGCTCGTTGAGCCGAACCACCGGGCGACCCTCGAGGGTCACGCGGACGCTTCGCCGCACCGCGAAGGTGGTCGGATCGCGGAAGACCAGCTGGTCACTGCCGTCGCTCATGACCAGGCTGTTCCCGTCGTGGCACAGGCCCCACCCCTCGCCGTCGTATGAAAACTCGCGGACCGGCGCGAAGTCGGCGCGGCGAAACACCAGAGCGCGTCCGTCCTGCCAGGTGATCTGGTAGAGGAGGTCATCGGCCAGAGCGAGACCCTCGGCGAACAGGGTCGCTGCGTTGTCCCGCCGGCGCACGACCTCGCCGGTCGCGAGCTCGACCAGGCGCAGGGAGGAGTGGCCCACGCCGCCGGTGCTCTCGTAGAGATCGCCGTCGTGCCAGACCAGACCCTGCGTGAAGGCGTCGCGCTGGTGCGGGTAGCGCTGGATGACACGCGCGCGCAAACGCTCGACCGGCGCCTCCTCGCTCGTCCCGGGATCGACGCTGCCCTCTTTGCCGGGCCCGCCGGCCGGCGCGTGGCCGCTGTCGGCCGTGCGATCGGCGAGGAGACGCGCCGCGGCGATCGCGACCATCGCGGCGAAAAGCAGAGCGGCCGCCGCCCACGCCCACCGGGGCCTCCAGCGGCGCGCACTCGGTGCCGGCTGGAGCGATGACGGTCGCGCGGCGTCGGAGCTCTTTTCGGCCGAGCTCCGCGAGCCGGCCGGCCGGGGCGGGCGCGCCTGCCCGGCCCGCCGCTTGCTGCGCTTTCCACGCCGCCTCGCCATCCTCGTTCGAGCCGAGACTACCAGGCCGGACGACGCTCCGCCGCGTCAGGCGAGGAAGCCGACCACCACCGCCGCCAGCTCCTCGCCGGCGTCCTCCTGCAGGAAGTGTCCGGCCCCCGCGATGGTGGTGTGCGGCTGTCCCCGGGTGCCCGGCACCGCGCCCTGGAAGAAGAGATCGCCGCCGCGGGTGATCGGGTCGGCATCGGAGAAGGCGGTGAGGAAGGGTTTCTCCCAGCGCCGCAGCACCTCCCAGGCGGCCAGGTTGGCCGCGGCGGCTGGATCGTCGGGCGTGATCGGGACCAGCATGGGGAACTGGCGAGCGCCCGCCTTGTAGCGATCGTCCGGGAACGGGGCGTCGTAGGCCGCGATGACCTCGGGCGCGAGCTCCTTGCGGCAGCCGCCCTTGACGATCCCGCCGACGTGGAAGTCGGGCGTGGACTGCGAATACTCGCGCCAGCGGCGAAACGCCGGCGACACCGGCTCGCGGCCGGTCGGCAGGAACGTGTTCGCCACCACGATGCGCGCGAAGCGCTCGGGCTGCTCGGCGGCGAGCCGGAGGCCGATGAGACCGCCCCAGTCCTGCGCCACCAGCGTGATGCCGGTCAGGTCGAGCGCCTCGATCACGCCGCGCATCCAGTCGACGTGGCGCTGATAGCTGTAGTCCTCGCGCGCCGCCGGCTTGTCGGAGCGGCCGAAGCCGACCAGGTCGGGCGCGACCACGCGGTGGCCGGCGGCCGCCACGATGGCGATCATGCGCCGGTAGAGGTAGCTCCAGGACGGCTCGCCGTGGAGCATCAGCACGGGCGTCGCGCCGCGCGGTCCTTCGTCGACGTGATGAATGCGCAGCCCATCCACCTCCAGGTAGTGGGGCGCGAAGGCGTAACCGGGCAGATCGGCGAACCGCTCGTCGGGTGTGCGCAGGATGTCCATGAGCCGAACCTACTTCGCCTGGACCGGCACGTGGGATGCAGACGATCACGCTTCATGGCCGACGCGATGAAGTGGTGGCAGCGGGCGCTCATCTACGAGGTCTGCACGCCGGTGTTCCAGGACTCGACCGGCGACGGCCTGGGCGATCTGCCGGGAGTCGAGCGGCGACTCGACTATCTCGAGTGGCTCGGGGTGGACGCAATCTGGCTCACGCCCTTTCACCCCTCGCCGATGACCGACCTCGGCTACGACATCGTCGATCACACGGCGGTGGCGCCGCAGGCGGGAACACTCGACGACTTCACCCGCCTGATCGAGAAGATCCACCGCCGCGGCATGCGCCTCATCCTCGACCTGGTGCCCAACCACACCTCGGACCAGCACCCCTGGTTCATCGAGTCGGCGGCCTCGCGCACCAGCGCGAAGCGGCGCTGGTACATCTGGGCCGATCCGGCGCCGGGCGGCGGGCCGCCCAACAACTGGCAGAGCGACCTCGGCGGCCCGGCCTGGATCTGGCACGCGCCGACCGGGCAGTACTACTACCATGCCTTTGCCCGCGACCAGCCCGACCTCAACTGGCGCGAGCCGGCGGTTCGCGAGGCGGTGTTCGACGTCATGCGCTTCTGGCTCGATCGCGGGGTCGACGGCTTCCGGGTCGACGTCCTCTGGCACCTGGCCAAGGACGTCCGCCTGCGCGACAACCCGCCCAACCCGGACTTCAACCCGTCGGTGAACTCGCCCTGCCAGGCGATCCTGCAGGTCTACTCGGCCGACCAGCCGGACGTGCATGAGATCGTGGCCGAGCTGCGCGGCGTGATCGACGAGTACGACGACCGCCTGCTCATCGGCGAGGTCTACCTGCCGGTCAGCGACCTGGTGCGCTACTACGGAACCCAGCGATCCGAGGTGCACCTGCCGTTCAACTTCCAGCTGGTGCAGACCGCGTGGGACGCGCCCCACCTGCGCCGCGTGGTCGACGAGTACGAGGCCTCGGTGGCCGCCGGCGAGTGGCCCAACTGGGTGCTCGGCAATCACGACCAGCCGCGGGTGGCGAGCCGGATCGGCCGCGAGCAGGCGCGGGTGGCGGCCGCCCTGCTCCTCACCCTGCGCGGCACGCCGACCCTCTACTACGGCGACGAGATCGGCATGCAGAACGGCGCCATCCCGCGCGAGAAGATGCGCGACGAGCGGGCCAGGAGCTGCGACGGCAAGGGGATCGGCCGCGACCCCTTCCGCACCCCGATGCAATGGGACGGCAGCCGCTTCGCCGGCTTCTCCACCCGCGAGCCCTGGGCGCCGCTGGCGCCGGACCACGCGACGGTGAACGTGGCGGCCGAGGTGGAGGATGCCGACTCGATGCTGTCCCTCTACCGGCGCCTCATCAGGCTGCGCCGCGACTCGCCGGCGCTGATCGCCGGCGACTACCAGCCGGTCGACGTGCGCGGCCCGGTGTTCGCCTACCTGCGCACGCTCGGCGAGGAGGCGTTCCTCGTCGCCCTCAACCTGTCCGACCTGCCGAGGAGCATCGCGCTGCCACCCGGCGTCGGCACCGGCCGGGTGGTGCTGTCGACCCGAGATCACCGCGAGCGGCGCGCCACCGGCGACACCGTCATCGAGCTCCGCGCCGACGAAGGGCTGGTGATCCAGCTCGACCGCCCGCCGGCTCCGCGCAGCTCGACGATGGTCTAGACCGGCGGCGGCCGGAAGCCGCCGAGCACGCGATCCACCGCGGTGGCGGCGGCCAGGAGCTCCTCGTCCCGCCACCGAGCACCCACCAGCTGGACGCCGATCGGCAGACCGCCTGCGCCGAGCGCGGCCGGGATGACGACGGCCGGGTGGCCGGTGAAGTTGAACGGGTAGACCATGTGATCGACCCGCCAGGACTCGATCGCGGCGCCGTCCACCTCGAGCGGACCGCCGTGGCGCGGAGCGGTACAGGGCATCGCGGGACAGAGGAACAGGTCCCACTCGCTGAAGAGCGCCTCCCAGTCGAGGATGGCCTGGTCGCGGCCGGCCAGCGCGCGGAGGAGGGTGCCCGGCTGCGGCGTCTCGCCGTCGAGCGGCACGGTGAAGGTGCCGGGCGGGACCACGTCGCGCAGGCCGAACATGCCGAAGCGGAGAAATTCCAGCCAGGCGGCGCGATGGGCGGCGAAGTCCGCCGCCGGCAGGCGCTCCTCGACCCGGGCGCCGGCCCCCTCGAGTGCGCCGGCCGCGGCGGCGACCGCCTGCTTGATCTCCGCCGATGCCGGCACGCCGGGCAGGGTGGGGGCGAAGGCGACCCGCAGCGCGCGCGGCTCGATCGGGTCGACCCGCCGCCACGGCACCGGCGGCACCTCGGTGTCGCGCCCGTCCGGCCCGACCAGGAGCTCGAGGACCAGGGCGAGGTCGGCGACCGAGCGGGCGACGGGGCCGCCCGCCGCGAGGTGGCGATCGGTCCGCGGCACGCCGGGCGGATCCGGGATGTGGCCGGCGCCCGAGACCCGGCGCGCGGTCGGCTTGATGCCGTAGACGCCGCAAAGATGCGCCGGCATGCGGATCGAGCCCGCCATGTCGCTGCCGACGTCGAGGGGCGAATGGCCGGCGGCAACCGCGGCGCAGGCGCCGCCGCTCGAGCCGCCCGGGGTGTGCTCGAGGTTCCACGGGTTCGAGGTGCGGCCGAAGACCGGGTTCTCGCTGTGCGGCTTCGACGCCATCGGCGGCGTGTTGCTCTTGCCGAGCAGGATGCCGCCGGCCGCCCGCAGGCGGGCGCACACGGTGGCGTCGCGATCCGGAACGTGGTCGGCGAGCTCGGGGAGGCCGACCACGGTCCTCACGCCCGCCGTGCACCAGACGTCCTTGAGGGTGAAGGGCAGCCCGTGCAGTGGGCCCCACGAGGTGCCGCGCGCCAGGGCCGCGTCGGCCTCCCGCGCCCGCTCGCGCGCCCGCTCGGCGTCGACGGTGACGACCGCGTTGATCCGCTTCTCGTCGCTCGCGATCCGCGCGAGGTGGAGGTCGACCAGCTCGAGCGACGAGAGCTGGCGCGCCGCGATCGCCGCCGCCATCCGGTGGGCCGGGTCGAAGGGATCGATCGACATCGTCATCCCACCGTGTAGTGCTGGGCGGTGGCCACCATGCCGGCGACCTGATCGAACGGCGGCGGATCGTGGGCCAGGATGCGGTGCAGCGCCCGGTCGAGCAGCGCCTCGCCGTTGGCCCGGTTCTGCAGGGCGATGCGGTCGAGGACGAACCCGGCGGCGGCCGAGCCGAGCGTCCCGTCGGGCGGGCGACCGAGGCCGTCTGCCTCGGTCCACGACACCGTCGCGCTGCCGACGTGCTCGTAGAGGGCGAGGGCGCCCTTCTCGTACCAGGCGACGGTGGCGCCGGCCAGGCCGTGATCGGCGTGGAGTGCCAGGGCTTCGGCGCCGAGCGCCGACAGCGCCTCGGCGAGGACGGGCAGGGCGTCGTCGGGAAAGAGCGGGTCGCCGTAGATGTCGTGCCAGTCGCTGAGGACGTCGGGCCAGCGCGGCGGACGGATCAGAGCGGGCGCCGGTGGCTCGGGCCAGAGGAACAGGAGCTCGCGCTCACCGCGCCGCGCCGGCAGCGAGAGCCGCGCGGCTGCGGCAGTGGCGCCGGGCTTCCAGACCCGCCCGATGGCGGCTTCGAGCAGCCCGGCGTGCTCCGCCTCGACGACCACCCAGGAGTGCATGAGCCGAGACTCGAGACCCTACGACTCGAGCTTCTTCGCCACTTCGACGACGGCGTCGATGTTCTTGATGTGGGCGAGCTGCGCCAGGAGGAACTCCTTGGCCATCGTCTCGATCTCGGCCAGGTCCTGGCGGCCGATCCCCATGGCGGCCGCGTACTCGGCGATGAGCTTCGACTCGCCGGGCGAGTACTTGTTGTCGACGTAGGCGAGGAGCACGGCGGTCCTGATGAAGACGCGCCGAACCTCCGGCCGCGCCAGCTCGGCGGCCAGGGCGGCCGGCTCGGGGCGCGCGCTGCGCTCGAGCGTGCCCAGCTGGGCAGGCGAGCCGGCGACCTCGGCGTAGAAGTTCGCGATCACGCCGGTCTCCCGCTCGTGCAGCTGGCCGTCGGCGCGGGCGACCGCGAACAGGCCGCGCGCGATCGCCTCCGCCTCGTTCTGGCTGATGTCGATCTCGGGGTAGAGGTCATCCATGGTGGGTCCTTTCTACGATCTCGCCTATCTCCGCGAACCGCACACGAGGCGCAGCTGGTCGAGGCGCTGCTGCAGCTGGTCGACGCTGAGGTCGGCGTAGCGGGCCGGCAGCATGCGCCGGTTCGATGCCTCGAACACCGCGAGCAGCTCCATGTACTCGAGCATCTCGAGGTCGCGCGAGGGCAGGTAATCGACCACCGCGCGCGCGAAGTCGTCGGCGGTGACCGGGGCGTCCGGGCCGGCCCGCTCGGCGGCCAGGTCGTTGGCCAGGAGCGCGATCGCCTCGAAGTCGGCGTTGGAGTAGCCGACGATCGGCAGCGACACCCGCTCGCGGTCGCGCGGGAACGCGAGCTCCGATTTGATCTTGTTCTTCTTCACCGACGCCTCGAGCACCCGCTCGACGTCCTCGGGGGTCTGGGCGTAGAGGAAGGGGATCTTGCGGTCGAGCCGGCCCGCCCGCTTGATGTCGATGTCGAGCTTGTCGGGCCGGTTGGTCATCAGGATGAACAGGATGCGCCCGCGGTTGGCGGTGTCGCTCATGAACTCCTTGATGCGCGCCACCACCCGCGACGAGGTCCCGCCGTCGCCGTCGCCTTCGTCGCCGCCGGAGCCGAACGAGCGGTCGGCCTCGTCGATGATGAGGATGACGTTGCCGATCGCCTGCACCACGTTGAGGATCCGCTCCAGATTCGACTCGGTGGCGCCGACCCACTTGGAGCGGAAGTTCTTGAGCTTGATGGTGGTGAGTCCGCTCTGCTTGGCGAACGCCTCGGCGACGAAGGTCTTGCCGGTCCCCATCGGCCCGGTGAACAGGAGCCCCATCGGCACCCGGGCGGTCCGCCCCTCGCGGATGTTCTTGGCGATGGCGGTGAGCTCGCGCTTGATCTCGTCGATGCCGCCCACCACCGAGAAGTCGTGCTTGGCCTGGACGAACTCGACCAGGCCGAAGCACTCGCGCTCGATGATCTCCCGCTTGCGCTTGCCGATGAGGTCGAGCACCGCGCTCTCCTCCTCGCGCTTGTCCTCGTCGGCGGCGGCCGGCGCGGCCTTGGCGCCGACCAGCTCCTCGATCTCCTCGCGCGACATCCCCTGGCTGACCGCTGCCAGCCGGCGGGCGCGCTTCTCGTCGCCGACCAGCGACTTGATGAAGCGGAGGCGCGATTCGGCGTCCTCCTCGGCGGGCGGCGGCGGACGCAGGATGCCGATGATCTGCACCAGCTTGAGGCCGGCGGTGATGTCGGCCAGCCGGTCGATCCAGGCCGGCTCGAGCGACGGGTTGACGAACTTGATGGCGGCCCGGCGCTCGTCGATGCCCGGCATCGGGACCTGCACCGCGGCGACCCGCGGGTTGGCGACGATCTTCGGGTTGAGCTCGCTCGGCACCTCGGCGAGCAGCACCACGATGTTGTCCGAGGTCTCGAGCTGGGGTGCCAGCGACCAGCGCTGCAGCGTCACCAGCGCCAGTCGGTCGGTCTCGGACGAGAAGGAGGGATCTCCGGCGGGCGCCACCGTCTCGGCGTAGTCGATCACCACGCCGACGTTGTTCTCGGTGTACAGCATCCGCTCGAGGCCGGGCAGCACCTTGTCGGCCGAGCGCTGGACCAGCATCTCCTCGTAGCCGGTCAGCGAGCCGGGCTTCTTGAGCACGCGGCAGCCGGCCGAGACGTTGTAGCGGGCGATGAGGTCCTTCTTCTCCAGCACCGCCGTGGCCACGAAGTCGGACACCCCGACCAGCTTGCCGTCGTGCAGCACCTTGTCGTGCACGTTGCCGTGCAGGACGAACAGCGACGACTCGCCGCGCACGTAGCGGCGCTTGAGCTCGTCGGCCCAGACCGGGAGGGCGGCGTCGGCCACAGGGGCCACCTACATCGTCTTCTGGCCGGCCTTGGCGGCCGCCGCGGCGCGCAGGCGCTCCCAGTCGCTCTTGGCGGTGACCTCGCCGGTTTGCGAGCGCAGCGCCTTGAGCCGGGCGTCGAGGTCGGACTCGCCGAGCTCCTTACCCAGGTTGGCCTCGGCGATGGTGTTCTTGATGTGCTCGCGCACGTTGTCGAGCGCCTTGACCTCGTTGTCGACCGACAGGCCCTCGAGCTGCTCCTGGATGCGGACCTTGACCTGGGCCGAGTGCATCTTGGCCAGCATCGAGTCCTTCTCCGCCTTGAGCTTCTTGATCTCGGCTTGCACCTGGACCAGCGAGGCCTTGGCGGAGTCGGCGTCCTTGACCGCGGAGTCGGCCTCGGCCCTGAGCTCGGCCACCTCGGCGCTGAGCGCCTTCTGCTTCTGCAGGAGGACGATGCCGAGGTCCTGCTGGTTGGTCTCGACCGCGGTCGCGAGGTCGGCCTCCACCTGGGCCAGCTCCTTGGTCGCCACCGACAGCCGCGACTCGACGTCCTCACGGCGCCGGATGATGGCGGCGGTCGCCTTCTTCAGCTGGGTGTACTTCTCCACCATCGAGTTGATGGCGTTCTCGTAGGCGATCTCCGGGTGCTTCTTCTCCACGTCGGAGATCCAGAGAGAGACGAAGCCGCGCCACAAGTTGCCGAGACGCCCGAAGAACCCCATCGCATTCCTCCCGGACTGAAACGGGGCATCCTACGTGCGCCGGACTCGCCCTGTCAAACCGGGTCAGCGGGCCTTCTTGGCGGCCGCCATCTGCGACTCGGCCTCGGCCAGGACCCGCTTCTTCGAGCCGCGCTTCTTCATGATGTCGAGCCCGCGCCCCATGAGGGCGAGGCCCTCGGGGCGCCGCTTGACGCCGACCAGGGCGCGGCCGTGCAGGAAGAGCATCTCGCCGAAGCCGGCGGTATCCTCGGGCTCGCCGCTCTTCTTCGCGATGGCGCGGACCCGCTCGATCATCGGCAGGGCCTCGGCGGCGCGCCCGCGCGCCAGTGCGATCTCGGCGAGCGAGGCGAGCGGCCCGCCGCAGTCCGGATGGTCGCGGCCCAGCTTCTTCTCGAGGATCGCGAGCGAGCGCTTGCAGTAGCTCTGCGCGGCCACCAGATCGCCGCTGCGGCGCGCCGCGGTTCCCATCTGGCACAGGGTGTGGCCGATGGTCGGGTTGTCCGCCGCCAGGACCTTCTGCTTGATCTCGAGCGCGCGCTTGTAGACCTTGAAGGCGTCCTGGTAGCGCTCGGTCTCCATGTAGGAGACGCCCAGGTTGCTGAGCGCGTAGGACAGCGCCACCTGGTTGTCCTTCGGTTTCTTCTCCAGGATGGCGATGGCGCGCAGGTGGTTGGGCAGCGCCTCCGCCGAGCGATCGAGGTTGTCGAGCACCACCCCGACGTCCGAGAAGACGTTGCCCAGCGACTGGTGATCGGGCGGCAAGGTCTTCTCGAAGATCGCCGCCGCGCGGGTGAAGGCGGCGAGCGACTCCTCGCGCTGCTCCATGGTGTCGAGCAGCCCGCCCAGCGCGCGCAGTCCCTTCGCGACCTCCAGGTGATCCGGCCCGAGGGCCGTGGTCTTGATGCGGATCGCCCGATCGAGCGCCTCGCGCGCCTCCGGGTAGCGCGGCACTCCCTCGAGGGCCATGCCGGCGTTGATGAGCGAGTCGGCGACCTTGGGGCTGTCGGGACCGAAGGCGGCCGTGTAGTGCTTGACCGCTGCGAGGAAGTGGTCGGACGCGACGACGTAGTCGCCGGTCCCCAGCGCGATGGCGCCGCGCGTGTTCTCGAGGGCGCCGCGCAGATCGTCGCTCTTGCCGGCGCGCTCCACGGCGGCGGCGGCGACCTGATCGAGCGGCTTGGCCTCCTCCGGCTTGGACTGGTTGTAGCCGACGGTCCCGTAGAGGAGGATCCAGATGCGCGCCAGGAGCTCGTCGTCCTTGGCCGCACCGGCCACCGCGGCGGCCGCGCGCAGCTCGGTGGCGGTACTGTCGAACTCCTTCAGCTCGGACTGGATGCGGGCATGGATGAAGTGGGCGCGGGCGCGGATGGGCGAGTAGCTCAGCTTGTCGGCCTGGAGGGCAACCGCTTCGACCTCCCTGGCCGCGTCGGCCAGCTTGCCCGCCGACTCGAGCGTGGTCGCGTGGGAGAGCAGGCGATCGAGCTCGTCGACCCGGGCCCGGGTGGCCGGATCGGCCGGCCGGGCCACCAGCGCCATCAGGCCTTCGCTGTCGGCGCATTCATCGACCGGCGGCAGCGTGAGCGCAGCCTGGAGCGCGCGCTCCAGCACCTCTCGCTCGGCGCCGCCGTAGACCGAGGTGAACGCGGTGACCTCGTCGCCGCGCTGGCTCAGGCACTGCATCCGGCGGTCGAAGAGGAGAGGCGATTCCTGGTGGTCGACCGCGGTGGCGACGCAGGCCTGGCGTCGCATCGCGCGGATGCGAGCGACGCGCTGGCTCATCGCCCGGTCGATCCGCCCGAAGACGCCGGCCGCGTCGGGAAGCCGGGCGCTGGTGATGGCCGACTGGACCTTGCCGCGGGCGGCCGCGTCCCACAGGGACGCCGCCGGCTGATCGGCCGAGGCGCAGGGGTCCTTGTCGGCCGAGCCCGGGCCGAACAGGGCAAAGGCGACGGCGCCGACGCCGAGCGCGCCCGCGCCGGCCATCGCGAGGCGGCGGCGGGGCGCGGCCATCGCGCGATCGAGGTCGGCGATGAGCGGGCGCAGGCCGGGGTAGCGGCCGTCCGGCTCGACCGACAGGCCGCGCAGGAGGATGCGGCGAATGCGCCCGGGTACCCGGCTGCCGCGCGGCGCGTCGCGCACCTTGCCCTCGATGACGTTGTTGGCGTAGGCGAGGTAGCCTTCGCCGGCGAACGGCAGCTCGCCGTACAGCGCCTCGTACATGGCGACGCAGAAGGAAAATTGATCGGCGCGCGCGTCGGCCGGCCGCGCCTGGTGCTGCTCGGGCGACATATAGGCCGGGGTCCCGAGCAGCGCGCCGGTCTGGGTGATCGACAGGGTCTGCGCCAGCGGTGTGATGACCTGTTTCGGGGCCGGATCGGCCGGCGTCACCGGGGTGGTGGCGAGGCCGAAGTCGGCGACCCGGACCCGGCCGTCGGCCGAGATGAGGACGTTGGCCGGCTTGAAGTCGCGGTGGACGATGCCGGCCGCGTGAGCGGCGGCCAGGCCGCGCCCGGCGGCGGCGAAGGCGTCGACCAGCGCTCGCAGCGACCGCCTCTCGGCCTTCACCCACTGGTCGAGTGTCGAGCCGGCGACGTGCTCCATGGCGACGAACACGTGGTCGGCGAAGGTGCCGACCTCGTAGACCGTGACGACGTTCGGGTGGGCCAGGCGGGCCATCGCCTGCGCCTCGCGGAGGAGGCGCTGACGGCCGGCGGTCGACCCGCCGATCTGGTCGGGCCGCACCACCTTGAGCGCCACCTTGCGGTCGAGCGATGGATCGATGGCGGCCAGGACGAGCCCCATGGTGCCGCTGCCCAGCTGCTCCTGGACCACGTAGCGCCCCAGCGTGGCGCCCGGAGCCACCTCGAGCGGAGGTCTCTCGGTCTCGTGCGCGGCCTGGTCCCACACGGTCGCGATGGGAACCGAGATGGGCGGGAAGGCAGTCGGCGTCCCGGCGGCGACCGCGGCTCGCAGCTTGTCGCGGGTCGCCGGATCGAACTCGTGCTCGCCGCTCGGCAGCGTCTCGTCGAGCGAATCGTCGTGCGGTCCCGGCAGCTCGCTCGCGCGCCTCGCGCCATCGCTGCCCGGCTCAGCGCGCCCCATGGAACAATTGTACCGCCAAAGCGGGTTGACAATGCCTCTCGATGTCGTTAAATGTTAACCAATCAGTTAAACATCAGGAGACCCGGATGAAACCGCCCCCGCCCGACTGGCCCCGCATCTCGACCTCGCTCTACTACGACAACGCCGGACAGGCGATCGACTGGCTGTGCCGCGCCTTCGGCTTCGAGGTCCGCCTCAAGGTCGAAGGGGACGGCGGCCGCATCGAGCACTCGGAGCTGGTGTACGGCGAGGGCCTCATCATGGTCAGCGAGGCGAAACCCGAGAAGTTTCCCCAGACCCGATCCCCGTCGCAGGTAGGTGGAGCGAATACCCAGAACCTCATGGTGTACGTGGATGACGTCGAGGCGCACTGCGCCCGCGCGCGCGCGGCCGGCGCCGTCGTGGTGACCGAGCTCGAGACCAGTGATTATGGCGAGGAGTACTGGAGCGATCGCAGCTACGAGTGCCGCGACCTCGGCGGCCATCACTGGTGGTTCTCCCAGCGCCTGCGGAGTCCCGAGAAGGCGTGAGCGAGCTCGATCGAACGCTCGCGGCTCTGGCCGACCCGACCCGCCGCCGGGTGGTCGATCTGCTACGCACCGGCGAGCGGCGCGCCGGCGAGCTGGCCGAGGAGCTCGCGATGAGCCCGCCGGCCATGAGTCGTCACCTGCGAATCCTTCGCACGAGCGGGCTCGTCGAGGAGGCGCACGACGGTGACGACGCGCGCGTCCGCATGTATCGCCTCCGCCAGCGCCCGTTCAGCCAGATGCGCGAGTGGCTGGAGGAGGTCGAGCGCTTCTGGGCCGGCGAGCTGGCCGCGTTCAAGCAGCACGCCGAGCGGACCCGCGGCGGCCGGAGCAAGCGTTGACGGTTGCCGCCGGGGACTCGGCGAGCGTCTCGGTGTTCGTGCGGGTCGCTCCCGCCGACGCCTTCGACGTCTTCACCCGCGAGATCGATCTCTGGTGGCGGACCGGGCCGGCCTACCGGATCGCCGGGCGCCGGCGCGGACAGCTGGTGTTCGAGCCGCGGCTCGGCGGTCGGCTGTTCGAGACGTTCGACAGCCCGAGCAAGCCGGAGGGGCACACGATCCAGGTGGGCGAGGTGGTCGTCTGGGAGCCGCCGGGGCGGCTCGAGCTCACCTGGCGCGGCGTCAACTTCAAGCCGCACGAGGTCACCCGGGTCGAGGTTCGCTTCGAGCCGTCGGGCGAAGGCACGATGGTGACAGTGCGGCACAGCGGATGGTCGGCGCTGCCGGCGGATCATCCTGCGCGTCATGGCCTGGTCGGTCCGGCGTTCAGCCGGATGATCGGACTCTGGTGGGGCGGTCTCATGACCTCGCTCCGCCAGCACGTCGCCGCACGCTGACCGGCTGCGCGCGACACACACATGGGACTCCATGTGCCGCCGCGCGATTTCCGTCACTTCGGACGGCAACTGGAATGATGCGCGCGCGCCGCGCGTAGCCTTTCCGTTGCCTTCGATCCGGCCCCATGGTCACGTAGGCGGCATGGGGGAGAAGATCTCTCGTCTCGCGCTCTTGTCTGCGCTGCTCGTGACTGCCTGTGGTGACGATCTCGATCCGCCGCCGACGCCCGATCCGCGGCTCGAGACCACCGCGCCGGCCGAGGTGCGCGCCGGTGATTCCATCGCGGTGACCTGCACACTCA
>Ga0111538_10004408_pt1 | contig 19555 bp, 10 predicted proteins | sample SoiMethybrSBSTD1_FD_79669 | JGI IMG/M metagenome (GOLD analysis project Ga0111538, IMG submission 79669) | Bulk soil microbial communities from a Populus tree surrounding site in Tennessee, USA - Soil MetaG P. TD hybrid SBSTD1 (version 2)... | ecosystem: Environmental > Terrestrial > Soil >...
TGTTCCAGGGCGAGCGCGACCCCGAATCCGACGCACAACTCGCGCGCGCCGCAAAGGAAAGCGGTCGCGTCGCCGTCGCCGCCCTAATGGCTTCCGAAATCGTGCACGGCGACCCCCTCGGCTGGAGCCTCGTGCGCCCGTTTCCCGCTTTGGCCGAAGTCGCGGCCTCTGGCGTCGTTGAAGAAGCAACCGAAGACGGTGCTGTCCGCCGCCATTACTGGAACTCGCAGTTCACCAATGTCCCAAGTCTCGCGTGGCAAACCGCCCGGATCACCACGAAACAACCGCCGCCGCCAGGCGCCGATCGCTGGGTCAATTACTTTGGTCCGCCGGGTTGGATTCCCCGTGTGAGTTACCACCATGTATTCGACACCAACGCAGGCTCGCTCCTGCACACGGCATTTTCCAACAAGGTCGCCTTCGTTGGTGCGGGATATACCGTCGGCTTCACGGCAGGGAAGGGCACCGACGAATTCCGCACCCCGTACACCCGTTGGACTGGCCGGCTGTCGCCCGGAGTTGAAGTCGTTGCCACCACTTACTTGAACCTGGCGCATCGCAAGTGGCTGGAGCGTCTGGCTCCGTGGGGCGAAGTCGCAATCATTCTCTCCGCGGCAGTGTTGCTTGGAATCGGCCTGACCATGTGCCGGCCTCTCATTGCCTTGAGCGCGGCGAGTCTGGCGGTCGTCGCAGTGCCGATGCTCGTCTACGCCTCAACGTGGCGCTTCAACGTTTGGTTTCCTTGGCTGATCATTTCGGCTGCACAGATTCCCTCCGCTCTCGCGTTTGCCCTGTTAACCCACACGCGTCGCCTGCAGCGCGCGAAAGCCTCTCTCGAACAACGCCTCATTCTCGCCACCGCCGCCGAAGTGGTGCGTTGCGCGCCGCCCGGCACCACCGGCGTTCTCGCCCGCCGCGTCACCGGTGCGCTGCGCGTCGAAATGGATCCCGACTCACGCATTGGCGACGTGCCCGGCGCACCTGCGATTCCTGATCACCAAATCCTCCACCGCATCGGTCACGGCGGTTATGGCGAGGTTTGGCTGGCGCGCGACATTCTCGGCGCTTTCCACGCGGTGAAGACGGTTCGGCGTCAATCCTTCCAAAGCGAACTCCCGCTCGAGCGGGAGTTCGAGGGGCTCAAACGCTTTGCCCCCATTTCCCGAAGTCATCCCAACCTCGTACACATTCTTCACGTGGGAGAGGTTCCGGGCGGCATTTATTACGCCATGGAGGCCGCCGATGACGAAGCCACAGGCCCCGTCATCGATCCTCAGAACTACTCGCCGAAAACGTTGGCCGGCCTCCTGCGCCGCCGCCGCCGGCTCGCCCTCGCGGAATGCCTCAACTTGACCATCGATATTGCTGCGGCGCTCGAATTCCTCCATCAGCGCCAGCTTGTCCACCGCGATGTCAAGCCAGCCAATATTATATTCGTGAACGCTACACCGAAACTCGCCGACATTGGGCTGGTCGCTGAAGCGGGCGTCACGAGTGCAAACGACTCGCGTCTCGGTACCCCTGGCTACATGCCGCCCGAGGGGCCCGGCACACCCGCGGGAGACGTTTACAGTCTTGGCAAACTGATTTACGAGATGGCCTTTGGATTCGACTCCACCCGCTTTCCCGAACTTCCACCGGCGCTCTTCGAGCGCGCCGACGACATCGGAATTTTCGATCTGAATCGCGTCTTGCTCAAGGCGTGCGAGAACGATCCGGCTCGCCGCCACCGGACCGCCCGCGAACTTCGGGACGACTTGCTCCAGTTGCGCGAAACTCTGCGCTCAGCTCCATTGACCCCTGCGCTATGACACCTCGCTCATGATCCGCGCGCGCCGCAACCCTTCCGGGGAGGATTCCATTCCCACTCCGCGCACTTTGCTTGAGCGCATCAAGGCATGGGATGATCACGACGGCTGGCGGGAATTCTTCGACACCTACTGGGGCCTCATATACGGCGTCGCCCGGCAAACCGGTCTCAACGATGCCGAGGCGCAGGACATCGTTCAGGAAACGATTGTCGCCGTCGCAAAGAACATCTCTGACTTCCACTACGATCCGGCGCGTGGCTCTTTCAAAAGCTGGCTGCTTCAACAAACGCGCTGGCGTGTCCAGGCCTGCTTCCGCAAGCGGCAGTACCAGCGTGACGGCCAGAGATTTCCCCGCGAGCAACCGCTCGATACCGCGACACTCGAACAACAACCTGCTCCGAGCGATTTCAACCTCGATGAGGCCTGGGAAGGCGAATGGGAGCGTAATCTCCTCGAAGTTGCCCTTCAGAACGTCAAAATCTGCGTGGCGCCGCGCCAGTACCAGCTTTTCGCCTTGCATGTTCTCAATGAACTTCCCGCCCGCCTTGTGGCCGAGCGCGTGGGCGTAAAACTGGCCGAAGTTTATTTCGCCAAATACCGGATCAGCAAATTGGTGAAGAAAGAGATCAAGCATCTCACAAAGACGATGCCGTGACTCAACGGCGTTCATGGCACGTAAACCGGTCTGATCCGAATTGGCTTGACAGGTGACGCGAAGGAGCGCCTCATCCACGAAAGGAGTTCCTCTAGTTATGAAGGCCGAATTTTTGCGGCGTGATTGCGAATGCGAGGAACACGTCTGCCCTTCAAGCGCGCACCACGTTGCCGTCGCGGCAACAACTTTGGGCGCGTTCGTTCGGTGCACGTTCAATCAACATTAACCTCAACCTTTCACGATTATGCCTGCATCTCTTAATTTCATTAATGGAAACACGCCCCTGGGCGCAAATCTCGCCGATGGCGGCGCAACGTTTCGAGTCTGGGCGCCGCGCGCTCAGGCCGTGCATCTTGTCAGTGATCTGAGCCTTTGGCATCCCGCGCCAGGCAATTTGCTGACGCGCGACGCCAACGGTTATTGGGCCGGCTTCTGGCCAGGTTTCCACGATGGCTCGGAATACAAGTTCTACGTGATCGGCGATGGCAGCCGCGGCTACAATCGCGATCCGTACGCGCGTGAGCTCAGCAACACGCCGGGGCCGTTTCCGTTCGTGAATTGCGTGGTGCGCGATCCGAACAGTTTCCCATGGCACGATGGAGCGTATCGCACGCCGCAGTTCCACAACTTCATCATTTACCAACTGCACATCGGCGCGTTCTGGTCGCCCCAAGGCGACGGGTTCGGCGGCAGGTTTCTCGATGCGATCGAGCGCATCCCGTATCTGGCAGATCTGGGAGTAACGGCGATCCAACTTCTACCGATGGTGGAATTCAACACGACGTTCAGTCTCGGTTACAATGGGACCGACTACTTTTCTCCCGAGAACGACTATGAAGTTCCGCCGTCGGAAATTCTCGGCAAGCTTCCGATCATTAACGCGTTGCTCACGGCCAAAGGGCAGCCGCCGTTGAAAGGCGGTCACCTCGAGGGCGCGGCGAATCAGCTTCGGTGCTTCGTGGACATCGCGCATCTCTACGGGTTGGCTGTAGTGTTCGATGTTGTTTACAATCACGCCGGGGGCGATTGGGGCGACGGCAGCATTTATTATTTTGACCGCGCCGCCGACAGCGACAGCCAGTATTTCAGCAACGTCGGACATGCTGGCGGCCTGTGCTTCGCGCTCTGGAAACAGGAGGTGCGGCAATTCCTGATCGATAATGCGAGCTTTCTGCTCCGGGAGTTTCACATCGATGGCATGAGACACGATCAGGTGAGTGTCCTCGTGGGCGCGAATCAAAGTGACGGCTGGAAATTCCTGCAGGACCTCAACGACACGTCGCACTACGTGCATCCTGGCGGATTGCAACACGCTGAGAACTGGCCAGTCGATCCGTGGATCGTTAAGTCCGCGGGGGAACGTGGCGCGGGATTCGACACGTGTTATCACGACGCACTACGCGACACGGTTCGGAATGCGATCGGGCAGGCGGCTGCCAGCGCAGGGGCGCGCGTGGATATGACACGCATCGCAACGGCGCTGTGGCCGGCCGGGTTCGATCAATCGTGGCGGTTCGTGCAAAACCTGGAAACGCACGACGAAGTTCTGGAAGGAAGAAAGCCGCGCATTGCTCGCCTGGCAGACGGCAGCAACGCGCGCTCGTGGTACGCGCGCAGCCGCGCCCGCGTCGCGAATGGGCTCCTGTTCACGTCGCCCGGCACGCCGATGATTTTTATGGGCCAGGAGTTTCTCGAAGACAAGCCGTGGTCCGACAACATTCGGGACCGTTCGAATCTGCGCTTGCACTGGGCGGGCCTCGAAGGCGCCGACAGGCACATGAGCGATTTCCATCGATTCATGCGCGATCTCGTTCGCCTGCGTCATCGGTTTCCGGCGTTGCGTGCCGACGGCTTCCGGGTGTTCCACGTGCATGACGATAATCGCGTGATCGCGTTTCACAGGTGGGTTCCGGGTTCAGGGCGAGACATCGTTGTCGTCGCGAGCCTCGCTGAAAGCACTTACTACAACTACCGGATCGGTTTGCCGAGAGCGGGTCGCTGGGAAGAAGCGTTCAACAGCGATGTGTATGATAATTGGGTGAACGACTGGCGTCAGGGCAACGGCGGCAGCATGGAAGCCGATGCGCAGGCCTTGCACGGGTTTGAATTCTCGGCGAACTGCGTGATTCCGGCGAACTCAATTCTCGTTTTTTGTTGAGTTAACCCTAAAGCAACAACGCGAAGGGCCACTCAGCGGATTTTAGCGGGCTGAGTGGCCCGGGGTGCGATTTCACTTCTGCCGCGCGCGGCCAGCATCTAAGCTTCTGCAAGCTGACCGATGGCGACGCCCGATCCAGATACCTTTCTCAGCGGAGTCATCGAAGGCTTTTACGGCCGGCCCTGGTCGCTCGCCGAGCGCGTTGAGCTCTTCGATTGGATGGCCCGGTGGGGCCTGAACACGTATTTATATGCGCCGAAGGACGACCTGAAACATCGCGCAATTTGGCGCGAGGTTTACACTGTGGCGGAAGCAGCGCAGCTCACTCAATTGATCGATGCATCTCGAGGCCACAACCTGCGATTTGTTTACGCGCTCAGCCCTGGTCTCGACATAAGCTACGGCGACTCGCGCGATATTGAGCATCTCCAGAAACGCCTCGAACAAATGCTGGCGCTCGGATGCGAACACTTTGCGCTGCTGTTCGACGACATTCCCGATGAGGTCGAGACTGCGGACATAATACGATTCGGCTCGCTCGCTTCCGCGCAATGCCACGTGGCGAACACAATGTTTAGGTGGACGCGCGCTCGATTGCCCGAGGCACAATTTCTCTTTTGTCCGACGGCCTATTGCGGGCGCATGGCGCAACGCCAACTCGGCGGGAAAGATTATCTCGCCACCGTGGGGCGCGAGTTGTCGCCGGAGATCGATGTGTTTTGGACCGGGCCGGACATTATCTCGCGCGAGATCACGGTTGCCGAGGCGCGGGAAGTGCAGACTGTTCTCCGCCGCAAGCCGTTGATCTGGGACAACCTCCACGCCAACGACTACGACGGCCGGCGATGTTTCTGTGGACCTTACGCGGGTCGCCCGCGTGAATTGCGAGAGCACGTGAGTGGGTTGCTGGTCAATCCGAACAGCGAGTTTCCTTTGAACTACGTTCCACTTCGCACCCTGGGCGAATTCGTGCAAGGGCAGGGGAGTTGGAACTCGCGCGAGGGCTATCTGGCGGCGATGCGCGAATGGCTTCCACGCTTCGCGACTCTTCGCGAAGCAGTTGCGCTCGAGGATCTCGTCCTCTTCGGCGACTGCTACTATTTGCCACACGAAGAAGGCTTGGAAGCGGAGGCCCTGTATGAACTTGCAAGCAGGGCGATTTCGGAGGGGCGAGCTCCGTCGAGCCCCAAACTTCTTCTGGAGAGAATCTTCCGGCTTCGCGATTTGTGCGCGCGTGTGACGGAACTCCGGGACCGCTCCTTGTTCCATGCACTCAGCCGCCGCGCCTGGGATTTGCGCGAAGAAATGGATCTGATCGAGCAATACGTACGCTTCAAATGCGAAGGAAAGAGCGGCGTGTTTCGATCGGATTCACATCTGCCTGGGACATATCGGGGCGGCATGGTTGCACGCCTGCAACGCTTGCTCATTCAACAGCCCGACGGCGCGTTTGTTGCCCAATCAGGGTCAAGCCTATGAGCGATTGTGTTATCCGTGCGGCGCGACCCGCCGACCAGGCGGGCGCCTATTACGTTTGCCTCAAGACCGGCGACCACGGGAAGGATGGCGAACCGTTCCATCGTGAAGATCCGGATGCACTCGGGCGCATCTTCGTTGGGCCATACCTTGCCTACGAGCCAGAGTTGAGCCTGATCCTCGAAGACGAGCAGGGGATTTGCGGCTACGCGTTTGGTGCGTTCGACTCGAAAGAATTTTACGCCCGTTACGAAGCGGAGTGGCGTCCGCGCTTGTGTGTGCAATTTCCCGTGCCGCAGGGCGACCCCGCGAAGTGGTCGCGTGTTCAGCGCGTCCATTCGTGGTATCACGATCCTGATTACTTTTGTCCTGAGCCGTACGACGAATTTCCATCGCATCTTCACATTGATCTTTTGCCACGCGCGCAGGGTCGCGGCTATGGTCGGCGCATGATGGAACAGGTGATCGACAAACTTCGGGCGCGCGGTTCTCCCGGCGCGCACCTCGGGCTGAGCGAGCGCAACACGCGCGCGTTCGGTTTTTACCAGCGCCTTGGTTTTCGAGAATTGGTGCGGACTGGCTCCGGCGACACGTGTGTGATCTACATGGGTAAAAAACTTTAGTGCTATGCAGCAACTGGCTTTATTCGGAGGACAGCCGGTTCGGAGGAAGCCCTTCACGTCCTGGCCAATTTGCGGCGACGCTGAAGAGCAGCGACTTCTTCGCACCTTGCGCAGCGGTCAATGGGGACGGCTAAGTGGCAGCGAAGTCGCCGAATTCGAAAAGCGCTTCGCCGATGCGCATGGTTGCAAGCACGGCATCGCGGTCGTGAACGGAACGGTTTCCCTGCGCATCGCCCTGCTTGCCGCAGGCCTTGGCGCGGAAGAAGAAGTGATCGTTCCGCCCTACACATTTATTTCCACCGCTTCCGCCGTGATCGAGGCAAACGCGGTCCCGGTGTTTGCCGACATCGACCTCGACAGCTTCAATATCGCTCCGAAGACCATAGAGGCTGCGATTACACCGCGCACGAAAGCGATCATCCCGGTCCACTTCGCCGGCCAGATCGCCGACATGGACGCGATCATAGGCGTCGCGAGAAAGCATAAGCTCATTGTGATCGAGGATGCCGCGCACGCGCACGGCGCGAGCGATCGCAATCGGCCGGCGGGTTCCATCGGCGACTTCGGCTCGTTTTCGTTTCAGTCGAGCAAGAACATGACGGCGGGAGAGGGTGGGATCATTACAACCAACGATGACGCGTTAGCCGAGGCTTGTCGCTCCATCCACAATTGTGGTCGCGTTCCAAATGGCGTGTGGTACGAGCATCACGTCATCGCTGGCAATTACCGCCTGGGGGAATTTCAGGGCGCGATCCTCAACGCGCAACTCGACCGCCTTTCCTCTCAAACCGAAACACGCGACAGCAATGGCCAGTACCTGGCATCGAAGCTTGCGCGCATTCCCGGATTGCACCCGCAAAAGCGGCCGGCGAGTTGCACGCGGCACAGCTGCCACTTGTTTATGCTCCGTTTCGATGCGTCCGCGTTCGGCGGTGCACGCGAGGCGGTGCTCAACGCCTTGCGGGCGGAAGGTATCCCGTGCTCGGCCGGTTACGGCTTCTCGCTTCATCGGCAACCGCTCTTTCGGAACAAAGCTTTCGGCCCGTTTCTTCCAAATGCCTCGTCGCGGCTCGACTACACGAAAACCAATTGCCCGAACAGTGACCGCATTTGCAACGAAGCGATCTGGCTCGAACAAAGCATCTTCCTTGGGCCTCGCTCCGACATGGACGACATCGCGCGCGCGTTCGAAAAGATTTTTGAGAACCGCGCGGCGCTGATGAAGCAATGACGTCCGCGGCTGCCACATCGAAGCACCGTTTCTCGGCGGCGCTCGCGACTCTGAGCGAGAATACCTATTTGTCGGCCATTCGCACCGGCATCGTTTCCATTGTCCCGCTCACGATCATCGGCGGGTTGTTCATGATCGTTTCGTTCTTTCCAAACGCGCGCTGGGAGCAAATCGTCAAGCCGCATCTCCAGCTTTTGCAGGTCCCGGTCACGGCCACATTTGGCCTGCTTGGTCTGTTTGCCTGCTTCGCGATCGCGTACGATCTGGGCAATCGGCTCAAGCAGGAAGCGCTCGTCAGCGCAATGATTGCGAGCGTCACGTTCCTGCTCCTGCAACTGCGCGTCGAAGCCGACACGATCACGCTCGCGCTCGACGGCCTGGGCTCCAAAGGCATCTTCACCGCGATCATAGTCGCGCTGATTGCGGTGCGGGTTCAGAAGTTTTTTGGTGACACCGGCCTTGTCATCAAGCTGCCGCCGAATGTGCCGCGCGCGGTTTACGAGTCCTTTCTCTCGCTCGTCCCGCTTTTCTTTCTTTTCGTGGTGTTCTGGGGTATCCGGTTTGTCCTTGGTTTCGACATCAACCACTTCGTTCAAACGGTTTTCAAGCCGCTCGTGTTTGCGCTGAACACACTTCCTGGCATTCTCGTTTACGCCCTGCTGGTCACGCTGCTCTGGTCCGTCGGCATCAACGGCGACAATGCGGTGGACGCGATCGTCGCGCCCATTTTCCTCCAGTTTCTCGCCGCCAACGTGGAGGCAATCGCGGCGAGGCAGCCACTCCCGTACATCACCGCCAACGGATTTTTCACCACGTTCGTCAATGTCGGCGGCACGGGCGCGACCATTGCGCTGGCCCTGTTGATGCTGAATTCGAAGGAGCCCGGCTTTCGAAAGGTCAGCCGCATCTCGATGCCAACGCAAATCTTTCAGATCAACGAACCCATCTTCTTCGGCTTCCCGATCGTGCTCAATCCGGTGTTCATGATCCCGTACATCCTCAATGCGCTGATCCTTACCGCCAGCACGTACCTTCTCATGCACTGGAACATCATCAACAAACCGTTCGTGAACGTTCCCTGGACCACGCCGCCGATTATCGGCCATTACCTCGTCACGGGGGGCGACTGGCGGGCGGCAGTCTGGGGCGCCGTTTCAATTCTGCTCGCCATGGCCGTGTACTTCCCCTTCGCCAAAGCGGCCGAACGCCAGCGACTCGCCGCCGAAGCAGAAAAGTTGGCAGCGAGCAGCGCGGCTGCCACCGTTGATCAGATGACGGTTTAGTCTTTAGCACGCTGGCTTTGCCGAATAGTTTGAAGCCATGCCTTCCCAGTCGCACGCTGATCAACCAAGTGCGCCGCCGCCACCACCGAACCTTCTGTCCGCGAACCCGCTGCGCTGGTTAGCGATCTTCGGGCCGGGCGCGGTGATCGCGTCGCTGACCATCGGCGTAGGGGAGCTTGTCTTCTCCTCGCGGGGCGGCGCAGTTTTCGGTTATCGGCTGCTTTGGTATTTCGTCCTCGTTCTTCTCCTGAAGTGGGTGCTGGTCTTCGCCAGTGCGCGGCACATCGTTCTCACTGGCGCGCACCCGTTCCAACGCGCGATGGAACTGCCGGGGGCGCGCGGCTGGTTTCCGATGGTGTTGTTTTTACTCGCGCTCCCGTGTTTTCCCATTTGGGTTTGTTTCCACGCCGGCACACTGGGCACGCTTGTCTCAGAGTTGCTCGGCACCAGGACCGCGTTGCACGGCGGCGCTTATCTGCTCTGGGGCATGGCGATTCTTGTCGGGTTGCTCGTGCTCTCCTTCACCGGCGGGTATAAGGCGCTGGAGCGAATTCAATTGGTAATCGTTCTCCTGATGCTCGGGGCAGTCGTGGTTGCGGTTTTTTTCGTTCACCTGGATTGGCTGGGCTTTGCGAAGGGATTGTTCATCCCGCAATCCCTCGAGTATCCGCCGTGGATCAATTCCTACCCGGAAATCGCGTCGCGGCCTGTCTGGGTGGAACTGGCCACTTATGTCGGCGTGATTGGCGGCTCGAGTTACGATTATCTCGCGTACGTCTCGTACCTGCGGGACAAACGATGGGGCCACGCCGGCCTGCGCGTCATCCCAACCGCCTCGCTGAATTCTGCCGGCCACGAATCGCAATGCGCCACTCGCTGCTGGTTGCGCGCGCCGCTCATCGACTGCACGCTCAGTTTTTTGGCCGTTCTGGTTTTCGTCGCCGTCTTTGTGGGGCTTGGGTCGGCCGTGCTCGGCCCGCAGCACAAAGTTCCTGCAGGGACTAACCTTCTAACGCTCCAGGCCGAGTTCGTAGTTCATCCCTGGTTAAAGCATCTTTACTTCGCGGGCGCGTTCCTTGCCGTCCTCGGCACACTTTACGGGACGATCGAGGTCGCGCCGACGATCTTTCGCGAGCTGCTCATGGCTTTCGATGCCGATCAAGCTCCCAGGTTGCAGCCGCAGCTGCGGTTATGGGCTGTGGCATGGGTCGGCGCCGGCGGACTGATTGTCTTGCTTGCAAGCCTCGCGTTTCACCTCGCCAAAGGCAGCGCCGGCGCAACGACTCCTCCGGCCTTGATTGCCATTCTGACTCCCGCAAACCTGTTCACGGGCGTCCTCGGATGCGGGTTGGTTTGCGCCCTGAACCTTTGGATGGATCGAAGATTTCTCTCTGCGAATTGGAGAATGCCATGGCCTTTAGGCGTGCTGAGCTTTGTCGCCGCCGTTGTCTTCCTCGGCCTCGGCCTTAAAGGTTATTGGGACCACAGCGGATGGGCTGCCTTGTGCATTCTCGCCGGCACAGTCGGTCTCGGCTGGATCGGCGCTCGAGTGGTCGCGAAGTTTCTTGCGTCTCCGTCCGCCGCGCCGTCAGCGAGTCAGGCTGCCGAAGTCGATTCCCATCTCTCCCGCCAATGAACGCAAACTCGCGAGAACGTCATCTGGCATTTCGATTCCTTCACGCAACGCACTTTCCCGCCGTCTCCATTCCTTTTCGCCCGGCAAATAGATCTGCTCGCCTTCGATTTTAGGCGCGGAGCGAATCTCCTGAATCGTTTGCCTCATTCGTTGCGCGAATTGTTCGAGCGGCATCACGGCGTTCACGTCTATCGCAATGAATGCGGCGCCGTGGCCCGTGGCGCGCGAGGGATCGGCAAAGGACCAACTCAATACGTGGCTGGCGATGGACGTGCCGGTGAGAACCGCCGATAGCGTTTCAATCATCAATGCCAGGCCGTAGCCTTTGTGACCTGCCATCGGAAGCAAGGCTCCGGCGTGTGGGAACAACGTCGGGTCGGTCGTCGGCTTCCCTGTGGAATCGACCATCCAGGTCTCTGGAATTTTTTCGCCCTTTGTGGCCGCGGCAAAAACTTTCCCGCCCGCGACCACGCTCATCGCGATGTCCAGGAGAATGGGAGGCGGTTCGCCGGTGGGAATCGCGCACGCGAACGGATTATTCCCAAGCACGAGACCGCGCGCGCCCGGCACCGTCATCGTGGGCGTGTCGTTTGCCATGGCGAGGCCGATCATGTTTTTCTCCGCCGCCATCGCCGCGTAACAGCCCGCCGCCCCGAAATGGCAACTGTTGCGGACACCCGCGTAGGCGATGCCGGCCGTTTCCGCTTTTGCGATGGCCGCGCGCATGGCGAATGTGGATCCAACCATTCCGAGGCCCGAGTCCGCATCCACGATGGCCCACGCGGGACCTTCCGAGACGATTTTCGGTTGGGCGTTTCCCCGAATGCCCCCGCTCTGGATGCGTCGCACGTATCCGCGCAGATTTTTCGTGCCGTGCGTAAAGACGCCCCACGTATCGGTGAGCACGAGGATTTCCGCCGTCGTGTGCGCATCGTCATCGTTGATGCCCGCAACCCGCAACACGTCGGTGCAGAACGCTTGCAGTTTGGCGGCGGCGATTTTCATTATTGAAACTTCGTGGCATCAAGCACGACATGGCGGATGCGCTGCCGGTTCCACGAATAGGTGATATGTATTCGATCATCCTTTGTCTGGATAATCGCTGGATAAGAAAACTCGCCCGTCCCTTTTTCGAGCACCAGCTCAGGTCTCCAATGTTGTCCATCCTCCGATGTCACCACGCTCAATGCATTGCGTTCGCTTGCGCTGGCGTTGTACGCGAGCACAAAGCGGCCATCTCTAAGCCGTACTGCGTCAATCGCTCCGTTCGGATTCGGTAGCTTAGTCAAGGTCAGCGGGCTCCAGGTTTTTCCTGCATCCCGCGACCAGGACTCCGCGATGAAACCCTGTTTTGTGCGGCAAAGAATTTCGATGCTGGAATTGTCGTGAACGAGAAGCGTGGGCTGAATCGCGCCGATCTCAGCCGGATTGTTCAAGACTGGCGTCTTTTCCCAACGTTCCCCGCCGCCAAAGGACCGTTCCATGTGAACTCTCCAGCCGCCTGCCTCGGTGCTCGCGCCATGGAGCAAGGAACCGTCCGGCAGTTCGACCGGCTTATTGCGCACCGGCCCTATGAACCCATCCGGCAGGGGCCGGGGAGTTGTCCAACTCCGACCACCGTTTGTGGACGTCGTTAACATGCCCCACCATTTCTCGGGACTTGGACCTACTTTGTAGAAAAGCAGCAGTGGCCCGCGCGAAGGCTGGAAGAGCACCGGGTTCCAGGATTGGTAACGCGTGCCGCCATTTTTGTCCTCGACGATTTTGACGGCGCTGCTCCAGTTCGTCCCGTCGTAGCGCGCGCTATAAATGCTGTTCAACGGATCGCGCGCCTCAGGCCCGCCGAACCACGCCGCCAAAAGCCCATCCGCTGTTTCCACGATCGTTGAAGCGTGATTCGTCGGCTGTGGGGCGTGATCAGAAATAAATTCCTTTTGCACGATGGCGTCCGTCGCGCCGTCACCTGGCAATTGCAAGCACACCAACGCCATCGAAGCAATTGCGGTGAGAGTGCGGCGCGGGAGCATGGTTTAGAGAAGGCCATGGCATTGACGAAGTCCAGCACGAAGAAAACTCGAAGTATCCGTTGTCTCCTCCACAGAACGCTGCTACTTAGTGCGCGCTGCCCATGACCAAATGCATCCTCATGCTCGTGCTGTTGCCGGTTCTCGCGCCGGCACAAATGCAAAAATTCGCAACGCACTTTTCCTTTGGCGCGTCCGAAATTCCCGCGCCCGTCATGAAAGACGTAGCCGGGCAACCGTGGAAGGGGGACGAACGCGGACCGGTCGCGAATCTCAAAGTGTTTGCGTCCGAGAAATCGGGCGCGGTTTGGCTCGGCTCAGAGGAAGGCGCAGCCCGTTTCGATGCCAAGGCGGCCCATCGCTGGGACCGTTGGCAATACTTCCGGGGACGGCGATGGCTGGTGGACGACGACGTCCGTCATATTCACATCGAGGAAGCCGGGCAGGGGCGCAAAGTGTGGGTCCGCACGCGCACCGGCGTGTCGCTGATCGAGTGGCGGCCCATGACGCTCGAAGAGAAGGCGCGCTTCTTCGACGAGCGCATTGAAGGGCGTCATGTGCGCCACGGCATGGTGGCCGATTCCTATTTGCGCGTGGCGGGCGATGTCTTGACGAGTATTGGCATGGCCAACGATAACGACGGGCTGTGGACCTCAATTTATCTGGGCGCGCAAGCGTATCGTTACGCAGTCACTCGCGCTGCCGACGCCCGCGCCCAGGCGCAACGCTCGATGCGGTTGCTCATACGACTCGAGGAGATTACGGGTAATCCCGGCTTTCCGGCCCGGTCCTTTGTCGCGACCAACGAGCTTCCACCCGGCGCCACAAAACCGGGGGGCGGCGAATGGCATCCTACGCCGGACGGCAAGTGGCTTTGGAAAGGCGATACCAGTTCAGATGAACTCGTTGGCCACTACTTCGGCTATGCACTTTACTTTGATCTTGTTGCTGACGACTCAGAGAAGCGCGACATCGCGCGAGTGGTTGGACGCATTACAGACCACCTCATCCGCAACGACTACGATCTCATCGACCTCGACGGCAAGCCGACTCGCTGGGGTGAATGGTCGGAGCGTTTTTTCAAAACCGAAGAGGGCATTTATGAGGCGCCGTTGCGATCGCTCGAATTGCTTGCGTTCCTGAAGACGGCCCATCACATCACGGACGACCAGAAATACGACACCGCTTATCGAGACCGCATTCGACGGGGTTGCGCGGATAAGATTCCACTGTACCGTCGCTGGCCCGGTGGTGGGGAAATCAATTTTTCAGACGATGAGCTCGCCTACCTCAGCTATGACCCGCTCTTGCGCTACGAGAAAGATCCAAAGCTGCGCGCTATCTATCTCGAGGGTCTGCGTTTCACCTGGAGCCAGGTTCGCCCCAATCTGAACCCTCTCTGGAATTACATCTCGGTGGCGAGTGGCGCGGGCCCTCTTACCTCTGAACTCCGCGATGAGTCACGCCGCACTCTCGAGCGCATCCCCATGGACGTGATCCACTGGAGCATGCGCAACTCCGACCGGCTGGACGTGACACTTCGTCCCGCGAGCGACCGCCATGCACGACAGCAACTGGCGCAGGTGCTCGCGCCCGACGAGCGCGCAGTCGAAAAATGGAACGCTAATCCGTTTCGCCCGGACGGCGGGTCCGGAGGAAATGGCGAAGACGACGGCGCTTATTTCCTGTTGCCGTATTGGATGGGGCGATATTACAACTGGATCAAATGACAGAGGGCGCGCCGGTCGCTTACGGGAATAGGATGATCCGATAAAATCTTTGTGTCACTCCGTTGACGGTCGAGTCGGTCTTCGACGCTGTTTGCGCAAGGGCCTCAACGTCGCCTGCAAGGTTCGTCCATTCCGCGTCGGCCAGGTCGTTCTTGTATTGCACGCGATAAATTCGTCCGGGCTCGGCTTGCCAGGTCAGGGTGATCGTGTTCGGTCCCGTGAACGCGATCGAGCTAAGGTGAACCGTTCCCTCGGGCAGCACATTGGAGGAGCGCGGCGTAGGACTCCGCATATAATATATCGTGCTCGCGCCGTCCCGCCAGCGACCCTGGCTGATGTCATTGGTTTGCGCGCCAAAAGTGATCGTGTCGATCGCGCGTCCCGCAGGATCAAAGAGCCCAATCGCTTCGCCGCCCTGACTCAGCCGGAAATTGACGTGCAGCTCGCCGGTGGTGCGGGTCTGGCCCTGTTCTTCATCCGCCCACACCAGCAGGAAACCGCGCGCGGGAATTGTGACTCCGGAAGGCACCGTGAATTTCGTCAAGTTGGTCAGCACATCGGTCAACGTGTAGCCCGCGAGGTCGACCGCATTCGTGGTCGGATTGTACAACTCGAACCAGTCGTCGTAGTCGCCGTCGGCGGGATCCACCAGAAAAGAACTGTTGGCCGCCATCCATTCATTGATGAACACCGTCAACGGCAGCACCGCCGGGTTGTTCGTTGCGCGCGGTGTGGGATAATCGAAGACTCGCCGCAACGAAAGCTGGCCGTCCGGATATGATCCATAGGAGCGGTCCGCGGCGACGTTGCTGTAGTTGATATAATCAACAATCTGCGGCGCGCCATTCACCAGGCGCGAAAGGACCACCGCGCCGTTGGTGGGATTCAAGCGAAAGTTCGTATGCCATTCGGCGGTGGTGTGCTCGGCCGGTTCGCCGTCGGCCCAAAGCAATCGAAATTCGCCGGCGTTTACGGCGCCAGTGCTCGGGAAGGGCCACTGCGTGAGATTCGCATAATTGTCGGACAGGAAAAAATCCGAGGCGCCGAGCGGATCCGATCCGCTGTTGAAGAGTTCCACCCACGGCTCCGCTTCGCCCGCGTTGTCGCGGACGCCAGTGACGTTCCACGGTTGCACTTCGCTTAGCCAGAGCAGGGGATACGGCGGGAGTTCCCTCAAAACGCTGTTGCTGGCGCCGGGTGTAAAGCGAATGGCGCGTGGCGTTATGATCGTTCGATAGGCGGTATTGATGCGCGCATTGAAATTCGAACCGCGGCTTCCCGGCAAATACCAAAAGCTCAACGTATAAACCGTGTTGCTGTTCACGGGGAGCATGTCCTGATAAAACGTCGTGAGCTGTTGCGGCCCAGCGTTGACCACCAAATGCAAACTCGCACTACCGGAATGAGCCACTGTCGCCGAGATCGCGGAGTTCGTCGCGAGCGGCCCCACCATCCACGGCGGGGTCAGCGCCGATTCAAAATCGCCATTGCTGAGGTGGTTTGTCCCGATTTCGGGCACAGTGCCCGCGACAAACGAGATATCGTCGAGATAAACATCGCCTCCCGCGACCTCGAAGAAGAAGGACAGCTTGTTCGTAGGCGCGATGCCTGTATTTCCGGTGTAGCTGAAGAATCGCCATCCCCCTCCTTCCGACCAACTGCTCACGCGATTGTTGTCCTGTCGCGGATCGACGAGTTGCAGCGCGGCGCCGTTGCCATCCGCGGCGGCGGGCCATGGCGGATCGTCATCGTAAGTCACGCGATCGATGATCGTTGGGGTTCCTGAAGTCGTGGGTCGAAGCAGCGTCAGCGTTTCGCCACCATCGTCGAGTTGTCCGTCAAACTCTGCAAAGACCGGAATCGAACTCCCGTACGCGGCCGCAAACGCCTGCCGGTTTTTCGCCAGGACGAGATATTGCTGGTTGGTGATGAACACTCCTTGCGGAAATGTGAATCCAATGCCGTTTAACTGCCAGCCGGACAAATCAAAGCTGTAGTTTGTGGACGTGTTATGCAATTCAACATAGGACGCTTCCGGATAGGCGGGATTATACATGATCTCGTTGATCACGATAGTGTTCTCGGGTGAGACGTCTGCGCCTGTATAGTTCACCATGTTCGTGCGGCTCATTCCTGCGATCGCATTACCAAGGCGATCAAAGGCTTGAATTGCCAGCACATTGTCACCGGCGATCACCGGCACCCGCAACGTCCACGCGGTCGTACTGGTCCACGTCACCGGATAGGCGACGCCATTAACGAGAATGGTTCGCACGCGCACGGGCGCCGTGCCGGAAACGGTCACGAGATTGCGATTGGTGGCGAAGTTGGTCGGCCCGTTTACTGTGAAGTTGGCGGCGAGCGGCGCCAGTTGCGATTGCAAAAACGTGCGCCGCTGCGCGATCCATCCGGAAATCGATAATCCGTACGCGCCGCTCGGGACGAAGGGTGACGTCAAAGTGATTCCGTCCGCCTGGAACGCGGCGTACTTCGCGCCGAGAATCGGGTCGACGGCCGAAGGTTGGAAAAATGTGTTCACGGCTTCCTCGATGGCGCGCCAGTATGCGCGCACAAACCCCGGGAAATTGTACATGCGCGCGACGGTCGGATCGACGTTGCCGGGGAACAGCGCGTCGTTCACCGGATCATTGAATACGCCCAAACCGACATCAAAATCCCAGCAAAAGAGTTTCCACCCGTCATTCTGCGGCTTGTAAAGATACGTGTTCTTCGCGTTTGGATTTCCAAACGCGTCCCAAAACGACGCGAGGTCATTCATCGCAAACGTGCGCATCCAATGCTCCACGTCCACGACCGATTCGACGGCGGATTGATACGCCCCGCCCTGCGCGTTCACCGCATCGACCAATCTAAACAAATCGCTGAAATCGTTCGCAGTGCCGTGGATCGCGCGTGGCCGCCAGTTCCAGCGGTACCGGGCCATCTTCTTCACGCCGCCGCTGACGTAGTTCTCGAGCGAGTTCAGCGTGCAGCCGCTCGGCTCAAGGCGCGTGCCGTCGTCGGAAAATTCTGACCAGCAATCCGTCTTGTGCAGGCTGCCTTCGCTGTCATCCGGGAACCACGATTCAACTGAACTTCCATCGGGTTGTTGCACGTCGTCGTAGATCGTCCCGCGCCGCACACCATTGACGAAGAGGTGCACGTAGCGGCGGTACATATTTGGCAGGCCATATTGATCGAGGAACCAAAACATTAGTTGCTCGCGCTGGTCCGTTGCGTCGCGGATCGGCCAGTCGAGCGTGAAGTGATCGTCCCCCAACACCAGATCGTCATCGGCAAAGTTAATGTCGTAGCCGCACAAGGCCCCGATCGGGCTTGTATATATTGGCGCGGTGTAGGAGCTGCCGCTGTAGTGCGCGCCCGCGTTGTACACCACGCGATTCGTCCCATACACGAACGTGCCGTCCACGTCTTCATTGCTCATCTTCTCGCGGCCCGCCCAAAAATTCACTGACGCCTGCGTCATCCAAAACCGATATGTGCCGAAGCTGCCCGGCGCTGCCGTTTCGCCGACTCGCACCAGGCACTCGCGCGCGGGCGCGTCGGCTGGAAAGCGGGTCGTCACAACGGGAGCGAACGCATCAACCGCTACCACGTGGAAGGACACCATTGTCCCCGTCGGCTGCCCTGGGATGACTCCGGTGTAAATTCCGTCGCCCGCCAGCAAATCGCCGCCCGACCCGTTATCCACCATCGCAACCGTCGCGAGCGTTGCACTCGGGTCGAGTCGGTACCTGAGCGAGACACTGGAAACGCCATCGTGATCTGAAACGCGCGCCGTCACACGAATCGCCTGGTTCGGCGCCGGTAACACCGGCCGATGCATCACCTCGTAGATGGCGGGGCCGGCATTCATTCGTGCCTGGCTGTTCGCCGCTCCCGGCGTTCCCAGGTTTGTTGGCACGGCCAATCTACCGATTGCCTCCAGATGGTTGCCCTTGAGCCGCATCAAAAGTTCTGGATGCCCTCGCAGCCAGCGTACCTTCGCTCGCAAGGTAGCTGTGCCTCCGGCGGGGAGTGGAGACGTAAGCGGTACGCGCGCACGGTTAGCGACGTGGTCGCCGCGCTCACTCGCGCGCAGCCGCAGCGAGCGCGCGCTATTGAAGCCCTGGGCGTTCTCTGCGCCCGTTAAGCGATGCGTTCCTTGCGCAGCCCAGCCCGTGATGCCGCTTTCAAACGTGCCGTTGGCAATCCGATTTGCCTGCCCGGCAGGGAGCACTTCCACATCGTCGATCAGGGCTTCACCCGCACCCTGAAGAAATACCTGCAACTGGTCCGCGTTCGGGTTAGCCGGGTGCGGCATGTCGAGGACGCCGGTATGTTCTACCAGGGTCCAGGGCGCCTTGGCTGTTTCGTCGCTGTCGGCCCAATTCGCAGCGAGCCGATTATCGCTTCGGGCGTCGATCAACTCCAAACTGCTCCCCCCGCCGTCGGCCCACTTGGGCCAGCGTCCGCCTGTGCCGTAGGTGACCTCATTCATGACGACGTAAACCGTGCCGTTGGTCGTCGTCAGCGGTTCCGGCCGCGCCAGAGCGAGACGCTCGCCGTCGTTGGAAAGGTTTCCGCTGAAATTTCCGAATACTTGCGCGGGGTTCAATCCATAGTTCGTCAGCAACCGTGCCGCATCGCGCGCCACGACCACATAGCCGTCAGCAACACAGACCGCGTTGCTCGGAAAGGTGAAATCGATCCCGTCCACAAAGCGCCAGCCGCCCAGAGCGATAGTCGTCGAACTGCGATTGTACAACTCCACGTACTCCTCGTCAGCGTCTCCCGAAAGCGGGTTATACATGATCTCGCTGATGACGATATCCGACTCGAGCGTGGCCAAACCGCGAAGATCATTCGTCCCTCCGGGAGTGCCGCCGGCGCCGAAGGTGAAGAACTCCGGTGACCCGTCCGGGTAA
>Ga0111538_10004409_pt1 | contig 19554 bp, 17 predicted proteins | sample SoiMethybrSBSTD1_FD_79669 | JGI IMG/M metagenome (GOLD analysis project Ga0111538, IMG submission 79669) | Bulk soil microbial communities from a Populus tree surrounding site in Tennessee, USA - Soil MetaG P. TD hybrid SBSTD1 (version 2)... | ecosystem: Environmental > Terrestrial > Soil >...
CCGTCGTTTTCGACATGGTGATCGCCGTTTCGATCGGCGTCGTGATGGCCGCGCTGCTCTTCATGCGGCGCACCGCCGAGCTCACGCATTCCCGCATCCTGGAAGGCACGCAGGCCGAATCGGAGTACGAGCTGGTGCCGGGTGTCGCGCTGTACGAGATTGCCGGCCCGCTCTTCTTCGGGGCGGCGCAAAACGCGATGGGCGCCCTCAGCAGCGTCGGTTCCAGCACCCAGGTCGTCGTGCTCGCGCTCGGCAAGGTACCGTCGATCGATGCCACCGGTTTCGTCGCCCTCGAGAGTGCGATCATCCGGCTCAAGGCCTCGAAGAAACGCGTGATTCTCGCGGGGCCGTTGCCGGAACCGCGCGAGGTGTTCGAGCGCGCCGACCTCACCGGACATTACGATCACGTGCGAATCACTCAAAATCTGGACCAGGCGATCGTCCTCGCGCGCGAGCTGGTCGGTGCCGAGTCCACTTCCGCAATCAATGAAGGCGGTCGAGCGCCAGGTTCGACTCCAGCACGTTGACGACCGGCTCACCCAGCAGGCCGAGCTGACGGCCCTCGGTGTGCGCCTCGACCAGTGCGCGGACCCTGGCTTCCTCGAGGCCCCGCGCCTGCGCCACGCGCCGCACCTGAAAGTCTGCGGCGGCCGGCGAGATGTGCGGATCGAGGCCGCTGCCCGACGCGGTCACGAGATCGACCGGCACGGGCCCGGCGGCCTCGGGGTCCGCTTTGCGCAAGGCCTCGATGCGGCCTTTGACGGCGTCGGTCAGCGCGGGATTGAGCGGACCGTAGTTCGATCCCGTCGATGCGCCGGCGTTGTAGGGCACCGGAGCCGTCCCCGAAAGGCGGCCCCAGAAGTACTTCGGTTCGCTGAAGGATTGGCCGATCAGCGACGAGCCGACCGCCTTGCCGTCGCGTTCGATCAAGCTGCCGTTCGCCTGTCGCGGAAATGCCGCTTGTGCGACGCCGGTAACGAGCAACGGATACGCGAGGCCGGTCAGGACGGTCATCAGGCCGAGCATGACCAGAGCAGGACGGAGCTGAGACAACATGACGAATTCCTTCATGCAAGATGGAGCAGGACGAGCAAGAGATCGATCGCCTTGATGCCGATGAACGGCACGATCAATCCGCCCAGGCCATAGACGAGAAGATGCTTCGAGAGCAGCGCCGAAGCACCGATCGGCTTGTAGGCGATGCCGCGCAGCGCGAGCGGGATCAAGAAGATGATGACGATCGCGTTGAAGATCACGGCGCTCAGGATCGCGCTCGCCGGCGTCGCGAGCCGCATCACGTTGAGCGCCCCGAGCGCTGGATAGGTCGTCGCGAAAGCCGCAGGGATGATCGCGAAGTACTTGGCGACGTCGTTGGCGATGCTGAAGGTCGTGAGCGCGCCGCGCGTCATCAGGAGCTGCTTGCCGATCTCGACCACCTCGATCAACTTGGTCGGGTTCGAATCGAGGTCGACCATGTTCCCGGCCTCTTTGGCGGCCTGGGTTCCGGTGTTCATCGCGACCGCGACGTCCGCCTGAGCCAGCGCCGGCGCGTCGTTCGTCCCGTCGCCGGTCATGGCGACCAGGCGCCCGCCGCTCTGGTGATCGCGGATCAGGTTGAGCTTGGCCTCTGGCGTCGCTTCCGCGAGGAAGTCATCGACACCGGCTTCGGCCGCGATCGATGCCGCCGTGAGCGGATTGTCGCCGGTGATCATGATGGTCTTGATGCCCATCTTGCGGAGCTCGACGAAGCGCTCCTTGATGCCGCCCTTGACGATGTCCTTGAGCTCGATCACGCCGAGCACCCTGCCCCGTTCAGCGACCACGAGCGGCGTCGCCCCTTGCTTGGCGATCGCCTCGACCCGCTGCCGCAGCTCGGCGCCGACGCTGCCGCCGTTTTCGCGCACGTATTTTTCGATCGCGTCGAAGGCGCCCTTGCGGATCTCGCGGCCGTCGAGATCGACACCGCTCATGCGCGTGTTCGCAGAGAACGGTACGAAGGTCGCACCGAGCGCGTGCACGTCGCGCTCGCGGAGCCCGTACTTCTCCTTCGCCAGCACGACGATGCTGCGACCCTCGGGCGTTTCGTCGGCGAGCGACGCGAGCTGTGCGGCGTCGGCCAGGGCCTCGGGCTTGACCTCGCCGAGCGCAATGAACCTCGTCGCCTGACGATTGCCGAGCGTGATGGTTCCGGTCTTGTCGAGCAGGAGCACGTCGACGTCGCCCGCGGCTTCGACCGCGCGGCCCGAAGTGGCGATGATGTTGGCCTGGATCATGCGGTCCATGCCGGCGATGCCGATGGCCGACAAGAGACCGCCAATCGTGGTCGGAATCAGGCAGACCAGCAGCGCGACCAGCACCGTCACCGTGACCGGCGTGCCCTGGTTTGCAGCGTGCACGCTGAACAGCGAGTACGGGAGCAAGGTCACGGTCGCGAGCAGGAAGATGATCGTCAGCGCGGCGAGCAGGATGTCGAGCGCGATCTCGTTCGGCGTCTTCTGACGCTTGGCGCCCTCGACCAGGCCGATCATACGGTCGAGAAAGGTCTCGCCCGGATTGCTCGAGATGCGCACGATGATCCAGTCGGAGAGCACGCGCGTGCCGCCGGTGACGGCGCTGCGATCGCCGCCGCTCTCGCGGATCACGGGCGCGCTCTCGCCGGTGATCGCGCTTTCGTCCACGGAAGCGATGCCCTCGACGACCTCGCCGTCGCTGGGGATGAAATCGCCGGCTTCGACCAGCACGTGGTCGCCCTGGCACAGCTCGGACGCGCTGACGGTCGCAGTCACGGCATCGCGGCGCGGCGCCCGCAGCCTCTTCGCCTGGATATCGCGGCGCGCCTTACGCAAGGTGTCGGCTTGCGCTTTGCCGCGTCCCTCGGCCATGGCCTCGGCAAAATTCGCGAACAGCACGGTGAACCAGAGCCACACCGAGACTGCCAGAATGAATCCGGCCGGGGCCTCCCCGGCACCGACCAGCGCCTGGACGAAGAGCGCCGTCGTCAGCACGCTCCCGACCTCGACCACGAGCATGACCGGATTTCTGATCATGTGGCGCGGGTCGAGCTTGACGAACGAGACCACGAACGCGCGGCGCACGATCGCGGGCTCGAACAGCGGGCGGGCCACACCTTTCTCGTGGTGCCGCGCCTCGAGATCCTGGCGCACGGGCGGCGCGTGGCGCTCGCTCGGCGCCATCGCGCCGGAGCTGCGTGGTGGAGCGGAAGCGCGCGGAGAGCTTTCGCGGACGGGTTCGATATTGGCCATTCTCGTTTGCCTCGTTCACGAAGCGTGAAGCATGAGGTGCTCGACGATCGGCCCGAGCGCGAGCGACGGGATGAAGGTGAGCGCGCCCACGATCACGATCGTGCCGACGAGCATCGCCACGAACAGCGGGGTATGCGTGGGCAGCGTGCCGGAGCTCGCCGGAACGATCTTCTTTGCCGCGAGCGCGCCGGCGATCGCGAGCACCGGAATTTTCACGAAGTAGCGCCCGAAGAACATGACCACTCCGAGCAGCGTGTTGTAAAAGGGCGTGTTGGCACCGAGCCCGGCGAACGCGCTGCCGTTGTTGTTGGACGCGGACGAGAGGGCGTAGAGCACCTCGCTGAAACCGTGCGTGCCCGGGTTGAAGATCGTCTTTTGGCCGGCCTCGCTGACGAGGGCCAGCGCCGTTCCGATCAGCACGCACGCGGCCGGAAACACGATCGCGAGCGACGCCATTTTCATCTCCTTGGCCTCGATCTTCTTGCCCAGGTACTCCGGCGTTCGCCCGACCATCAGCCCCGCCACGAACACCGCGACGATCGCGAATACCAGGATGCCGTAGAGCCCGGAACCGACGCCGCCGAACACGATCTCGCCGAGCTGCATCAGCAACATCGGGACGAGCCCGCCCAGGGGCGTGAAGGAGTCGTGCATTGCGTTCACCGAACCGTTCGAGGCCGCGGTGGTAGCCGTCGCCCACAGCGCCGACGAGCTGATCCCGAAGCGCGCCTCCTTCCCTTCCATGTTGCCGCCGGCCTGGAGCGCGCTCGCAACCTGATCGACGCCCAGCTCATGCAGCGCCGGATTGCCGGCTTGCTCTTCTATGACGCACAGCACGAGCAGCGGCAGGAACACCAACATCATCGCGGCCAGCACGGTCCAGCCCTGGCGCGTGTCTTTCACCATCTTGCCGAACGTGTAACAAAGCGCGGCTGGAATCAGCAGGATCGACAAGAGCTCGAGGAAATTGGAAAGCGGCGTCGCGTTTTCGAACGGGTGCGCGGAGTTCACGTTGAAAAAGCCGCCGCCGTTCGTGCCCAGCTGTTTGATCGCGATCTGGGAAGCAGCCGGTCCGACCGCGAGGACTTGCTCGACGACCGACTTACCGTCCGCGTCCTTGAGCGCCTCCATCAGTGGCAGCGTGTGATAGGCGCTGAAGGTCTGGACCACGCCTTGCGACACCAGCAAAATCGCGAGCACGAACGAGAGCGGCAAGAGCACGTACAGCGTGCCTCGCGCGAGATCGACCCAGAAGTTGCCGATGCCCGATGCGGACTTGCGCGAAAACCCGCGGATCATCGCCACCAGCACCGCCATGCCGGACGCGGCAGAAACGAAGTTCTGCACCGTGAGCCCCAGCATCTGCGTGAGGTAGCTCATCGTCGTCTCGCCGCCGTAACCCTGCCAATTGGTGTTGGTGGCAAAGCTGGTCGCGGTGTTCCACGAGCTGTCCGGTGTGACGGCCGCAAGCCGCTGAGGATTGAGCGGCAGTGACGTTTGTAGCCGCTGCAAAAGGTACAGGACGACGAGCCCAGCCATGTTGAAAACCAGCATGGCGATCGCGTAGGTCTTCCAGCTCATCTCCTCGTCGCGCCTAACGCCGGACAGCCGGTAAAACAGTCGCTCGAGCGGACCGAACACCTTCTCGAGCAGTACGGGCTCGCCTTCGTAAACGCGGGCCATGTAACCCCCGAGCGGCTTCACCAGAGCCAGCAGCACCACGAGGTAAAGAACGATTTGTGCCCAGCCCGCGCCGGTCATTGCAAGGACTCCGGTTTGAGCAACGCGATGAACAGATAAACGAGCAGCGCGGCCGAAATCAGCGCGCCGATCCAGTGAAGCGGAGTCATGGCAGAGCTGCTTTCAGACGCGCTCACACACGCGGATCAGACCGAGCGCGAGCGCGAAAAGGACCAGGGTGAGGGCGACGTAGGCGAAATCCATCAGCATGTGCGCTGGAATCTACGGAGCTTCGAGTGAGCAATCAGCAAAGAGAGTGCCACCACCCATAAGGATTGTCTCAAACTCCACGCCGCACGCTGAGGCGTGGAAGCGCGGCACTGAAAAGCAACGTCAGCGCGTCGGAGTGCTTCGCCAGCGGCCTGCGAGGCTTTGGCATGACGCCTCGCACTCGGGGAACGCGACGATCAGCTCGGCCTGGTGCGCGCAATGATCGGCCAGCGCGGCTCCTGCGCCAGAAGCACACAGCTCTAGATCCGCGCGCGTGCGCTCGTACAGCGCACGCCGATCCGCGGCAGGCAATTGATCGAGCCTCGGCTCACTGCGTCCGCCCCATTTCGTCCACAGCAGCGCTGCGGCAATCAGCGCCAGCACCAGCACCATCGCCACCAGGAAATGGCGCGAAAGCGCGGGCGAGCCATGACCTCGCCCCGAAAGCCACGCGGGAAGCGCGATGCGGGACATTCCCTGTGCCGAGGCAACCGTCGTGCCATCGAGGAAGCTCATGGCGAGCAAATGGCTCGAAGGCAGTCCGCAGGGCGAGCCATTGGAAGGCATCCAGGCGTGCGCGTAGTGCACTGCCCCAGCGACGGAAACTCGCCGCGCTACTGCAATCGGGATGCTTCTTCTACAGCACGCACTGAAACATTACGGCGCGTTCGCGTGTACCCCGATCGCGAGCTGACACAATAGCGGCGCCAAGGGATAGTCTCCGCCGCACACGGGTGTGCTGAGGTTCCGCCCGGACGCGATGCGAAGTTTCGAGCTCGTCTGTTTCGCGATCGCCGCTGGATCGATCGTGGCGTGTTCCGCGTTCGCAGAACCGCCGGGCGGCGACGATGGTACACCTTACGGCGGAGCCGGCGGAAACGCCGGAGCTCCTGCCGGAGGAAACGGATTTGGAGGTTCGTCCGGATCGGGTGCCGGCGCCGGTGCCGGCGCTGGCGTCGGCGACGGAGGACCGACCGACGGCGGAGGCGCGGGCGGCAGTGGAGCGAGCGGCAGCGTGGGCGGCGAAAGTGGAAGTGGAAGCGGCGGCGGTATGAGCCACGACCACTGCCTGCTCGGCTTCGACGTCGATCCGCGCGACATGGAGATCACGAACCTGCCCGCGCAGTGGAAAGCGACGACCGGCGACATCGATCTAGTGTTGCCCGACGGTGTGCTCGACTGGATGGGCGAGCGGCTGTGGGAAAAGAGCCACGACGCCTGGCACAACGTGCGGCGCTGCAAAACCGGCGGATTTCCCGGGCTTCCGGGCGGTGGGGACACGACGAAGATCTGCGAGCACACCGAGCTGATCCCGGTGCACCAGGAGTGCGCGGACGCCGAGGACGGCTACGCGTTTTTGGTCATGCATCGCCACATGATGCAGGCGCTGCGCCAATCGTTCCCGCAGCATCAAAAGTTGTTCGAGGGGTTTCCGAAGTTTCCGTTCAACGCCACGGACGTGCCGGAAGAGTGGCGCGGGCGTTGGGGCACCGGCTGGTCGTCGTCGATCAAAAGCGTGGCGACCACGCTCGAGGACATCGAAAACCAGCTCTCGCGGTTTCCGACCGAGGGCGATCTCGGCAAGTACATCCAGTGTGGCACGGCCTCTACCGGCGCGAGCAGCATCCACGGCGCCTTGCACTTCAAGTGGGTGGTGAACTCGTCACCCTACTCGCTCGGCAAGCAAGCCGTGAACATCGACAACTACATGTTCTGGAAGCTCCACGGTTGGATCGACATCATCTGGGAGCGCTACCGCGTCGCCAAGGGCATCGCTCCGGATGAGCCGAAGCTCAAGCAGGCGCTGATCGACCAGTGCCACGAAATGCACACGCTCGGCGCCGCGCTGGATCCGAATTCCGGCGGCGATCCCGACGCGCCACTACCAATCGAACACGGCTTTTTCCACGAGAAGGTGCGGCCGATTCTGGAAAAGACCTGCAGCGGCTGCCACAGCGAGACCAGCCCCGACGGCAACATGCGGCTCGGCGGACACGTCAGCTCCACGGATATCGTCAAAGGTCTGGTCAACGTGCAGTCCGTGCGCGGCGGGCAGTTCAAGCGCGTGCTGCCGGGCAATCCGGATCAGAGCTGGTTTTACTTGAAGCCCGCGGGCAAGGCGGCGAGCGCCGGTTGCATGGGGACCAGCTGCAACGTGCAGGGCATGCCGCCGTCGGGCCGCGTGACACTCAGCACGACCGACCTCAACACGATCCGGCAGTGGATCACCGACGGTGCCCCCGCGCCGACGCAATGAGCCTCGGCTCGCAAGGAGAACCCGATGACGAGAAAATCCGATCGACCCCTCGAGCGTCGCGAAGCGCTGAAGAGCCTCGCCGCGCTCGCCGTCGCGGCACCCGCCCTGGCGAACGTCGCGTGCGGCAGCGAAGACGCCGCGACCGAGGGCAGCGGCGGCAACGCGCCGACCGGCGGCAACGCGGGGAGCTCGGGATCGGGGGGCAGCGGCGGCGGCAGCGGCGGCAGCGGCGCGAGCGGAGGCAGCGGCGGAGCAGGCGGCAGCGGCGGAAATGGGGGAAGCAGCGGCAGCGCTGGCAGCGCTGGCAGCGGCTCCGGCGGCACGGCCGGCACCGGAACCGACGGCAGCGGCGGTCAGGCAACGGGTGGAACGGGCGGCGCCGGAGGCTCGGGAGCAACCGATGCCGGGACCACGCCGCCGTTCGACGACCCCGGGACTTGCATGTTGACCACGACCGACATCGAGGGTCCCTTCTACATCGACGATGCCGAGGTCCCGGACGACGAGAGCCTGGTGCGAAGCGACATCCGCGAGGGTCACCCGGGCGTCGAGTTCCGTTTCTACTTCCGTCTGCTCGACGCGCGGAAAAACTGCGCGCCGATCGCGGGCGCGGAGGTCTACATCTGGCACTGCGACGCGGACGGCTACTATAGCGGGTTCGCCAATCAGAATCCGGCGCAGCCGTACACCGGCGCCGCGCAACGCACGCCGGAAAACAAGGACCGCTTCTGCCGCGGCGTGCAAACGTCGGACAGCGCCGGCATCGTGCGCTTCACGACGATCTATCCCGGCTGGTACGCGGGACGTCCGATCCACGTTCATCTGGTGGCCAAAATTCCGAGCGCGACCGCGCGTCTCATCACGACCCAGCTCTATTTCCCGGCGGCGTTCACCAAGGAAGTGCACGAGTCGGAGCCGGCCTACATGGCGCGGGCGGCGAGCATCCCGGCGGCGAGCTTGAATCCGCCGCGCGGGAACCCGGCGATGCCGAAGCTTTCGCACTCGCCGGGCCTGGTCGTGGGCACCCTGAACGTGATTGTGAACGGCGCCTGACGCCGCGCTCGTGACGGGGGCGCCGCCGGCGTGGCACAGTCGGGGACCCTGGCATGGGTGTTCCCCGCGCTCACGAGCACGCCCGCCGCCATCGTGCGCTGTTAGCCGCGAGTGCGGCGCTGCTCGCGCCCGGTGCCGCGGAGGCGGCGAGCGGCGACGCGGTGTCGCTACAGTGGCAGGTGCCCGCGAGCTGCCCCGACCAGAGCGCCGTGCTCGACCGCATCCGATCGCTGCTCGCCACTTCTGCCGAGTCGGCGGCGGCAGTGACGGCGCGCGGTACCGTGCTCGAGCCGCAGCCGGGTGGGGCGTGGGAGCTCAGGCTCGAGACCGTCCAGGGTGAACGCACCTGGCGTCGCACGATCCACGCCCGATCGTGCGACGAGCTCGCGGATGCAGCGGCGCTGATCGTCGCGATGGTCGTCGACCCGAAACTGAATGCGCCGGCGCCGAGCGAAGCTTTCGAGGTCGGAGCTGCTCCGGCATCGTCCGAAGCTCGGCCCACCGGGCCTTCTCCAGTGCCGAAAGCCCCACCAGCGAGCGAGCCCGCGCCGCCGGCGGCACCGCAGTCGCGCCCGGTTCCGCCACCCGAACCGATGCGCCGCCAGGGCGTTGCCGTTCACGCCGCGGCCAGCGTGCTCGGCGACGTCGGCAGCTTGCCGCGCGCGGCGCTCGGCGCCGAAGTAGCTATTGGCATCGATCTCGAACGCGCCCGGCTCGAAGCCGTCGGCACTCTGTTGCCCGCCGTCGAAAAAGAGATTGCCGATGACCGGCCGCTCGGAGGCGAGATCGGGCTCCTCGGCGCTGGTTTGCAAGGCTGCTACTTGCTCCGCTGGACGCGAGGGTTGAACGGTCTCTGCGCGGGCGTCGAGGCGGGGCGCCTGCGCGGAAAGGGTTTCGGTGGCAGCGCTTACAACACGACGGAAGACGAGCTCTGGTTGGCCGGACGTCTCGCGGCCTTCGCGAGTTTTGCCGTGGCTGGCCCGCTGAGCTTGCGCTTCGGCGCGGAGGGCGTCTTTCCCCTCAGGCGACCGGAGTTCGTGCTCGAAAACGTCGGACCAGTGCATCAGCCGAGCGCCGGCAGCCTGAGGCTCACCATCGGTCTGGAGGGGCTGTTTCGATGACGGAATCGGCCCGGGCCGGGCACTCAGCCCGGGTGACGGTCGCCGTGGAGGCCCCAGGCGAAGGCCCGGACCGGCTGCCCGAGTTGCCGGAGTTCGACGAAATCTATCAGGAATATTTCGCCTTCGTCTGGCGAAGCCTGCGCCGGCTCGGCGTGCGGCCAGCGGCGCTGGAAGACGCGAGCCAGGAGGTTTTTCTGGTCGTTCACAAGCGTCTGGCCGAATTCGAACGGCGCTCATCGTTGAAGACCTGGCTGTTCGGGATCGCGCTTCACGTCGCGCGCCGGCAGGCTCGCAACGCGGCCCGACACCCCGCTCACGAGCTTCCCGATCCGGAGCCCGCGTCGCCAACGGCAGCGACCCCGCAGGACGAAGCGGCTCGGCGCGAAGCGATCGCGCTCCTCTACGCGATCCTCGATGAGCTCGACGCCGAGAAGCGGGCCGTCTTCGTGATGGCCGAGCTCGAGCAAATGACCGCTCCCGAGATCGCCGAAGCACTGCGCGCACCCATGAACACGGTTTACTCGCGGCTCCGCGCCGCACGTCGCGAATTCGAAGCAGCGCTGAAGCGCCGGCAAGCGCGAGAGCGCTGGAGGCAACCATGAAACAGCTCGGCCCCGAGGCGCGGCAATTGATCGAAACGGTGGGCGACGCCGACGGCCCCACGCCTGGTACTCGCGAACGCGTGCGCGCCGCGCTCGGCGCGACGCTGGCCGCGGGCTCCGCGCTCGGCACTTCGACGGCCTTCGGCGCTCAGGCCGTGGCGGGTCTCGGAGCGTTGAGCAGCAAGGGCAGCACCGCAATCGTGCTCTGGTTCGTCGCGGGTGGAGCCGCGGGGATGGCGATCGCGACGCCGCTCGCGCTCGTCGGCGAGCGCCCGAGGCCCGCGCTCGTCACGCCGGCGCCGAAGGCCGACCAGGCCAGGGAACCCCTGCACCGGCCGCGAAGCGCCACGCAAGCGGCGGCGCCCGCCGCGTCAGCGCCCGCGGAAAACCCCGGCCCGAAACCTGCGTTGCGCCCGGCGCTGGCGCGCATCGAGGCGCAGCGCCCGGCTCTGTCCGCAGCGCTCGCCAGCGCTGCTCCGGGGGCGCCACCGGTCCCGACCTCGGACGTGGCCACGGAGCTTGCTCTGCTCAAGGCGGCGCAGCGCGAGCTCAATACCGCGAACGCCACTATGTCCCTCGCCTTGCTCGACGATCACGCGCGTCGCTACCCCGACGGAGCACTGAAATCAGAGCGGCTAGCGGCACGGGTGTTCGCGCTATGCCAGCTCGGCCGCGTCGACCAAGCGCGCGCCGCGGCGCTCGAATTCATGAACGCGGCCGGCGATTCACCGCTGGTGCCGCGCGTGCTCGCTTCGTGCGCCGGAAAGGGAACGGAAACGCCACGCTGATTCAGCGACGGATCGTGCGCGTCGCGGGCACCCAGCGAAGTACGGATTCTTTCTGGGAGAAAATCATGACGCTGCGATTCGAATGGCTCGGACTGATGTTGCTCGCCGGCGCATGCAGCGGCGAAAAGGTTGCGATCGGCGGCGACAGAACCGGGGTCGATGTCGACGGCGGCGGCGCCACGGGAGGCAGCGCTGGTTCCGGAGGCAGCGCTGGTTCCGGCGGCTCGGGAATGAACGGCTCAGGCGGCTCGAACGGTGGCGGCTCGGGAACAGATGGCTCGGGCGGCTCGAGCGGTGGCGGCTCGCAGATTTGCGGTTTACCGCTCGAAAGCGGACCGTGCTTCGCGGCCATGACGCGCTGGGGATTCGATCCCGCCGCGGGCCGCTGCGTGCCGTTCACCTACGGGGGCTGCGCTGGCAACGCCAACAACTTCACCACGCTGGAGGCGTGCGCTGCCGGTTGTGGCGGCCCCGGCTGCGGAGCGGAGGACGCCGCGGGCGAGGGCAACTGCCGGCTGGACCTCGGCTCCAAGTGGGACGGAAGCCATTGCGTGAACCTCGGTGGTTGCCGCTGCGTGGGCTCGGACTGCGGGACGCTGACCAGCTTCGAAACTTGCGTGGCCATACATGCGAGCTGCCCCGGCGCTCCCCGCTGTGTGCTCGAACAGCAGGCCGTGCTCGACTACATCGACGCAAACAAAGCGTGCACCACCAACGAGGACTGCCTGGGTGCGCCCGTGGGCTGCGGAATCACCGAGGACGATTGCACCAACACGGTTTACGTCAACCGGAACACCGATCTGGCCCGCTTGGGAAGTCTGCGCGATGCGTTGAGTGCTTGCATGGCTCAGGAATGCCCGCCCACCTGCGAACGTATGCCGACGCCGGCGCTGTGTGTCGCGGGCCGTTGCCTGCGGGAGGAAAGCTGACCTAGGCAAACACGGCCTCGCGCCGATTCGAGGTTGACGGCCCTGTCGGGTTTGACCTCTAGTGCCGGTGATGTCCGGGGTGTTTCCCTCGCTTCGAGGGCCCGTGCGCGCCGCAGTCGCCGCGGCTTTCGGCTTTGCCGTGGCCTGGGCGTGCGGGGGCTCGGACTTCACGTCCGTAGCGCCGGGCGACGGCGGCGCGGACGCCGCGGGCGACGCTCCGATCAGCCAGGGGCCGCCCTGCAAAGGCCCCGAAGACTGCCGTGACACGGATCCGTGCACGACCGAGCTCTGCACCGATTCGCGCTGTCAGGTCCGCCCGTTGTGCGGCGCGGGCCAGCGCTGCTGCGGCGGCGCGTGCGCGGAGTGCTGCGGCGACGCAGACTGCGCCGACGGCGTCGAGTGCACGCGCGACACCTGCGTTTCCGGCCGCTGTACGCACCCGCCCGATGACGAACAGTGTCCGGCCAACCAGTATTGCGCCGTCGACGCCGGATGCCGCGACCGGGAAACCTGCGCGAGCGGCGCCGCGTGCAACGACGACGACGACTGCACGACCGACTCCTGCCAGGGCGGCTTGTGCGATCACGAGGGCTGCGCCTCGGGACTGATCTGCTGCCCGGACGGCGGCTGTCGCGAGTGCTGCGACGACGACCAGTGCAGCGACAGCGACGAGTGCACGATCGACAGCTGCGACGGCGCGGGCACTTGCCGGCACACGCCGAAGTGCGCGGGGGGTCAGAGTTGCTGCCCCGGAGGCAGCTGCGGCCTGTGCTGCGCGGCCAACGAGTGCGACGACGCCGTCGGCTGCACCAGCAACGCTTGCACGAACGGCGTCTGTACGTTCACGCCGGACTCGACCAAGTGTCCGGCCGACAACACCTGCAGCCCCACGGGTGGCTGCACGCCAACCGTGCAGTGCACGAACGATGCCGGCTGCGAGGACGGGGACCCGTGCACCACGAACACCTGCATCGCGGGAAAGTGCAAAATCGACGGCTGCGCAGCGGGCGCGCACTGCTGTCCCGGCGTGGGTTGCCGCGCCTGCTGCAGCGCGGTCGAATGCGACGATAGCGTCGGCTGCACGACCAGCGAATGCCCGTCGACCGGTCAGTGCGTCTTCGTTCCGGACAACGCGCGTTGCGCCTCGGGAATCTGCGACAAGACCCTGGACTGCATCGACTGCACCGGGCAGCCCGGCGACTGCGACGACCGAAACCCGTGCACGACCGACACCTGCACGACGGCGAAGCGCTGCCAGAACAGCTTCGCGTGTGCCGGCGGCCAGAAATGCTGCAGCAACGGCTGCGCCGCGTGCTGCGACGACGGGGACTGCGCGAGCCTCGACGACGCGAACGCTTGCACCCGCGGGTCGTGCCAGGGCGGAACGTGCGTCGCGGTATCGACCTGCGGCGGCGGCAGCCGCTGCTGCGGCAACGCGGTCTGTGCCAATTGCTGCGCGACCAGCGATTGCGCGATCGCGACGCCGCTGCCATGCCAGGTCGGCGCGTGTGTGCAGGGGAACTGCCGTATCCTGACGAACTGCTTGAACGGAGAAACCTGCTGCGAGACTGGCTGCCGCCCGAATCCGTGCGACTGAGCTCCGAACGTGTGCTAGTTTGGCGGAATGCTTGGGCGGAAGCGTAAGGGGAGAAAACTTTTAGTTGCAACGCTCGGCGTCGCCGCGGTGAGCTACGTCGGCTGCGGGGACGACGACAGAAATCCGACGGTCGCCAACCTCGTCGGACCTCCACTCGACAGTGGCGCCGACGCCAAGGACGCGAGCGACGCGAAGGACGCGCGGGATGCTGACGTGAAGGACGTCGGCTTTCCGCGCGACGTGGTCGCGAATCTGGTGGCCCCGGACCTCGGCGTGGAATGAACAAGCCTCGTGGCGAGCTGTTCGAGCTCGAGCTGTTCGGCGACGACGTCGAGCGGCGCTACCGGCGCATGCGCCCAGAAGTCGAGCAGATGCCGTGGGGCACGTTCGACACCAGCGGCATCAGCGAAAAAGCGCTGGTGATCGCCCGCAAACAATGGACCCTGGCCGCCTTTCAAGAGCACCGCACGGCCATCGCGTGCACCGCGGCGCTCCGCGCGTTGATGGAATGCCGCGCGCCGGTCGACCTGGTCGCGCTCGCCGCCCGCTTCCCACTCGACGAGCTGGTGCACGTCGAGCTTTGCTCGCGCATGGCGATGGAGCTCGGCGGCGGAACCGAGGTCCGCCACGACCCGGACGAGCTCATCCTCGACGCGCCCGCGGAGCTTTCGCCACTTTTGCGAGCCGGCCACATGATCGTGCGCTTCTTCTGTGTCGGGGAGGCGCTCAGCATCCCGCTCCTGCGCAGCACCTGGAAGGCGGCGCGCCACCCGCTGCCACGCACCGTGCTCGGCCGCATCGTTCGCGACGAGGCGGCCCACGGCACTTTCGGTTTTGCGTTCCTGGACTGGGCGCTGCCGCTTCTTTCGGAGGACGACCGCACGCTGTTCGGAGCGGCGGCGGACCGGGCGATCTCCGCCATTAGCCGCCAGTGGGAGAGCATCCGCAAGAATCGCAGCGCCGACTACGATGCCAGCGTCGGGGACGCACTCGGATGGATGCAGACCGACTCTTACCTCGAGCTCGCCGCGCGCTCGATGCAGGCGCGCGTGCGGGAGCCGCTACTTCTGCGCGGAATCCCGCTCCGCGCCTGAGTCGAGCTCGAACAGCAGCCGGCGCGAGACGGGCGCGCGCTCGCGGTCCTCGGGCAGCACGGAGCGATCGAGTCGGTACAAGCGGATCCGCGAGCCCTCTGGCGCCTGGCGCTTGACGGCGGGATCGCGCAGCGCCGCCTCCAGGTACGCGCGCAAACGAGCGGACGACGCGGGTCCGTAGACGCCGGCCAGGCTCCAGAGCTCGGCCCAGCGACGTTGCGTCCGGTACCCCGCCCCGTCGCGGGCATGCTGGATCTCGCGCTCGTTCCCGTCGGGGTCGACGCGGTAGAGGCCGAGGTCGGGCATCACGGTGGCGGCCGACCACTGAAACGTCGGGTAACAAGCGAACGGATACGATCGCATCTGGCCCCGCGCACCCTGGATCACGGCGCCCAAAACCAGGACACCGCCGATCGCGAGCGATAGCACCGGCCGTGACTCCGGTTCGGGCAGCTGCTCCGGCTCGACCGGTTTCCTGAAGCGCGCCCGCCCGCGCTCCAGCACGCTCGCGAGCCGCCCCGCGGGTCGCCGCAGGTCGAACAGCGCCACGTAGCAGATCCACAAGCTCGCGAACGGGATCCGGAAAATCGCAGCGCTGAGCAGATGGAAGGCGACGCCGAGCACTGCGGCCAGCGCCCGCGTGCGGCGCACGTGGACGAGCACCGGAAACGCGAGCTCGAAGCAAAGAACGAACATACCACCCAGCCTCAGCAGCCACGGATGCTGATCGATGCGAAACCACGGCAGCTCGCCGTGCTGGGCCCATTTGTAATAGAGCTGGTTTCTGAGATTGTCCGAGAGCGCCCAGCCGATCCCGCCTTCCATCAGCTTGTGCAAGCCGGGAAAGAAGTAGACCGCGCTCAGCAGCAGCCGGAAGCATGCGAGCGGCACGGCGTAGCGGACGCCGGTCACGTCGAGCGGGCGCCGCGCGTCGAAGGCCATCACGTCGTCGCACGGGCTCGCCGCGAGCAGCGCCGCGAACCAGAGCAGATGCATGTCGTGCCAGACGAAGCCGGTCAGCTGCGCGATCGAGTACAGGTAGAAGCCGCTCAGGGTCAGCACCACGAGCGCGGGCCGCGCCATCACACCGACCAGCGCGCACAAAGCCGAGAACGCGGTCACGATCTGCGCCGCGCGAGCCAGGGCCGGCTGGATCGGCACGAAATCGACGAACCAACGCAGCCCTTCCGGCGCTACCCAGCGTGCGGGATCCCAGCCTGCGACCTGAAAGCCCTGCTCGAAACCCGGCGCGATCAAAAGCAGCGCCGGCACCACGACGCGCAACGCGGCCAGGCCGAGCGCCGGCTCCGGCCTGAGCGCGATCACCCGCTACTCGGGCTCGCCGGGAGGCGTCCCGCCGGCCGCGCTCGGCATCGGGTTTTGCTCTTTTTCGAGGTAGCGAAAGATCGTGCGCGGATCGACACCGAGATCGCGCGCGGTCTGGGTGCGGTTGCCGTTGTTGCGCTCGAGCACCTCGAGCACGTAGCGGCGCTGAAATTCTTCCTTCGCCTTCTCGAGCGGCACGATCGATTGCTGAGCCTGCGGCCCGAGATCCATGTCCTCGGGGCCGAGCAAGGTCTTGTCGCAGAGCACGAGCGCCTTTTTGATCCGATTTTCGAGCTGCCGGATGTTGCCGGGCCAGGGATACTTCTTGATCGCCTGGAGCGCCTGCGGTGAGAAGCCGCGCACCGCGCTGCCGAGCTCGTCGGCGTACTTGCTGAGCAGCGCCTTGGCGATGATGAAAACATCGTCGGCGCGCTCGCGCAGCGGCGGTAGCCACAGGTTCACGACGTTCAAGCGGTAGTAGAGGTCCTCTCGGAACTCCCCGGTCTTGATCATTTCGTCCAGGCTGCGATTGGTCGCGGCCACGATGCGGATGTCGCACTTCTCCGGCTTGCTGTCGCCGACGCGGTAGACCACGCGCTCCTGGATCGCCCGCAAGAGCTTGACCTGGAGCTGCGGCGTGAGCTCGCCGACCTCATCCAGAAACAGGGTTCCGCCGTCCGCCTGCTGGAACTTGCCGGTCCGGCTCGCGATCGCGCCGGTGAAGGCGCCGCGCACGTGGCCGAACATCTCGCTCTCCATCAAATTTTCGGGAATTGCCCCGCAATTGACGGTCACGAACGGCCCGCCCGCGCGGTTCGAGCGACGGTGAATCTCGCGCGCGATCAGTTCCTTGCCGGTGCCGGTTTCCCCGGTGATGAGCACGCTGATGTCGGTAGTCGCGACCTTCTGTAGCTTGCGAAAGACCTCCAGCATGCTCGCGCACGAGCCGATGATCTCGCCGAAACGCTTGTCCTTGAGCTCGGCGCTGAGCTTCTCTTTGTCGGCACGGAGCGCCGAGAGCAACATCGCGTTTTGCACGATCAAGGACGCCTGCCCCGCGAAGATCGTCAAAAGGTCGAGTTGCTTGCGGTCGAACAGATGCTTGACCTCGTCGTTGCCAACGTAAAGCACCCCGATCACTTCGCCCTGGTTGAGGAGCGGAACGCACATCACGCTCGAAAGCTGGAGCGCGATCACGCTCTCGCTCTTGCCGAAGGTGGTGTCGTTCAAGGCGTCGCTGACGATGATCGGTCGCTTGGTCTCGATCACCTGACGCACGATGCTGTCGCTGATCGCACCGTTCGCGTCTTCGATCGCTTCGTGCTTGACGTTGCGCGACGCTCGCAGCCGCGGCGGAGTGTTCTGCCCTTCGTTGGGGTCGACCAGCAGCACGACCCCGCGCGCCGCGCCGGTGAGCTCGATCAAATCGCCGAGCAGCTGTTCCAGCAGCTCGTCGACGGAACGGCTGGTCATCAAGCGCTCGCTGAAACGATGCAGGCGCTGGAGCCCGGCGATATCGCCGGCCGCGTGTTCCTCGGCGGCCGCAGGTTCCGGCGACACCTCGGTGAACATGCTGAAGCCGAGCTGGGCGCGGCCGAGCGTCAGCCGATCGCCGTTGACGAGCCGCGCGCGCCGCTTGCGCTTGCCGTTGATCGCGATCTCGGCGCTCTTGTCGATCTCCTCGAGCTGATAGTCGCGGCCGTCGAACACGATCTGAGCGTGATGATGGGCCACGCTCGAATCGGGCACGTTGATGTCGTTGTCGAGAGCGCGGCCGAGCGTGGTCACCGGCTTGTGCAGAGCAACCAGCACCGGAGCCCCCTCGGAGGGGTAGTAACGCACCGTCGCCATCGTCGAAGGGCCAGATTACTCATGGCCCTGCTCGCACGCCAACTAGGCGGCAGAATGGGGCTATTTTCGGTCGAACACGCTCGCCAGCGCCCGCATGAACAGGCCGGTGAACTCGCGGCCGTGTTGAACGGCGGCGCCGATGCAGGGCTCGCCCTTGCCCACCAGAAATCCGTGCTCGGTACCGGGCGCCATCTCGTGCAAGTCGCCGGCGGCGACGCGACGCCCCTCGCTGTCGGTGTAGCTGCCCTCGAGCACGAGCAACGCCTCGGGGCCGGGATGGCGATGGCGCGGAAAGCGCGTGCCGGGGGCGAACCGCACCAAAAACGTCTCGGCGCCCTCCGTGCGCGGCCCCCCGACGACCGGAACGACCCGCACGCCAGGCAGCGCTGTCCACTTCCACGCCGTAGGCTTCTTGAGCTCCGCGAAGGTCTTGCTCACTTCGGCTTCCGGCAAGTCCCAGAGCGCGCCGACCCGGTCGAAAAATGGCGCATAGCGCAGCGGGGGCTCGGCGACGGTGTCGAGCAAGCGCTTGAGGCCCGCGGGTGGCGCGGCCTGCTCCGGCTCGAGGAGCTCCGGCAACCGGGCGGCAAGCTCGAGATCGGCGCTATTCTCGTCTCCGAGCGCCTCGCGCCAGGCGTCGGGCAGCTCGTAGTGGATTGGTTTCACGCGGCACCGACAATCCTGAATACGATCCAGCCCCCGGGCCAGATTTATTCGCTCGAAACCTCCGGTGCAATCAAGGGGCGAGCGGCACCTTACAAGGCCGCTGCGAGCGTCCCGCCTTGAGAAAACGTCGAATCGTCGCTTGGGGTGACGAAACCGCGCGGAAACCGAGGAAGCGATCCTAAGTTACTGAATTGATTCCCATTTGAGGCGGATGACGCGAGGCGGAGAGGCTGCGTTGGCGCCGGGGTGGCCGGGGATCGGAAACACGAACCCTGGCGACACTTCCGGGAAACGGCGGGACGGCACCCTGAACGAATGCAGAAACACTCCCTGCCTCCGGCTTCCCCAGAAAAGGGCGCGACGCGGGTCCTCGTCCTGTCGACCGCGGCCTTCACGCTCCTGTTCGCGGTCTGGCTGATGCTCGGCGTGCTGGGGGTTCCGATTCGGAAGGAGCTCCGGCTCGAGACCATCGAGTTTACGTGGCTTGCGGCGATTGCGGTCCTGAGCGGCTCGCTGTTTCGGCTGCCGTTCGGGATCCTGACCGATCGCTACGGAGGCCGCCGCGTGATGGCGCTGCTCGTGCTGGTGACCGCGGTGCCCTGCTACCTGATGAGCCGCGCCACTTCCTATCCCGAGCTCCTAATCTGCGCGTTCTTGTTCGGCATCGCCGGCAATTCGTTTTCGGTCGGCATCGCGTGGAACGCCGCCTGGTTCAGGAAGGAACGACAAGGCTTCGCGCTCGGAACCTTCGGCGCCGGCAACGTGGGTGCCTCGATCACCAAGTTGATCGGGCCCGCAATGATCGCCGCGCTGTCCGGTCCGGCCCTGCTCGGCGGCGCGATCCCCGGGGGCTGGCGCGCAGTTCCGGTGCTGTACAGCGTCTTGCTGGTCGTGATGGCGCTTCTGATCTTTTACGCCAGCCCGACACCCGACATGCGCCCCGGAGCCACCCGCCCGCTGCGCTCCATGTTGTCCCCGCTACGCGAAACCCGGGTCTGGCGTTTCGGTCTCTACTACGTCGTGGTGTTCGGCGCGTACGTCGCGTTCTCGCTCTGGA
>Ga0111538_10004410_pt1 | contig 19554 bp, 16 predicted proteins | sample SoiMethybrSBSTD1_FD_79669 | JGI IMG/M metagenome (GOLD analysis project Ga0111538, IMG submission 79669) | Bulk soil microbial communities from a Populus tree surrounding site in Tennessee, USA - Soil MetaG P. TD hybrid SBSTD1 (version 2)... | ecosystem: Environmental > Terrestrial > Soil >...
ATCCACGACAACCTGCTGGGCGGCGTCGGCTGGTGGGTCGAATCGACCGACAGCGAAATGCACGGTTGTATCGTCTACAACAACGGCTGGAAGGCGCCGGACCGCACCCACGGCCATGGCATCTACGTCCAGAACCGGACCGGCGTGAAAACCATCTCGAACTGCATCCTGACGGTGCCCGCCTGGGGCGGCTCGTACACGATGCACGCCTACGGGTCGAAGAACGCCTATGTCGACAACTTCGTGATCGAGGACAACATCGCCTACGAGCGCGGGCCGTTCCTGGTCGGCGGCGGCCGGCCCAGCAACCACATCCGCATCGCCCGCAACTATCTCCACGGGGTCAACCTCCAGATCGGGATGACCACGGAGAACGAGGACTGCGAGGTGCGCGACAACGTCGTCGCCAACGGGAAGATCTCGATCAACAACTATAAGCAGGTTGTCGACGAGGGGAATGTCCGCGAGCTGCCGGCATCGAAAGCGATCCTGCTCCCGAACAAGTACGATCCCGGCCGCGCCCACCTGGCGATCTACAACGGAGCGAGGGCCGCGGAGGTCGCCGTCGACGTCTCCCGGGTCCTCAAAGGCGGCGACAAGTACGCGCTTCTGGATCCGAAGAACGTGTACGGACCCCCGCTGGAGATCGGCCGGGTCCAGGAGCCGTCGATCCGGATCGCGATGACCGGCGAGTTCGCCGTGTTCGTGCTGGTGAAGCGATGATCACCCGACGCACCCTCCTCAAGGGCGCCGCCTCGACCCTGTTCGGCGCAGGAGCCGCCGCGGCGATCCTCCCCGCCGGTTGCGCGACGTCCCGCACGTCCCTGATCGCGGACGAAAACGAAAAGCCCGGGACCACCGATTGGATCCTGACGAACACGCGCGTCGAGAAGAAAACCCGCTGCCCCTGGGTTGAAGGGTTCTGCTCCCGGACCAGCGTCCGCGCCGGCGAACCGATCGAGTTCAAGGTCGCCGCCGACCCGGCCTCCCCGTTCGTGCTCGACCTCTACCGGATGGGCTACTATGGCGGCAAGGGCGGACGTTTCATGGCGAGGCTCGGACCGTTCAAGGGATCGCCGCAGCCCGACCCCGGCGTGGGCGACGAACGGGTCCGGGCCTGCGAATGGGAGACCGCGACGACGCTGACGATCCCGTCCGACTGGCCGAGCGGCGTCTACCTCGGCAAGCTCACCGAGGAGAAGGAGAAGCTCCAGAGTTACGTCATCTTCGTCGTCCGGGACGACCGCCCCTGCGACTTCCTGCTCCAGCTGAGCGACACGACGTGGGCCGCGTACAACCGGTGGCCCGATCTCTGGTCGCTGTACGACGACGGCACGCCGCCGCACAACTGGTACACCGGCCCGGGCGTGCGGGTCAGCTTCGACCGCCCGTACGGCCGGTACCGCCAGATTCTCGACGCGCCGCTCTCGCAGGGCTCCGGCGAATTCCTGCTCTGGGAATTCCCGCTCGCGTTCTGGATGGAGTCGCAGGGCTACGACGTCTCCTACATCAGCAACGTCGACACCCATGCCGACGGTCGCGGGCTGCTCCGCGGCCGCGCGTTCCTCTCCCAGGCCCACGACGAATACTGGTCGATCGACATGTTCAACCACGCGAAGGCGGCGATCTCGTCCGGCATCCACGCCGCCTTCCTCTGCGGCAACGCCGTCGACGGCCTCATCCGGTTCACCCGGAAGAACCGCGACTTCGCCCGCGTCGGCAAGTTCGGCGTCTTCGAGCACGAACAGCAAAAGTACAAGGGATGGTCGCAGCACGGGCCCAACCCCGCGACGCTGATGGGCGCGAGGTCGACGGTTCCCTACAATGGGAGCGGCAACTGGACCTGCGTGAAGGAAGACCATTGGCTGTTCGCCGGCACCGGGATGAAGAACGGCGATTCGATCCCGGATCTGGTGGGATGGGAGCATCACGGACTTCCCATTGAACGCCCCAACCTGGAAATTCTCGCCCGCGGGCCCGTGATGAGCGGCAAACGGTCGCAGGGGGTGGAGTACACCGCCACGATCCACCCCGAGGCGAAGGGCAATCTCGTCTTCAACGCCGCGACGATCTGGTGGTCGCTCGGGCTGAGCGAACCCCCCGGCTTCCTGAAGCCGTCGGCCCACGGGGGCTCGCCCCGCGGCGTCGACGCCCGCGTCCAGCGCATGACGAAGAACCTGTTCGACCGGTTCCTGGCCTGAAGGAGATTCCGCGATGACGCTGATCGTGACGTTCATGCTCCTGCTGTCGCAGGACGAGCTCAAGGCCGGATTCGGCGCGGCCGACATCACGCCCGAGGTCGGCGCGTCGATCCCGGGCGGCTTCCGCCCCAACCCGAGCAAGGGCACGCGCGACCCCTTCTACGCGGTCGCCTGCGTCGTCAGCGACGGCCGCGCGCCGATCGCGCTCGTCGGGGTCGATTCGCTCTTCATCGGCAAGCACACCGTCAAGCTCGCGCGCGACCGCATCGAGAAGAGCACCAAGATCCTCGGCAACAACGTCCTGGTCGGCGCGAGCCACACCCACGCGGGCGGACCGATCCTCAGCTGCCTCGGCAATGAAGGCGACCCGGCCTACGAGGAGCGCGTGGGCAACGCGATCGCGAAGGCCGTCGAGGACGCCTGGGAGGCGCTCCAGAAGTGCGAGATCGGGATCGGCGTCGGCAAGGAGGACACGATCTCGTTCAATCGCCGGTTCCTCATGAAGGACGGCAAGGAAATCACCCACCCCGGGAAGCCCGGCACGAAGTTCCACGACCAGATCGTCCGGCCCGCGGGGCCGATCGACCCCGACGTCGGCGTCCTCGCGGCGAGGACGGGCACCCAGGTGTTCGGCGTCGTCGTCAACTTCACCTGCCACTGCACCGTGGTGGGCGGCAACACGTTTTCCGCCGACTACCCGGCCTACCTTCGAAAGAACCTGAGGGCCGCCTACGGCGAGAAGACCCAGGTCGTCTTCCTCAACGGCGCCTGCGGCGATATCACCCAGGTGGACAATCTGTCCACGGCTCGGGAGTCCGGGCCTGAATGGGGCGCCCTGATGGGCGCGAAGCTCTCGGCCGAGGCGGTCCGGACGATCAGCCGGATGGCGTGGATGAAGACGCTCACCACCGGCGCGGCGATGGAGGCGGTCCCCGTGAAGATCCGGCCCGAGCCCGATCCCGTCGCGGAGAAGCCCGCGTTCGGGCTGGGCAGCGGCCCGGACGAGGTCTACGAAAAGGAGCGCCGGCTCGTCGCGGAGGAGCGCGCGAAGACGCCCGAGATCGCGTGCGAGGTCCAGGGGCTCCGCATCGGGCCGCTCGGGATCGCGACCAACGGCTCCGAGTACTTCGTGGAGTACGGCCTCCGCATCAAGCAGGCGTCGCCCCACAAGTTCACGTGGTTCGTCGGCTACGCGAACGAGTACATCGGCTACGTCCCCACCGCCCAGGCGTTCGTGGGCGGCGGGTACGAGCCCCGGACGGCGCGGTCGAGCAAGCTGGCGCCCGACGGCGGCCAGAAGCTCGTCGAAGGGGCGATCAAGGCCCTCCACCGGGTGGTCGAGAAGCGCGACTGAAAATCATAGTCCGGACTATTCATAAGCGTAGGGCTCGGGGGTGAAGATAAGGTCATGATCAAATACCTGGCGCTGGTCCTGGTCCTGCTCGGGCAGGAGAAGCCGCGGGAGATCAAGAGCCCGCTGACGCCCGAGCAGTCTCTGGCGGAGTTCAAGCTCCGTCCCGGCCTGCGGATGGAACTCGTCGCGGCCGAGCCCGACGTTCAAAGTCCCGTCGCGGCCGCGTTCGACGAGAACGGCTTCCTGTACGTGGTCGAGATGCTCGACTACCCGACCCCCGACCCGTCGAAGCCGCCGCGGGGTCGCGTCAAGCGGCTCGAGGACCGGGACGGCGACGGACGGTACGAGACCTCCGTCGTCTTCGCCGACGGTCTTCTCATGGCGCAGGGCGTGCTGCCGTGGAAGGGCGGCATTCTGGTGACCCAGGCGCCGAACGTCCTGTTCCTCAAGGACACCGACGGCGACGGCAAGGCCGACGTCCGGGAGACGCTCTATACCGGGTTTGCGGTTCAGAACCCGCAGCTGCGCGTCAGTTTCCCGACGTTCGGGCTCGACAACTGGATCTACGTGGCCAACGGCCAGAGGGGCGGCAAGATCCGGAACGCCGCGCGGCCGGAGTCGCAGCCCATCGACATCAGCGGGATGGATTTTCGGTTCGATCCCGTCCACGACCGCGCCGAGGCGATCACGGGCTTCGGCCAGTTCGGGCTGACCTTCGACGACTGGGGCCGGCGCTTCGTCTGCACGAACCGCAACCACCTGATCCCGATGGTCATCCCGAACGCCTACTTCAAGCGCAACCCGTTCCTCGCGGCGCCGGCGCCGGTCGGGGACAACCAGAGCGCGGGCGGCGCGGCGCGCGTCCATCCCATCAGCAAGAACTGGACCCTGGCGTCGACCCACAGCGGCACCTTCACCGCCTCGTGCGGCGTCTTCGTCTACCGCGGCGACCTGCTCCCGAAGGAGTTCCAGGGCCACGTCTTCACATGCGAGCCCACGGGCAACCTCATCCACGAGGAGGCGCTGACCCCGTCCGGCGGCTCCTTCACGTGGAAGCCCCCCCATGAGGGCACGGAATTCCTCGCGTCGCCCGACAACTGGTTCCGCCCCGTCAGCATGTTCTCCGGTCCCGACGGCGCGCTCTACGTCGCCGACATGTACCGCACGGAGGTCGAGCACCCCGACTGGGTGCCGGCCGACATGAAGTCGCGCTTCGACTGGAACCACCGGCGCGACCAGGGCCGCCTGTGGCGGATCGTTCCCGAGGGCAAGCGCAACCCCGCGCCGCGGCCGCAGCTCGCGAAGGCGAAGACCGCCGACCTGGTCGTTCTGCTCGACCATCCCGATGCGTGGTGGCGCACGACCGCGCAGCGGCTCCTCGTGGAACGGCAGGACCGCGACGCGTGGCCCGCGCTCCGGGCGCTCGCCGCGTCGGGCAGCCCCTTCGGCCGCCTTCACGCCGCCTGGACGCTCGACGGCCACCACCAGCTCGAGATCGACCTCGTCCTCCGTCTCCTGGTCGATCCGGCTCCCGGCGTGCGCGAAAACGCCGTCCGCCTGGCCGAACGGTGGGCGACGCAGCCGCCGGTCACGGAGCAGTTGATCCGGCTCGCGTCCGATCCCGACTCGCAGGTCCGGTTCCAGGCCGCGCTCGCGCTCGGCGCGTGGGACAGCGACGAGATCCTGGCGCCGCTGGCGAAGATCGCCGACGCCGCGATCGACGACCGCTGGACCCGCCTCGCGGTCGCCAGCGCGGTCCCCACCCGCGCGGGCAAGCTGCTGTCGCGCATCCAGGACCCCGTCTTCTGCCGGGAGCTGGCGACGCTCGTCGGAAGCCGGCGCGACAAGGACGAGGTCGCGGCCGTGGTCGCCGGCCTGAGCCCGACGCCGGGGCGGCGCGACGCCTCCGTGCTGAACGGCCTGGCCGAAGGCATGGCACGCCGCGGGACGAAGCTCGGAGAATTCCTCGGTGCTCTGCCGGAGGTGCTGTCCCAGGCGGCCTCCATCGCGAAGGACGGGGGCCGTCCCCTTCCCGAGCGACTGGACGCCGTCCGCCTGCTGGTGCACGTCCCGTGGGACGCGGCCGCGCCGACGCTCGGCGCGCTGCTGGCCGACGATCAGCCGCAGGAGGTGCGAATTGCCGCGACGGCGGCGCTCTCGACCCACGGCCGGCCCGAAGTGCCCGGGATGCTGATGGCGTCCTGGAAGAAGGCGCTGCCCGCGCTGCGGCGGGAGATCCTCGAGGCGATGGGCCGCCGTCCCGAGCGCATCCAGGCGTTGCTGGACGAGATCGAAGCGGACCGTCTGGCGCCCGGCGAGCTGGGCGCGTCGCTCCTGAAGGCGGTGCTCAACCATTCGGACGCGTCGATCCGCGACCGGGCGAAGAAGATCGTGCAGAACAAGATGCCCGAGGAGCGGCAGAAGACCATCGAGCGCTACAAGGCGGCGCTGGGCATGGCGGGCGACCCGAAGCGCGGCCGCGAGATTTTCAAGACGAACTGCGGCGCCTGCCACCGGATCGCGGGGATCGGCACGCTGGTGGGCCCGGACATCTCCGACGTGCTGAGCAAGCAGCCGGAGCAGCTGCTGGTGGACATCCTCGACCCGAGCCGGGTGATCGACAACAACTACGCGAACTTCCTGGTGAAGACGAAGAGCGGCACGGTGCTCACGGGCTTCATCTCGGCCCAGACCGCGTCGAGCCTCACGCTCCGCCGCGGCGAAGGCCAGGAGGACGTCGTGCTGCGCCAGGACATCGAGGAGATGAAGTCGAGCGGCGTGTCGCTGATGCCCGAAGGCCTCGAGAAGAACGTGACGGTCGAGGGCCTGGCGGACCTGATCGCGTTCATCCGCGGGTGGCGCTTCATCGACGCCCCCGAGCGCGAAAAGCGGTGAGCGCCGGAATTCGGCGTGACGCTTGCCCTACCCGGTCGAAGCGGGCCATAATCTGATCGGTCCGTGGACGACTATCGATCGATCTTCGAGTGCGCGCCCCTCGGGATCTTCGAGTCCGCCCCGGACGGACGGCTCGTGAGCGCCAATCCCGCGCTGGCGCGGATCTACGGGTTCCCCTCTCCCGACGCCATGATCCAATGGTTCGGCCCCGCGGGAATTCCCTATGTCGTCCCCGGGCGCCGGGAGGAAGTCCTCCGCCGGCTCGAGGCCGTCGGCTCGGTTCAGGAGCTGGAATCCGAAGTGTCGGCGGCGGACCGCGGCACCGTCTGGATCTCCGAAAGCCTCGTGGCGATGCGCGACGCCGACGGCCGCACCCGGCGGATCGTGGGCATCGTGGTCGACATCACGGCCCGCAAGCGGGCGTTCGAGGCGCTGCAGACCCAGGCGGAGGTGGTGCGGCTGCTCGAAGAGATCGCGGTCGCGGCGAATTCGGCCGACACGATCGAGCGCACGCTGCAATTCGCCCTCGACCGGGTCTGCGAGTACATGTCCTGGCCCGTGGGCCATGTCTACCTGCTCGAGGAATCGACCGGGGAGCTGGTATCGGCCCGCCTTTGGCACATGGAGCGGCCGACGGTGTTCGAAGCGCTCCGGCGGATCAGCGAGAACCACCGGTTCCGCCCGGGGATCGGTCTGCCGGGCCGGGTGCTGGAGAGCGGCAAGCCCGCCTGGATCCGGAACGTCGTGAAGGATCCCAACTTTCCGCGGTCGGAGCTCGCCCAGGAGCTCGGCGTCCGCGGCGCCTTCGGCTTCCCGGTGCTGGCGGGCCGGAAGGTGGTCGCGGTCCTGGAGTTCTTCATCGACGAACCCGCGGAGCCGGACCAGTCCACCCTCGAGGTGATGGGCCACGTCGGGACCCAGCTCGGCCGCGTGTTCGAGCGCGGCAAGTCGGACCGGGAGCTTCGCGCGGCCATGACGGCGGCCGAGGCGGCCAGCACGGCGAAGAGCGAATTCCTCGCCAACATGAGCCACGAGCTGCGGACGCCGCTGAACTCCGTGATCGGCTTCGCGGCCTTCCTGCTCAAGAACAAGGCCGGCACGCTCCAGCCCTCCGATCTCACCTATCTGGAGCGGATCCAGGCCAACGGGAAGCACCTGCTGGGGCTGATCGACCAGGTGCTCGACCTGTCGAAGGTCGAGGCCGGGGGGATGGCGCTCCAGATCGCCCCCGTGGACCTCGGCCGCCTCATCCGCGAGACGGTGGACCAGCTCAAGGGCGGCGTCGGCGACCGTCCGATCAGCCTCCAGGCGGAGGTGCCCGACGGGCTCGGGACGGTCGACGCCGACGCGGAGAAGCTCAAACAGGTGATCATCAACCTGATGGGGAACGCGCTGAAGTTCACCGAGCGCGGGAGCGTGACGGTCCGCGTCGCGGCGGACGGGGAAACCCGCCGCCCGGTGCGGATCGACGTCGTCGACACCGGGATCGGCATTCCCCCGGATCGGCGCGAGGTGATCTTCGAGGCATTCCGGCAGGTGGAAAGCAGCGCGGCGCGCAAGTACGGCGGCACCGGCCTCGGCCTGACGATTTCGCGATCGCTCTGCCGCCTGATGGGCTACCGCATCACCGTTGAGAGCGACCTCGGCCGCGGCTCGACGTTCAGCATCCTGCTGACGAACGACTGAAGCAAAACAACCTGGTTGTTTTGCTTCAGGGGAGCCGTCAGGTCGCTTCCAGAAGCTCGAAGACCCGCTCGGCTTCCTGGATGTAGAGGTCGAGCGTCCGAAGATCCTCCTCCGCCGGACGGCGGGGACTCAAATAGTGGGTCGACAGGATTCCGAACAGCCTTCCGTTCCGTCCCCTCAACGGGGTGGACTGGACGCCCGAGAAGCCGAAGCTCTGAGTCTCGTACCCCCCCTTCTGGAAGTCGGGGTCGCGGTGGATGTCCTCGACGACGACGCGCTCGCGGCTCTGGAATGCCCTGCCGCAGGCCGTCAAGGAGTCGGACGGCAGCGTGGCGTACCGCTCCAGGAATTCCTTCGGGAAGCCGATCGACTCGGCGAGCCGGAGCTCGTTGGCCGTTTCCTCGAACAGCAGGACGTTGCCCTTGTCCGCCTTGAGCAGCGACACCGAGACCTCCAGGACCTTGCGCAGCGCCCGGGAGAAATCCTTTTCCCGCAGGAGCTCGGCGCTGAGCTCGAAGACCTTCGCCCGGTTCTCGAGCAGATCCCCGCGATGCTTGCCGTTCCGCCGGTGCGCCGCCTGCGCGACCGCGGCAGGGAGATCGGCCAGTTCCGTCTTGAAGACATAGTCGAAGGCGCCGGTCCGGAGCGCCGTTCTCACGCTCTTCGGGTCGTCGTACGAGGAGAAGACGATGAACGGGACCAGGGGATAGTGCGCGTGCGCGTAGGTGAGCGCGGAGAGGCCGTTGTATCGCGGCATGGAGAGATCCGAGACGATGACCTGGATCTCCTCCCGGGCCAGGGCCTGCTTGAAGGCCGGCTCGGTCGACACCCATCGGACGAGGGCGCCCGGAAGATCCCGGCTCAGTTGCCGGCGGACGAGCAGGGCGTCGGATGAATTGTCCTCGAGATGCAGAACCGTCAACGTCGGCCGCTCATCGGTCATACTCACTCGTCCTCCTTCTCCCGGTCCCCTTAAGCGAGATCCTAGCGAAAGGTTGGAAGACGATTCAACCCCAATATGAGCCCGATAGGAATATTGGATCTGGGGGAATGACCCTCGACGACGGCGCTACTTCCCCCGGCGCTTCGCGATGAGGGCGAGGTAGAGCTTGAGGGCGTCGCCCTGGTTCAGCGGCGCGACCTGCAGGAAGGCCATCGCCATCTCGTCCTCGGTCTGCTCGCCGAACCGCACGCGCTTGGGCGGGGTGGAGGGCTGCCGCGGATTCGACGCGCTGTTGTCGTACGTCCACACCATGTTCAGCTCCGCTCCCTTGGGGAGCCGCACGGCCTGCTTGTAGCGGTACTGCTCCTGCCAGTCGAAGTCCCAGTCCTTGATCCAGATCAGCGGGATCTCCTTGCCGTCCGTCCCCTTCGCCCAGACCTTGCACGTCTTCCCCAGGTAGTGGGCGTGCGGGATGATGCCGATCAGGTCGACCTCCACCGGAAGGACGACCGAATCGGTGATCGTGATCTCCTTCTCGCCCGGCGGCAGGTTGATCTGCCAGTCGGAGAGCGGCATCATCGCGACCATCCGCTGCGGCCGCTCCTTCGTGAACCACAGGCCGATCTGCGACTGCTCCTTCTCGGGCTTGCCCGTCGGGTTGAAGTGGAGCTGAAGCACGATGTCCGCGTTCTTCTTCACTTCCTTGCCCATGCCGTCGGGGTACGGCTGCGAGACCCCGCCCGGAGCCCAGCCGCCCAGGCTGCCGCCCGAGACCGCGCCGAGGCCCAGGCCCTGGCCGCGGAAGCCCGGGACCGGGTCCTGCTGGTCCTTCCTCCGCGACTCGCCCGTGATGTCGAGGAAGAGCAGCGCGTGGTGGACGACGCGGTTGTTGCTCGGCCGGTACTGGACCGCGCGGACGAACTTGTCCTCGGTCAGGTTGAGCGGCACCGCGAAGGCGCGGTAGATGTCGCGGCCCTCGGCGGGCACCGTGTACGCCTCGGGCATCTTGACGACGAGGTCCGGCTCGCCGAACGCCCAGCCGTCCGGGAACTTCGGCAGCGGCGGAAGGTTCTTCGGGTCGCCCTCGACCGCGCCCTCCTCGACCCACTTCTTCACCGTCGCGATCTCGCCGGGCTTCATGCGGCGCTCGCCCACGAAGTCGCCGTGGCCGGCCTCCGGCTTCCAGGGCGGCATCTGGCGGCTTTCCATCGCCGTGAGGATCTGCTTCGACCGCTTCTTCACGTCGGCGTAGGTCATCAGCGGGAACGGCGCCACTTCCCCCGGCCGGTGGCACGACGCGCAATTCTGGAAGACGATCGGCGCGACGTCCTTCGTGAAGGTGAGCGTGGACGACTTCGTCTCCTGCGCCGCGAGCACGAGCAGGATCAGCGCCGCGTATTTCATCGTCTCCTCCGTCAGTCGGTCAGGGGACAGCCCGCCGCCCGGGTCTCCGCGACCGCCACGGGCCGTCCGGCCAGGACGGCGTCGAGGGCGTCGCGCAGCTCACGGGTCGTGGGCTGCAGCCGGTACTGTCCGGGCGCGAGGTAGCGGTCGTCGATGCGTCCCCGGTAGACGCGCGCGCCGCCGGCGACGACGACCGCCTCGGGCGTCACCGTCACGCCGTACTTGCGGGACCATACGCGGCCGGCGTCCACCCGTACCGGAGATTCGTACCCGTACTCGGCCGCGTGCTTGCGGATCCCCTCCGGGGTCCCGTCCGTGTAGACCAGCGAGAAGGCCACGCCCCGGGCCTCGTACTCGGCGACGATGCGCTTGATCTCGGGGGCAAAGGCGTTGGCGATCGGGCAGTCGGGCGTAATGAAGAGGTAGACCTCAGGCCGGCCGCCGGAGGAAACGCACGACGCCAGGAGGAGCATCAGGGGAGCCAGGCGCGTCATGGTACCGCTCTAGACCGTCGAGCGGGGAGAAAGGTTCACTCCATCTCGACGTCGGGATTCTCGCGCATCTGGCGGTTGATCTCGCCCATGATCTCGAGCTGGATGGACTTGGAGTAGTCGGACTTGGCGCCCGCGCCGTCGCCCTTGGCTTCCCGGGAGACGCCGCGGCTCGCGTAGGCCTTGGCCATGTTGGGATTGAGCTCGATAGCCTTCGTGAAGTCGGCGATGGCCTTGTCGTGCTCGCCCGCAGACTGGCGTTGAAGGCCGCGCCTCAAGTACTGCTCGTCGCCCTGGAGGATCCGGGTGCTCTTCTCGACCTTGGATGCAGGAGGAGGAGGCGGCGGCGGGGGCGGCGGAGCGACCGGCCTGGGCACGGGACGGGCGCTCGAGACGCGCGGAGCGGCAACCGGCGGCGGGCTTTTCTGGACGATGGGGCTGAGCCGGCCGTGGTCCTCGTCCTTCTTCTTGAACAGCTTGTCCCAGAGCGCCATGTGCCCGCCCTTCCCAGTCGCTGCCCGTCCAGAACCCCCAACCGGTTGGGAAAAGTATATCGTGGCCGTTCAGTTTTGTCGGCGGAAACCCGCAGCTGTGGATGGGAACGATCACCCCTCCAACAAGACGGATTGAGCAGGCGAACTACTTCTTCTTCGTCCGGAGGAACTGCTCGAAGAAGGCCCAGGACTCGTCGGCCGTCCGCTTGAGCTCGTCGCCTCCCCAGCCGTGGTTGGCCCCGAGAATGAGGTCCACCCGACCGATAACGCCGGCCTTCGTCAGGGCGTCCGCCATGGTGGTCGCCTGCGTCCACGGGACCAGCCCGTCCTTCGTCCCCTGGATGAGCAGCATCGGCGCGTCCCCGGGGTTCACGTACGTGAGCGGCGACGCCTTCTTGTAGACGTCGGGCTTCTCCTGCTTCGTCCCGCCGCAGAGCTGGACGATGAGTTTGCCGCTCCGGTCGGGCCAGTCGGGCGTCGTGAAATCCGTCGGGCCGAACCAGGCCACCACTGCGTTCACCTTGCTGGACTGGTCGGGGTTGCCGCCCTCGCCCTCGCAGCCGTCCTCCTTGTCCATCGTGCCCAGCAGCATCGAGAGGTGGGCCCCCGCGGAGAACCCGACCGCGCCGATCCGGTCCTTGTCGATGGAGTACTTGTCCGCGTTCGCCCGCAGGAAGCGGATCGCGCACTTCACGTCCTCGATCTGCGCGGGAAACAGGTGTTTCGGCGCGAACCGGTAGGCGACCGTCGCCGCGACGTAGCCCTTCCGAGCGAGTTCCTGGACCTGCACGTCATGGCCGTTCTTGTTCCCCGCCGTCCAGCCGCCGCCGTGGATCACGACGACGCACGGCGTCGGACCCGACGTCTCCTTGGGCCGGCCCAGGTTGAGCTTGAGCTCCTCCTCGCCGCCCTTTCCGTAGACGATGTCCCGCTCGAAGAGGATGTCGTCCGGGGCCTTCTTCTCCTGCTCGCCCCGAGCAAGGTCGAGAGGAGCGCACAGCAGCAGCAGCAGCACGACGACTTTCATCAGCTTCTCCTCGGTCGTTCTCCCGCCAGCGTCCACCGATGGGCGAAATGGCCGCGCACGCGGAGCCAGTCGAGCCCCGCGCGGCGCGCCAGGGCCTCCAGCTCCTCCGCCGTGAACGCCTTCCTCACCGACTGGGGGCCGTCATATTTTACATACCGATTGGCTCCCAGCGTGAGCAGTTTGATCCAGAACAGCGCCCGGCGGTTCCGCCGGAGGTCGTTGACGATGATCCCGCGCCGGGCGACCCGGTCGAACTCCCGCAGCACCGGGACGATCTGGTCGTCCGTGAGATGGTGGAAAAAGTGGGTGGCGATGACGTAGTCGACGCTCCGGTCGCGGAAGGGGAACCAGCGGACGTCGCCCCGGATCCGCGGGATGCCGCCGCCCAGCCGCAGCATCCACTCCGACAGGTCGAACGCGATGCAGGTAAGGTGGGGATACCGGCGGGCGAGGTCGCGCGGGATGTCGGCCGCGCCCGCGGCCACGTCGAGGACGGTCGCCGGCTCCTTGACCTCGCGGAGGTGGTGGGCGACCGCCGCCGTGCCGCCCAGCCAGCGATTCACGAAGGCGAGGTACCCGGCGATCCGCCCCTGCTCCTCCGGCGGCGGCGTCTCGAGGTCCAGCAGCTCCGGCTCGGTCGAGCGGACCCTCATACGAGGAGCCGGGCCATGTCGGCGAGGGTGAGATCGCCCTCCTGGCGGGCGCCGGCCGAGATCTCCAGGAGCTTCGTGAAGAGGTCGGGATGCTCGACCAGCGACCTCACCGCCCGGTCGGCGATCGCGGGATAGCGCGTCGCGCGCAGCATCCAACGGCCCAGCCACTCCGAGCCCGCCGCGAGCCTCCGCCGCTCCCGCTCATACTCCGCCGGGCGACCCGCCGCGATCGCCGCCGCCGCCGAGCGGGCCGACAGGATCGCGAGCGACATCCCCTCGCCCGTCACCGGATCGGGCGCGCCCGCCGCATCGCCGACGAGCAGAGTGTTCCCCGACGTCACCGCGCCGACGCGGAGCCCCAGCGGCGCCACGGCCAGCACCGGCGTCGTGAAGGAGATCCCGTGCGTGCGCCCCTCCAGAACGTCGAGCGACAGGAGCACGTGGAGCACCCGGTCTTCGTTCGACGACCCGGGAGGAACCGCGTCCTTCCGAAAAAGGCAGGCGACCAGCGCCTCGTCCCGCTCCGACGGCGCGAGGTAGATCTCGCCCGACTCGTGGAGGATCACCTCGACCCGGTCCCGGTCGACCTCCAGTCCGCGCACGTGGGTGCTGAAGCCCACGCGCGTCACCGCGGGGGGCGATGCCGGGAACTCCGGCCGCCCGTGGAATTGCGACCTCAGCCCGTCGGCGCCGACGACCCAGCGCGCCGGGAAGCGGTCCGGATCGTAGGGCGTGCCCTCGAACGCGGTCACGCCCGGCATCCTCGCCGCGGCGCGGAAAAGCTGCTCGTCGAACCGTTCGCGGCGCACCACGACGCCGTGGCCCGAGGGAAAATCCGCCTCGGCCGTGACCCCGGAAGGCGACACGAACCGGAGCCCGCGGACGCGCGGGCCGGAGGCATCGAGGCCCATGGCGGAGAGCGCGGCGACGCCGTGAGGCAGGAGCCCTTCGCCGCACGCCTTGGGACGGGGAAAGCGGGCCTTCTCGACCAGGGCGACGTCCAGTCCCCGGCGAGCCAGTTCCCGGGCCGCCGTCGAACCCGCGACGCTTCCGCCGACCACCACCGCGTCCCAGGTCACCATCCGAGCAGCACCAGCTCCGAGGCGAACCCCGGGCCGAGCGCCACCATGAGCCCGCGGTCCCCCGGGTTCGGGCGGCCCCCGTCCAGCACGTCCGCGAGGATGAAGAGCACCGACGCGCTCGACAGGTTGCCGACCTTCGCGAGCGACCCGCGCGTCCACCGCAGCATCCGGTCGCTCAACCCGAACGCGCTCTCGTAGGTTTCCAGGATCTTCCGGCCGCCCGGGTGGAGGACCCAGTGGGCGATCCGATCGAGCGTCACCGACGAATCCCGAAGGAACGTTTCGACGACGGGTTTCAACCGCTCCTTGACGAAGTCCGTGACTTCCTTGGACAGGCGGAGCCGCATGCCGTCGGAGGTGAACGACCATCCCATGAGGTGTTCGGTGCCCTCGTAGAGCACGCTCCGCGACGCGAGGATCCGGGGTCCCGACTCTCCGCCGACCACCGCGGCCGCGGCGCCGTCCCCGAAGAGCGCGGCGCCCACGACGTCCGTGGGCGACGCCGCGCGGGTCGAGAAGACCTGGCCGCAGAGCTCGACCGCGACGACGAGCGCGACCTGCTTCGGCGAGGCACGGAGCAGGTCCGCGGCCCGAAGGAGCGCCCCCGCCCCGCCGGCGCAGCCGAGGCCGAAGATCGGCCAGCGGCGGACGTCGCTCCTCAGCCGCAGCCGGCGGACGAGCATCGCGTCCAGGCTCGGCGTCGCGAGGCCGGTCGTGGTCACGAGCAGCAGGTGGTCGATCCGGGACGGATCGAGCCCGGCCTTCTTCAGGGCGGAGAGCGCTGCCTTCTCGGCGAGCTCCAGGGCCTGCTCGACGTAGTCGCGGTTCCGTTCCTCGAAGCTCCGGTCCCGGAGGTAGTACTCGGGCGGGAACGCGACGTGGCGCTGATCGACGCCCGACCGGGTGAAGAGCGGAAGCAGCCGCAGCAGCTCGGGCTTGCCCGCGTAGACGCGCCGGGCCACCTCGAGCGCATCCTCCTGCCGGACCACGTGGGGAGGCAGGGCGGTCGCGACGGAGGCGATCGACACCATGGGTTCCATTCTAAGAGAAGTTTTGCACGCGCGCCGCTGAAATAGAACGGGGGTCCGGGCGATTACAGATGTGATCCCGGGTGGGGACCGTTAACTTACTAGAGGGTATAATGGTGCCGGGAGCGTCTAGTAATCGGCGGGTGAACTCAGATAGGAGTAGGGTATGAAGCGCTTCCTCCGGGGGGCCGTTGCTCTTGCCGTCCTGACGCTGCCGCTGTACGCCCAGGACAAGAAACCGGACGATGTTCTGCAAAAGAAGGACGGCGGCATCGTCGTCGGCCGGATCCTCAAGGTCGACGCCGAGACCATCGAGATCCTGGTCAACGGAGAGAAGGAAGCCCGCCGGATCTCCACGCGCGAGCTGAACCCCTACACCGTCTACAAGATCCGCCTGGACCGGATCGACAAGGCCAGCGGAGAGGCGCGCCTCTCGCTCGGCGAGTTCTGCATGGCCAATGGCCTGTACTATGCCGCGACCCGGGAGTTCGAAGAGGCGGCGCGGCTCGACAAGGCGCTCGAAGAGAAGGCGAAGAAGCGGCGCGACGAGGCCCACAACGAGGACGCGCGGTCCAAGTTCGAGGAAGCCAAGCGCCTGGCCGCCGAGAAGAAGTACGAGCAGGCCAACAACCTCTGCCAGATGGTCGTCGAGAAATACTCCGATACGCCCTACTTCGACGAGGCCAAGAAGCTCGTGGCCCGGATCGCCGAGGAGATCGCGAAGGAGAACGCCGACAAGAAGGCCCAGCTGGCCGAGAAGAAGGACGACCAGAAGAAGAAGGTCGAGCAGCTGAAGGAGAACCAGGAGAAGGATCTCCTGGCCAAGACGGCCGAGCTGATCGACGAGGGCGGCAAGCTCTTCCTCGAGGGGCTCGACGGCGAGGCGAAGAACCTGACGCGCGGCGAACGGGCGTGGAAGGCCGCCGACGTCGCCCTCCAGACGGCGCACCGCAACGTCGAATACCTGCTCAAATCGAACGACGTCGACACGATCAAGAAGGCCAAGGAGCTGGAGCGGCAGATCGACCACCTGTCGGTGCGGGTGTACTACCGCCTGGGCCGCATGTGGGCGGTGGAGCTCTCCTACCCCACCGCGCTCGAGTGGCTGAACAAGGCGTTGAAGGTCCCGCACGACGAGCAGATGGACCGCCAGATCAACGAGATCCTGCTGACCATCTCGCAGCTCAAGATGCGCGAGCGGGCGGCCAGCAAGGGGTACTAGGAAAACGAACGAACGGCAGGGCCACGGAGGAGGACTCCGTGGCCTTTTTTGTTAGAATCGACCGACAACGGTGAGCGACGATACCCCGCGGTTCCGGCTGATCAAGGGAGGCGCTCTGCGCTTCACCTCGGATCATCTTCTCATGATCGACGGAATCCTCCGGGAACGGCTCCAGCCGATCACGCGATTCGGCTGGGTGATCGACTCCATCGGCAATCTGGTATCGAGCTGCGGCGGACCGGTCACGGAACTCACCGAACGGGTCCGACAGGAGGTCGCGGCCCGGAGCGCGCAGCTTCCGACGCCCGCCGGCATCCTCACCGGAGTGTCGGTCACGCTGCCGCCGCCCGATGCCGCCCCCTGCCCCCTCGTGCTCGTCCACATCGAGCCGCTCGGAACTCTCGTCGCCACCTGCACGGGCGACGCCCTTCCCGCCGACTACGAGGCGGCGCTCAAGGAAACCGCCTCGCGCCTGGAGCCGATCTTCGACGACGCCCGCGTCGCTCCCTGAGGAACAATCCCTAGGGCGGGTCGACGCGGGGAGCGACGCCGAACATCGACCGCGCGCCGGCCTTCGAGGACTCCCACACCTTCAGGCCCTGATCCTTCGAAAAGCGCACCGTCGGGGCCCATTCTTCGTGAGGGATCATGAACCACGCGGTGCCGATGATGACGCCGATCGTGACGGTCATCGCGATCGTCGCCTGAAGGATCCGTCGGATCCCGCCCTGCCCCCGAAGAGCCATCACCCCGTAGATCAGCGCGAGCGCGGCGAGCATGAGGCCGGCCCCGACCGACATCCCCAGGAAGACGATCGAGGCCACCCCGACCGGAGCCTGGATCTTGACCTGAGGATGGAACTTCAGGAAGAGGCTCCCTCCGAGGTCGAGGGCGATGATCAGGATCTGCCCCGCGAGCAGACCCAGGAGAAACCCGCGGCGGCGCCGGCGCTTCTGCTGGAGAGCCAGAGCCAGGCGTCGTTCCGTGGCGGACGGCCGCGGCGCGGGAGGGGTTCCGCCGGCATCCATACTTTATAGGACGCCGGCCACGGAGCTCTCCGGGCAGGAAGTTACGAGTAGCAGTTCACCCCGTCCATCACGGGGTACGTCGCCACGCCCGAGCCCTTGGGGCCCCAGTAGTTCTTCCGGGCCGGCACCGAGACGATCTTCCAGTCGGGGAGCACCACCGCGGTCAGCGCGCCGCCGTGGACGCAGCCCGTATCGATCCCGACCGCCCACCGGGAGACGAGCGGCCGGTCGAGCACCGTGTGGCCGAAGATCACCCGCTCGGGGCCCTGCCAGTAGTTCGTCCAGAACTTCCAGTCGGACGGGGCCTTCGACGGCCACTTGGTGTCCTTCGCGGGCGGATGGACGCACTGGCCGTGGAGCAGGACCGACGACGGCTGCTGCTCGATCGGGATCCCCGGGAGCACGGCCGCGTGAACCACGACCGCGTTCGCCTCCGGGATCCGAAGGTAGAGCGGGAGCGACTCGAAGTACTTGAAGTGGCGGTCGTCCAGGACGCGGATCGTCTCCGCATGGTCGGGGATGACGTCCTTCCGCTGCTGCCGGCGGATGCGGAGATGCTTCTCCTCGTGGTTGCCGAGGATGCAGGAATGGCGCATCGCCAGCTCGACGCATTCCCGCCGCTTGGGCCCGCGGTCGACCAGGTCGCCCGCGAAAATGACCCGATCGTTCACGGTCACCGCCAGGCTATCCAGAAGCTCGAGAGCTTCATCCTGGCAACCGTGAAGATCGCCGATCACTATTGTCCGATTTGGGGTGTCCATACCGAGGAAGGAGGTGGGCGTCTCTCGATCCACCCCCTTCAACCGGCGAGACCGGAAAAAGTTCATGCAATTGTGGAGGTTCCCTTGACTGAGGTTTCCCGAAGGCTGAGAATAGCCCCGTGAGCGACGCGTACATCGTTTCCGCCGTCCGCACGCCGATCGGCAAGTTCCTGGGCGGGCTGAGCTCCTTCCCCTCCCCTGCGCTGGGCGCGCTCGTCGTCCGCGAAGCCCTCGTCCGGGCCGAAGTCGTCCCGACCGCCGTCGACGAAGTCTTCATGGGCTGCGTCCTCCAGGCGGGACTCGGCCAGAATCCCGCCCGCCAGGCGGCCCTCCGCGGCGGGCTTCCCGACACCGTCGGCGCCGTCACCATCAACAAGGTCTGCGGCTCCGGCCTCAAGTCGATCATCTTCGGCGTCCAGGCGATCAAGACCGGCGACGCCGACATCGTCGTCGCCGGCGGCATGGAGAGCATGTCCAACGCGCCCTACCTCCTCCCCGACGCGCGCAAAGGGACGCGGCTGGGCCACGGAAAGACCGTCGACGTCATGGTCCAGGACGGCCTGTGGGACGTCTACAACGACGTCCATATGGGGACCTGCTGCGAGTACGTGTCGGAACGGTGGAAGCTCACGCGGGCGGACCTCGACGCCTTCTCGGCGGAGAGCCATCGACGGGCCATCGCGGCGTCGAAGGCGGGTCTCTTCAAGAAGGAGACCCTTCCCGTCGTCATCCCGGCGGAGAAGAAGACCGTCGACGCCGACGAGGGCCCGCGCGAGGATTCCACCCCCGACAAGCTCGCGAAGCTGAAGCCGGCGTTCGCGACGCAGGGCATCGTCACCGCGGGCAATGCGTCGCAGATCAGCGACGGCGCCGCGGCCGTGGTGCTGATGTCGGAGCGGGCGCTCAAGGAGAGCAAGGCCCAGCCCCTCGCCCGCATCACCGGCTACGCGACCGCGGGCGTCGACCCCAAGTGGGTCCTCGTCTCGACGATCGACGCCGTCCGCAAGTTCGACACGCGCAATCCGTGGAAGGCCGCCGACGCCGACCTGGTCGAGATCAACGAAGCCTTCGCCGCGTCGACGATCGCGGGCATCCGGGACCTCAAGCTCGATCCGGCGAAGGTCAACGTCCAGGGCGGCGGGATCGCCCTGGGTCACCCGATCGGCGCGAGCGGCGCGCGGATCGTGGTCACCCTCCTCCACTCGCTGGCCGAGCGCAAGCAGCGCCGCGGCGTCGCCACCCTCTGCATGGGCGGCGGCAACGGACTGGCCCTCGGGATCGAACG
>Ga0111538_10004412_pt1 | contig 19550 bp, 17 predicted proteins | sample SoiMethybrSBSTD1_FD_79669 | JGI IMG/M metagenome (GOLD analysis project Ga0111538, IMG submission 79669) | Bulk soil microbial communities from a Populus tree surrounding site in Tennessee, USA - Soil MetaG P. TD hybrid SBSTD1 (version 2)... | ecosystem: Environmental > Terrestrial > Soil >...
GAGGCCACGTCCTCCACCTCATGTGCGATCTCACCATCGCCGCCGACAACGCCCGCTTCGGCCAGACCGGCCCCAAGGTGGGCAGCTTCGACGGCGGCTACGGCGCGGCCTACATGGCGCGCATCGTCGGGCAAAAGAAGGCGCGCGAGATCTGGTTCCTCTGCCGCCAGTACGACGCCCGCCAGGCGCTCGACATGGGCCTGGTCAACGCGGTGGTGCCGCTCGCCGAGCTCGAGCGGGAGACGGTCCGCTGGTGCCGCGAGATGCTGCAGCACAGCCCGATGGCCCTCCGCTGCCTCAAGGCCGCGCTCAATGCCGACTGCGACGGTCAGGCCGGGCTGCAGGAGCTGGCCGGCAACGCCACCCTGCTCTTCTACATGACCGAGGAGGGACGCGAGGGCAAGGAGGCCTTCCTCGAGAAAAGGCCGCCCGATTTCAAGAAGTTCCCACGCTACCCGTGAGGCCGGCGATGCGCGCCTGGATCATGGCGGCGCGGCCGCAGACCCTGCCGGCGGCCATCGCCCCGGTCGCGGTCGGCACCGCGGTCGCCCACGCGGCCGGCGGCTCGCGCGGCGGCCCGGCGCTCGCCGCGCTGGCCGGCGCCCTCCTCCTCCAGGTGGCGTCCAACCTGGCCAACGACGTCTTCGATCACGAGAAGGGGGCCGACGGCCCCGACCGGCTGGGCCCGCCGCGCGCGGTGGCGTGCGGGCTCCTCCGCCCGCGGGCGGTCCGCTGCGCGCTGTTCCTGGTGCTCGGCGCCGCGATGGCGGTCGGCGCCTACCTCACGCTGGTCGCCGGCTGGAAGGTGGTCGCGCTCGGCCTCCTCGCGATGGCCTGCGCGGTGGCCTACACCGGCGGCCCGGTGCCACTCGGCTATCACGGCCTGGGCGACCTGCTCGTGCTCCTCTTCTTCGGCTTCGCCGCCGTGTGCGGCACCGCGTTCGTCCAGCTCGGCCGGGTGCCCGCCGAGTCGCTGTGGGCGGCGCTGCCGGTCGGCGCGCTGGCCACCGCCATCCTGGTGGTCAACAACCTGCGCGACCGGGCCGGCGACGCCGCCTGCGGCAAGCGAACGCTCGCGGTCCGGTTCGGCGCGCGCGGCGCGCGGCTCGAGTACGCGCTCCTGATCGCGATCGCCTTCCTGGTCCCGGCGGCGGCCGCCGCCGCCCGCGGCGAGCTGCTCCTGGCCCTCCCGCTCGCCGCCCTGCCCTGGGCGCTCGCGCTGGTCCGCGCGGTCTGGCGACGCGACGGGCGGGCGCTCAACCCGATCCTGCCGGCCACCGCGCGCCTCCTCCTGATGACCTCGCTCCTCTGGGCCGCCGGGATCGCGCTGTGAACCGCATCGTGAGAGCCGGGCGCGGCGCCTTCGTCCTGGTCGAGCGCGACGGCCGCACCGGCGCCGGCGAGTGCGCGCCGCTTTTCGGTCGCTCGCCGGACGCGCTCGACGACGACCTGGCCGCCCTCGCCGCCGCCGACGCGGTCGCCGACATCCCCCGCGGGCTGCCGGCCGCGCGCTTCGCCCTCGAGACCGCGCTGCTCGACCTCGCGGCTCAGCAGCGCGGCGTCTCGCTCGCCGAGGTGCTGGCGCTGAGGCCGGCGCGCGAGCTGGCGGCGTCTGCCATCGTTCCGCTCGGCGGCACCAGCCGGGCGGAGGCCTGGAAGGTGAAGATCGGCCGCGACGACTTCGACGCCGAGATCCGCGCGCTCGGCGCCATGCGGCGCGGGCTGCGGCTCGACGTCAACCGCGGCTGGAGCCGCGACCAGGCCGCGCGCTTCCTGCCGCGCCTGGTCCCGCTCGAGCCCGAGTGGGTGGAGGAGCCGGTCTCGGCTGCCGACCTCCTCGCCCTCGGCCGGCAGCCGGTGCCGATCGCCCTCGACGAATCGCTCCTCGATCAGCCCACCGAGACCGCGGCGGCGCTCGCGGCCGGCCTGGTCCGCGCGATCGTCCTCAAGCCGGCGCTGCTCGGCGGCCACGCCGCCTGTCTCACATGGGCGGAACGGGCGCGCCGGGCCGGCGCGGTGCCGGTGGCCAGCCACCTGATGGACGGGCCGGTGGGGCTGGCCGCCACCGTCGAGCTGGCGCTCGCCATCGCGCGGCCGGGCGATCCGCCGCCCGGCCTGGGCGCGCACGACGGGCTCACCACCTGGCCGCCGCTCCGGGTCCCCCAGCTCAGCGGCGACCACCTGGTGTCGCACCGACCGGGCCTGGGAGTCCGGCCGTGAAGCCGCTCGTCCTCGTCCCGCGGCACCGACCCGGCGATCTGGCCGCGGTCGAGGCCGCGCTCGCGGACCACACCCCGGTCGCGCTCATCCCGCCCCACCTTCCCGACGCCGAGATCGCGCGCCTGCGCGCGCGTATCCCGGAGCGGCTGCACGGCGGGCTGGCCGCCGTCCTCTTCACCTCCGGCTCGACCGGCCAGCGAAAAGGCGTCCTGCTCGATCGAGCGGCGCTCGAGGCGAGCGCCGCCGCCAGCGCCGCCGTGCTCGGCTGGCGCGACGACGATCGCTGGCTCATCTGCCTCTCGCTCGCCACCATCGGCGGCCTGTCGATCGTGACCCGCTCGCTCCGCGCCGGGCGGCCCGCCGTCCTCGCCGACAGCGGCGACCGATTCGACCCGGCCGCCGTCATCCGCCAGATCGAGCGCGACCGCGTCACCCTCATCTCGCTGGTCCCGACCATGCTGGTGCGCCTGCTCGACCAGGGCTGGCGGCCGCCCGCCCACCTGCGCGCCGTGCTGCTCGGCGGCGCCCGGACCGACCCGGCCCTGCTCGCGCGCGCACGCGGCGCCGCCGTCCCGGTCCACACCACCTACGGCATGACCGAGACCGCCTCGCACGTCGCCATCGACGGCCGCGCGCTGCCCGGCATCGAGCTCGCCATCCGCGGCGGCCTGGTCGCCGTGCGCGGCGCGGTGCTGTTCCGCGGTTACCTGCCGCCCCACGACCGGCTGCCGGCGCGCGATGCCGACGGCTGGTTCGTCACCGCCGATCGCGGCGCCCTCGGGCCGGACGGCACGCTCACCCTCCTCGGCCGCGCCGACGGCGCCATCCTGTCGGGCGGCGCCAATGTCGACCCCGCCGCGGTCGAGGCCGCGCTCACCTCGATTCCCGGCATCGATTCCGCCTGCGCCTTCGGCCTGCCCGACCCGGACTACGGCGAGCGGGTCGCCGCCGCCGTCGTCGTCCAGGAAGACCTCCCCGCCGACCTCGAGGCCGCGCTGCGCCGGCGCCTCGCCCCGCACGAGCTGCCGCGCTCGATCGCCATCGTCGCCGACATTCCGACCGGGCCGGGTGGCAAGGTCGACCGCGCCGAGACCGCGCGCCGGGCGGCCGGGCGGCTGCGGCCGCTGTAGTACCATCGGGCGCGGTGGCGCGGCGATTCCTCAGCGACGAGACGACCACCGCCATCCGCGACGCGATCAGCGCCATCGAGGCGCGCTCGTCGGCCGAGCTGGTCGTCTCGGTGCGCGCGCGCTCGGCCGTCTATCTCCACGCCGACATCCTGGTGGGCATCGCCGCCGGGCTGGCCGCGCTCGCGTTCCTTCTCTTCTCGCCGTATCCGTTCGCGCTGCACTGGTTCCTGGTCGATCCCGTCCTGGTCGGCGGCCTGGTCGGACTCTTCGCCTCGCGCCTGCCGCCGGTCTGCCGGGCGCTCACCCCGCGCTCGGTGCAGAGCAGCCGGGTGCGCGCCGCGGCCGGCGCCCTCTTCGTCGAGAAGGGCGTGCACCACACCGGCGAGCGGACCGGCATCCTCGTCTACGTCTCGCTGCTCGAGCGGCGCGCCGTGCTGGTGCCCGACGCCGGCGTCGAGCGCGAGGTGCCGCGGCGCGAATGGCGCGCGGTGGTGGCGGCGATCGATCGCTCGGTCGCCGAGGGCGGCGACGGCGCCGATCTCGCGGCGGCGCTGACTCCGCTCGGTGACCTGCTCGCACTCCACCTGCCCCGGCGCGCCGGCGACATCAACGAGCTGGCCGACGAGGTCGACGCGTGACCAGGCGCTGGCAGGTCGCGCTGCTGGCGGCGGCTCCCGTCCTTTTCGCCCTGCTCGACGAGGTCGGCGCCCGCCCGGGCGGCGGCGAGAGCTACTCGGGCGGCGGCGACTACTCGGGCGGCGGCGACTACTCGGGGGGTGGCGGCGGCGGCGGCGGCAGCAGCAGCTGGTCGAGCGGCGGCGACAGCAGCTCGGGCGGCGGCGAGGTCGCCGGCGAGCTCATCTACCTGCTCATCAGGCTCCTCTTCGAGGTCCCGCAGATCGGCGTGCCGCTCGTCGTCGTCGGGGTGGTCGCCTTCATCTGGATCAAGCGCTCGTCGGGCGTCAACCAGGCCGCCAGCTGGGACAGCGTGGCGCTCCTGCCTCCCCTGCCGTCGCCCTCGATCGAGCTGGTGCAGAAGGTCGACCCGGAGTTCTCGCAGGTCCTGTTCGAGGACTTCCTTTTCCGGCTCTACGGCCAGGCGCACCGCGCGCGCGCCGACGCCGCGGCGATGGCCGCGCTCGCCCCCTACCTCACCGATCAGGCGCGAACCGCCCTCGCCCAGCGAGCACCGGTCGGCCAGCCGGCCCTTGACGTGGTGATCGGCGCGCTGCGCGTCTCCGAGGTCCTGATGCCGCCCAGCACCACTGGACCGGACGGGGCGATCCAGTTCGGAGTCCGCGGCGCCGACGGCAAACCCTACTACGTGAAGGTGTGGGTCGATTTCGAGGCCAACATGACGACGGGCAGCGGCGATGATCGCCAGAGCCACTACGTGCGCGAGCGCTGGCGGCTGGCGCGGATGGCCGAGGTGAAGAGCCGGCCGCCCGCCCGCACACGCGACTTCCACTGCCCGAACTGCGGGGCTCCCTTCCAGAGCTCCGACGGGCAGACCTGCGAGCACTGCAGTCAGGTGGTGGCGAGCGGTCGGTTCGAGTGGACCGTGGCCGCGGTCGAGCTGCGCCACATCGAGCACCGGCCGCCGCCGCTCGGCGGCTACGCGGTCGAGCAAGGGACCTACGGGGCGACCATCGAGCACCCGGCGCTCCAGGCGCGACTCGCCGAGCTGCGCAAGGCCGACCCCGAGTTCACCGACCAGGCGTTCGCCGACCGGCTCGCCCTGATCTACCGCGAGATCAACGGCGGCTGGAGCGAGCAGGACACGGCGCGGATGCGGCCCTACACCTCCGACGGCCTGCAGGACTACCTGCGCTACTGGATCGAGGCGTACGAGCGCCAGAAGCTGATCAACCGGCTCGAGCAGATGACGATGACCAGCTGGCGCTACGTCAAGGTCGTCCGCGACGCCCACTACGACGCGGTGACGGTGCGTTTCTGGGCGACCGGCCTCGACTACGCGGTGCGCGCCGACGACGGCAAGATCGTGGGCGGCTCACGGAGCGTGCCGCGCGCCTACTCCGAGTACTGGACCCTCGTCCGCGGCTCCGGCGTGCGCGGCGCCCCGCGCGCCGACAAGCGCTGCCCCAACTGCGGCGCCGAGCTCAAGATCAGCATGGCCGGCTCGTGCGAGTTCTGCAGCGTGCACGTCACCGCCGGCGAGTTCGACTGGGTGCTGTCCAAGATCGAGCAGGACGACGCCTACCGCGCCTAGTCTGGCCGCTCGTCAGTCGGGCTTGCGCTCGAACGCGCCGGCGGCGAGCGCGGCGGAGACCTCGGCGTTGCCGCGGCACCGGTCGAGGGCGGGCGCCATGCGGTCGAGCGCGTCCCCTCTGTCCTTCTTGGAATGGTCGTCGAGCCACTTCGCGGCCGCCGGGTCGCGGCGCAGCGCGGCCATCCGCGGCTTGCCGGTCCGGATGAGGTCGGCGCTCGTCCGGTTGACCTCGCGGATGGCGGCCGCCGCGGCCCCGCAGTCGGTGACCGCGGTGGCGCTCGTCATCGCCGAGGCGTACTCGCCGTAGAGCGCCGTCCAGCGGTCGGCCAGGGCGACGTCGGCGTCGGTCATCGAGGCCGGACGCGCCGCCGGCTCCGCCGGGCTCTTCGCCGCCGCCGGCTCCGCCGGGCTCTTCGCCGCCGCCGGCTCCGGCGCCGACTTCTTCTCGTCGCCCTTCTGGCCGCTGCACCCGGCCAGCACCGCCACCACCAGCGTCGCGATCGCTACGCGCATGCGCATCGTCTCCTGGTCACCGAGTCAGACCCTTGAGGGTGTCGAGCACCGCGTCCTTCGCCGCCTCGCGCACCATCACCCGGCCGGCCGCCCGAACCACCTCGGTGACCAGCACCTTGAGCTGGTCGATCTCGTAGGCGTCGGGATCGAGATGCGGCATCTCGAACGGGATGGTGATCGGGCTCGAGCCGAACCACGAGCCGGACAGGGCGAGCGATCCCGGCCGGTAGCGCGTGGTCACCGCCACTCCGCCGGGTGCGCTCAGGGTGGAATCGAGCTCGATCAGCTTGTCGAGCCACGACAGGCCGCCGGTGAGTTTGGCCGGGCGCGCCACCGCGCGCGCCACCTTCGCCTCGATGCGCCCGAGACCGGGGAGGATCGCGGTCGGCATCACGGCGACCGACACGTCTTCGAGCACGAGCTCGCCGACCTCGAGCGGCGCGCGTTCCTTGCGCATCACCGCCGCCAGGGCGCGGGCCGACAGGCTCATGTCGACGCCGCGCACCACGGCGCGATCGACGTCGCGGTCCAGCAGGATGCGCCCCCAGCCCGCCACATCGGCCTCGATCGAGTCGATGCGCAGCTCCACCGCGCCGCCATGCTTGCGAATCGCCACCACGTCTTCGAGCTCGACCCGCCCGCGCCAGACGCTGAAGGAGCTCGAGCCGATGGTCACCTCGGCGTCGAGCGCCGCGGCGATCCGCTCGGCCGCGCGATCCTCGACGCAGCCGCGCAGGAGCAGGCCGCCGAGCACGAGAAACCCGAGATAGCCGGCGGCGAGCGAGCCGAACAGAATGCCGAGCCAGCGCCGGCGCCGCGACATGCCTCCTTATACACCACCGGCGCGGCACGACTGTTATGATGGTCGGCTCATGGCCGGCGTCACCCAGCCCGATCCGCCCGAGCCGACCTACCTCGGCAAGTATCGGCTGCTCGCGCGGCTCGGCACCGGCGGGATGGCGGAGGTCCTCCTGGCCCGGCTCGACGGTCCGGCCGGCTTCTCCAAGCACGTGGCCATCAAGCGGATGCGCCCCGAGCTCACGCTGCACCGCGAATTCATCGATCTCTTCCTCGAGGAGGCGCGCACCGCCTCGCTGCTCAGCCACAGCAACATCTGCCAGGTCAACGAGCTGTCGACCGACGGCGGCGACTACTTCATGGTCCTCGAGTACCTCGAGGGCGTGGCGGTCTCCAGCGCGCTGGTGAAGGCGCTGACCAACCCGACGGCGCTGCCCATCCCCTTCCTGGTCGCCGTCGCGCAGCAGGCGTGCGAGGGACTGCACCACGCCCACGAGATGGCCGACGAGCTCGGACGGCCCTACAACATCATCCACCGCGACATCTCGCCGCCGAACCTGTTCGCCACGGTCGGCGGGGTGGTCAAGGTGCTCGACTTCGGCATCTCCAAGTCGCGCGACTCGGTGGTGAAGACTCTGACCGGACAGATCCGCGGCAAGTTCGCCTACATGTCGCCGGAGCAGCTGCGCGGCGAGAAGCTCGACCGCCGCTCCGACGTCTTCTCGCTCGCCATCGTGCTGTTCGAGCTCTTGACCGGCCGGCGCCTGTTCCGCCGCAAGAGCCGGCTCGAGGTGTTCAAGGCGATCGTCAAGGAGCGCATCCCGACCGCAAACGAGATCCGCTCGGACCTGCCGCCGATGCTGGTGGCGGTGCTCGGCCAGGCGCTGGCGCGCGATCGCGAGGAGCGGTTCTCCAACGCGCTGGCCTTCGGCGAGGCGCTGTCCGAATCGATCCGCGACCTCGGCGGGCCGATGGACGACCGGGCGGTCGGCGCGCTGGTGCGGGAGCAGTTCCAGGGCGAGCTGGAATCGCGCCGGCAACTGCTCATCGCCCCGCCGGGAGTCGAGCTGTCCTCGATGGGCCACGCCATCCCGGCGGCGGCGCTGGGGGCGCGCGGGGGCTCGACCCAGATGACCGCGAAGGCGCGGCCGTCCACCGGCCATACGGTGCCGGACGCTCAGCTGGCGGACCACGTCGATACCAGCCTCGATACTGCCGTCTGGACCCACGAAGAGGCCACCAGCGTGGATGAGGCCAAGGGCGAGAAGAAGCCGCGCCGGCAGGGCGGTGGCGACCCTGGCCAATCGCAGGACGGCTGAGCAGATGCTATAGGTTCCAGGGTATGGCGTATTCCGCCGTCGTCCGCATCTACGCGACCACGCAGGATCCCGACTACGATTCACCGTGGCAGGCGCAGGTGCCGCAGTCGAGCACCGGCTCGGGCGTGGTGGTCGGCCCCGGACGCATCCTGACCGGCGCCCACGTGATCGCCAACGCCACCTTCGTCCAGGTGCAGAAGATCTCCGAGACCGAGAAGACGGTCGCGCGGGTGGTCGGCGTCTGCCACGACTGCGACCTGGCGCTCCTGGCGGTCGACGACCGGCACTTCATGGACGGCATCGATCCGGCCAAGCTCGGCGAGCTGCCGGATCTGCGCGATCGGGTCGCGGTGGTCGGCTACCCCATCGGCGGCGAGGAGATCTCCATCACCGAGGGCGTGGTGTCGCGCATCGAGGTCCAGCGCTACAGCCACAGCCAGCGCTACCTCCTGGCGGTGACGGTCGACGCTGCCATCAACAAGGGGAACAGCGGCGGCCCGGTGTTCAAGAGCGGCAACGTGGTCGGCATCGCCTTCCAGAAGCTCGAGAACGCCGACAACGTGGGCGAGATGGTCCCGGCGCCGATCATCCGGCACTTCCTCGACTCGATCGAGAAGAGCGGCGGTGCGGAGCTGCGCATCCCGGCGCTCGGCATCACCACGCAGGGGCTGGAGAACCGGGCGCTCAAGGCGCAGGTCGGGGTCGACGGCGGCGAGGGGGGCGTCGTGGTGCTGGCGATCGACTACGGCGGCTCGGCCTGGGGCGTCCTCGAGCAGGGGGACGCGCTCCTCGAGATCTCGGGCCACGCCATCGCGTCCAACTCGACGGTGAAGTTCCGCGGCCGCTACCGGTGCCGCTACGACGTCATGCTCGGCTGGAGCCGGATCGGCGACAAGCTCGACATGACCATCTTGCGCCGCGGACAGCGCAAGAAGGTGCAGCTGGTCCTGGCGCCGCCGGCCCAGCTGGTCGAGCGCAGCCAGTACGACCGGCCGCCGACCTACTTCGTCTACGGTGGGCTGGTGTTCCAGGTCCTGACGCGCGACTTCCTGTCGACCTGGGACCAGTGGTGGGACAAGGCGCCCAAGGAGTTCCTCTACCTCTACTACTCGGGGACGCGGACCGAGGCGCGGCAGCAGGTCGTCGTCCTCACCCAGGTGCTCGCCGACGAGATCAACGTCGGCTACGAGCACCTGTACAGCGAGTCGGTGGTGGCGGTGAACGGCGTCATGCCGCGCGACATGGCCGACTTCGTGACGCAGGTGGAGGCGAGCCGGGGTCTGATCGAGATCCGCACGTCGAGCGACGGATACATCGTCCTCGACACCGAGAAGGTGCGCGAGGCGAGCGGGCGGATCCTGGAGCGCTACCATATCGCGCGCGATCGCTCGCGCGACCTCGACGGCCTGGCGCCGGCCGCGGCGGCCGCGCCGGCCGCCGCAGCAGTGACCTCGGTCGGCTAGGCCGAGGGGCGCGAGCGGGAGGTGCGTCCCCCCCGAGTCGCTAGTAGGGCTGCCACCAGCTGCTGTGGCCGGAGGCGAGCGGCGCCGGCAGGCGGTGGGGCGCGCTCCGGCCAAGTGCTCGAGACGAGCCGTGTGTCGATCGGCGCGGGAATTGCGTGACCGCCGCCACCATGCGCAGCCGCCGGGTCGGGTCCCTCGTCTTTCTGGTCGCCGGGTTGGCGCTGGCGCTCGGCGCCGGCAGCGCCCGGGCCGACGCGGTCGGTGACCTGCTGGAGCAGGCCGATCCGGACGTGCGAGCGGCGATCGACGCCGAGCCGCTGGTGGCGCGTGGGGCGCTGGAGGCGCTGCTCGGCCGGGGCGCGATCGCGCGCGAGCAGATCGCCGAGGCGCTCGGCAAGAAGATCTTCGCCCCCTACGCGGTCGTCACGCTGAGCGCGCTGGCGAAGGTGCAGGGCATCGAGGGAGCCGGCGAGACGTTCGAGCGCCTGGTCAAGGCCGGCGACGACGGCGGCGTGCGCGGGTCGTCGTTCGAGATCCAGGCGGCGGCGGCGCTCGGCGACCGGGTGGCTGCCATCGGGCCGGTGGTGGACGGCAACGAGGTCGACCTTCTCCTGGTCGACGGCACCCGGGTCGAGGTCAAGAACGACGCGCCGGACGAGGCGTTCGAGCTGTCGAGCAGCCTGTCGGGCAAGGCGCTCAAGCAGCTGAAGAAGCGCGGCGCGTTCGGCGACCCGGTCATGCTGATCGCCAACGAGCCGCTGGCGCCCGAGACGCTGGCGAGCTTCCAGCGCCGGCTCGGTCCCACCGCGGAGGTGATCGTCCTGTCGCACGGACGCATGTGGACCCAGCTGGCGCGCGGCAGCGAGGGGCGCGGGCAACGCATCCGCCGCCTCGCGATCGGACGGATGCGCCGCACGCTGTACCGCGGGACGACCCGGGTCAAGAGCGCGCTCCGCCCGGCCGGAAAAGCGCTGCGCAGGCTCAACCCGCGGCGCTTTGCCGCCAAGCTGCGCGCGCAGCGGGGTCAGCCCGGCCGGCAGCCGGCCCGCTGAACCTCCTCAGCACCCGGTGCAGTCGCAGGAGTCGCCGCAGTCGACGGCGGCGGGGCTGGTGCCCTCGCAGGTGCCGGTGCAGGCGCCGCCGCCGCAGTGGACCACCGCCCCGTCGCAGGTATCGTCGGCGCATTCGATCGAGCATGAGCCGGAGCCGCACGTGAGATCGAAGTCGCCGCACGCATCGTGTCCGCCGCTGCAGACGACCGAGCAGGCGTGGTCGGCCGGGCACTGGACGCCGCTGGTGTCGCACGCATCTTCCGCGTTGCAGAGGACGACGCACTCGTAGTCGTCGGGGCACATGACGGTGTTCTTGCAGCTGCTCTTGCTGCAGTTCACCGTGCAGACGCCGCCCTCGCAGGTGTCGCAGGGGTCGGGGCACGGCGAGTCGGCGCCGGTTGGCGCCGGGTCCTGCCCACAGACGCCGCCGCCACCAGCATCGGTGCCGCCGCCGCCGCCGCCGCCACCGTCGCCGCCCGCGCTGCCGTCCTGGGCGGCGCCGGCGTCGCTGCCGGACCCATCGCCACCGCCGGAGCCGGCGTCATCGAAGTCGCACGCCGCCAGCGCACTCACCAGAGCGACCATGTGGGCAACCCTCATGATTCCTCCAGGCGAACGACGTTGCATGAGCCGTGCCTCGGCCGGGCCGCGGCTTCCGCCCGTCTGCGCCGGCGAGCGACGTCGTGCCCGCCACCCAGTGTACGCGGCCGGGACGGCGCCGACGTGGTCGCGCCGACTACCGCAGCGTCACCAGCAGCTCGCCGCTGTCGACCGACTGGCCCGGCTGGACGTGGATGACGTCGACCGTACCGCCGCGGTCGGCGCGGATCTCGTTCTCCATCTTCATCGCCTCGAGCACCGCCACTCCCTGGCCGGCGGTCACATCGGCGCCGGCGGCGACCAGGAGCTTGACCACCTTGCCGGCGATCGGCGCGCGGACCAGCTCGCCGCGGGCTCCCGCGCGGGAGCCGGCCCCGACTGCCTGGGCCAGCCGGCGCTTGCGGGCATCGACCAGCTCGACCACGACCTCCTCGCCGCCGACCATGAGCGCGGTGGCGCCGGCGCGCCGGTCGAGGTCCACCAGGATCGAACGGCCGTCGACCAGCAGCGACCAGGTACCCGGGCGGATCTCGACGGCGTCGACCGACCGCTCCGGGCCGCCGTCCAGGGCGACCCGCCACTGGCCGTCGCGGCTGCGCTCGACCGTGATCTCGACCTCGCGTCCGCCCAGCGACGCCGACAGCTCGTGGCGCATCAAATCAGCCTCTCTCCCGCATGGCGTGCGCAGTATACAGGTCGGGCGCGGGTGCGTTGCCCCTGCCCGAGGCTGCGTGCTAAACAGGTGACCCTTTGCCTTTCGGGCTGTCCCACATCTTCGGCCAGAAGCGGATCGTTGTCTGCGTCGGGTCCGGCGGGGTGGGCAAGACCACGACGGCGGCCGCCATCGCGCTCGAGGGAGCGCGGCGCGGCCTCCGCGCCCTGGTCCTGACCATCGATCCCGCGCGCCGGCTGGCCAGCTCGCTCGGCCTCTCTGAGCTCGGCCACGACGTCCAGCCGATCGCGGATGACATCCTGGCCACCGCCGGCGCCCGCTCGCCCGACGGCCGGCTCTACGCGATGATGCTCGACCAGAAGCGGGCGTTCGACGAGGTGGTCTCCCGCCACGCCTCCGACCCGGAGGCGGTCAAGCGCATCCTGGCCAACCCGATCTACACCCAGATCTCCAGCTCACTGGCCGGCGCCCAGGAGTACGCCGCGCTCGCCAAGCTGGAGGAGTTCGAGCGGACCGACGAGTACCAGCTCATCGTGGTCGACACGCCGCCGACCGCCCACGCACTCGACTTCCTCGATGCGCCCCAGAAGCTCAGCGCCGCCATCGACTCGCCGGCCATCGACTGGTTCCGCCGCCTGCGCGGCCAGTCGGGCAGCGGCTGGTCGGTGGTCGGGCGCACCGGCGCCTACGTCCTCAAGCGGCTGAGCAAGTTCGTCGGCACGCGGTTCCTCGACGACCTCGCGCTCTTCTTCACCGAGTTCAACGACATCCTGGGCGGCTTCCGCCAGCGCGCCGAGGCGACGTTCGCCCTGCTGCGCCGGCCCGAGGTCGGTTTCGTGCTGGTCGCCAGCCCCGAGCCGATGGCCACTCGCGAGGCGCTCGCCTTCCACCAGCGCCTGGTCACCTCCGGCATGCCGATGAGCGGATTCGTGGTCAACCGCGTCCACCAGAGCCGGCCGCTCTCGGGACCCGCCGATCCCGGCGCGGTCGCCGCCCAGCTGGCCGCTCAGCCACCGGTCGCCGACCTCGCACTCCAGCCCGGCACGCTGCGGATCGCCGCCGAGTCCCTGCTCGCCGCGCACGCCGACCTCGAGGTCCTCGCCATCGCCGACCGCAGCGCCACCGACCGCATCCGCTCGGCGGCCGGCCCCACCGGCTCGGTCACCGAGATCCCCCTGCTCGACGAGGATGTCCACGACCTGGCCCACCTCCGCATCCTCGGCCAGCACCTCTTCCCCTGACCCAGGGTAATTTGCCGCGTATGCCTCGCGGACGAGGGTCGCGAGGGCGAGTCGAGGAGGTCCGAGTCCGGCCAGCATCGATGGCTTCGAGCTCCGGACGCACCCGTGCCCTCCGCAGCCTGCGGACGCAGGCCCGGTGGAGGGCAGCTCGTGGGCTTTCTCAATCGTGCAGTATCAGCATTCGGCGCAGGAGACCTGGTGGTGGACGCGCATGAGGTAGGTGCCGAACGGGAAGACAACCCCCCTCTTCTTGTCGCGCCACTCCGCCAGTGCGTCGCGGTAAGCGCGAATGAAATCAGCGCAGCGGGCGAGGACGTCCTCGCGAAGCCACCTGTTGCGCGTGGCGACTCGAGGTGAGAGCTCGCGACGCGGCTCGAACGTGGCAGGCGACGCGAACGGATCCTGCCGCTTCACAGCGGTGGCGCCGAGAAACTTCCCGCCTCTGCTGAGAACCCTTGCCCGCTCCGTCGCCTCGCGCTCACGAACCGCCTGGTCGACGAGCTCTTGTGCCTCGCGCACAGATAGCCCTCCGATCGGCGGTGGTGTGATTTCGAGAGCAAGCGACTCCGGCATTGCCCCCTCGCTTCGGAAGAACACGTCCGGCCTTCGAACGAGGAAGGCACCCGATCGTCCGTGTCGCACGCCCGGCCACTGATCTCCGCGCTTGACCAGGGCCGCCTTGACCGGATTGCAAAGCGCATATGCGATCTTGTCGATGATTGCCGCACAGTCGAGAAGACGCACATAGCTCGCCTGTTCGCTCGCCCAAAGGTTCTCCCACCTCCCGAGGCTTGCGTTCACGGCCTTGGCGATGAGCCTGTTCAGGCATTCGACGAACACCGGCAAGACCCCGAGCGGATCCGTCGCAACGATGTGATAGTGATTGCTCATGAAGATGACGGCGTGGATGAGCACTCCGGTGCGCTGCGCCGCATAGGCCAGGCAGTAGCGGATGATCTGAACCGTTTGCCGCCTCGGCACGAGCAAGTACTGCCGCTGGGTAGTGCGGCGGGTGATCATGTAAGTCGCGCCAGGAATGATCTGTCGGGCAAGCACGCCCCCCATGTCGGACCAAGCGACTTCAGGTTTCGCCTGAATCATCCTGGGTCGGGTGGCAGGGTGGCGGGGGCGGCCGCGCCTCAGGGCGCGCCGGCCGCGATGACCGCGTCGGTGACGATGAGCTTGGGCAGGAAGGTGTGGAGCGCGCTGGCCGTCGCGTAGAGCGAGCCGTCCGGGGCCCGACTGAAGCCGTCCGGCCAGCGGAGGCGCTGGTCGGCGAGGACGAGCTGCGAGGACGACTTCGAGGTCGAGGTCGCCGGCGCCGGTGGCGCGGGTGATCGCGAAGCGCTCCATGTCGGTCAGGTATAGGTTGCCTGCCGGTCCATGATCATTCCGTCGGTCATGGTGACGTCGGCGACCTTCTCGACCGCCTGCGCCAGCGCGCCCTCGGAGCCCTCGCGCAGGGCGCTGGTCGGCACCCGGAACAGCTCGCCTGGGGTGCGTTCGCCTGACCGACAGCCGCCAGCGGCTGATCGCGGCGCGCCAGCGGGCCGGCCGGCTCGGCTGAGCCCTGGCTATCGCGCCGGCGCCGTCCTGACCAGGCGCAGCCCGAGGTTGCCCGGGTAGCGGAAGTTCGGCTCCATCTGCGAGCGCGTTGCCGACCGCGAGTAGCGGGCGCTGTCGCCCCACGCGCCGCCGCGGTAGGTGCGCTGGGTGCCCTCGGCCGGGCCGGTCGGATCGCTCACCGGGTCGATCGGGTAGTCGGCGTACCAGTCCCAGGTCCACTCGTGGACGTTGCCGTGCATGTCGAAGAAGCCCCACGGGTTGGCGTCCTTCGTGCCGACCGGGTGCGTGGTGCCGCCGCCGTTGCCGCAGTACCAGGCGATGGCAGTCAGGTGGTACGGCGTCAGGCAGTCGATGTGCTCGGCGTCGAGCTCGCGCCCGTTGGAGAACGCGCTCGTGGTGCCCGACCGGGTCGCCCATTCCCGCTCCGCCTCGGTCGGCAGCCGGAAACCGGTGCAGTCGTACGGCGTCGCCGCGGTCACGATCACGGTCGCGGTCGAGATGAAGCCGTGCTCGCGGCAATAGCTCGGCGCCGACCCGGCGGTGTCGTCCCCGCACTGGATGTCGCCGAGCTGGTAACAGGGCGGCAGCCCCTGCTCCTCCGACGCCAGGTTGGCGTAGGCCAGCGCCTCGTAGAAGTTGATGCCCTCGACCGGGCAGTCCACCCCGCAACCGGAGAACTGACTCGGGTTGTACTGTAGCAGCCCCTCGAACTGTCCCTGGGTGACGGCGTAGGTGGTCATCTCGAAGGCCCGCGTGAGGGTCACCTGGTGCGCGGTCTCGTCGACGAAGTTCGACTCGCGGCCGACCTCATCGCTCGGGCTGCCCATGCTGAAGGTGCCGGCGGGGACCAGCACCAGCGGATTGCGGTCGCAGGTGTCGCCTCCCTCGTCGCACAGGAGGCACGGCGCCCCCGTGTGCACCGAGCACGTCCCGCCGCCGCAGCGGTCCTCGCCGGTGCAGTACAGGCCGTCGTCGCACGTGGCCCCGTCGTTCGGCGACCACTCGCTCGCCGACGCCGCCGGATCGCACTTGAGGCAGATGTCGTCCGGGTCGACGTCGCCCTCCGCCCAGGTCTCGCCGCGGATGGTGCACTGGGTCGGCGCGCCATCGCCGCCGGCGCCTCCCCCGTCGCCGCCGCCTGGCAGGCTGACCTTCCCGCACCCGGCGACCAGGACGCCGGCGACCAGGAGCCAGCGGATCACTTACCGCCCCGCCCGGCTGATCGCGGCCGCTCGACCTTCCAGCCCTTCCAGATCTGCGCGCGCATTGCCGCGTCCACCTTGGGCCCGATCACCAGCAGCACGGCGTCCTTCTTCTTCTCGAGCGAGGCGACCCCGCTGGCCCCCTTGAACTCGACATGGCTGTCGTTCTTGGTCGACAGGCTGCCTCCGCCGGACAGCCCAGCCAGCGCGCCGATGGCCCCGGCGAAGAACTCGTCGGCGTCGGCCGGCCGGTCCCACACCGTGTAGATGACGGCGGTCGCGCTGGTCGCGTCCGACTTCTTGTCGGGCGGCGTGAAGACCGCGATCCGATCGCCGCCCCAGCCCTCCACCGCTTCCTTCGCCATGTCCTCGGCGACGCCGTGCTGGCGAAGGAGCAGCCACAGCCCCATCTCGCCGAGCACGTTGTCGTGGCCGCGGTCGTACTTGCCCAGCGCCTTAGGCAGCGCCGCCTTGATCTCGACCGGCCGCTCGTACGACTCGTACTTGTCCGGGTGGATGATCTGCTCGGTCGACAGCGGCGGTTTGGCGAATATCGCGTCGACGTCCTTCCAAGGGTGGCTCGCGCGCACGTGGCCGACGAACTTGAGCCCGTTGACGTAGGGGAAGACCAGCGACTCGCGGAGGAAGAGCGGCACGTCTGCCATCAGGACCAGCCCCATACGGATGGTCGCCGCCTGCTCCTGCACGAACTCCGGCTCGCCCCACGGCGCTGCGCCGGCCTCCTTGTCGGCCAGAGCGTACTCGAGCATGAGCGCGGTCCCGTCGCCCTCGACCAGCGCCTGCCGCGCCAGGGTGGCGTCGGCGTTCTTCTTGACCTGGTTCACCCAGTCCCTGAGCCCGAAGTGCTGGTCCTGCAGCGCGTGGTCGATCTCGTGCGCCATCACCTCCGGCCCCCCCATCGGGCCGGTCCCCTCCATGATGTAGAGCTGCTTCTCCCAGGGGTCGTAGAAGCCGGCGATCTGCGCCTTCAAGAGCTCGATGACGACGTCGAGGTAGACGACGTCCGGCGGCAAGAGCCCGAGCCGCTTGAGCGCGACCTCCTCCTTGGCGATCTCGTCCGGCGCGTACTCCTCTTTGACCCGGAGGAGCAGCCGCTCGGTGATCTGTTCCTTGTTCATCACGCCGCGCTTGATCGGCTCCTTGACCGCCAGCCCGCGCAGCGCCGCCACCTTGCTGGCGATCTGGTCGGCGTCCTTCAAGAGGTCCTCGTTCGAGCCGGGAGACGCCGCCTTCGCCACCGGAGGCTCGGCCGCCGTCGGCGGCACCGGAGGAGGCGCCACCTGGCTGGCCTTGGCCGGCTTCTCTTCCGAACCCTCTTCCGCCTTGCAGCCGCAAGCAAGCGAGATGGCGACGAGCGCCGCGAAAGGCCACCGCATGATGGCCGGCATTCTACGAGGGATCGGCCGGCGGGCAACGGTTGCCTGACGCCGGTTGCTTGTTACGTTCCGGGCCTCCCGATGTCCGCCTCCATCGCCGATCTGCTGGCGAAGGCCGCCTCCGGCCCGGTGGTGGCGTACGGGCTGTCCCCGCCCGCCGCGGCCTACGCCGCCGTGCGCCTGCTCGACGACGCGCCGCCGGCGTCGCGCCTGGTGGTGGCGGTCCCCGACGAGGAACGCGCCCAGGAGCTGGCCCGCGACCTCCGCCTGTTTCTCCCCGCCCCGCCCGACGCCGGCGCCCCGGGCGCCGCGCCGCGCGCCGACCTCATCCCGTCGCCCGGCAGCTCGGCCTACGCCGAGGTCTCACCCGATCGCGCCGCGCTGCTCGGCCGGATGACCGCCCTCCACCGGCTGGCCGCCGGAACCGCGCCGCGCGCCCTCGTCCTCTCCGCCTCGTCCCTGCTCCGCCGGGTCATCCCGCCGGCCGAGCTCGCCGCGCTCTCCTTCCACATCACCGCCGGCGCCACGCTCGACCGCGACGCCACCGTCGCCGCGCTCATCGCCGCCGGCTATCGCCGCGCCCCGGTGGTCGAGGATCCCGGCACGTTCACGGTCAAGGGCGGCGTCATCGATCTCTTCCCGCCGCTCTACGGCTTCCCGATCCGGCTCGAGCTGTTCGGCGACGAGGTCGAGTCGCTGCGCGCCTTCGATCCCACCACCCAGCGCACGCTGCGCCCGCTCGACGACGCCACCGTCCATCCGGTGCGCGAGACCATCGCCACCCGCGGCGCCGACCTGCGCCGCCGCATCCTCGACGCCGCCGACGCCGCCGCCCAGCCGTCGAAGGCCACCCGCCGCCTGCTCGAGCAGATCGACGGCGGCGAGGACCTGGTCGGCCTCGACACTCTCACCCCGGCCTTCCACGCCCGCATGGCCCCGGTCTGGGAATACCTGACCGGAGCCACCTGGCTGGTGGTCGATCCGGACGCCATCCTGCGCGCCGCCGCCGAGGAGCTCGACGAGGCCGCCGCGCGCCACCAGGAGCGCATCGGCGATCACCGCATCTCCTTCCCGCCCGAGGCGCACCACGTCTCCGGCGAGGAGCTGGCCGCCGCCCTCGCCGCGCCGGAGCGCCGCATCGAGGTCCGCTCGCTCGAGATCGCCGGCCAGAGCGACCTGCCGGCCGTCCGCTTCGCCACCGAATCGAGCTCCGCGCTCCGCCTCGAGCTCGAGCGCGCCCGCCGCCAGAAGGCCGACCAGCTGATGGAGCCGCTCGTGGTCCAGCTCGGCCGCTGGCGCGAGGCGGGCTGGCGGGTCGCCATCGTCTGCTCGAGCGCGAGCCGCAGCGAGCGCCTGGCCGCCCTGCTCAAGGACTACGGCGTCCAGGCCGCCGAGCGCGCGCTCGATCCCCTCCGCCTCGACGTGCTCGAGCCGGGCAGCCCGCCCGCCCTGGTCCGCGGCCGTCTGTCGACCGGCTTCACCCTGCCGGGCGATCGCATCGCCATCCTGGGAGACGAGGACATCTTCGGCCCGCGCCGCACGGTCTCGAGCCGCCAGACCCAGGCGGCCCGCCGCGCCCGCGACGCCCTGCTCGGCGGCGTCTCCGACTTCTCGCAGCTCGCCCCCGGCGACTTCGTGGTCCATCGCGTCCACGGCATCGGCCACTACCAGGGCCTGACCAAGCTGCCGGTCGCCGGCACCCCCATCGACTTCCTCCAGCTCACCTACGAGGGCGGCCAGCTCTATCTCCCGGTCTACCGGCTCGACGAGGTGCAGCGCTACGTCGGCGCCGAGGGGCTGAAACCCCGCCTCGACAAGCTCGGCGGCATCACCTGGGAGAAGTCGCGGCGCAAAGCCGGCCTCGAGGTGCGCGCCATGGCCGAAGAGCTGCTCCAGCTCTACGCCCAGCGCGCCGCCCTGCCCGGCCGCGCCTTCCCGCCGCCCGACGCCATGTTCCGCGAGTTCGAGGCCACCTTCCCCTTCGAGGAGACGCCCGACCAGGAGACCGCGATCGCCGACGTCATGCGCGACATGGAGAAGGAGAGCCCGATGGATCGCCTGGTCTGCGGCGACGTCGGCTACGGCAAGACCGAGGTCGCCCTGCGCGCCATGCTGAAGGCGGTCCTCGGCGGCACCCAGGCCGCCA
>Ga0111538_10004413_pt1 | contig 19547 bp, 20 predicted proteins | sample SoiMethybrSBSTD1_FD_79669 | JGI IMG/M metagenome (GOLD analysis project Ga0111538, IMG submission 79669) | Bulk soil microbial communities from a Populus tree surrounding site in Tennessee, USA - Soil MetaG P. TD hybrid SBSTD1 (version 2)... | ecosystem: Environmental > Terrestrial > Soil >...
CATGAGCTTCTTCATCGCCATCGACTTCTCGACCATCGGGCGCACCTTGCCCGGCTTGCAGTACATGATCTCGCGAATGAGCAGCATGACGTCTCCATGCGGGGGAAGTCCGAAACGGGCGGGGGCCGATGCGGGACTTGGAACCTTATGCCTCCAAACGGCGTGAGACAAGATGCCACGGTGGGGTTTTGCTCAAAGCGGACAGTGGCACCGAACGCCCATCGCTCTTGCGCTTCCCATTACTCTGCAGCCGCTTGCGCTACACGTCTCCGCTTCAACATGAAGATGGTACGCGCTGCCAACCAGGCCTCGCCTTGGTCATTCAGCGCACGACGATCATCCGGCGAACGAACGTCTCTCCGTCGATCCGAGCCCGCGCGAGATAGATCCCGCTCGCCAGGTGCGCTGATCGCCAGCGGATCGATTCCCTGCCGTCGGCGAGACGGCCCTCGAACAGCGGTGCGATCTCGCGCCCCGCCACGTCGACCAGGCGCAGACTCGCCTGCGCGCCCGGCGGACCTTCGAGCACGAACCTGAGCTCACCACCCAGCCGCACCAGCATCTGGTTCACCTGCAAGGCGGGACGCCGGGGCCCGGGCACTGCCGCCAGTTGGGTCGGCACATCTCCCACGGAGATGTACCGCTGCATCCTCGCGGTGCGCGTTCCACTCCACACGACCAGATCGAGAACAAAACCGCGCGCCGACTCGATCGCCACGCTCGGTCCGTCACCGATCGTCTCCTGAAAACACCCCAGCTCGGGGCACCGGCGGCTCCACCAATACAACGCGGTTGGCGGATGACCGTCCGGAAATCCCGCGTGCCACGTTCCAGAGGATCCGAAACGCAACTGCTCCGGGCCTTCGATGGCGACCACCAGGGGGACCCCGCTTGGGGAAATGGTGTGCTTGAATACATTCGACCGGCTTCCGAGCGCCGTGGTGACCGACAGATAAATATCGGTTTCGACCGTGTCGCCCGCGACCACGATCGTCTCGTTCGTTCCGATCAGGTGCTCCGGACCGGTCCCATTGCGCGTCCATCGCCAGGTGTACGGTGGAAAACCACCGCTCACCTTCCCCGTCAGAACCGCGCTCGCCCCGGGCGCCAGTTCCGGCGGCGCCATCGGGATGGTCACGATCGGAGGCCTGTCGACATTCACCAGCAGGCCCGCACTGATGATCCCGGTCCCGATGCCGGCAATCACCTTCAACGTGGATTGGCCCTGGAGTGTGGTGGTGACGGACATTGAGTCCCCGCCGATCGGGAATCCAGAGCTTGTCCAGCGATACGTAACGGGGATCGTCCCCTGGCCGCTCACCCGCGCCGTCCAGCGGTTGGGGACGCCGATCAGCACCTGTCGCGGGCCTTCGATCGCGATCGACAGAGTCCCAGCAGACACGACCTGAACGCCGAATGTCGCAAGCACCGCGTGTCCCGCGGCATCCACGGCGCGCAAACGGAGCTGCAGGCTGCCCGGGAAGGCAAACGTGACCGACGCATCGGTACCGATCGGTTCCGGGATCTCCGAGCCGGCCGGGACGCGAGTCCACTGATACGTGTAGGGCGGCGCACCGCAGCACGCGTCGGCGGTCCAGGTTGCGGAGTCTCCGAACACCATTTCGGAGGGACCAGCGATCGTGACCTGCGGAACATCGGGACCCAGGCCACGACCCGCGAACCCTGCGATCATCTCCGCCTGATGTTGCCCCCCGTGCAGGTCGCGATCGGCCTGCAGCACGGCGTCGACCGCGTTGTGCAGACTCGGCGCACCCGGAAGGTAGAAGAGACTCTCGAGCGCAATGCGGTCCATCACCGGGCCGATCCGGGTGCGGATGTCCCACAGGGCGCCCGACCAGATCATTCCGAGCAGGTAGTTCTGCAGCGTTCCGATTCCGATTTCGAGCCGCCGCGAATAGTTGTATTCGGCCGGATCACTGTTGCAGTTGGCAAACCCCTGGGGACCGAAGAAATATTCGCCGTAGATGGGATCGTCGTGTGCGGCGCAGGCGAAGTAGTTCGCGAGGCCCTCGTGAAGCGCGGTGGCGTAGATCTCCCGACTGCGGTCGGTTCCTCCTTCCAGCCCGAACGCATTGTTCACGGTGTGCTGGATCTCGTGATCGATGACGTCGGCGTCGCGGGTCGCCGAGCGGTAGCCGCATCCCTCGCTGGTCAGCCAGACCGTGTTTCCGATCGTCTCGGCGGTGTTGGCGGCTCCGCACAGGAAAGGAAGCAGGATCACCGTGACCGGCTGCGGCATGCCGGCAAGACCGGTGGCGCCGTGAAACTCGCGCAGGAAATGATCGACGTGCCGGTAGACGTTGGCCTGGTCGAACGGCACGGGCTGTGTGACCGGGTCGAACCGGAAGTCGAAACAGCCCTGCGGGAGGATGGTGTTCGAGACGGGCTCGTCCACGTCCTGGTGCAGAACCCGAACCCGCGGGCCCGCGAGATACGCGACGCCCCCCACCGGATCCGCGATCTCGAAGTCGTCCTCGCGCAGCGGGTGATCGGGGTTGGGATCCCAGATTGCGGCGCACCCACTGGCGCCGAAGCCGAGATCGCGAACGCCGGCGATCGTGGCGTCCCGCGCGTCGACCAGCACCTCTCGGGCATACGGTTCGCTCCGGCCCTGCACACGCACCTCGTAGACCAGACGGTCGCGGTCGTCACCGGGTTCGATCGCGAGCGCGGCCGAGACGCTGTCCCTGCCCGGCGCACGCCCGAGCGACGCGGTGGCCGCCGCGATCGCCCGCGCCGTCGTCAGCACCGGCTCCACCTCCGACTCGACGTCCGGGACCGAGCGGCCGGCGATCATGCGCAGTTGGCCGCCCGCACCCACCGAAACCATGTACTGGCCGCCACGCACCCGGAGTCCGCGGTAGGTCTGGAGGGCACGCAGATGGTGGATCGCGCCCTTCTCTCGCTCGCCCGCGATCTCGAACCGGTCGATGCCGATGCGCAGCCGGAAGAGATCCGCGTGGTCTCGGAAGAATCCCTGCACTGCGGCGGCGCGGTCGGTCGTCCACCCGGACAGTCGGAGTTCCGGGGACCCGCCCCGGATGCTGATCGGGACGTCATCGACTGCGCTCCACCGGACCACGGTCTCGGAGCCCAGCGAGGTGCGGAGGCGATCCCAGGCTGCAGCACGGGCGACGCTCGGCGTTGCCGCCGAGGCCGGAGCTGCAACCCAGAGCGATGCGAGAAGGGTGACGAAAAGGCGTGTCGGGTTCATCGCGCGGCCTCCATGCGAGAACGACGAGAGTGCCCTTCCAGGGCACCGCATGGAGCGGAGCAAAGCGCGAGCCGGAAGCAGGAGTATTCTGTAAGGTGCTACGCAACGCGGACCTGGGAAGCGCTCGCGTCGCAAGCGCTCTCCCGCAGTTCGCCGAATCGTAGCTTTCTCCGACAGGGGTGACTGGCTTGCCTGAGCGAAGTTGGTCCAGCTCTTTCACCCAGCGCTCGAGTTGCGCGAGAACGCCGCGGTGACGTCGTCAACTCGCTGATGCCTCACGCGTGCCCACGGGATTAAGCCCGCGGTCGAGATCCTCCCACGTCGCGGCCTTGACGCCCTTCACGAGCAGCCACAGGCACAGCGCTCCCTCCCCGATGATCGCAGGCCCCGCGATCGCGAAGTAGTACCGACTGGCGAAGGCGGGAGCCAGAATCAAAGCCAGGCTGCTTGCCCCATAGCTCACGCCGGGCAACAGGTAGAGAAGGCCGATCGCCTTCGGAAAATAGCCGGACTTGTAGATCAGATATCCGGCGATCAGGAAGAATGGACCGAAGAACAGCAGCGCAATGCCGAAGCCCACGCTATGCGCCCGGATCGACAGGCTGGCCATCGCGGCCAGTTGATCGGGCTTGAAGGCGTTCAGGTATGCGGCCTTGCCGAGCGGGAACAATGCCTCGACGAGATGAAGTGAATAGGCGGCTTCGATCGTGAGCCCGACCATGGCGAACAACGCCATCATCAGGGCGAGCAGTCGGCTGATCGGCTTCAGCAGCGCATAAAGAACCGCCACGCTGACGACGGTGGTCATCAACACCGCCATCTCGGCCACGATCCCGAAACGCCACAGCGACTCCATCGATTTCAGGTTGGCGGCGGTGGCCGCGGCATCGTTGGCAACGTAGATGCTGCCCCGGAACCACAGTTCTCCGGCGGCCCCGAGAATGATGGTGATCAGGTAGCACGCGCCGGCGATTCGCGCGGCGATGCGCGGCGACGGCCCGACTCCGCTCCTCGGTTCGACGCTCATGACGGGCTCCCCGCCGGCGCTGCGGCTCTCGCTTTCGGCAAGCCCTTGATCAGGAACCACAAGGCCATCACGACGTCGGCGAACAGCGCGGGCAGCCCGGCCAGCTTCAATTCGTTGATGCGCTCGGGGAACACGAACATCGTGGCGGCCATCAGGACGACCACCCCGGACCCGACGGCGCCGACGGCGGCCACCACGCGGGGGACATAGCGCGATCGCCAGAGCAGCACATAGAACAGCACCGAGCCCAGGCCCTGGAACATCCACGCGGTCTCGATTCCGACGCCGGCGCTCCGCCGGGCGAGCATCACCAGGGTTTGAAGCTGTTCGGCCGTGAACAGACCCTCGGTCGTCCACGCGCCGTAGAGCCGCGCCTCCATCGAGCGGAGCATCATGGCGGCGCCGCCGACGAACGACGCACCGAGCCGCAGGATCAGCGCGAGCTGCGCGAGGCGCTTGCTCACCGGCGCAAGCACGACGTACCACGCGAACGCGAACACGCCGATCGCGATCCACGCGCCCGTGACCTCGAGCAGTGCAACGCTGTAGAGCCGCTGCGACGCGGCTGCCCAGGCCGCCCGTTCCGCGAAGGTCTCCCCGATGCGGGCGATGATCGTCGGGTAGTCTCCGAGGCCCTGCAGCACGTAGTTCGCGAACACCATGATGCCCGCAACCCGGGCCCAGTTGCGTTGTTCCTGGGTGATCTCCACGGCGCTTCCGTCGTTCATGACCGCGCCTCCGCCGTCGCGAGGACGGGCGTTCCCGCAGATCTCTCTTCACGACGCCAGCGCAGCACCAGCGCAATGGCGATGGCCAGCTTCACGGCCACGACGGCCGCGTACTGGGTCGTGTCGATCCGGTTTCCCATCAGCAGCACGAGCGCCGCCATCCCGAGCGCGAACATGGCCACGACCATGACCGCGGCAGTGCGGTCCACGGCGTGTCCGCGGACGCCCCAGATCACCAGATAGAAGAACGCCAGCTCACCCACGCCGAGGATCTGCAGGTTCGCCGTGAGCCATCGCAGCGACTGCGGCAGGAAGAGTCCGCCGATCGAATTGAGGACGTAGCCGGTGCCGGCCGCGAACAGCGGCCATGCCAGCCAGCGTGGAAGGAACCCCGATCGCCTGACCAGGATGCCGATCGGAATCAGCCACAGCCCCCAGAAGATCTGGTTCACGAGCAGGCCGTAGTTGTGGAGCCGCATGAAGAGCATGACCTGGGCGCCGACCTGGCCCGGATCGAGTACCGCGGTGATCGCGGAGCTGTTGAGAACGAACGGTGCGATGTGGAGCAACACACCTGCGTACGAGATCGGCACCGACACCAGCATCATCGCAGCCATGAGTGTCGCCATCTTCGGATCGACACGTTTGAACAGTTCGTACAGCGCGAGGGCGGCGAACAGCAGGACCGTCACGCCGTACAGCTCGGCGGCGATCCCCGCGCGCAGCAGGCCCTCGGAGGCGTGCACACGCTCGGCGGTTGCAAGAGCGTCGCCCTGAACGATGAGGCGACCGGGTACGTAGAGGTAGGCGAACGGTGCCAGGGAGCTTGCAGTCCCATACAGCAGCCCCGCCCATCGGGCCTGGCTGCGGGTCGAATCCATGGATACACCTCCGGCATAGAGGGGGTCGTGAAACGTCATCGCATCAGGTGAGTTCGCGGTCCCGGCGGAATCGGATCGCGATGAGCAGGAACAGAGTGGTGGCCGCCAGCCCGATCCACGTGCCGGGCCGGCCGAACACCGACGCCGGATCGATCTGCGCCACGCGATCGAAGGCCGGCATTTTCGCGTGGGCATACGGATCCAGCGCGAAGCCACGGGCGAACGGCTCCATGATCAGGTGCCCGATCAGCTTCTTGACGTTGGAGTGGCCGAACGCCAGCTGCTCCGCCGCGCCGATCAAGTAGGGCGGCAGGAACACCCAGACCAGAGCGCGCCGCCGCGCCCACGCCGAGACCATGAGGATCCACGCGTAGAGCGGCGAATGGAGAATCGCCATCACGGCGATCCCGTACAGGTGCACGATCGGCCGCTCGAGCGACAACTCGCGCCACAACGCCGCCGGGTCTCCCCCGGTCGCGATCAAAGCGAACGTGCTCGTCACCGCCATGATGGTCTGAGCCACCAGTGTGACGGCATAGACGATGAGCGGCAGAACGACCAGGGGGATCCACGCCTTGGACAGGACGATCGTGGCATCCGAGACGGGGAGCGACTTCCAGAACAGGATGCTGCGATCCGAGCGCTCGCTCTGGAGCGCCTCGATGCAATAGAAGATGCCCATGAAGAAGGCGGCCATCGCGATCATCCCCGCCGACAATCCGTACGGATGGGCGATGGCGACGCGGCGCGCGTCCGGGGCCCGCGCCAGCAGGGCCGCAATGTTCCCCGGCGCACCGATCGCCTCGAGTACGGAGGTCGCGACCAGGATGCTGGCTGCAACCAGCGGACCGATCACGATCCAGCGGTGCTGCCAGAGCTCGAGACGCACCGACCATTGCAGCGCTCGCAGGAACGGTGTCGCGGTGCGCCCCGCCCCCGGGGCCTCGATCGCGTGATCGGTCGTGGTGCTGGCGGTGTGGTTCATCGCACGACCTCGTGGGCGCCGGAACGCCGTTCCATCACCGCGACGAACAGATCGCCCAGGGTGGGGGTGCGAGCGTCGCCGAGCCGCTCGAGACGATCACGGTCGGCGCCGTCGAACGTGAGGATGCTCTGACCGAACACGTCGCGCTCGTGGATTGGACGCAGCGCGCGGGCGGCGTCCAGCTGCCCTGGCTGAACCCGCAGCTGCGTGTAGCGGGATTCGAATGCGTCCATGCTGCCGGACAGGACGATCCGTCCGCGGTCGAGGAACGCGAAGTCGGTCAGGACGTCCTGGATTTCGTCGATCTGATTCGTCGACACCACGATGGTCCGAGTGTGATCGAAGTAGTCCTGGATCAACGCGTCGTAGAACTTCTTGCGCGCGAGCGGGTCGAGGCCGAGCGTCGGCTCGTCGAGCACCAGCAGCCGCGAGTCGATCGCCATGATCACCGCGAGGTGGAGCTGCGTGACCGTGCCCTTCGACAGTTTGCGGACCTGGTCGGACGCGCGGATCTGCCCCCGGGCCATGAAGCCCTCGGCCCTGGCGCGGTCGAAGCGTGGATGCACGCCGCCGACGTAGTCGAGCAGCTGACCCACACGGATCCAGCGCGGCAGCACCGCGACGTCGGCGATGAACGAGACGTCGTTCATGAGCCGGTGACGTTCGAGGCGCGGATCCTTGCCGAGCACGCGGATCGAGCCCTCGCAGTCGATGAGGCCAACCAGGGCATGGAGCGCCGTGCTCTTGCCGGCGGCGTTCGGTCCGACCAGGCCCAGGATGCGGCCCTCCTCGACAACCAGATCGATGCCGTCCAGGGCAACCGTGGAGCCATACGTCTTGCGGAGCCCACTCACCTCGATGCAGGGCATGGCGTCAGCGTTCCTCTGGGTGTCGCTCACGAGCGGCGCGAACGCGGCTTGTGGAGCAGCTCTTCCGCGTCCAGGCCGAGGCGCTGGATCGTGGCGTGGATCTTCGGCCATTCGTCCTTCTTGAACCGCTCGCGCTCGGCCTTGAGCAACCGCTCGCGGGCGCCGGGCCGGATGAACATGCCGAGCCCCCGCTTGGCCTCCACCAGCTGCTCGTCCACGAGTTGCTGGTACCCCTTCAGCACGGTGATCGGGTTGATCCGGTACTCGGCCGAGATCGAGCGCACCGACGGCAACGGGGCCCCCTCCTGGAGGACGCCTTCAAGGATCATCACGACGATCCGCTCGTGGAGCTGCCGGTAGATGGGCTGACTGTCGTTCCAATCACGATCCATGCGGGCGGAGCCGTCTCCGGGTGCTCGGTTGCGCGGAAGTCCTGCCGTCAGGTGTTGTAGCTAACCATAACACCAGAACACCTGCAAGGGCAGAATCCGGCGGGCTACACTGCGCGCATGGCCGACACCGATCAGGACCACCCCGGGGTCATCGCCCTCCCGCCGCTCATCTATCTGGCGGCGATCATCGTGGGTGCGCTGCTCCACTGGTTCCGGCCGCTCCCGATCGCGGTGCCGGCACTGTGGCGATGGGTCGCCGCCGCTGTGATCGTGGCGTGTGTCGCGTACGCGACCTGGGCGCGGGTCACGTTCACGCGCGCGGGGACCAATGTGAACCCGACTCAGCCAGCGCTCGTCCTGGTCGAGGCCGGGCCGTTCCGCTCTTCGCGCAATCCGATGTACGTGGCGATGGCGATCGCTCTGTGTGCGCTCGGGTTCGCGACCCGAGTGGGCTGGTACTTCGTGCTGCTGGCGCTGGTGCTGGCGCTCATGCACTGGGGCGTGGTGCTGCGCGAGGAGCGCTACCTGTCGCGCACGTTCGGCGCGCCGTACGACGAATACCGCAAGCGAGTGCGCCGGTACCTCTAGCTGCGCCTCATCACGAATCGCGCACGCTGGCGGTTGCACACGCCTGCACCGCGAGTTCCTCGGTGTCGAAGTAGTTCCAGGGGAAACTCTTCCGGAACGGGCGGACGATGCGGGCAGCACGGTCGGAGAATGCGCAGTTCCGGTACTGATATCCCCGCTTCGTGATGTCCATTTCGCCGCGCATGACGGCGCCGAGGCTGGTGGAGTTGATGATCAGGATCCCGGACCAGTTCACGACCACGCAGCGGACGTCGGTGGGTGGAGTGAACGATTCCTCGATGAGGACGGCATCCTGATCGGTCAGGAACGATCCTTCGAGTCGAATCACCCACGCCGCGCCGACCTTCACGCCGGTGCACTGCCCCATGGATCCCCTCCGTGAGCCTGCCCGAGCTGGTGCGCCGGGCGTAGCGACCTGGATTCAGCCAGCAGACTGCCACAACCGGATTGTCGGAGTGAAGAATCGCGCTCCGGCCCCAGGCCTCATCGAGGCCAGATGCGCGATCCTCATCACACAGGATGGACAAAGGCGCTCGCGAGGACAAACGCGCTGCTCGGCGCACAGAAGAACTTGCCGCGGGCGGAGCCGATTACATCCGGCTCGGCGGGGACAGTGCCATTTCAGCGGGCAAACGCGTGAATCGTTGTGGACCGCGGATTGCGTCCCCGCCAGCGGGCTTGCCTCGCCTTCCCACCGCGAGCCGGAACAACTACCGAACGTTCCTCTCGCGAGTTCCAATCCTCACGTTCACCATGGAGGTATTCGATGTCGGACAGGATGGATACGCAGCACCGGCTCATGACCCGCTCGTTCACCGATCGCAATTCGGCCGAGCGCGCATTCAATGACCTTTCAGCACGCGGCTACAAGAGCGACGACATCCACGTCATCATGTCGGACGACACGCGCAAGCGCCACTTCGGCAAGGACATGGAGAAGACCGATCTCGGCAACAAGGCGGCCGAGGGAGCGGGAATCGGTGGCGCGGTGGGTGGCGCGGTCGGTGCCACGCTGGTTGGCATTGCCGCGGCTGCGGCCACGCTGACGGTTCCGGGCATCGGGCTCGTGATCGCCGGCCCGATTGCCGGCGCTCTCGCCGGAGGGGCCACGGGTGCTGCCACCGGTGGACTCGTGGGCATGCTCGTGGGTGCCGGAATTCCCGAGGATCGCGCCAAGGTGTACGAGTCCGATCTGAAGCAGGGCGGCATCGTCCTGGGCGTCAAACCCCGGAACGACGACGACGCTCGGTACTTCGATTCCGAGTGGCAGTCGCAGCCGGTCCGCAAGTAGGGATCGGTCGGGATCGGGCGCCTGTTCCTCGGGCGCCCGACTTCATTCCGGGCTTCCACTCCACGCGTCGTACACGGTGCGCGCGACGCGCGCGATCACGCGTTCGGCGCGCGGGATCGGCCCGCGCGGCTCTCCGATCAGCACGGCGATCGCCACCTCCTCCCCGTTCGGCAGCCGCATCACGCCGACGTCGTTGATCGCGACGGTGACGCCGGCCCAGGTGCCGCCGGTGCCGGTCTTGCGGGCGACCCGGGTGCCCTTGGGCAGCATCCACGGCAGCCGATGCGGTGCGGTCCGGCACCGGAACAGGACGCTCTTCAGCGTGTCCGTCATCGCCGGGGACAGAAGGTCTCCCTTCCACAGATGTTCGAGCACCTGCACGCACGCCTCGGCGGTGCCGGTGTCGCGGGGATCGATCAGCATCGCGCGCACCGCGCTGTCCTGAACGGCCGCCGGCACCTGGGAGCGCTGCTCGCGGATCTCCTCGGCGGAGCCGGCCGTGTCGGCGCCCGGAGCCAGGCCATACCAGTCGTTGCCGAGACCGCGCTCGGTGCGGTCGACGCGCAGGCCGTCGATCCCGTGCTCCTTCAGCCATTGCGTGACGACCGGCGGACCACCGACCAGGCGCATGAGGACATCGGCCGAGCTGTTGTCGCTCCGCGTGAGCATGAGATTGAGGAGTCTGTAGACGGTGACGTGGCCGCCTCCTCGTGGATAGCGGTCGCCGAGCCAGCCACGCGGATGCATATCCTGGGCGATCAGGGTAACCGGCGTCGTCAGCGACCAGCGACCGTGGTCGACCCCGTCGAGGACCACCAGCGCCACCGGGAGCTTGACCACGCTCAGCAGCGGGATCGCGCTGTCTGCGTTCACGCGTGCCACCGCGCCGGTGCCGAGATGCTTCACCGAGACCGCGCAGCGTCCGGGGGCAGATCTCACGATTGCGGCGAGGCGCGTCTCGAGCGCGCTGTCGGGATGCTCCGGGGATCGCTGCGCGATCGACGCCGGCGCGGCCGCCGACGATTCAGCCGGCGCCGCCGTGGTGTCGGTGGTGTCGCGGGACGGACGCCGGGCCTGGCTCAGCATCAGCCACGTCACCAGCACGGCGAGCCCGACCGCGGCGATGATTCCGAAGCGCTTCACGACGCCGGGTTCAATGCTGCATGAGCTGGTGGTAGATCAGCTCGTAGGCCTCGGGCGTGATGGCATGGCTCCCGACGTAGGGACGATCGTAGAAGGCAATCAGGAAGATCAGGAGTCCCAGCGTGCAGGACAGCAGCACGATCATGAATTTCTGGAGCCGGCGATCGGCGACCTCGAAGAAGAACGCCGAGGCGAGCGTGATCAGTCCACCCAGCAGGACCACGGTCCACATCGGGGCGGGCAGTCCGGACCCGACCGAATCGAGCCTCATCCGGCGCGCGTTGATCATCACGTTGTAGGCGCGCAGCGTCTCCTGGTGAAGGGCTCGCTGGCCGTCGGTCGCAGGCTCGAACGAGAACAGCACCGCCTGAAAGCGATCCATGAACGCGACGCCTTCGATCGGGACCTGTCCGCGACGCTGCACCGGCCACGCCACGTTGATGATCTGCTCGGTGTAGGCCTTCAGCTCGGACCGAAGGCTGGTTCGGACCGGCTCGGGATAGCCCCCGGCGTCCCGGTAGATCGAGCCGATCGCGACCGCTTCCGCCGAAACGACCTTCGTCACCTCCGCATGGTTCTCCCACACGGCAATCGCCAGCAGGGCGACCGCGAGCCCATAGGCGATCAGGATTCCGTGGTGAATGAACCCCGTCACCTCGTTCTGATGGGAGGCCTGTGCAAAGCGCGGCAGGATGATCCGCCGCGTGAACGACATCCCCACCAGGCCGAAGACCACGAAGGATCCAACGACCAGGATCAGCATCAACGCCCACGGCATGCTCAGGAACCAGGCAATCATGGCCGGCAATGTACCCGATCTGAATGTTCGTGTGCTCGTGCGTTTCGCATCCGCCGCCATGGCGAAACCGGATTGGCCCCGACGCACCGGTCCAGGTCCCGAACCACCCAACGCCATGCGACGCCCATGACTCCCCGGTTTTCGCGGCCGCGGGCATGGTGATTGCCCGACGCGAAGGGTCGCCTGTTCCACTCGGGAGGCTCTCATGGCGCATCGACGATTGACTGTCGTCGGGCTCACCGGCCTGATGGCCGCTCTGACCCTGCTGTCCTGCCAGGACCAGGAGACCAACCCGGCGCCGGCCCTGGAACTCGACTCGCCCGGACTCCTCGGCGCTGTCTCCGGCAGTCAGAATTTTGTCCATGTGTTCACCGGGTACGGCCGGTACGACTACCACTGCTCGTATCACACGAACGCCCACCACCGGGAGCCCGGTACGGTGTTCGTTCACGATGGCGCTCCGGACTCGGCATTCGTCTCGATCTTCCAGGGTGCGTATCACCCCGACACCGTCGCAGTGCGCCTGAACGGCCACGTGCGCTGGCAGAATTTCGACGACGGTGTGCACCACTCGGTGACCAGCGACTAGCTCCTCGCGTGACGCTGGCGGGTGCGTGCCGCCTTGCGCGCGGCCGCGCGGCGCCTGACGGGTCCCTTCGTGCGCACCGCCTTCTTCGCGGCGCGGCTGCGCGCCGCTGCGCCGCGGAGTCGAGCGTTCCGCTTTGCCTGGCGCGACAGCGCATCATGAGACGCGCTGCTCCGGCTCTCGTGCTCGAGGGCCGCATGCGCTGCACGACTCCGCGCGGGCGACGGCTTCTTCCCCGCGTGCGCCGACGCACTCCTGGCGCTCTGGCGCGTCCGTTCCGAGACTCCCCTGGGCGTCCCGAGTTTCACGCCCGCGCGTCGCGCCTTGTTGAGTCCGATCGCAATCGCCTGCCGGGCCGATCGCGCGCCGTGCTTGCCTTCGCGAATGTGATGGATCTCCTCGCGCACGAACTCCCCGGCCTGCGTGCTCGGCGACTTGCCCTGCCGTTTGTCGCGGCGGGCCCGCTCGATGGTTCGCTTCTCCGGCATTCGAAGCCTCCTCCGGGGGCATTGAGGCTTCGAGGAGCATGGGACGGACCACCGGGGATTGCCGGCACGAGGACGAACGGAGCGCCACGACAACTCACATACTGCATGGCAGTTGGAGGCGCGTCCTCAGAAAACACAGGAGATGCGAGGGGTGCCTGGAGCTCCGCCCTTCGGAACCAATTACAACATCGAAGTGCCGCCTACTCCCCGCCGAGCCGCGCCGCCAATGCACGTCGTTCGGCATCGTCGGGGGCGGGATCGAGAACGAACTCCTGCAGGGTGATCCGTCGGCTGCCCTCCGGCGAATAGGTGATCACGCGCTCGGCCGTGCCGTCCTGGACGCGATAGACGAGCGGCACGCGGCTGTCGCCGGTCTTTCCGCTGGTTCGCGTGAGGATCTTCATCCCGTCCCGCAGGCCGGCCCGATACCCGGGGCTGTCCGGATCGAGACCGGTCACCACGTTGCCGTTCGCCGAGGTCTTCTCGATGTCGAAGCCACGGCTGAACTCGGGCACCTCGGTGGTCACGACGCGCCCGCCCGGCCCGTACACGTCGGCCGGCAGCAGGATGGCTTCGCCACGCTCGATGTAGCGCGCGAGATCGTCGGTCACATCGACGCCGAGCCGGCGCATGTGGTTCGCGAACAGCTGGGATGCGAGCATCGTGCTGGTGTCGGACTGTGCGTCCGCTTTCATCGCCAGCACGACGTCGTCGAGATCGTGTGCTCCTCGGGTGGCCGCGCGGAGCCTGCTGTCCCACAGGCTCGCGAGCAGGAAGCCCCGCTGATACGGCAGCTTCTGCATCTCCGGTCCTTTCCAGAACCCGGCGACGACCTCCGCATTGGGCGCGGTGCGGACCGATGACGTGGCGTAGGCGCGCAGCGCGTCGTTGACCTCCGCCGCGTACTGCTGGGGCGTCCAGATGCCGGCCCGCACCAGCAGGCGGATGGTGTAGAAGTCGGTGAATCCCTCCGACAGCCAGTAGTCGGATGCCTCGTCGCGCAACGGCATGCGGCCGATCCGCCGGGGGATCCACGTGTGCAGGTGCTCGTGCGCGAGCGTCCGCGTGAGCGTCGACTCCGGCGCATTGAGGGTGGCGAAGAACGCGAACGCATCGTCCAGCCCGGTCCCGCCCACCGAGATCTGACTTTCAAGACCCTGCAGCGGAAGCGCGGTGACCAGGAACGGCTCCTCGGGATCGCCGAAGAAGCGCCGATGCGAGGCGACGATCGGCTGCAGCCGGTCGATGAAGGCCTGGTCCTCGAACGGCCAGGTTCCGGCGAACGCGACGCGCAGCTTGCCGCGTTTCGCAACCCGGATGTCGCCGCCGACCATCACGCTCTGCAGCACGTCGCCGAGCATCAGCGGTCGGCCGGTATGCTGGTGCTCGAGATCCGACGCGAACCGCCAGCCGGCCGGCAGCCCCTTCGTCTCGAACGTGGCGGGTGTCGAGGAATCGACGGCCGGGCGTACGAACCCGGCGTTGCCGATCACGTGCAGGTAGCGTCGCTGGATGACCGGGCGATACTCGTTCCGGCCCCGCATGGCCGGCACTCCCGGCCAGTACTGAACGAGGCGATAGCGCACGGTGAGGGCAGCGCCCGGCGCATGACGGATGGTCCGGTTCGCGGGCCCGTCCCCGTCCGCGAGCGTGGCGTGGCCGCCCGAGACTTCGAGGCCCTGGATTGCCCGGTAGAGCTCGGTCTCACCGCCCCACGCATCGGGCAGCTCGAGCCGGGTCTCCCGGTCGGTGTCGCCGGTGAACTGAACCGTGACCGCGAGCGCGGTCAGCGAGTCCCGCTCGAGGATCGGCCTCACCGTGTAGCGAATCGGCGCTTCGGCGGCGAACGCCGAGGGCGCCAGAAGCAGAAGCCCGAGGAGGGGCAAGGCACGACCCATGAAGAACTCCGGAAAGAACGTCCAGAACGAACCGCCCGACGAATCCTTCCGACGGTACGAATGGTGAAACGGTTGGGTCAGGGTTCAGTACGAAATCTGGATGCCGGACGCGAACGTGGAGTCCCAGTTCTTGAATCCATCGGGCGGCTGATTCCGGTACCGGTACGAATAGCCGATCTTCATCGACACGGAGTTGGCCAGGGCTGCGGCCAGTGCCGCCCGCGCCTCGACCTGGTAGTCGTCCGAATGATCGAAGTTGTGCAGGTAGACGTCCTCGGTCTCGAAATAGGTCTTGGGCCCCCGGATTTCGTAGCGGTAGTAGCCGGCGAGCCGACCGGTCGCGAAGTCCTCGTCCTCACCCAGCGTGGGCTTCCGCTGCGCCATGCCGACGCCCGCCTGCACGTCGAACGTGTGCGGGGTCGGCAGCACCACGTGGCCCACGAGTCCCAACCCTTCGTCGAACCGGCGGTCCACCGCGGCAAACGGATCGCGGGCCCATCCGAGCAGACCGTAGACGGCCAGCCGCTTCGAGATTTCACGATCTGCCCGAAGTTCGAACAGGTAACGGTTGGCGTTCTCGACGTGATTGGCGGTGCCCCACACCGCACCCGCTCGCTGCGTGAACAGCCATGATTCCGTCTTGTGCTCGAGCTTCTCCGCGCCAGCCAGCGTCTGAGCATCGGAGTTGCCGCCGGTGCTCACGTACGAGAAGTCCGCAGTGAACTTGGTGGGTCGCTCGGGGGCAGCGGGTTCCTGCGCCTGTGCCGGACCGTGCAGCAGGCCCACGATCATGGCGCTCACGCACAGTGCGAGGATTCCCCGTCGGACTCCATCCCTTGAACGCTTCATTGGTATTCCTTTCCCGCTCGAGTTCACTTCACCATGAAGATGATCGCGACGACTCCGATGGCGAGCAGTGCGAGTGCGGTGGCCAGCGTCAGCGATCCGGGGAATCCGCTCTGGCCGTAGATCCTTCCCTCCTGCGTCATCTGGATCCGCAGCGTCCGCAGGCCGGCCATGAACATCAGGTGATAGACGATGCCGAGGATCAGCATGCCGATCCCGAGCCCGACCAGCGCGAGGCCGAAATTGCGTGGCGCAGCGCCGTCTGCCATCACCTTCGAGCCCTGCAGCTTCGAGAAGAACTGGAAGATGGTGAATCCGAACCCGATCAGCGACAGCGAGGTGCGGATCACCGACATCAGCGTGCGTTCGGCGCTCATGCGCGTGCGCTGGAACGACATCCCGGTCCGGCGCATCGACATGTCGGTCGACGGATCGGGGTTGGGTTCCGGTCGTTCGGCTTTCGTGCGGTCGGTCATCGGATCGTTCCGGTCGGCAGGGAGTGCGTCCGTTCGGATGCTAGCGGAGGGCGCACATCCTGCCAAAAACACGAGCCCGGCTCCGCTCGGGGGCCGGGCTCGTCCACGCTGACGAACGTTATCGGTACAGCGACTTGATCCGCCCCCACGACGACGGCTTGGCCGGCGTCACGACCGGACCGGCGTCGTACGCGACGTAACGATGATGGCCCTTGTTCTGGCCGGTCACCTGGATCTGGATGCTCGTCGGGCTCGACGTGAGCGTCCACGTGATGCTCTGGAACGCCCACTGTCCGTCCTTCGCCCAGCTGGTGAAGTCGAACGTCTGCTGCGCATAGGTGCCGCCGACCAGCCGGATGTTGAGGGTGGAGGCATTGCCGACGGTGTTCCCGTTCTGCTGTGCCCAGTCCTCCTGGGTGCGTCCGCGGTTCGCCCAGATCGTGAGCGTGAACTGGTCGCCGGCCGTGAACGGCCCCGCAATCGCGCTCGACGTGAGCTGCCAGTTCGTGTCGTAGAACGCGACCGGCGTCGACGGCTGCGCCGGCTCGCTCGGAGCTCGGCGATAGTGCCCTTCGTATCCGTCCTGGCGCGAACCGACGAAGCTCGATCCGATCGGCGCGACCAGCGTCACGGTCGGATCGGGATCGCAGCCGGCGCAGGTCTGGTCGACGTGGGTGATGTTGGGATTCAGACCCCACGGCTTGCCGGGGTAGTACACGGCGAGGTTGGCGTCGGTGTACCCGGTATACGGCGACGAGCTCGACCAGGTGCCGGCGGCCCACTCGGCGACCGTCAGGTAGTTGTTTGCGTTGACACCGGCGCCCGTGTAGCTCCAGCCGGTGAGACCCGACTCGAAGCCTGCGTTCGCGAACACGGCTTCGAGCGCATAGGTGGCGGCACCCGCGGACGACGCGCTCGCGAGCGCGATCGAGGCGCCGAGCAGAACCGCGAGAAGTCGGCGGGCCCCGGAAACTCTGGAGGCGGCAGGGGTGGCATGGCGCATGGATGATCCCTTCAAAGTGGGTGGCCGGAAGGTAGGATTTGAACCACGGATGGTACCGGCTGGACCGGGGCCGTTCAATCCTCTTTTCCCTGTTCCCTACCTCCGGACCAGCGCCAGGACCAGCTCGACCGCGATCAGCCCGATGATCGTGAGCTCGAGCATCTCGGTCCGGCGCGCCATCGACTCCCCGTTCAGCATGGTGTAGGCCTCGCGGACGATCGCGACCTTCCGGTCGATTCCGGTCCGCCAGGTGCGGCCGCGGAAGATCTCGAGCGCGGCCGCGTAGATGCGGGCCAGGTGGACGTCCTCGGTCACCTTGAGCGCGTTCTCGACCCGCTCGACCAGCTCCGTGGCATCGGCGACCCGGGTCTGGAGGGCGGCCAGCAGCCGGCTGTAGCGGCGGCCCATGAACCGGAACGACTGGCGCGCCGCCGCGATCTCGTCGTAGATCCGCGGAATCTCCTGGTCCAGCACGCTGTCGTAGTAGCGCAGCTCGAGCAGCTGCGCGTTGGCGAACTCGAGCACGTACTCGACGTCGACGTCCTCGGCCACCGGCTCGACGATCAGCGCGGCGTTCCACGCCAGGACCGCCAGGTCGTCCTCGTAGTACGAGAAGCGCGGCGACAGCGAATCGCGCCGGGCCGCCGCCGACAGCGGTCGCTGCTCGCCGAACAGGAGCGCGGCGATCGGCTCGTCGCCGAATGCATCGATCGCGACCGCCCGCCCGGCCGGGTCCTGCAGCTCGTGGATGCGGAACACGGCGTAGTCCTCGACCACCTCCGAGGTTCCGGCCTTGCGGATCGCCGGCGCGGCCTGCGCGATGAGCCGGTCGCGCCAGCCGGCGAAGCACGCGGCCCATTCCGGATCGCCCGTGACCTGGGCACCCCATGCCGCCAGCTGGCGCCAGTCGCGAACCCCGCCCGAGGCCAGGCGTGCGCGCAGCGACACGACTCCGAAGTCGAACAGGCGGGCGGAGAACTCGACGTCGTGACGATCGCCGGCGCACTGCACGGACTCGCTGCCCAGTCGCACCGCGAGCGGAGGATTGGGGATCTGGATCGCCTGCGCGCCGGCGCGCGACGGGCGCAGGCGTTCGGGATCGTTCCCGGCCAGCGCGGCTTCGGCGCCCGCGAGATCGATCTCATACCCGACGTCGTAGAGGCGGTAGAGCGTGATGTCGCATCGCGCGTGCAGTTCGGATGCGCCCGGCGTTCCCGTCATCGCTTCCTCATCGCTCCGCTCGATGGACGCGAACGGCGCCGCGCGCGTTCGCGCGCCGGCGCCGTTCCCGAGTCGAGACCTGCCCTAGCCCTCGATCTTGTAGATCTCCCGCCGACCCTGGTCGACCAGGTCGTGGTAGCCCTTCATGATGTTCTCCATCTCCTTGGCCGACTCGGTCTCCTGCCCCATGCTCTCGAACATTTCTTCCATCGCCTTGAGGCTCGCCACCTCGAATTCGGCGACCACCGTCCAGTAGCGCTCGGCGCTCACGTCGGTCATCACCTTCATCCGGCCCATGTTGCCCTTCTCCATGAGCTTCGACATGGCGACGAACTTGTCGACCAGCGGGCGCACCTTGCCGGGCTTGCAGTACATGATGTCGCGGACCAGCAGCATGACGCTTCTCCTTCGAGTGAGGGTGGTTCAGGCACCGGACAAACCGTATTCCCGTCGCGGGACGACCGCAAGCAGCACGTCTCAGAAGCGCGGGCGGGCCTTGGCCGGAGCGCGCTTCCTGCGCGGAGGCTCGGACGCTTCGGGTGCCGCGGCCAATTGGGCGGCCGGCGACGAATCCCCGACCGCCTCCATGAGTCCGATTCCCGGGTCGCCTTCGGTCGCCACGGCCTCGAGCATTTCCTCCGCCTCTTCCGGGCGCGTCGCAGCACGTCCATCGTTCGCGAACACCTCGAGCCCGCGCAGGCCGGGGACCGGCGACAGCGCCGCAGTCGCGAGGATGAGCTGATCCAGGTTGACCGGTTTGGCGAGATGAATCTGGTAACCGGCCGCCAGCGCCGCGGCGCGGTCGCGATGCTCGGCGAGCGCGGTGAGCGCAATCGCCGGCACCGACCCGCCGCGATCCAGCGTGCGCCGGCGCACCCGCCTCATCAGCGAGTAGCCGTCCTCTTCCGGCATCGAGATGTCGCTGATCAGGACGTGCGGCGTCGCGCGATCGAGCAACTCGATCGCCGCGCGCGCCGACTCGGCGGTCTCGACCCGTGCTCCCGCCTCACCGAGCGCGGTCGCGAGCAGGTCGCGGGCGTCCGGCTCATCGTCGACCACCAGCACGCGCACGCCGTCCAGCCGCAGGCGCG
>Ga0111538_10004414_pt1 | contig 19535 bp, 13 predicted proteins | sample SoiMethybrSBSTD1_FD_79669 | JGI IMG/M metagenome (GOLD analysis project Ga0111538, IMG submission 79669) | Bulk soil microbial communities from a Populus tree surrounding site in Tennessee, USA - Soil MetaG P. TD hybrid SBSTD1 (version 2)... | ecosystem: Environmental > Terrestrial > Soil >...
CATCTCGTGCCGGCCGGACGCTTCCTCTCCGCGTGGATCCACAACGGCCAGGGATCGGACATCGAGTCGGTGATGATCGACGGTCAGTTCGTGATGCGCGACCGGAAGATCCTGACCGTCGACGAGGACGCGATCGTCAGGGAAGCCGACAAAGTCGGCCGCCGCGTGTGGACCAAGGTGCTGGAGGCCGGTCCCGTCCCCGTGCCGCGGCTGCCCCGGCCGCGCTGAGCTGCAACGGTGCCGCGCACGGTGCCGCGCACGGTGTGCGGCACGATCCCCGGCACGGTGCGCGGCACTGCACAGCCAAATGCCGCGCGCGGCCCCCGCGACACGTTTCGCGGCCGCAGATCATCTATACTGTTGCGGCCCCCCCAAGCAGATTCGGCCGCCTCGACCCAACCAATTGAATCGATGGAGGTTCGTGTGGATTCAGGAATGAAGGGCCGTCGTCGTTTTCTGGGCGGAATCATGGGCGTCGCCGCAGCCGCAGGCCTGCCGATCGTCCCGTCGCGGGCGGCAGCCGCCGCAGAGCAGCCGGGCGCCGACGACTGGATCAAGGAAGTGCCGGGGACCCATCGCTGCCTCTTTGATTTTCCGCAGCACAAGTTCGGGATGCCGCAGCTGCACATCCTCAACTACATCAACACCTACAGCGCGGCGTACAAGACCGGCGCCGGACAGGTGGGCGCCGTCGGCACCTTCTACAGCGTCGGCACGCAGTCGAGCATCCCGCTCGCCTTCAACGACAGCATGTGGGCGAAGTACCAGCTCGGCGCCTACCTCGGTCTCAAGGACGCCGCCGGCACGCCGTATACGCGCAACGTCTTCAATCAGCCGACCACCAAGGACGCGCACCTGCTGATGAAGGCCGCGGATCTCCCGACGCTTCGCCTGCTCGTCGATGCGACGCCGGCCATCGGGATCGAAAACCTGCAGAAGATGGGGACCAAGTTCCTGCTCTGCGCCAACGCCTTCGGTCTGTGGTGCCACGAGCTCGAGGCCCGCGGCAAGGGCAAGGCGGCCGAGATCCAGGAGGAGCTGAAGGCGAACATGCTTCCGGGCGTCTCGATCGTGCCGGCGATGGTGATCGCGATCGAGAAAGCGCAGGAAGCCGGCATCAAGTACAACCGCCAGTAGTCATCGGGCCGCGATCGGCATCGGGCCGATCGCGGCCGCGCTCATCGCCCAGTCACGCCGGCGTCGATTCGAACCCGCACCCGCGCTTCGCCGAGGACGATCTCGTCGCCCGATGAGAGGCGGACGCCGCGCGTTCCGGGCGGAACCGGCACGGTCCGGCCGCCGCGCAGGATGCCGGTGCCCTGCGCGCTGCGGTCGTCGTGCAGCCGGTGCTCGCCCGACGACGGATCGACGGTGATGTGCGCATGCCGGCGCGAGATCGTCTGGTTGACGCCGGCAGCCCCTTCGACGAAGGCGACGTGATTGGTCCGCAGCAGCCGCTGCCGGTCGTCGCGGACCTCGATGCCGCGGCCGAAATCGATCCGGGAAAGCGTGAACGCGTAGCTGCGCCGCTCGGCGGCGCCGCGCAGCACCGTGATCTCGATCCGCGCCCGGGTCGCGTCGACCGCCGGCGTCGCGGCGACGACAGGCGCGACGCGATCGAAGGCGACGTGAAACTGGGGATGGTCCCAGTGCCGCGCGGCGCGTCCGGGGAACGCCACCTCGATCTGCAAGTCAGCGACGTCGCAGCGGGCGGAACGCAGCCGATCGACGATCCGGTCGTGGAGTGACGGCGCGGCCGCGAACACCGCCTCCAGGCGCGCGCGCGCATCGCGCGACGGCGCCGCCACCGACACGGTCACCTGGTTGAACGGAAACAGCCGTGCGCCGCGGCTCCCCGGCTGCACCTGACGCTCGACCGCGTCGAGGATGCCGTGCACGATCTCGAGCGGTTCGCGCACGTGGCGGCCGGACGCGTCTTCGGCGGCGCGGCTCAGCGCGCGCGAGATGCGTCCCTCGAGCGTCCGCGCCTTGTCCAGGATGTCGTCGATCCCCATCGCTTCGACCTACTCGAGCAGGCCCGAGAGGCCCGCCGCCGTCACGATCTCGCCCGCGGCCGGGGCCGCCGTGCGGCCGCCGTACCCCGCGTGCTCGATCACGATCGCAAACGCGATCCGCTTCTTCGCGGGCCCGTAGGGCGCGAAGCCGACGAACCAGCCGTGCGACGGCGCGTTGTCGACCTCCGCCGTCCCCGTCTTCCCCGCGATCCGCCATGGATGATTCCGCAGGCTGCTGCCGGTGCCGGCGGTGACGACACCGCGCATGTCACTGGCGATGATGCGCGCCGCGGCCGGCGACAGAAACGGTGTCGCTGCCGGCAGCTTGCGCTGTTCCCAGTAGCTGTCGCGCAGCGTGCCCGACGCCGCGATCGCCGCTGCCAGCCTCGCCATCCGCAGCGGTGTGGCTCGGACGTCTGCCTGGCCGTAGGCGACCTGCGGCAGCATCTCTCGCACACGCGCGGCCGGCGGGCTCAGGGGCGTGAGGGCGATGCCCAGGCGGGCCGCACAATCGACCAGCGGCTGCGCCCCGATCTTCAACGCCAGCTGCGCGAAGTAGGCGTTGCACGAGTGCACGAGCCCGTCGTGCATGTCGATTGTCCCGTGCGCGTGCCGGTCCAGCACATCGTCGCGAACCGGATGACTCCAGCCGGCCAGCTTCGTGCCGACCCGGCCGTCGGCGAGCTGACTGCACCTGAACCGCGCGTTCGCGAGCTCCAGGCTGCGATCGAGCGCAGCTGCCGCCGTTACCAGCTTGAACGTCGATCCCGGCGGATACAGCCCGTAGCGCGCGCGGTCGAGCAGCGAGTCGACATCGCGCCCTTCCTCGTCGCCGGCGCCCGGCTCCGGCCAGGGATAGCTGACGCTGGCGAGCACGGCGCCGCTGTCCGGATCGAGGACCACCGCCGCGGCCCTGCCCGAGGCCGCTCTAGCATGCGTCTCGACGATGGCGGCAACCCGGATCTGCAGCGCTGCGTCGATGGTGAGGCGGACGTCGCGCGGCCGGCGGCGCAACGCCGCCACCGCCTCATCACCGGGGTCGTAGCGGTGGCGCAGCAGGGGCACGATTTCACGGTAGTCGCGGCGGATGGTGGACATCGGCCGGCCGGCGGCATCGTTGGTCGAAACCACCGATGCGCGGTCGTCGAAGCCGCGAAGCGCATTCTCGAGATCGCGCTCGATGTAGGACGTGTTCGGCGCCGTCCAGTTGACGCGCGTGGTCGCGTCGCCGAGCAGGTGAAACGCGCGCCCGCCGAGCGGGTAGCAGCGCTCCGAAGGCGAAGGACACGCCTGCTCGAGCGAGATGCCCAGCTTCTTGAAATCAGGGCGCGCGCGCTCGAGCAGCACGCGATCGTCGGTCGCCAGCGGCAGGCCGCGGCGATCGAGGGCGGTGCCGCGCGGAATCAGGCGTGCCGCGTCGAGGAGACGCTGGTTGTACGCGTAGCGGCGGCCGCCATCCGCCTGGACGCCGAGCTGCGGCCTGACCGCGTAATCGTCGGCGTGGACGACCTGGATGTCGAATATCAGGGCGGCGAGAGCGAGGGTCGCGACGGCGAGCGCGCCGCTCATCACGCGCAGCGGGACGTCGAAGGATCGCAGGTCCGCAACGCGGCGGCGATCGGCGCGGATCGACGACAGGATTCCGAGCGCCGCGAAGTTCGCGGCCATCGCCGAGCCGCCGTAGCTGAGAAACGGCGTCACCACGCCGGTCAGCGGCAGCGCGCCGACGACCCCGGCGGCCATCACCAGCGCCGGTACGATGACAAAGAGCGTGAGCGTGGCGGCGAGAAAAAACCCGTAGTCGCTGGTCGCGGATCGCGCGATGCGCAAACCGCGCCAGGCGACGATCGCGTACGCCGCCGCCAGCACCGCGAGGCCGGCGATGCCCAGCTCCTCACCGAGCGCCGCGAGGACCAGGTCCGTATGGCCCGCGGGAAGGTAGCGCGAGTCACCCAGGCCGAGGCCGGTGCCGACCGCGCCGCCGGATGCCATCGCCCAAATCGCCTGTGCCACTTGATCGCCGCCGCCCGCCGAGTTCGACCACGGCGACTGCCACATCAGCACGCGCTCGGAGAGCGTGCGCGAGATGTGAAGCAGATGCCCGAGATAGAAGCCGGCGACGAGCAGCGCGAACCCTGTAATCGGCATCGCCAGCCGGCCGCGCGCGATCGCGTAGATCGCGAGGAAGACGCAGCAGAGCAGCAGCGCCGGGCCCAGATCCTTCTGCACGGCAAACAACGCCAGCGCGACGGCGACGCCGGCAAGGACGGGCAGGACGTACTCGCCGCGCGGCACGTTCACCCACGCCGGCAGCTGGACGCTGCGAATCGCGCGGCTGCGGAGGCCCCGGAGGAGCTCCCAGCGCCGCGAGAAGTATCCGGCAAGGAAGAACGCGAGCAGCAGGCGGATCGCCTCGATCGGCTGCACCGGCCCGAGATTGACCTTCGCGCCGCTGCGTCCGGGGCCGGATCCGAACACGACCAGCAGCACGCACAGCACGAACGCGCCCGCCAATGGCAGGTAGCTGAACTCCACGGATGCCGCGCGGCTGAAGTCGGCCAGCGAGCAGGCAGACATCAATCCCAGGCCGAGCATCACGCCCTGCGCATAGCGGACGAACAGCGGGATGTCGCGAAGCGGATCGGGTCGGCTCAGGAGCACGGCAAAGCCGAGCCCGGTGACGAGGTGCGCGGCCGCCAGCAGCAATCGATCGCCGTCGATCCGCCGCATGCGCCACAGCAGGGCGACGGCGTGAAAGCTGATGATGAAAAGCAGGCCCCACACCAGCAGCTGGTTCCTGAACTGCGTACGGGTGCGGACGACGAACGCCCGCTTCATCGCCGCGAGATCCGCGGCAGTGAACAGGGGCAGCGTCTCGGGTGCCGGCCGTCCGGCTGCGGCGGCCGCCTCGCGAGCCGCTGCGAGTCGTCGCGTGAAGGCGTCGAGCTGCGGGTTCCGCTCGATCTCGGCGGCTGCGACGGTCAGGCGCGCGACGGCGCCGACATTCGGGACCGGCCGCCCGCTGTCGCGCCAGCTCGTGAGCATGCGGAACCACTCGCGCGCCGCCAGCTCGCGGTCGTCGGCATCGGGCATCACCGACGCCAGGCCCGGCTCGATCGCGGCCGCACGGTCGACCGTGTTCAGGTTGATCGGCGCATCGCTGCTCGCGCGATCGGATCGCTCCAGCGCGGCAAACCGGCCGGCATAGGTCAGCGCCAGCATCAGCGCGACGACACCTGAGGTCGCGGCCACGAGCAGGTCGCCGATCGCGCCGCGCGCGCGCCGCGCGCGGCGCCAGCTCGCGTCGCGCTCCGCGGCGGCGGTGAAGGTTACGGCCACGGCGTTACCTCGCGCGGGATGCCGGGCAGCTCCCCGGCCGGCGGCGGCTCCGCCAGCTCGGCGAGCCGCTGCTGCACCTGGCGAAGACCGCGCTGCGCCAGGCGCAGGCTGCGCGGCGCGTCGCCGAAGGCGAGCGCGGTCGTGTAGCGATCGATCGCCTGCTGGTACGCGTTCTGCGCGCGCGTCAGGTAGTCCTGTTCCTGCGGCATGCCGGTCAGCGTGCGCGCGTTTCGCGCCAGCGTGTCGGCGCGGCTGCGATAGCCGTCGGCGAGCTGCACCGTCTCTCGGTCGCCGGGGGTGTAGCCGAGGCGCTGCGCTTGCTGCAGCGCGTCGGCGCCGCGATCGACGTCCTCGAGTCCGTAGATGAAGGTGCGCATCAACCCGAGAAACGGATCGGGCCAGTTCGGCCGCAACTCCGCCGCTTCGCGGAAGGCGGTCACCGCGTCGGTGAACTCGTGCTGCGCCTCCGCCGCCTGCCGGCGCAGCTTGCGCGCTTCGCCGTTGATGCGGTGCAGGTGGCCGTCGCAGTAGCGCAGCGACGCGCGCAGCCGCGACGCTTCTGGCGCGGCGCTGGCGGCGTTGGCGAGCGCCTCGCGCGCCATCTTCCACTGCATTTCGCGGACGGTCGGCACCGGCGTGCGGTAGTTGCCGATGACGCGCTCGGCGAGCGCTTCGCTTTGCCGGACCAGCGCACGCCGCAGGCGGATGACGCCGTAGTTCGAGCTGTGGCCGCTGAGGTCGTCGTACTGATTCCACGCCTCCGCCAGGCCGTCGAGCTCGCGCGTCGGCACGTTCGCGGCGAGCCGGCCCGCTCGCACGCCGACTCGATATTCGTTGAACACGAATGCCAGCGTCGCCAGCAGCAATGCCGTGCGCAGCAGGCGCAGGCGACTCCGCCGCTTCGGGGCCGGCGCCGCAGCGGCCGGCGATGCCGCGGGCGGCACCAGATCCGGCGATGCCGGCTTCGACCCGGCTTCCGGCGGCGAAGCCGGCGGCCGCGTGCGACGGGTCGCTTCCTCGTCGAGGCTTCCGTCCGGACGCGTACGGCGTGTCGCCGGTTCATCCCCGATCGGCCTCGGCCAGCCCTGACGCTCGGCCTCGGTTGGCGTCCCCGCCTTCAGCGCTTCGAGATCGACGCGGATCGCGGTTGCGTCGGCGTAGCGATCGCCAGGCGATGGGGCCAGGAGCTTCGACACGATCGCCTGCAGCCCCGCCGGGCACGCCGCGCCCAGCGGCTCGACGGGACGCCGCGATCGGATGCGCTGCTCGAGGCGGCGCGTGTCGGGGGCCACGAAGGCCTGGCGGCCGGCAATCATTTCGTACAGCAGCACGCCGACCGCCCACAGATCGACGTGCGCGTCGATGTTGCCGCCCGAGTCGAACCACTCCGGCGACAGGTAAGCGAACGTGCCGAAGTCGTTGCGCGTCACCTTGCGGCTCAGCGACAGCGCCTTGGCGATGCCGAAGTCGAGCACCTTGATCTCGTCGCCGGGCACGACGCGGATGTTTCTCGGCTTCAAATCACCATGCACCAGCGAGCGGAGCGGCTGGCCGTCGATCGAGGTCTCGAAGCTGTGCGCCGCCTCGAGAAACTGGCAGAGCTGCAGCGTGACGTCGATGGCGCGCTCGGCGGCCAGCGGCCCGCGGGCGATGACGTCCGAGAGGTTCTCCCCCTCCAGATACTCCATCGCGATGTAGAAGTAGCCGCCGCCGGTGCCGTGCTCGTACACCTGCGGCACGTAGCGGCTCTTCGCGCAGAAGCGCTCCTGGAGCTTGGCGCCCCAGGTTTCGGCGTCGAGAATCTCGCGCGCCTCGCGATCGGTGCCCTCCGGCACGAGCTTGAGCGCGACCCGACGCTCGGTCCGTGTATCGGTGGCGAGGAAGACCGTCGCCATGCCGCCGCGGCCGATCTCGCCGACGATCTCGTAGGGACCGACGCTGTTGAAGACCGTGTCCATCATCGGCCGCGCCGCCCCGGGCCGCTCGACGGGCGAGCCGGCGGTTCGTGGCCGCCGCCAAACCAGTTGTCGCGCACGACGCGCGCGGCGCCCGCTTCGCCGAGCGCGCGGAACGCATCGGCGGGGATGCCTTGAAACACGTTGCCGAAGAACGACGGCTGGGTGTTGCGCTCGACGATCAGCGCGGCGCCGGCGCGCTCCGACAGGCCGTTGCGCGAGAACACGTTCTGGTTGACGCGGGGTGACGCGCCGCCGCGAACCGCGAGCGCGGTGCCGGGGTTGTCGTGGATGTGGCTCGCCAGCAGCGTCAGCCGCGCGGCATCGCGCAGATCCACGGCGGCATTGGCGGCCCCGGTGATCTCGACGTCGATGATTGAGACCTCGGAGTTCGCGGCAAAGATGCCGGTTCCCAGCGGCGTCGCGGCGTCGCCGACAATCCGGAAACCGGTCAGCTCGGCGCCGGAGACGCCGTCGGCGACCACCGCCGGATCGCCCTCCGACGCCGTGCCCGGCAGCCGAATCGTCGCCTCGCGCGGCACGCGGCTGACGACCCGGACGCCGTTTCGCAGCACGAGCCGCTCACGGTACTCGCCGGGCTCGACGATCACCGACGCGCCTGGCGAGGCGCCGGCGAGCGCCGCCGCGATCGAATCCGAGGGCGTGACCACGATCTGTCCGCCCGCCGTATTCGACGCCGGGACGATCGTCTGCGGCAGTTTCAACAACGCCCACGGAATGCGCCAGCCGCGCTGATACAGCGCGAAGCCGGCGGCAGACAGCAGCAGCACGACGAGCGTCGCGCGCGCGGCGATGCGCCATCTCTGCTTGCGGCCGATCTTCGACGGCGCAGCCGCGGCGACCGCGGATGCCCGGCGCGCCGTATCGGCGGTGGCGCGCTCGCCGGAGCCGGACCACGCCTCGAGGCCGCCAGCCGCGAACAACTCGCCCTCGACATACACGACCGTGACGTTGTCCTTGCCGCCGGCTTCGTTGGCGGCATGAATCAACGAGTCGACCACGTCCGCCGGCCGGCCCGCCAGCTGCATCGCCACGTCGTTGATCGCCGTCGAGTCGACCAGATCGGTGAGGCCGTCGCTGCACAGCAGCAGCGCGGCATCCGGCTCGAACGGAATGTCGACCAGATCGATGAAGTCCGGATCGAACGGCTGATGGGCGTCGGAGCCGACGTCGCGATACACCTCGTTGCGGCGCGGATGCCGCATCGCCTCGACTTCCGAGATCTCGTGCGCGTCTTCGCGCTCGCCGACCGGCGAATGGTCGCGGGTGATCTTTTCAATCGACCCGCCGCGCAGCTTGTAGAGCCGCGTATCGCCGACGTGGCCGACGACGGCCCGTCCTTCGTCCACGACGGCAACGGTCAGCACGCACGCCATCCCGCGCCATTCGGGCCGCAGCGACGCCATCCGCCGGATCTCGTTGTTGGCGACGGTAATCGCCTCGCGCACGCGATCCTCGATCGTGCCGGTCTCGCGCTCGAGGCGCGCGCGAAGCAGCGCGATCGCCAGATCGGCCGCTTTCCCGCCGGCCGCCTGCCCGCCGACGCCATCGACCACCATGAACAGGCCGCGCGCGGCGTCGACGTGGAATCGATCCTCGTTGACCTCGCGCAGCCGCCCCGGGTGGGTGTCGCCGGCGGCTCTGACCGCGGTGATCGTCTTCACGATCTTCTCAACGCTCCGTGCCGTCCGAGCCCGCCACCCAGACGAACGAGGCCAGCAGCGCCACGAGCAGCGCCAGCACGAGAAAGCGCGCCCACAACAGCCACGCCATCAGCCCACCTTCCGGAACTCGAGGAAGACCGTATCGGCCAGACCGATGCGCGCGCCGTCGGGAAGCGGCGTCTCCGCGCCGTTCTCCCGCTTCACGCCCTGGCTGTCGTCGAAGCCGCGCGGCACATGACGCCCGTTCAGCGTGGTGCCGAGCGTGCTGAGGTCGATGAGGAAGAAGGCGCCGCTCTTCGGGTCGCGGCGGATGCGCACGTGCTCGCGCGACACGTCGGGCGACGCGGCGATGCGGACGTCGACCGGATAGGCGACGCCGCCGCGGCCGATGGTCACCGACTCTTTGGCGACGTCGTAGGAGTGCTCGCCCGTGTCGTCGCGATACGCGAGCCGCGCCGCAACCGTGGCGGGCGTCGTCGACGTGCGCGTCACCGTCTGCTCCCGCGCCGTGGTCCGCGGACCTGCGTGAACGGTGGTGATGCGGCGCGTCCGCTCACCGACGCCAAGGTCGGGGCGGCCAGGCAGCAGCAGCTCGGAGTCGACCAGCAGGTCGCCTTCCGCCATGTCGCCATCTGGATCGGGCAGAAACTCCACCCGCCAGTCGCCGCCGGCACTGCGCACCTCGGGCCCGCCATTGCCGGTCAGGCGGCCGAAGAGGCGCCGCGCGGGCGACGGGCGATTCAGGCGGTCGAGCTCCTCGGCCAGCGCCCTCAACGTTTGCTCCTGGAGGATGGGGATGATGCCTTCGAGGCGCGCGTGCTCTCGCGGGTGCAGGTAGACGGTGTAGTGGCTCGGCGCCAGCGTCGAATAGCGGAGCGGCTCGAGGTTGCGCCGCATGTTTTCGACGACGGCGGCAATCAGGGCGGAGGCGGCGCGTTTCGGCGCGCTCGAAGCAGGTTCGAGCCGGGTCGAAGTCATGACTGTACTTGGACGGGGTTCGGCGGCACAGGTTCAGCGGGCCCGCCGTCCGGGCGTCCCGACTGATAATGGGTCGGCGACTGTTCCCGGGTCGTTGGGGATTTCCAAGGTTTTTGCAGGTTCGCTGATACGTGAAGGTTCGATTCGGCGAGTTCACGCTCGACTCCGACGCGCGCCGGCTCATCCGTCAGGACGGCGAGGAGATCCATCTCTCGCCGAAGGCGTTCGAGCTGCTGCAGCTCCTGATCGAGCGCCGGCCCAATGTGCTCGACAAGGCGGCCCTGCATGCGCACATCTGGCCGCACACCTTCGTCGTCGACGCCAACCTGACGGTACTGGTGGCGGAGCTGCGGCGGGCCCTCGGCGACAACGCGCGCGAGCCCAGGTTCATCCGCACGGTCCACGCGCTCGGCTACGCCTTCTGCGGCACCGCGGTCGCGGCGGCCGGTGCGCCGCCCGACGCCGGCGGCGCGCGCTGCTGGTTGATGTGGAACGAGCGGGCGATCGTGCTCGCGGAAGGCGAGAGCATCGTCGGCCGCGATCCGGCCTGCGCGGTCTGGGTCGACGCGCCCGGCGTCTCGCGGCGGCACGCGCGGATCGACGTGGCGGGCGGCGTCGAGGTGGTCCGGCTCGAAGATCTTGGCAGCACCAACGGGACCTTCGTTGACGGTGCGCCGATTCGTGGCGTCGTCGACGTGACGGACGGGAGCGTCGTGAGGGTCGGCGGCGTCGACCTTATCGTGCGGATCTGGTCGCGCGGGAAAGCTTCGGAGACGAAGCGAATCGCACGCTCTCCGGGGTAGCGCCCTTCGACTCGCTTCGCTCGCTCAGGGCAGGAGCCGCGGCGAGCTCGCGATAGCGCCGCGGCGTGATGCCGAGCAGCCGCACGAACGCGCGGCGCATCACGTCGATGCTGCCGAAGCCGGATGCCGCGGCGACGTGCTTGAGCCCGCCGTCGGTGCGCTCGAGCAGGCGCCGCGCCGCCTCGACGCGCACCTGAAGCACATATTGCGACGGCGTCGTGCCGACTTCGCGCGTGAAGACGCGCTCGAAGTTGCGGACGCTCATCGCCATCCGGTTGGCGAGATCGTCGACCGAGAGCCGTTTCTCGAGATGCTCGGCAATCCAGACCTGAAGCTCCCGGATCGACGCCATCTCCGACGCCTGCGACGCGAGCGAGACGCTCACTTGCGGCTGGCCGCCGGGCCGGCGAAGAAACAGCACCAGCTCACGCGCGGCTTCGTGCGCCAGCGCTGCACCGCAGTCCTCCTCCACCCACGCCAGCGCGAGATCGATGCCGGCGGAAAATCCGGCAGAGGTGTAGATGTTGCCGTCCTTCACCCAGAGTGGCTCCTGCTCGACGTGGACCCGCGGGTATCGCGCCGCCAGCTCGCAGCCGAACTTCCAGTGCGCGGTGGCGCGGCGGTTGTCGAGCAGCCCGGCCTCTGCGAGCAGAAACGCGCCGACGCACACAGCGCCGATTCGCCTCGCCTCGTCCGCCTTCTTCCTCAGCCACGCCGATAGCGCCGCGTCGCGCACCGATCGCGAGCCGACGCCGCAGACCAGCAACACCGAGTCGCACGCGCCTTCGACGTCCTTGAAATGCTGGCGGGCAACGAAGGTCAGCACGCCGCCCTCGCCTTCGACCGTCAGCCGCGGCGCGTTGGTCACGACCTCGATGGTGTAGATCGTCCGGCCCGCCAGCCGGTTCACCGAGTTGAAGACCTGAAGCGGACCGACGAGATCCAGCTCGTCGACCGGCGGCACGATGACCACGACGATCCGCCGGCTGCGTGAGTGACGGCGTGACGCCGCTTTTCGGAACTCGAGAGGCATGGCGCCCACCCACTATGCACAGGCGCCGGCGCGCTCGCAAGCGTGAACGATCGCCGTGGCGCGATTCGACGGATCTGTGTCGCGTTTCGACGTCTCACGCTCCGCTACGATGCCGGCCAGAGGAGCCATGATGATTGATCGGCGTCTGGCAATCGTGGGCGCGGCGCTCGTCGCGTCGGTCGTGCCGCAGCCGCGCATCGACGCGCAATCGAACCCGGGGCCGTACGCGCGGATCGCGACGCTCCGCCCCCACGACGGCGACACCGTCGACTTCGAGGCCGGCTACCTGCGTCATCTCGAGTTTCACCGGCAGGCAAAGGACTCGTGGGTCTGGTACGGCTGGTCGATCTGGGCCGGTGAACGGCAGCGCTGGTTCGTCTACGCCACCTTCGGACACTCGGCGGAGAGCCTCGACCACCCTGTGCCGCCGGGCGAGGACGAACGCGACAACGTGTCGAACGTGACGCCCCACGCGGAGTTCACGGGCAACGCGCTCTACGAGTTCCTGCCGGCGCTCTCGCGCGGCACCGGCGTGCCGACGCCGACGCCGCGCGCCGAGCTCACCACCGTCGATGTCGCCAGCGGATCGGCGAGAACGTTCGAAGCTGCCGTCGCTGCGGCGCAGTCGGTGCTCCAGGGCGAGACGCTGTGGTTCCGAATGGTCGCCGGTGGTCCCATGCCCCGCTATGTGCGGCTGCGGCCGCGGCCAAGCCTGGCAGCGGTGCTGGAGGGACAGGCCGAGCAATCGCTGCCCGAGAAAACTCACAGCGTGATCGTCAAGACGACGATCGAGATCCTGAACCTGCGGCCGGCGATGAGCTACGGGCTGCCGGCGGCACGGCCGTGATGCCGCGCGAGGTTCGCGGCGCCTGCGCGCTCGATTGCCCCGACACCTGCAGCTGGATCGTGACGGTGAAGGATGGCGAGGCGACGGGCCTTCGCGGCGATCCGCATCATCCGTTCACCCGCGGGTCGCTGTGCAACAAGGTCGCGGGCTATCTGAGCTATGCACGATCGCCCGATCGGCTGCTGTATCCGATGCGCCGCGTCGGGCCCAGAGGCAGCGGCGACTTCGTCCGCATCTCGTGGGACGAGGCGCTCGATGAGATGGTCTCGCGCCTGCGCGAAGCGATCGCGGCTCATGGCGCCGAGGCGATCTGGCCGTTCCTCGGCTCGGGCAGCATGGGGTTGATCCAGGGCGCCTACAGCGCGGGGCACCGGCTGTGGAACGTCCTCGGCGCCTCGCGCCACGTCCAGACGATGTGCACGATCGCCGGCGGCTACGGCACGGGCTACACGCTCGGCAACAACCGGGTCGGGATGGATCCGGAGACGTTTCGCTTCTCGAAGCTGATCGTCCTCTGGGGGGCGAACGTGCTGTCGACGCATCCGCACTTCTGGCGGCCGCTGCTGGAGGCGCGAAAGAACGGCGCGCTCGTCGTCACAATCGATCCGATTCGCACGCGAACCGCGGCGGCCAGCGACTGGCATCTCGCACCGATTCCGGGGACGGATGCCGCGCTCGCGCTCGCGCTGCTCCACGTCGTCCTGAGCGAGGGGCGCGAAGATCGCGACTTCCTCGATCAGCACACGCTCGGTTGGGACGCGTTCCGGCGCCGCATCCTCGAGTTCCCGCCGTCGCGAGCCGCCGGGATTACCGGGCTTTCAAGTGAGTCGATCGTCGCGCTCGGCCGGCAGCTCGCCGCGAGCCGCCCGGCCGGCATCCGCATCGGCATCGGCCTGCAGCGGCACGGCGGCGGCGGCATGGCGGTGCGCACGATCACCTGCATTCCAGGCGTCACCGGAGACTGGCGGTATCCCGGCGGCGGCGTGTTCTACGACACGCGCGGCTTCTTTGGCGTGAACTGGGAAGGGTTGTGGCGGGACGACCTGCGGGTACGGCCGGCGCGAGAGCTGCACGCGACCCGTCTTGGCGAGGGCCTGCTGGATGTCGACAATCCGCCGGTCAAAGTCTTGTTCGTCTACGCCAGCAACCCGATGGCGAGCATCCCGCACCAGACCAGGGTGCGCCGCGGTCTCCTGCGTGATGACCTCTTCACGGTGGTCGTGGAGCACTTCATGACCGACACCGCGCGCTATGCCGACATCGTGCTGCCGGCGGCGATGCAGATCGAGCAGGCGGATCTTCTGATTGCCTACGGACACTTGTACATCGCCTGGAACGAACCAGCCGTGCCGCCTCCTGGTGAGTGTCTGCCGACGACCGAGATGTTCCGTCGGCTGGCGCGCAACCTGAATCTGGACGTCCCGGCGCTCTACGACAGCGACGACGACCTGGCGCGCCAGGCGCTCGGCAGCGGCCATCCGTCACTCGACGGCATCACCCTCGAGACGCTCAAGGCGCGTGGATCGATCCGGCTGAACTACCCCGACCCGTTCGTGCCGTTTGCGAACGCGTTTCCGACGCCGTCGGGCAGGCTGGAGTTCGTTTCCGATCGGATGGCGCAGGCGGGGCTCGATCCGGTGGCGGGATACACGCCCGCGTTCGAGGCAGGGTGCGCGGGCGCGGCGCTCGCTGACGACTATCCGCTCGCGCTCATCACCCCCGCCGATCACTACTTCCTGAATTCGATCTTCGCCAATGTGCCGCTGCAGCAGCAGCGCTCCGGCACGCCGACGGTCGTCATCCACCCGGATGACGCCGCGCCGCAGCGGATCGCGAGCGGCGAGGAAGTGCGCGTCGGCAACGCGCGCGGGTCGTTCCTGGCGGTCGCCGAGGTCAGCGACCGCGTCCGCCGCGGCGTCGTCGCCAGCAGCAAGGGGCGGTGGCCGCGCCACTCGAAAGAGGGCGCGACCGTCAACGCCACCGTCGACGAGCGCGATTCCGACATGGGCGGCGGCGCCGTCTACCACGACAACCGCGTGCGCATCGACAAGGCGACCGCAGAACGCCGAACGAAGAACGACAATCGTCAGATGTCGAACGACGATCGTCAGAATGCCGAACGACAGGCGTCAGAACGCCGAACGACGCGTTACTGACTGCTGTTCGTTCCCGCGATCCGCCGCGCCGCCCGCGCCGCCGCGCGCGCGACCTCGGTGTCGGCGTCGTTCGCCAATTCCTGCAGCCGCGGCAGCGCCCCGGGGTCGCCCATCCGGCCCAGCAGGTCCGCCAGCTCGGCGCGCGCGGCGCGGCTGGCGTCCCGCGGCGCGAACAGCGCCTGGCGGTCCGACGGCGAGGTTTCGAGCAGATACTCCTTGGCGAGGTCCTTGGTGGTTGCGCGATCGAGGGCGCGCACCAGCTCGTCGAGATACTCACTCTCGCCAATCCGCAGGAGCGCGAAGGCCTGCGCGGTCCGCACCCGGCCGCTCCTCTCCACGAGGCGCGCTGCCGAGATCGCCGTCTTGCTCTCTCTCGAGGCGGTGCGGGCAATCCCCTCGTTCGCGAACAGCCGCATCTGCTCGTTCTTGTCCGCCTTGAGCTCGTCGAAGAGCGGCACCGACGCCGGGTCGGCGATGTCGGCCAGCGCCGCCAGCGCCACTACACGCGACGCGTCGGTCCGGGTCGTCGACTGGACGATGCGCGTGAGCTCCGGCACGGCGCCGTGGTGCCGCATGGCGCCCAGCGTCTCCATCAGCTCGATGCGAACGGTGTCGGTGTTGATGTTCAGCAGCGCCACCAGATCGTCGCCGATCGACGCGTCGCCGATCTTGCGCAGCGCCCGCACCCCGTCGAAACGCAGTCCATCGTCGCGATCCTCGCGGACCACGCGCACCAGATCGGGCACCGCCGCGGTACCGCGCAGGATGCCGAGGCCGCGAATCGCGGTTCTGCGGATGCCGCGTTCGGTGTCGCCGATGCGCGCGATCAGCGTCGAGATGACGATGGGATCGACTGGAACGTCCGGCTCGACGACCTGCTCCAGCTCCGGTTCGGGCGAGAGCATGATCGTCTCGGCCAGCCTCGTCAGCCTGGCGCCGAGCCCGGTCGCGCGCGGCAGGTGAATGCTGACCAGCGACGCCACGGCCCGCGATCGAATGTCGGCCTCGGTATCCGACGCGAACGCCACGAACCCGGGCAGGGCAAGGATGTCGGCCATCCGTTCGAGCGCGAGCTCGACCTCGCGGCGCACGTTGGGGACGGGGTCGTGCGCGAGCGCCACGAGATCGGGCGTCGCCGCCTGATACTTCGCGGCGCCGAGGCCGCGGGCCGCGTCCTGACGGCGCGACGAATCAGGGTTCTTGAGGTCGTAAACCAGGCTCTCGACCGACACCTGGCGCGTCTGCGCCGCCAGGCGCGCGCCCGGCATCAGCGCGAGCGTCAACGCAGCCAATGCGATCAAGCGCAACCAGTGAGCGCGTGAATGGACAAGCATGGATCCTCCCGGCCAGCGGCCCGAATCGAGTGTTCGTGCACGGTGCCACGCGCTGGGATCGCACGGCGGAAGCGTCTGTGAGCCAGGCAGACAGTGTCTGGCTGCGGGGCGGCGAATGGCCGATGAAGCACATCCATTCGCCTTTTGAGCACGCAGAGTGTACCACGAGGCGTCAAGTCAATTGAGAATTATGGGAATTAGAATTGAGAATTCGTACTCACGAATTCCTGATTCCTGATTCCCTGTTAATTCCTGATTACTGGTACCGAAGCGCATTCAGCGGATTGGTGCGCGCCGCACGCCACGCGGGCACGACGGTGGCAACGGCCACGCCGCCGACGACGATCGCCAGCGCTCGCGCGAACGAGACGAAATCGGTCGCGCTGATGCCGTAGAGCACGCTGTCGAGCAGCCTGGCAGACAACAGCGCCGCAACGATGCCGATGGCGGCGCCGATCGCGCCGAGCCGCAGACCGCGGCCGAGAAACCCGCGCACCACCGACATGCCGGTTGCGCCGAGCGCCATGCGGATGCCGATCTCGTGCGTGCTCTGCCGGACCGTGTACGACACCAGCCCGTAGGTGCCCATCGCCGCGAGCGCCATGCCGGCGACGCCGAACAGGAACAACATGCTGGCGGTGAAGTTGAGGAAGAGCAGCGCGCCTCGCAGCCCGTTGACGAGGGGCCGCGCCGATAGGATCGGCAGGTCGGCATCGAGCGCGGCGACGCGGGCGCGCGCCTGTTCGACCAACTGGTCGACCGGCGCCTGGCCGCGCACGTAGAGCAGCATCCCCGGCCGGTACGACTGGAAGAACGGCAGATAGACATAGGGGCGCGGCGCTTCGTTGATCCGCGAATACTTCAGATCCGCGACGACGCCGACGACACTTCGCCATTCGCCTTCGGCGAGGCGGATGCGCTTGCCGATCGCCCGCTCCGCGCCGCCCCAGAAGCGCTCGGCCAGCGTGGCGTTGACAATCGCCACCGGCGCCGCCGTCTCGTCGTCGCGATCCTCGAAGCCGCGGCCGGCTCTCAACGGCACGCGCAGCACCCGGAAGTAGTCGGAACCAACCGCGTTCCAGAGAAACGCCAGGTCTTCGCCGCGGCGCGGTTCGTAGCCTTCGATCGCCACGCCGCGCGCCGGCGTGTCGAGGAGCCCCATCGGGTTGTAGGCGGCGAGCGTCGCCGCTTCGACGCCGGCGTCGGCGCGCGCGGTGTCGAGCAGCTGCCGATAGAAGACGCGGCCGCGCGCTTCGTCGTAGCGGTTCTGCCGGACGTTGACCGACACCGCCGCCACCTGGCTGGCGTCGAAGCCCGGGTTCGCGCGCCGCGCCGCCTCGAGGCTGCGCGAGACCAGACCGGAGCCGACCAGCAGCAGCAGCGACACCGCCACCTGCGCGACGATCAGGGCGGCGCGGAACCGCCCGCGAGTCGCGCTGCGCGGCGACAAGTCGTCCTTCATCACCGAGATCAGATCGATTCGTGAGCTTTGCAGCGCCGGGACGAAGCCGAACGCCAGCGCGCTGCCCCACGCGATCAGCACCGAGAAGGCGAAGACCATCCGATCGATTTCGACGTTGAAGTACAGGCGCTGCGGCGCAGCCATCGACTCGGCGTAGCCGACCAGCACCGGGATCCCGTACCACGCGAGCAGGACGCCAAGGAACGCGCCCGGAACGGCCAGGACCAGGTTCTCGACGACGAGCAGCCGCACGATGCGGGTCCGCGTTGCGCCGAGCGCGAGCCGAACGGCGATCTCGCCGCGGCGCGACAAGCCGCGCACCAGCACGAGCCCGGCGATGTTGGCGCAGGCGATGAGCAGCAGCAGCAGCCCCATCACGCCGAGCACGATCACCGTCGGCAGCGCATTCGCCTGGGCGCTGTCCGGGAAGCGCCAGAACGGCACCACCTTCAGCCGCTGCACGGCGTCGCTGAGCGGACGCTCGCGGGCGAGCGTCGTCCACAGCGCGTCGGTCTGGGCCGCGGCGCTGGCCGCGCTCGTGCCCTCGCGCAGGAAGCCGTGCGGCACCAGCACCGGCGCGCGGCGGTCGGTCAGGAAATTCGACGGCGTGAACTGCGCGCTGCCGAGATCGGTAAGGATCTGGCCGGCCATCATGATCGGGATGAAGACCTCGACGTCGTAGCTGACGATCGTCCCGTGGAAGGCGGGATCCGCGACGCCGACCACGGTCAGCGGGTAGTTGTTGATTTCGACCGTCCTGCCGACGATGGCCGGATCGGCCGCGAAGTCGCGGCGCCAGAGGCCGTCGCTGAGCACGATCACCGGATGGCGGCCGGCGGCGATTTCGTCCGAGGGCAGGAGCGTCCGGCCGCGCGAGGCGCGCACGCCGAGCACCTGAAAATAGTTGCCCGTGACGAGCTCGCCCGAAACCTGGCGCGCGCTGCGGCCGCGGCCCAGATTGGCGGTGATCAGGCTCGACCCGAACAGTTCGGCGAATGCCCCGTCGTGATCGCGCAGGAACTGGTAGTCGGGATAGGAGACGCGCAGGCTGCGGCCGGTGCTGGTCTCGCCGAAGATCACGTGCAGCCGCGCCGCCTGGCGCACGCCGCCGAGCGGCGTCAGCGCGAGGCTCTTGAGCATGGTGAAGACCGCGGCGTTCAGGCCGACGCCGAGCGTCAGCACGCCCACCACGGTGAGCGAGAACACCGTGTTCTTGGCCAGCGCGCGAATCGCATGGCGGACGTCGCTGACCTGGTCGTGCATCGCGTCGACCCACCACGGCGTCCAGACCCGGCGCGCCGCTTCGGCGGTCAGCGTCACGTTGCCGAATTCTTTCAGCGAGTCGAGCTGGGCGCTCTTCGGGTCGGCGCCCTCGGCCATTCGCGCCCGGGCGGCAATCGCGAGGTGCGATTTGATCTCTTCGTTCAGATCGTTCTCAGCCAGCCGGCGGCGCGTCACCCAGGACCAGAATCCCATTCCCCGCTCCACAAGGAGGAGACGTAGAGACTCTACGGCCTGTTCCATGCGGGGCCGCGGGCCGGGTCGGACGGCGCGAGCGCATCAATTCGCGTGGCGGTTTTGCCTGTTGCGGCAATAAGAGTGGGTGTCAACGCACTCCATGGAGATCGACGAGTTAGCCCACGAGCCAGCGTGGCCGGCTCGCCGCCAGTGCGTAAATGATCGGGAGATATGCGAACGCCACGTTGATCGCGTGATAGCCGACACGGCGGGAGGTCGTCGTCAGGTACGGCCGCAGGTCGAACACAAACGTTCCCGCGATCAACCGCATCGTCCAGAACAACGCGAAGAAGGCGCACAGCGCGCGCGCCAGATTGCCGCCGGCGGCCAGCGTCTCCGCAAAGGCAATCGTGATGACGCTGAAGCTCACCAGGCACAACGCGACGAAGACGTAATACACCCAGAACAGC
>Ga0111538_10004418_pt1 | contig 19530 bp, 17 predicted proteins | sample SoiMethybrSBSTD1_FD_79669 | JGI IMG/M metagenome (GOLD analysis project Ga0111538, IMG submission 79669) | Bulk soil microbial communities from a Populus tree surrounding site in Tennessee, USA - Soil MetaG P. TD hybrid SBSTD1 (version 2)... | ecosystem: Environmental > Terrestrial > Soil >...
CCGCTCCTGCACGGCTGCCGGCATCGCCGCCACCTTGCCTTTCGTTCCCGCGATCTCCGCGCCCGGCGTGTCTTCGTTCCACGCATACTGCCAGCTGACCACCTCGATGTTCGAGTAGCTCTGCTTGTTCGCGCGCGTGCAGGTGTACTGAATGCGCTGGCTCAGCGTCTGGTAGTTGGTGCTCGCACGATACTTCGACAGCGTGCACGGCTGACCGTCCACCTGAATCGTGCCGCCCTTGGCCTGATACTCGAGCGTCGCGACCATGTCGCGCTCGTCGGTGCCCTTCAACATCCCCTGGTGCCACATCCAGTTGAAGATCACGGACCTCAGGTCCTTGGCTGTTGCGGCCGGCGTGTACGGCGCACCGGCGTTCGGGTCCGCGCCACGACCGCGACCCTGTGCCGCGCCCGGAGCCGGCGCCCCGGCTGCACCAGCGCCGCGACCCGGCGCTCCCTGTCCGGCGGCTGGAGCCTGCTGCGCGCTGACTGTCGATGTGACGCCGATCGCGATAACAAAGGCGAGCGCGGCCTTTGCCCAACGACTCGTTCGACCAAACTTCATGGTGGGTCCTCCGTCTTGTCGTGCCTCAAACCACGAAGCGCACGAAGTGGATGGCGTACGGCGGCACGGCCACGAAGAAGAGAAAAACAAAAACCTTCGCGGGCTCGCCGGGGTTCCTTCCCGCTTCGCGGTCTTCGTGGTGCGAAATCTTCGGTCAGCATGAGGCGGCTGCGGCGATCAGGTCAAGAGCAATTTGAGGAGTCTCAGTGCCGACTTCGCCGGGTTTCGGCCGTCTCTTTCACACCTTGGTCAGTGGCGCGTGCACCACGGTAGGGGTCGGCGTTATGATGCGCACGTTCCAACGCAAGCTGCTGACGTGTCGAGCTCCGCGCCAGTGTCGAACGACAACCCGGCATATCCGCCCGAACTTGAGGATGCAGAGGCCCGCCTAATCGCGGAACGACGTGCCCGCGCGCGGGCCGCGTCTCCCGCGGAATCACCGCCGGGCCTGCGCACGCTGCCAGACGACGCGATCGGTTTCGGGCTGTCGGGCGGTGGAATCCGCAGCGCCACGTTTTCGCTCGGCGTCCTGCAGGCGCTGGCCCGCGTGGGGCGGCTGAGGGACATCGACTTCCTGTCAACCGTTTCAGGCGGCGGGTATATCGGTGCGTTTCTGGGACGATTGTTCACCCGCGACTGGATTCGCAACCCCGAAGACGTCGAGCGCGTTCTGCTGTCGCAGGATCCCGCCGCGGCGCCACCCGGCCTCGGCGGACGCGTCTGCCGCTGGTTACGCGACAACGGTCGCTATCTGGCGCCGCGCGGCTCGGGCGATCTCCTGCTCCTGGCCAGCATCGCACTCCGTAACTGGGTGGCGGTGCAGGTGGTCCTCGTCACTTTTGCACTGACGCTCTTCTTGCTGCTGCACGTCGTCCGTGGAGGTTTTGACGGACTGCTCGCGCGGCTGCCTGTCGCTTCAGCGATCACCTATTTCCTCACCTGTGCGATGCCCGGTGGCGACACCATTCTCTGGTGGAGCTCATGGCTGCTTCTGGCGGGCCTGGTGTTCGGCGCCTGGGTTGTGCCAGTCGGCTGGGCCTACTTTCTGGTCGGACGCGATCGGATGGGTCCGCGCGGACTGCACCCGATACTGGGCGCGGCCCTCGTCCTGGCGGCGGCGACAGCAGGGATGGTCCACTACGCGGACGCGCTGCAGACGCGCGACGCGCGTCTCGCCAGATTCGTGCTTTGCGCGATCGTCGCCGTCCTCGGCGCACTTGCACTCGCCTGGCTCGGGGCCGGACGTTGGCGCGCGAGGCGTGACAAGGACGGCGATCGCGACGGCATCGCACGGAACGTCCTGTCCCGCTGGCTGACGACCGGTCTCGTCACTGCCAGCGTGCTGCTCGCATGGGCGCTCGTCGATACCCTGGCACAAACGATCTACGCGGTGTCGAGCGACAACCAGCTGGGCCCGTGGTTCAGCGCCGTGGTCGCAGCCCTTGCCGTCGTCGGCGCGTTCGCACGTCACATCGCGACGCTGGTCGGCTCGTGGCGGGGTGGCGCGCGGCCGGGACCGACATTCTCGACCATTACCTGGATCGCGGCGACAGTGGTCGTGTCTGCGTGGCTGGTTCTGGTCACCGTCGGTTCGTACGCCATCGTCTGGAGATTCGGGGTGATGGCAGGCAAACCGGAGGGGATCGGCGCCCAATCATCAGCAGCTGCGAGTCTTCCACCCTGCACGGCACCGACAGGCACTGGCGCGTCACAACCGAACTGGGAATACGTCGGCTTCGCCTTCTCCGGCCTTCTGCTCCTCTCATTCATGTTCGGGCAGACGCGAACATTCGCGAACATGTCGTCGCTGCACGCCTTCTATGCCGCACGGTTGACGCGCACGTTCCTCGGCGGCTCGAACGAACGGCGTCACGAGGAAAGCAAGCCCGTTACGGAGACGATTCCGGGCGACGATCTGAGCGCGAACGCATACTGGCGATGGCCGATCTATTCGGATGAAGGACCGTCAGCCACGCGAGGGGTCTACCCGTGGACTCGGGGCGGACCGCTTCACCTGGTGAACGTGACCGTCAACGAGACCCTCGATGCGGTCACCGGCGTCCAGCACGCCGACCGGAAGGGAACCGGGCTGGCGATCGGCGCGGCGGGGTTGAGCCTCGGCGTGAGACATCACCTGATCACGTCCGGATCGTCTGCGATCGTGTACCCACGACGGCCAGCCGACGGCATCCGCACCCGTCCGATCTACCAGGCATTCGGCGGCGGCACAGGCTTTCCCGAACCGCTGCCGCTTGGGCGCTGGGTGAGCATCTCGGGGGCGGCGTTCAGCACCGCCGCCGGTGCGAACACCACCGTGCCGTCGGCAATTCTGGCCGCGATGTTCAACGTCCGGCTCGGCTACTGGTGGGACAGCGGGACGGTTCGGAAACGCCGTTCGTCGTTTGCATCTGCGTTCCCCGTGCAATATGCGCTGCTGTCGGAAGGGTTGGCGCGCACGCACGGGACTGCCGATCGGCTGTGGAATCTCTCCGACGGCGGACACTTCGAAAACATGGGGGGCTATGAGCTGATCCGCCGGCGCCTGCCCATCATCGTCATTGTCGATGCCGAGGCCGATCCGGACTACGTCTTTGGCGGGTTGTCCGATCTGGTCCGCAAGGCGCGCCTCGATTTCAACGCGGAAGTGGTCTTCTACAACAACCGCGAGTTGTCCAGACGTCTGCCCGCTCGTTCTCGCCCCGGTCTGGTGCCGGCAGACGTACGTCCGTATTTTGGAGATCTCGACGCGTTGCGGCGGGGACAATGGTCCGACGAGCCGTTGCCGCCGGTGGGTGCCAGCGAGGATAAACGCTACAGCCTCGAGGTCAATCGGACCCGCGTGTCACGTGCGCACGCCGCGCTGGCGCGCGTCGAATATCTCGACAACGGCGAGACATCGTGGCTGGTGTACGTGAAGGCGTCGCTGATGGGCGATGAGCCGGAGGATGTCTGTCACTACCACCGGGCGCACCCGGAGTTTCCGCAGGAACCGACGACGGACCAGTTCTTCGACGAGGCGCAGTGGGAAAGCTACCGTCGCCTCGGGCAGCACGTTGGCCATCGGGTCCTGACTCCTGAACTCTTCGACCACCTGCGGGCCGTCAAGGCGGTACCGGGGTCGGAACTGGTGGATGCGGACGATTCGCCAGCGTAGTTCCGACTACTCTATGTGGGATGAATCACCGCCGCGGTCCCTCGCGACGGACTGTCCTGACGACGTGCGTTGTCGCCGCCGTACTCGTTCAGGGAGCGATCAGCGCAGCGCCACGTCAACGCGGGCAGAGCACGCCGGCGCTGCCGACGTTCCGCGACGTCGCGCGCTCGGTCGGACTCGACTTCGTACACGTCAACGGCGCCAGCGAGCAGCGGTTCCTGCCCGAAGTCGTCAGTTCCGGCGGCCTCTTCTTTGATTTCGACAACGACGGCTGGCTCGACGTGTTCCTCGTCGACGGCGGCTCCGTTGCCGATGCGGCCGTGAACGGTCGCGCGCGTCATCGCTTGTACCGCAATCGCGGAAACGGAACGTTCGAAGATGTCACCGCGGCATCCGGCATCCGTCATCGCGAGTATGGAATGGGCACCTGTGCCGGCGATTACGACAACGACGGTCTGATCGACCTGTACGTGACCAACGCCGGTCCGAACCAGTTGTATCGAAATGCCGGCGGCGGAAAGTTCACAGAGGTGCCGAACGCCGGCGGCGCCAATCCGAACCTGTGGAGCACGAGCTGCGCCTTTCTCGACATCGATCGTGACGGCGACCTCGATCTGTTTGTGACGAACTACGTTGATTCGAAGCAGAACAAGAATCAGTTCTGCGGGATGGCCGGGCCTCCGCCCGCGCGCGATTACTGCCATCCGCTGATCTACCAGCCGTTACACAACGTTCTCTATCGCAACGCCGGCGGGAAATCATTCGAAGATATCAGCACCTCCAGCGGGGTAGGGGCGCTGCGCGGCAATGGCCTCGGCGTCGCGGTGGCGGATTTCGACGACGACGGCTGGCCCGACGTGTTCGTGGCCAACGATGCGATGCCGAATTTCCTGTTTCACAACGACCGCGACGGGACGTTCACCGACGTCGGCGCCGCCGCGGGCGTTGCGGTGAGCGCCGACGGCAAGGCCAAAGCCGGGATGGGAACGGCGTTTGCCGACTTCAACGGCAGCGGGCGGCTTGGCCTGATCGTGACCAATCATGAAACCGAGATGCACAGCCTGTTTGCGAATATGGACGGCGCGGTGTTTTCGGATATCACCGTGCGCAGCGGTGTCGGCCCGGCCACTCGTCCGTACGTGGGTTTTGGCGTCGCGTTCTTCGACTACGACAACGACACCCGTCCTGACATCGCGATTGCCAACGGCCACGTCGTGGCGAATGCGGCACTCATTCGCGGCGGCGGCAGGTTTGCGCAGCGGAATTTGCTTCTGCGCAATGTCGGCGGACGGTTCCAGGACGTGACGGAGCAGGCCGGTCCCGGATTCTCGATCGAGCTGGTGAGCCGCGCGCTGGCCGCCGGAGACGTCGACAACGACGGCGACCTTGATTTGCTGATCACGAACAACGGCGCCGGTGTGAATCTCCTGCGCAACGAAGGCGGCAGCGCCAACGCCGTGCTCGTGCGTGTTGAAGGCAGGAAAAGCAACCGCAGCGGCATCGGCACACGTCTCGTCCTGACCACAGACGGCCGACGGCAGATGCGCGAAGTGCAGTCGGGATCGAGCTACCTGGGGCAGAACGACCTGCGGGCGCATTTCGGACTCGGCGCGGCGAGTCGCTCCGAACGTCTGGAGGTGCGGTGGCCGAATGGTGCGACCGAGGTGGTGACGGATGTTCCCGCCAATCACGTGATTACGCTGCGCGAAGGGGAGGGCGTCGTTGGTCGTGTCCCGTTCCGCCGTTAGCGTGGCGCTGAGCCTGGTGCTGCTCGCCCTGCCGTCCACGGCGGTTGCCCAGCGCGACCCCTTCTTTTCCGCCGTCGTCGCCTTCTACCGCTCGTTGTCCGGCCTCTACGGCGACGAGGGACCGCGGGCGACTACGCAGCTGGCGGCGATGTCGACCGCACTCGATCGCTGGGACGTTGAGATTCGCGATGCCGAACGGGAATTGCAATCGAAGCTGCAATCGGCGAATGACGCGCCGGCAAAATTGCAGATTCATACGTCGCTGGCGTCGATGTACCTCGAGCGCGGACGCCTGAACGAGGCAGTGCGGGAATTCGAGCAGGACATCGCCGTGGACCCGAAGCGTGCTCCGTTCTACCGGTTCAAAGGGCTTGCGCTGCAGGCGATGTCGCGGTCGGCGGAAGCGGCCGACGCGTTTCGATCCGCCTGGTTGATCGAGCCCGAGGACCCGCAGAACGCGTATCGACTGGTCGCCTTCAAGTCCGCGCAGGCCACAGCGGAGGAAATCGAGCGGGCCCGCGAAACGCTGGCCAACGTCGAACGCGCGCTGATTCGGCGGGAGCGGCCGAGTGCACCCGCACTCTTCACCGATATCCGCGGCATCGTCGACGACGCGGGTGGCGCGATGGCGTTTGTACCTTCGGCCTACGCGAGCGGGTTCTCGTCGATTCTGCGGGGCGAACTCGATCGTGGCGTCGCCGCATTGCGCGCCGCGCTGGCGAGCGATCCTCTCGCCAACGACGCTGTCTTCAGAGCGGAGCCGATGGTCCGCGGCGTCGCGGCGCTGCGTCAGGGCAATGTCGCGGCGGCGATTGCAGGCCTCGAGATGGCCGCCGCCGGCGCCGCTGATTCATCCGAGGCGCACAGAATCGTGGCCACCGCATATCTGGTCGCCGGGGACGTCGCCAAGAGCGTTCAGCATCTACGCGACGCGATACGCCTGAATCCACGCGACGAGCGCTCGTGGCTCGCGCTGGCGCGCACCCTCGACGAGGTCGGTCGCTCGGCGGAAGCCGAGGATGTGCTGCGCAAAGCCATCGCCGCGGTGCCCGGCGTTGGCGCGCTGCGTTGGCGGTTATCGACGGCATCGGAACGACTCCAGCATGCCGATGACGACGACCTGCTGGCCGCGGCCGATCAGTTCGTGCTGCTGGTCGGGAAGGGCGAGCTGTACGCGGCGCTGGCCAGGCTGGCGGAGCTGCACCTCGACTACGAACGAGTGATCGGACTGCAGCAGCGTGCGGTGTTGACCAACCCGAACAACGCCGCGGCGCACAGGGCACTCGGCCGCACCTACGCAGAGAACGGTCGCGCGGCGGAAGGATACGCGGAGCTCGTTATCGCCCTGCTGCTCGACCCGTTCGCCGTCGAAACGTTCATCGAACTTGGACGCTGGCACCTGAACGCAGACGAGACGGCCCAAGCCGTGGAAGCGCTCGAACGAGCGGTCGCGATCGACGCGACCAACCGGCTGGCTGTGCGCGCCCTTGCCGATGCCTTGCGCCGCGCCGGCAGAACGTCCGACTGGAAGCAGCGCGTGGCGCAGTCGGAGCGCCTGCAGGCGCGGGCGATCGAAGAGGATCGCAACGCCAAGGCTGCCGCGGCACTGAGGGTGAACGCGGAGGTCCGCATGGGTCAGCGTGATTATCCCGGTGCGATCGATTTGTGGCGGCAGGCGATCGCGCTGCAGGGCGCCAATGCAGCCATCCAGCTTCGACTGGCGGAGGCGCTGACCGCCGCGAACCGGCCGGACGAGGCAGTGACCGCCTATCTGACGGCGATTTCCCTCGATGCCGGTCCTGACGCCCATCGTCGGCTCGCGGAGCTGTACGATTCGACGGGGCGAACCGCCGAAGCCATGCGTGAGCGCGCGACCTATGTCACGCGGCGGCTGGAAGAACTGCGCCGACGGGCGGAACAGGGAGCGTATGGAATGTAAATTCGCGGGTGCGCTGTGACCTCACCTGACCACCGTTTGGTCCGACGATTCTGCTAGGGCAGCAGCAGCGCGGGCATCCGGCGCGAGACGGGATTCCGGTAATGGAACGCCACGTTATGGATCTTCGGGAACGGCGCTGCGATTGAGCCGCGCAGCGGGCGATCGGGCGGGAACTCGTTGATCATCGCGATCTGCGGCGCACCCGGCGGTGTCTTGACGCGAACCCATCCGCCGCGCGACGGCGCCGTCCAGACGTAGTCCAGGTCCATGCCCGAGATCTTCCACGCACCATCCTCCTGCACGGTGGTGTTCTCGTAGATCCCCGAGATCCAGGATCCCTCGCCTTTCGCCGGACCGCCGAGCTGAAACAGACGGGCACGGATCTTGGCGCTGCGCCCGTCCGCCGACACGTGGATGACGGGCTGCACGACCTGGTGGATCGTGAGGAAGTCCGGTGTTTTGGCGTTCGGATAGCGAACCTTCAGCGATTGCCGGATTCGCTCGCGACCGACGTAGGTGCCGACATAGGAGAGTTCCTTCCAGCCGTCGCGCGAGAAGAGATTCGCCGTGTCATCCCACGCAAACTCGTCGATGTAGTAGCCGTAGGCCGTGGCGAGGTTCTCGGTTGCGTGGTACGCCCGGCTGCGTTCCACAGCACGTTCGGTCGCAGTGACGAGCGCCGTCAGAGCGGCAACAGTCTTCACTGTCCGAATCGCCCGCGACGCAGCTGGCGGTCGGGCGGGGACCTTCGTGCCTTCGGGGTACTGCGGCGGACGGCCTGTTACCGGGTGATCGAAGTGCAACGGTGCGATGTGAAAGCGGGGAAAGACTTCGTAGTTCTTTGTCGGTGGCCGATCGGGAGGGAACTCACGGCTCTGCGCAGGCGCGGGCTGTGCGTCCTTCGCCCATCCTTTCTCCGCATCGACGATGAATCGCGGATAGACGTGCATCGCCCTGAACTTCCAGACGCCCGCCTGTTTCACGAACTCGTTTTCGTAGATGGACTGACTCCACAACGCCCGTCCGCCGGTCGTTCCGCTCATGCCGAGATCGGTGCCACGCGCGCGAGCGGTGCGGCCGTCGGGCGAAATGGTGACGATGGTCTGCAGCTGGACGTGATCGTTGATCTCGCCTTCGGCAAGCCCGGCACTCGCCCCGGGCGCAGTCGAGAGGCCGAAGGCATTCAGCCCGCGACGGATGCTCGTCTTTCCTGCGTAGACGCCCTGCAGCCCGATTTCCAGCGTCGCGTCTGCTGCGAAGAGGTCCGCGACGTCGTCCCACATCTTCCGATCGACGTAGTAGCCGTAGGTGTGCTGGAGATTGGCAACCTCGATCTCGTCGTTGAGACGATCGGCGCGCGAGGCGAGATCGGCCATGCGCTTCGCCAGCATCGCGAGCGTTGGCGTGGCTTCCTCCGAGGAGCGCAGGGCGTCGTTCGCGGCGCCGTCGAGGATGGGCATGCCGACACGGGACGCGTCGAAATGAAACGGCGTCGGCTGACCAGTCGGTGTCCAGCCCGGATCGTCGTACCGGCCTGAGTATTGGGGGAGATAGCGAACCTCCTTGAACTTCCAGACGCCGTTCTCACGCACGTATTGGTTCTCGTAGACACCGCCGGCCCAGGAGGCCGATCCACCGTAGCCGCCGAGCATCGCCATGATGTGCCAGCGTCCCTTGCCGGACTGGCCGTCGGCGGCCAGCGTGATCACCGGCTGCATCGAGATGTGCGGGTAAATGCGGCCGTCGGCAAGGCCGAGGCGGCCACCGCCGACGTCCTTCAGGAAGAGGGTGCGAATCCCTTCGCGGTCGAGCGCGCCCTGCGTGTAATACCCGATGCCCGATTCGGCGAACAGGTCGGCGAAGTCGTGCCACAAGCCGAGCTCCGAATAGTGGCCGTAGGCATGCTGGAGTCGCTTGATCGCCGATAGCGCCTCCACGCGCTCGGTCAACGTCTCGAGCCGCGCGACGCGTTGCTGCAGCGCGGAGAGATCGGACTCGGCACCGCGGGCAGTGATGCCCACGGTGCAGGCGACGAGGATCAGGACCGCGCGGCGCGCCACCCGATGCTACTTGGCTGGCGGGGCGTTAATCGTGGCGGGATCCCAGTGCTCGTCGGCCTTGCCATTGACGAAGCGCCAGGTGTCAAACCACGTCGTGAAGTACTCGGTGCCGGGCTTCCGCGGATCCGGATACTTACGCGGCATCATGACCGTGACATAGTCGTCGTCTGCGATCACCGCCACCACTTCCGTCGTCAGCTTGTCGCACTTGTCCAGCCGCTTGACCTTCATCACCTGCGTGAAGAACGCGACCACGCCCTTGAGGCCGGACGCGGCGTTCGGATTGTGCTGGTGATACGCATCGGTCAGCCACTCACCCGCGCGATCCCACTGCCCGCATTGCAGCAGCTCGCGCATGATGTGCAGCGCCGCTTGCTTGTTCCGGTTGAGTTTCGCGTCGGAATCCTTGAACAACGACTCGGGATCCTTGACCCCAACCACCGGCTCCTGCGCATACGCCGCGAAGCCTACCGACAAGAGTGCTGCTACCAACACGAACGTTCGCATAGTCATCCACCCCAAGTGTGAGAGCCGCATGAACGGCGGCAAATGAGCGGATTCTAACGCAGAGTGGAGGGACCGGCTGAACCGGCCTGCAGCGGACGGGCTTCGCCGATGATTTGCACCGCCTTCACCAGTCCAAAGATCAGAAAATCGCGGTTGTCACAATGCCGCAGAGGAGCAATGATGCCGAACACCGTTCAGCTGCACCGGGTCTTCCGTTCGACACCCGAGAGAACTTACCGCGCCTTCGTTGACGCCGACGCCATGGTCAAGTGGCTTCCACCGAATGGTTTCACCGCGAAAGTCCATCACATGGACGCACGCGTCGGCGGGACGTACAAGATGTCATTCACGAACTTTACGTCCGGCAAGAGCCATTCATTTGGCGGCGAGTACCTCGAACTGGCGCCGGGCGAGCGCATTCGCTGGACGGACAAGTTTGACGACCCGAACCTCGCTGGCGAAATGCGGGTGACGGTGACGTTGAAGAAGGTCCTCGTCGGCACCGAGGTGAACATCAGGCAGGAGGGGATACCGGACGCCATTCCGCCCGAGGCGTGCTACCTCGGCTGGCAGGAATCGCTCACGCTGCTGGCGAAGCTCGTCGAGGCGGAAATTCCGGACTAGATTCGAGAACGTTTTGCGTCGACCCAAGATCCCGCGTCGGTCACATCGACGGCTGATCGCCGCATGATCCCGCTGTCCGTTCTCGATCTTGCGCCTGTCAGCGAGGGTTCCACTGCGCGTGAGGCGTTGCGCGATGCCGTCGATCTCGCGCAGTTGTGCGAGCAACTCGGTTATGTGCGTTTCTGGTTTGCCGAGCACCACGGCATGCCGAACATCGCGTGTTCGTCGCCCGAGATCCTGATCGAACACGTGGCCTCGGCGACCTCCACGATTCGTGTCGGCTCCGGCGGCATCATGCTGCCGAACCATGCGCCGCTGCGGGTCGCCGAGAACTTCCATACGCTCGCCGCACTCCATCCTGGTCGCATCGACCTCGGCGTCGGCCGCGCGCCGGGGACGGATCCAGCGACGTCACGAGCGCTGCATCCATTCGATGCGGAGCAGTTCCCGCAGCAGCTCGAGGAGTTGCTGGCGCTGTCGCGCCGCGGCTTCCCGCCGGGACATCCATTCGCGACAGTGCGGGTCGTGCCCGAAGGCGTGCCGCTGCCGCCGATTTGGGTGCTCGCGTCGAGCGGGGCAACGGCGGCATTCGCGGGTGCGATGGGATTCGGCTACGGTTTCGCGCGTCACTTCAGTCCGGCGCCGCCAGCGCCGCCGATCCGTGCCTACCGTGCCGCGTTTCAGCCGTCGGAACAGTTTCCGCAGCCGCACGTCATTCTTGGCGTCGCGGTCATCTGTGCTCCGACGGACGAAGAGGCAGACTACCTCGCCACCTCCAGCGACGTCGTCTGGGTGCGGCGGCATCGCGGTGACATGCGGCCGTTCCCGAGTCCAGAAGAGGCGTCGAAGTACGAGTTTCGACCCGAGGATCGTCCGCTGATTGAAGCCAATCGCCAACGTCAGTTCGTCGGCAGCCCGCCGCGCGTCGCCGCCATCCTGCGCCAGATCGCCGCCGAGACGACGGCCGACGAGTTAATGGTGACGACGATGGTGTACGGGAAGACCGAACGGCTGCGATCGTACGAGTTGCTCGCGCAGGAGTGGGGTGTGTAGTGGATGCGACGCGCTGCTGCGCGACGGGCCGGGCGGTCCGGCTTTTGAATCCAGTCGAGCAAAGAGGAATCGATGGCTGGACAAAAACGTGAACAGAATTCCGTCGTGATTGCTGGCTCAGCCTTTGCGCTGGGTATGGTCGCAGGCTTCATCCTGAAGGACGCCGCCAAGCAGTGGTTCGATCGTGTGTGCCTCAGGCAGTGGCACCGCGACTACGAACAGACAGACATGTTCGACGACAACCTCCCGGAGACGCTCGGCCGCCGGGAACCGGAGCCCGAATCCGGACAACCGCGATTCGGCGGCACCGGCGCTCTTGGCGTGCACCCCGCGCAGGTGCCGACGCGTGAATAGCGATCTGCGTAGGTCGCCCCAGCGGCCTGCAGTGTGAAAGTCTCCTACCGCTTGCCGCGCGCCGACATCGGCGGCGATTACGTGAACAGGTTCAACAGTGCGTAGATCACGACCGCGCCGAGGAGACCGAAACCAAGCAGGCGAGCGATTGCGTAGGAACCAAGCAGCTTCAACATGACCGGTTAGAGAGGCAACAGCGATGCCACCATCTGTCGTGGCAGACGCCGATGTGGCATTCGCATTGCTCATTCACGAGACAACTTCGCTCGGTGGCCGCTCTGGCCGCCGACAGACATCTCACCGACCCGACGGGGACCTCGTGTCCCCGATCGTCATGTACGGGAATTCGAGAATTCCGCGAATATTTTCGCAAACGAAGCTGGCGCCATCGTCCCTGGCCGCGGCGATCTGTCAGGAAGTGCGCACGCCAGCAATTCGGCAAGTCGTTGCCACTTACCGCGAGCACGATGAACTGTTTGCCATCAATCCGGTAGCTCATCGGCGAACGTTGGACCTTCGCCTTCAACCACGCAGGCAGCGTCCGTTGTGGTCTTACACCCTTACACCATGCACTGATATACCATGGTGTAAGCATGGCGCTGAATCTGAAAAACGCTGAAGTCGAGCGGCTCGCAGCCGAAGTGGCGCGGCTGACGGGGGAATCGAAGACGGAGGCGATTCGCCGTGCGCTCGAAGAGCGGAAACGGCGGTTGAAGCACACGGCGACGGACGATCGCCGGACGCGGCTGATCAAGTTCCTCGAAAAGAAGGTCTGGCCGAGCATCCCGGCCGATCAGCGGGGCAGGAGGCTGACGCGAGCCGAGGAAGATGAGATTCTCGGCTTCGGTGCTGGTGGCGTATGACGCTCGATTCCTCGGCGCTGGTGGCGGTGCTCTTCGCCGAGCCCGACTATCTTGATCTGGTCGACCGCATGCTGGAAGCGGATCAACTGCGGGTGGGTGCGCCGACGCTTGTGGAGGCGAGCATCGTGCTCGCAGCCCGCCGCCGCGCGCCGGGGCGCGGGGAGGTGGAGGCTCTCATCCGGGAGCTTGCCGTGACCGTCGTCCCGTTCGGTGAGGCGCACTGGCTCGCCGCGGTTGACGCCTTCGTCCGCTTCGGACGCGGCCACCATGCGGCGGCGCTCAACCTCGGCGACTGCTTTGCGTATGCGACCGCTAAAGTTGCCGGCGACGCGCTGCTCTTCGTCGGCGACGACTTCCGCAAGACCGATATCCGGCCGGCCTGACAGCTGATTGCCGGCGACGAAGTGAGACATGAGCAATCGATCCCCGGAGCAACAACTGCGCGAGGAAGGCTTCCGCCACATCTACGTCTGGCAGGACGGCCCGCACGCGTCGTATCCGGACCACACGCATCCGGTCGACACGGCGCACATCATCCTCGAAGGAGAGATGACGCTGACGTGCGGCGGTACCACGACGACATATGCGGCCGGCGAGCGCCCTCCCGACGTTCCGGCAGGCGCCGTGCACTCGGCTCGCATGGGCCCACGTGGCTGCCGCTACTTGATCGGCGAGAAGTAGAACAACCTGCCCTGGTTAGGTTAGTTAGGTTAGGTTAGTGCGATGCGTTAAAGGACGATCCCACGTTGAGTGGTCCTCGTCTATCATTCGCCGGTGACTCAACGAAGCGCATTGAAACTGATGGTGCTGGCGGCGTGTGTCGTGGGTGGATGTTCGGCAGCGACGGAGGGCCAATCCGCCTCCGCTCGAGAGACGACGGACAAGCCGGCGATGACATCGGTGCCCTTCGGTAAGCTAGGCGACACCCCCGTGCAGCTCTACACGCTGACGAACAGGCACGGCCTGGTCGCCAAAATCACGAACTACGGCGCGACTGTGACCGAGCTGCACGTTCCCGACAGGACGGGCGCGCTCGCGGACGTCGTGCTCGGCTTCGACGATCTGAACGGCTATCGTGCCGGCACCGCCTACTTCGGCGCGATCGTCGGACGAGTGGCGAATCGCATCATGAACGCCCGATTCGAGCTGGAGGGTCAGCGATTCGTGCTCGCGGCCAACGACAAGCCGCACCACCTGCATGGCGGCAGGACAGGCTGGGACAAGGTGGTCTGGACTGCCAGGCCCGCCGACTCCGCTGATGGGCCCGCTCTCGAGCTGACATACGTATCGAAAGACGGGGAAGAGGGGTACCCCGGCACCGTGAGTGCGAAGACGGTCTACACGCTGACCGACGACAACGAGCTCAAGGTCGAAATGCAGGCAACGACCGACAAGACCACGCTCGTGAACATGGCGCACCACAGCTACTGGAATCTCGCCGGTCAGAACTCTGGCACCATCCTCGATCACCAGTTGACGCTCAACGCGGATCAGTACACGCCGGGCACGCCGATGGTGCCCGACGGCCGCGTCGTGCCGGTCAAGGGCACACCCTTCGACTTCACGAGCCCCAAGCTGATCGGCACGGAGTTGAAACAGGTCGGTGGCAGACCGATCGGCTACGACCACAACTTCGTCGTCAACGGCCTGCCTAATCAGCTGCGCCCGGTGGCGCGCTTGAAGGATCCGAAGTCGGGAAGGGTGATGACGCTCTCGGCCGATCAGCCAGGTGTGCAGTTCTATACGGGCAACTTTCTCGACGGCTCGGCGAAAGGGAAGGGGACGAGCTACGGTCAGTACGCGGCGCTCTGCCTGGAGACGCAGAAGTTTCCAAACGCGATCAACGTGCCGGCGTGGCGTGACCAGGTGACGCTGAGGCCAGGGCAGACCTATCACCACGTGATGATTCACAAGTTCAGCGTTGAGTGACGCAGAGCATCAGCCCTCTTTGCGGACGTTGAACGACGCAAAGAATTGCCCCGTCCCCTTGGGCGCGGCCGCGTCGAAGTAGAGCGTGTGCAGCTGCAGCCGTCCGCCGCGTCCAAGCCGCGGACCGGCGGCAAGCGTGTGGAACCGTTCGCCGCCGATCACCTGATGCGTCATCGTCAAGTAGAGACGACTGAGCGCGCCGTCTCGCAGAACCGTCTCGAGCATCTGCGGCCCCGCCAGCAGATAGAGGTGGGCGTAGCCTCGCGTCGCCAACGCATCGATCATCGGCGCGCCGTCGACGGACGGCCCGCCCCCGGCAAAGATCACCTCGCATCCCCGCTCGCGCCACAGTGCGATGCGATCTGGCGGCGCCTCGTTGCCCGTGATGATGTGCACTGGCTGTCCGTGCCGCTCGAGCGAGCTCGGGATGGGAAAGTCGAGCGTGCGGCTCACAATCGCGATCGCCGGCTGGCGCATCAGGCCGTGCGCGCTGCGCCAATCGCCAATGTCCAGCGCCTGTCTGGTGAGACCCACCTGCAGGATATCGTCGAACTTCCGTGCGGCGAGTGCACGGAGGTAGCCGCCGTGCGTGACCAGACAGTCCGCCTGCGCCTGCAATTCCTGAAACAACCGCCAGTCGTGGCTGCTCGTGAGGTCCTCGAGGACATACGACTCGCCGGTGTCCGCCTCGACGACGGCGATGCGGCCGTCCAGGCTGGAGACGAAGTTGGCGTACACGAACGGCCGCGCGGTCGTCCCGAGCCGGCGCAGCTCGTGCGCGAGGTAGGTGCCGTCCAGCGGTCGCGAGATGCCGCTGTTCGGGTACAGCTCGAGGATCTGCGCGGCCATTGCGGACTATGACCGTGTGATGCGGCGCGCCAATCTGACGCCGAACACCAGCACGAAAGCGACGACGAGCAACACCCACACGATGAAGAGCGTGAGGACGAGCCAGGACTGGGTGAGGTCGAGGCGTTGGTTCGCGGGACCGAGGAAACCCGCCGCCAGACCGATCGCACTCAATCCGAACAGCGTCAGCAGCGGCGTCACGAGCAGGGCGATCGCGGCCGCGACGAATGCTGTCTGTGGTTCAGACGGGGGTTCCGGCACGATGCACCTCCTCGGCTCGGCACTGGTAACGCTACAGATCAATCTGCGTGAAACACTGCATGTCAATCAAGGTGAAGCCTATAATCGACGTCGGCAAAGGAGGCAGGGCTCCGGTGAAACGGGTCGCCATCATCGTGTTGCTGTTGGCCATGGCGCTGCCGGCGACCGCCGCCCAGTTCGGTCGTTTCTTTCGACCGGCGCCGACGGCCGTCGAGTATGACAGCCGCTTCGCCTTCACTCGCATCCGCTACGGCACTCGAGTCGGCGTCAACGGAGGGTGGGAGCACGACTACCCGACGGCCGACCGGAACTTCTCGGCGATCCTCGACTACATCACCCACACCCGCGTCCATCTGACCGATTCGAACATCTTCGATCTCGAGGACCCGCGCATCTTCGAGAACCCGGTCATCTACATGTCCGAACCTGGATACTGGACGACGGACGAGGCGGAGGCGACGAATCTGCGGAAGTACCTGCTGAAGGGCGGGTTCATCATCTTCGACGACTTTGATGGCGACCCGGAATGGCGCAATCTCGTCACGCAGATGAAGGTCGTGCTGCCGGATCACGATTTCATCCGGCTCGACGTGAGCCATCCGATCTTCCAGTCCTTCTACAGCCTGAAGACGCTCAACATTCCGCACCCGATGCTGCCCGGCATCGAACCGGTCTTCTACGGGCTGTTCGACGACAATCAGACCGACGGCCGGATGCTGGCCATCGCCAACTTCAACAACGACGTTGGCGACTACTGGGAATGGTCGGCCGAAGGGTTGTATGGCGAGGCAGGCACGGCCGACGCCTATCGGCTCGGCGTCGACTATCTCGTCTACGCGATGACGCACTGAACGGGGGCACAAGTCGCATCCTGTTGTCAGCAGCCGAGAGAGGTATCACAATCAACCGCATGATTCGTCGATTGCTCATCCTCCCCATCGGATGTGTGGCACTGGCCTCCGTGCTTAGCGGTCAGACGCGGAGCGTGCCGCGACCGCCGGCACAGCCGGCAGGGCAGCAGCCGCCCGGAGAAAGCGCCGCGCCCGACGGATATCAGCCGCTGCCGCAGTGGCTGGGTCAAACGCGTGCGCCGGCGCCGGCGAAGACCGAGGCCTTCACGGTCGAAACGTTTGCGGAAGGGCTGAATGGCGCGTCGTTGCAGTTTCTGCCCGACGGCCGCATTCTCCTGGGCGAGCGTAACGGCCGCATCCGGATCATCGGGAAGGACGGCAAGGCGGCGGAACCACTCGCCGGCATGCCGGCCGACATGTTTACGACGGGTCAGGCGCTGTTCAACGCGCAGCCGGACAGAAACTTCGCGGCCAACAGGACGATCTACTTCACCTATGCGGTGCTGCCGGCCGGCGCCGATCCGGCCAAGCAGCGCTCGCCCGCGCACGTCCACGTCGCCAGCGCCCGCGTGTCCGCCGATGAGAAACGCCTCGAGGCCGTGAAGGATCTGCTCGACGCCGAAGGTACCGGCGGGCGTGTGATTCAGGCGAACGACGGGACGCTGCTGGTGGAGACTACGGTCCCGGCAGGACTGGGAATCCTGTCAGAGGCGTGGATGCAGCCGCAGCAGTTCGACAGCCTGATGGGCAAGGTGCTGCGCATCAACGCCGACGGTTCGATCCCGAAGGACAACCCGTTCGTCGGCAAGGCGGGCGCACGTCCAGAGATCTACGCGCTTGGTTTCCGTGATCCACAGGGCCTCGCTATCCACCCGAAGACGGGCAGGCCGTGGACGAGCGAGCACGGGCCGCGTGGCGGCGACGAGATCAACGAGGTCGAGAAAGGGAAGAACTACGGATTCCCGGTCATCGGTTACGGGCGCGATTACAACGCCAAGCCGATCAACGGCGACAAGACGGCGCAGCCGGGCATGGAGCAGCCGGTCTACTTCTGGACACCGGACATCGCGCCGTCGGGGATCGCGTTCTACACCGGGAAGATGTTCCCTGCGTGGAACGGCAGCCTGTTCGTCTCGGCGCTCGCGGCCCGCTATCTCGTTCGCCTGGCGCTCGACGGGAATCGTGTCGTCGCCGAGGAGCGGCTGCTGACGGATCTCAGCGCCCGCATCCGCGCCGTCCATGAAGGCCCCGACGGCTCGCTCTACGTGCTGACCGACGGCGCCAATGGAAAGATCGTCCGGCTCGTGAAAAAGGGGTGAGGAGCGCTGGGCGCAGACCTTGAGCGTCGGCCACCGGTGGGCTGTAGAATTGCCGCCTGAAATCGAGACCGTCGATGATGAAAGACGCGATCGGACGCGCCCGCCCGGCAGCCTCATCCGCCATGTTGTCGGTGGCCATGATCCTCGTGCTGGGGACGTGGATCGCCGGCGCCGGCGCCCAGCAGCCTCCGCGAACTGCGCCGCCAAACTCCCAAGCTCCAACTTCCAACTCCCAAGACCCTGAGGTCGTACAGCTTCGCCCGAACTTCTACGTGATCGCCGGCGCCGGTGGGAACATCGTGGTCCAGACCGGCCCCGAGGGCGTCATCCTCGTCGATTCGGGTTCGACCGCGATGGCGGACAAGGTGCTGGCGACGATCCGTCGCCTGACGCCGCTTCCGATCCGCTACATCATCAACACCAGCATGGACGGCGACCATGTCGGCGGCAACGAGAAGCTCTCCAAGGCAGGTCTCAGCATCCTGCCGGGGGCGGTGGCGGCGGGCGCGGGATTGAGCGACGACCTCGTCTCGAACTCGGGCGCCGCCAGCATTCTCGCCCACGAAAACGTGGCGGCGCGCATGTCCGCTTCGGCGGATCAGAAGTCCCCGATCCCGTTCCCGCTCTGGCCGACGAAGACATTCGCGTACCGGATGTACTCGATGTACCTCAACGGCGAGGGCATTCAAGTCATCCATCAGCCCGCCGCCCACACCGACGGGGACACCATCGTCTTCTTCCGTCGCGGCGATGTGATTGCGACCGGCGACATCATCGACACCACACGGTTTCCCTTCATCGACGTGAAGCGTGGCGGCACGGTGCAAGGCGAGCTCGACGCGCTGAACCGGCTGATGGATCTGAGCATCCACAACCTGCCAATCCAGTGGTCCGCTGACCGCACGTTCCTTGTGCCAGGGCACGGCCACGTCTACGACAAACTCGATCTGCTGGAGTATCGGGACGCCATCACCGTGGTGCGCGACAGGGTGCAGGACCTGATCGAGCAGGGGCGCACCCTGGCCCAGGTGAAGGCAGCCAATCCGACGCTGGGCTACCGCAGTCAGTACGGGACCGATACCGGGCCGTGGACGACCGACATGTTCGTGGAGGTCGTCTACAACGAGCTCGCGGCCAAGGCGAAGACCAGCCTTCGTCAAGGCTCCGGCGGGCAAGAGGAGAAGAAATGACGCGCGTCGCCTGCGTCGTCCTCGTCGCGGCGTTCGCTCTCGGCGCGCGCGTGCATGGCCAGCAGCGCGCCGGTGGCGCGCCGCAGCCACCGCGGAGCCCGCGTGCCGCCGCGCCGATCGACCTCACTGGTTATTGGGTCTCGATCGTGACGCAGGACTGGCGCTGGCGGATGGTGACGCCTGGCAAAGGCGACTATCAGGGCATTCAGATGACACCGGAAGCGAGGAAGATTGCCGACTCGTGGGATCCGGCGAAGGATGAAGC
>Ga0111538_10004420_pt1 | contig 19523 bp, 15 predicted proteins | sample SoiMethybrSBSTD1_FD_79669 | JGI IMG/M metagenome (GOLD analysis project Ga0111538, IMG submission 79669) | Bulk soil microbial communities from a Populus tree surrounding site in Tennessee, USA - Soil MetaG P. TD hybrid SBSTD1 (version 2)... | ecosystem: Environmental > Terrestrial > Soil >...
GCTCCTGGTAGTAGAAACGACAGACGTCATCTTTGCCGTGGACTCGATTCCTGCCATCCTGGGCATTACGGTGAATCCCTTTCTCGTGTACACTTCGAATGTCTTTGCGATTCTCGGACTGCGTGCGCTCTACTTTGCCCTGGCTGGCGTGATGCAACTCTTTCACTACCTTCATTACGGGCTGTCTGCTATCCTCGTCTTTGTGGGAGCCAAGATGCTCCTGGCAGACGTCTACAAGCTGTCAGTGGGGGTGGCTCTGGGGGTCATCGCTGGCATCCTGCTGATTGCGGTCATTGCCTCGCTCATGCGACCACAGCAGAGAGACGTCGTCACCACGCCAGCCGACCCGCAGCCCTAGGAGGACACTGACCCGAAAACACAGAGGAAGAGTCGCACCATGAGATCCCACATGAGCACCCTTGGGGGACTAGCCGCTCTGCTGCTGTGCCTTAGCGGCTTCCTGGATGAGATACTAGCCGAGGTCAACAGCGCTCGTGGCCAGACACTCTATGTGCCAGTCTATTCTGAGATCCCACATGGGGATCGTGACCAGACCCTGGAGCTGACGGTCACGCTGAGTATACGCAACATTGATCGCCAGGTCGCCGTTATGGTCCGGAAAGTGGATTATTACAACACCAAAGGAGAGCGTGTACGTGCGTATGCGCAGGAACCACGCGTGCTCCCTCCCCTGGCTGCGGTCGAGTTCGTCATCAAGGCCTCGGACCGTAGTGGCGGCATCAGTGCCAGCTTTATCGTGGAATGGGAGAGTGAACGCCTGTGTGTCCCACCGGTGGTGGAAGCGGTGATGATCAGCACGGCTTCTACCCAGGGCATCTCATTTTTAAGCCAGGCGCGTATTGTGGAAGAGAAGCGCTAGGCCGCTGCTCACTGCGTCGTGCCTAAGCGCTTCCATCGACAGATGGATGGTCGGATTGACGAGAGGAAGGCATGCATCACCTTGATCTGATTCTGACACTCACGGGTGGTCTCGCTGCCGCATTGGTTTGCGGATATCTGACGTACCGACTCGGGCTCTCGCCCATCGTGGGGTATCTCCTGGGTGGGATTGCTGTTGGTCCTTACACGCCTGGCTTCGTTGCCAACCGGGCCCTGGCGGAACAGCTGGCAGAGGTGGGTGTTATTCTGCTGATGTTTGGTGTGGGTCTGCAGTTCCATCTCAAAGAACTCCTGGCTGTGCGGCGCGTCGCTCTCCCTGGAGCCATCGTCCAGAGCCTCCTGGCAACCGTGCTGGGGGCCGTGGTAGCCCACGCCTTCGGCTGGAGTTGGGCCGCCGGCATCGTCTTTGGCTTGGCGCTATCGGTGGCCAGCACCGTGGTCCTGATGCGGGTGCTGACGGACAACAACGACCTGCACACCCCAACCGGCCACATCGCGGTCGGCTGGTTGGTCGTCGAAGACCTCTTCACCGTCCTCGTACTGGTGTTGTTGCCAACGCTGGTCGGCAGCCAGCAGGCTGGGCTGAGTCATGTACCGCTGGCTCTTGGACTGGGGATGCTGAAGGTCGCCACTCTGGTGGTCTGTACCTTTCTGGTCGGCAGCCGCCTTATCCCCTGGCTGCTCGAGCGCGTCGCCGCAACGCATTCGCGGGAGCTGTTCACTCTCACTGTCCTGGTAGTAGCGCTTGGCATCGCGGTGGGCTCGGCCACACTATTCGGGGTCTCCATGGCCCTGGGCGCTTTTCTCGCTGGCATGGTAGTAGGCCGCTCGGATTTTAGCCTACGAGCGGCGTCAGAGGCACTCCCCATGCGCGATGCCTTCGCCGTGCTGTTCTTCGTCGCCGTGGGCATGCTACTGAACCCACACCACCTGCTGGAGGCCCCAGGACTGGTGGCGACCACGCTGGGTATCATCCTGCTCGGCAAGCCAATCGCAGCGCTGGGTATCGTCCTGCTGCTGGGGTATCCGTTGCGAGTCGCCCTCGCTGTGGCCGTGGCCCTGGCGCAAATCGGCGAGTTCTCTTTTATCCTCGCGATCCTCGGTAAAGAGCTGGGACTGCTCACGGACACGGCCATGCACACCGTTGTCGCCACGGCTATCATTTCTATCACCCTTAATCCGCTGCTATACCGGCTCATTGATCCTGTGGAAGCCTGGATCACACGCCACCCACGCCTGTGGGGCTGGCTTACGGCCCGCGCGCACACGCTGCTTCCCCCTGCAGTTGCAGGCGTTCCTGACGGGACGTCTACGGCCAGTCCCGATCACCGAGCTGTCGTGGTGGGTTACGGCCCAGTCGGCCAGACCGTTACGCGTCTGCTGCAGGACAACAATATTGCGCCGACCATCATCGAACTGAACCGGGACACTGTGCGCTGCCTGCGCGAGGCCGGCGTGTCAGCGGTCTACGGCGATGCCAGCCACCGCGAGATCTTACAGGGGGCCGGGGTAGACAGCGCTGGCAGCCTCATTCTCAGCGCTGCGGGCCTGCAGGCCAGCGCCGAGGTGATCCGCCTGGCACGGGTGCTGAACCCGGCTATCCGCATCCTCGCTCGTGCGGCCTACGTGCGTGACAGTCCTGCCCTGCACCAGGCTGGGGCGGAGTATGTCTTCTCAGGCGAGGGCGAAGTGGCTCTGGCTATGACTGAAGCGCTACTGCGTTCGCTGGGGGCTACCCCTGAACAGATTGACCGCGAGCGTGACCGGGTACATAGAGACCTCGTCGGCGGGTCGACAGTCGCGGAGGGCGTCCATGAAGGTGGAGGTTAATGATGCACACCCTGTGGCATGAGGTGTGGCGAGGGGTACAGAGTGATTTTGCGGATCTGCCGGGAGCCGCTGAGGTTACCCAGATCGTGCTGCGCTTGCTACTTGCAGCGCTGCTCGGTGGTCTGGTGGGCTTCCAACGAGAGCGGGTCGGCAAAGCGGCCGGGCTCCGGACACATATGCTCGTGGCCCTCGGGTCGGCCTTCTTCGTGATGATCCCGTATCAGGCTGGGATGCCACTCGCGGATCTGAGCCGTGTTCTCCAGGGAGTCATCACGGGGGTGGGATTTCTCGGCGCCGGGACGATTCTCAAGCGCCCGGCCGAGGAGCACATTGAAGGCCTGACGACCGCCGCCGGCCTCTGGCTGACAGCGGCGGTAGGCTGTGCCGCAGGCATGGGGCGGGAGGCTTCGGCCGTGCTGGGGACAGTGCTGGCCTTTCTCATCCTGGCACTCCTCCCACGGATTAACTCGCAGAGGAGTTGAGGTGGTATGTCCGAAGACAATAAATGCTAACCCATCGGTTAATGGTGGAGTGATCCACCCCTACCCCACATTTATTGAATAGGGGTGTTCATATCAGCTTGGATTTCAGTCTGGGTGAGAGCCCAGTTGTAGATGCGTACCTCGTCAATGCTCCCCTGGAAAAACTCCCCCCATACACTGTTGCCACCAATGCGCAGGGCCCCTGTCGAGGTCAACAGTGCCCCTGACATGGCACTACTGCGTACTAAGGTTCCATTCACATAGAGGCGTAACATGGCATTATCATAGGTTGCCGTCAAGTGCGTCCACGTGTTGAGTAGAATCTGTGTAGCCCCACTGAGGCCCACTGGCGTCCCAGGATTGGCAGCTCTGACCACATACAAGGTAGGTACGTGCGTATCGGTATCCGCATACAGATTGTAGACCTCTCCGCCACTCCGCTCTTTGATGAGGACATTCCGCCACGTGGTGGCCGTGGCGGCGGCCGTAGGGAAGACCCAGGCCTCCAGCGTCATGCCCGTCGTCAGGTCTAGATCGTTGGCGTCCGCGACGGTCACCCAGCTATTGACGCCATTGAAGGTGAGGGCGTTACCGAATTTCCCTTGGGTGTTCCACGTCGCGCCGGAGAGCGTTCCCGTGTGCCCCTTGCCCGTGGCATCACCCACGCTGATTCCGCTGCCTTCGTTGAAACTGTAAGCCGCTACCAGCCCTGCTACAGCGGACTGCGCGACTGAGAAACTGATGGTGAAATCGTCTGTATTAGTGTTCCCAGAGGTATCCTGACAACGGACAAAGTAGCTGTAACTCCCACCATTCATGAGCCCGCTAACCGTGGTGGAGTGTGCTGTGCCTCCCGTTGTGGTGAAAGTGTTCGGCATCGAGCCGTAGGTCACTCCTGCTGTTGTCGCGTAACGGCACACCGCGTTTTCGTCGGTGACGAGACTGAGACTCGACTGTGTGGTCCCGGTAGGAAGCACCCCTGTCGGCGCTCCATTCGACCGCATCGGTAGAGTCGTGTCGGGTGGTGGTGGTCCAACCGGGGCGTCATAGATGATGCTCAGCAAATCCCCCTGGTTCGTGAAGTTAGCCGTGGTTTGGCATGCCACTCTCACTCGCACGTCGCCGCTACCAGTTGAACCGCTTACGTAATTCGCCAGCGTACCGCTTGGAGTGAGATTGTTAATCGCCACCTCGGTCGTCCCGACAGTGCGAGAGTCGAGTTGCATCCACGCATTGGATGTCCAACTCCAGATCGCAATTGTCTGCGTGCAGTTGCGGGAATTTTTACCCTTATAGTTTATGCGTAGACTCGTAAGATTTTTTGATACACTAGGAAAGGAGCCATACCACTGCACAGTTCGGGTACCTGTCGTGGTGGAATTGACCGCGTAGTACAAATTGTTATCGCTGGCCAGAGCCGCAGCGGTACCGCTGGATAATGTACCCGTTAAAACTGTAGTGCTGCTTGGAAATGCGGTCACCGTTGTCGCTTGGTAGTTCGCCGTATAACTAGCGGCGTCTTCTCCCGCGAGAATAGTATGGCTTTGCCCGCCACCATCCGACCACGAGACGAACCCGTAATTGACTGCACCCTGGGGCTGGTTCGGCGCCTCAACCGTGTGCTGAAAACCTGTCAGAGTGTCCTTCACATAGGGTGTCGTGGTCTGTATACCGTCGAAGCGAATCGCCAGGCCAGCGGGATTCGTTACAAAGGTCAAATTCACCTTGTGGGGATACACGGATACTGAACTCGTGCTCTGCAATCCCGCAGAGTCGGTAACCGTGAGAATGATTTCGTAATAGGTGTTTCCCGAGAAATCGTGCCCAGTACTTGGAATCGTGAATGTGCCAGAGATGAGGCCAGTCACCGGTCCCAGCGCTGAGTGTACATGGCTATCGTGGTGCAACAAAATTGTCCAGGCATACGCCGTCGCGGGTAACAGACCATCTTCCGGATCACTGGCCGTTCCCGAGAAGCTAATGACGTCACCAGCTCGAAATACCAAACCATGCGCCGGGGAGGTGATAGCACTCTGGGGGGGATTGCCCACCGCAGGTTGTAGTGCCCCCCCTTGCCAATCATCAAGAGCCATAGAGGTCGAAGCATACAAGCCGAGGCCCGGTTGCCCATTGGCAATAAAGTAGGCCGTATCATCCGTCGTGACGAGTGGGCTGCCATTCCGGTAGACAGTCAGACGCGCCGTATTAGCTGCGACAGTCCGGACTTCCAGTCTTAAGATATCCCCAGTGCTCCAACTCGTCGCCTCATGGGCGAGCTCGTGAAAGACAGAATTCATGAAGGAATACAGGTGGGCGCCGTCAGGCTTGATCGCAACCACATACGCCTGAGAAGGGGACGCACTGGCTCTGACAAACACTCCCTGCCAATCTCCTATCGCTCCCGCGATGGTGACCTGGGAATACTGGTCTGGCCCAAATACACTGGCATTCCAATAAGCGGCTCCTCCCTGGCCAGGCGCAGCCCCGACGGCGTTACTGGCAATAGCGATCCCACTTCCCCACCAGGGGTCTATTCGCCAGTTTGGCCCAAGACCGCCATCTGCTCTATTGAACCCGTCGAGTTCACTCGAGGCGGGAGGAGGCGGGGGCGGAAGTGCCGTAAACCGCATGGCCTGGAGACCAGCTACCGCCTCAGGCAACCATCCTGACGTCCAGGAGTGTACCCGAGTCTCCCCTCCCGTCTGCAGGAATTGCACGCCGTTCGCCTGTAAAAGTCCCGCAAATGCTAACACTTCATCCAGAAAAGTGGGACTTCCGCCATACGTTCCATAATCGTAGGATAGCCATAGACGCATTGCTGTCTGAAACGGCCCCTTGTACGCAGCAATCCATGCATCGGTAAGCCGGTAGTTGGCCTGAAAATTCGCGTCCGTACCATAATTGTCGAGCATGCCCCAGGCGTCTGTATCGGGCTGGTCAGCTGGAAAATCCCAGGCTGCGGCGGCGGCGAAGACAGTAGGATTTCGGAATAACAACGTGACCGCCCCAAACCCCGACTTGCTAAAGCCGATGAGCCAGTGCTCCTCCTGCCCCGTGATAGACAGATTCGCCTGCACCCATGGCGCCAGGTCAAAAGCCATAAAACTTTCGTATTGGCGATCAGGATTGGAAGCGTGGTCTGCGTACCATGGTTCAGCTTGAAAGGAAGGGGCGATGATATGGGCATTATAATCGTTATGGACATTCAGTGCGAGCAATTCCTCCAGTCCATCCCCAAATAAGTTTTGCAGATCCACATCTACTATGACTGGCAGGACGTAAATAAATCGGTGAGGCATTCCAGACGCGGGATTGGTCGGTGGCAGAACCCGCAGAATCGTACTCCCAGGACCGTTATACGATGATGTAGCGTCGTACCATGTGACACCACTACTATCCATCCGTGGGTTTTCGACTATAAGGCCAAGCGCGCTTGCATAAGCAGGTAGTGCAAGCCAGACGCACAGGAGTGGTACAATTATTTTTTTCATGGAGCCTCCCCTCTCTAGTACAGTTAAAAGCGACGGGCAATCATTGACAGGTTACGCTAATCGCTTGATTGTTTGAGCTTGCGCTACCATTTGAGTGCAGTACGGTTGACATGCGCCTGCACAACGTCCTCAATACATCATTCCTTGAGCTTCAAGAGACTCCCCCCGGCAGTGCGCAGATGCCCGTCAATCCCCTGCACAGCTCTTCGTCTCGTTCAACGCGTTCTACTGGCCCCCTGTGCAGAGCACGACAAAGATGGCATCCATCGCTTTGCGATCATCAACGTGGGGTCGATGGCTCCCTAAAGGGTATGACTTCCACGTGGGGCTCAGCGGCTTGATACGTTCCCACAACGCGTCATGGATGCACCAAGCCCAGTAGGCTTGCTCTTGGTTGTCACGCATCAGAGAGGCTCCCAGAGGAGACGTGTGCTCTATGTATCCCTCTATAATAGGATCATACAAGCCTAATAAGATGGTCCATAAGTTTTAAAGAAACATAATGGAATAAAATAATATATTATCTTATATTATAAGACTCTCTATAATAGCATAGTATGGGTGATATTTTTAAGGGGTACGAGTAGAAAAAACGGCTCTATCGCATATTTTTGGTGTGGAGATGCTTGGAAGTGAGGAAACCCTATCAGGCAGGGACGATTAGGCAGTTAACCCGTAGAACCGTTCAGCCGCAGTACGGCTTTCTGCTTCCTCCTCGATTACCAGCGGTTGATGGTCGAGTAATCGACGTGGCTTCCACGTTCGAGCAGCAATGCTCCTCCATGACGCGTGCTCAGGGGGGCGGGGACATGGCAACCGACGCCTGTCAGCATAATCTCCTTGGGGCAATGGACCCCCTTAAAGCTCACGGTCATCGTCGCTCCCGTTCTTTTGCGCCATCGCCCACAGAGCAAGAGCATATGTCCAATCACCCCAGGCAAAAATTGCGACAGCATCCACCTCTTGGCAAAGGGCTCATGAAAGTAACGTCTGCGAGGATGGCGCTTCTCCCGGGGCTGGGGCCTCAACACAACGCCAGAGTCTGCTCGCTCTCATCGTCTATATCTTTCGATATAGAAAAACATAACCTTTGATCCATTGCTTATAGACCATAAAAATCTAGATAATAAAGTTCTATAAAGATATTTTAAATTACTAACAAATTCATTATAGAAAGTTCTATAAGAAGCCACTGTCCTTTTTGTGTCGACAACCTCCACCATTCCTGGCCGCATAGGAGCATGTGAGCTGGTGAGGTGAAGACCGCTTACGATACGTATGGAGCAGCGCGTGCTCCCGATCGTTTTCTGGGATGTCTTTGAGTTAACCAAAGGAGTCAAATTTTCCTAGTTCTGGATATGCACATCTGAGAGGGCACCTTCCAATGAAAAAATCCCGCACTATTTTACTGATCCTCGCTGTCATGCTGGGGATCTCTGATGTCTCTCAAGCGCAAACGCCGCCACCTGGTCTGATAGCCACTTACTCGTTCGATGAAGGTAGTGGGCTAAGTGCGAATGATGGCTCCGGCAATGCTCACACTGGAGTCATCTCGGGTGCGACATGGACGATAGCGGGCAAGTATGGGAGCGCCCTGTCCTTTAACGGCACCAATAGCTGGGTGACCGTGGCAGACGCTAACGACCTGGACCTGACGACAGGTCTGACCCTGGAAGCCTGGGTCTTCCCCACGGCCGCCGCCACGGCCACCACCTGGCGCAATGTCCTCATCAAAGAGCGCAGTGGCGGGGAGATCTATAATCTCTACGCCGATACGGATACGCACGTGCCGGCCGCCTATGTGGTCCGCAGTGCTAGTCCTGGAACATCCGTGGGGGTGAATGGCGTAGCCCAGGTACCCCTCAACACCTGGACGCACTTAGCGATGACCTATGACACGGCGACGGTACGGCTCTATGTGAATGGGACTCTGGTACGCAGTAGTGCCACGACCGGGGCGCTACTGACCTCGACCGGAGCGCTGCGCACCGGGGGCAACAGTGTGTGGGGGGAGTTTTTCCAGGGCATGCTTGATGAAGTGCGCGTCTACAATCGAGCGCTGACACAGGCCGAAATCCAAACCGATATGGCTACCCCGGTTACCGGCGCTACCTTGGTAACGCGCTCCCCCAATGATACGGCTATCGACACTGGCTCACTCCGGGGTGGCACGGCGGCGAGTCTAAGCGCGGACGACAACAGCTACTACCAGATCAATTCTACCACCGCTGGCACTCGTACTACGTCATGGTACGCCGTCTTTACTGGCGTGCCAAGGATGCTCAGCAATCTGCAGGTGACTTACAAGGGTAAGAACTCGCAGAGCTGCACCCAGACCATAGCCATATGGCATTGGCCTGATAATAGCTGGGTGCCACTCGACTCGCGTGCCGTGGGTACCACCGAGATTGCGATCGCCAACCTAACTCCGGCTGGGACGCTCAGTGAATACGTCAGCGGTACGACTGGTAATGGTGACCTCATGGTGCAAGTCCGGTGCACTCGGAATGCGGGTAACTTTTTCGCCAGTGGAGATCTCGTGGAAATAGTCTATGAGACGCCCTAGGATGGCTTTCCCAATCCAATCTGTCGTTGCATCTTTGCATGTGGAGACCCCGTATGAACATAGGCGAACGCCAAGTCACGTTTTTGTCCTCCACGCCATGAGTGTATTGTGCAGCTTACGGACGATCCGCGCTATATTGACGTATGTGGTGATGCCAGAGGCGAGGCGTGTGGTCATGTGCACCACTTGTCTCTTCGCCACTAGAGGAGAGACTGGAATGAGATCGCGGTGGTACTTCGGAGTCATCGTCAAAACTGTATGGGTGGTGGGAGTGTATCTGACCCCTACCATCGCTATGGCCCATGGAGAGCAGACGCAGGGCACCTATGTGACGACTACAACCGTGGATGTCAAGCAGGGACCGAGGGCAAATTCCACAACGATACGGAGGTTTGCAAAGGGCACAACGGTCGCGATTATGGACAAAGAGAGACCTTGGTTAAAGGTCCGTTTGTCCGAACACGAGAATCGTCACGGATATATCGATGCACGATTGGCAGTCATCAAAACACAACCTGAGGTCATACAACCGAGGTCTCCTATCCCCGGAGTCTACCGCACCACGACTATGGTCAATCTCAGGCAGGGACCGGGTGAGAACTATGCAATCATCTCAAAAATTCCTAAAGACACCACAATTGTTGTCATTGGTATGGAGGGCAACTGGCTTAGAATCGCCTCAAAGCATGGGGCCCCCCCGAGATACATCGAGAGAAGCTATGCCCGCCTTCATCTGGCCGATTGAACACGTTTAATAATAAGCTGATTGTGAGTTTTCAGGCATGCACTTGTTGCTCACCGCGGCCATGGCGGAGGTCAAGAGTGGTAGCCGAGTGTGGTGCCGTCAGAAAAATACGCGGCATGCGGAGGCCGCGTGTGAGACGGAAGGCGCCTGATCACCTGTGGCCCGCAATTATTACATCTCCGCGCCATTGGCTGGTCAGCCCACCCCAAGCCGCATAATTTCAGTACTGCCCTGGACACGTAACCTCTGAATAGCGACAATAAGCATAGGTGACAACCTAAGATACAGCGAGAGACCGCGACAATGCAGCAAGAGACAGTATTTTCTCCTGGGCTCTGGACCAACGCTTATGCCGTCTGGGGCTCAAGGTCCTCAGGACCACTGTGCGCACGCCTGTGGCGAACGCGATCTGCAAACGTGCCCTGGGGCCGCTGCGGCGCGAGCGCTGGGACTTTGTGATTCCGCTGTCGGCAAGCTATCTGCGCCGACTACTCACGTGGTGGGGCCAGCATTACACGGTCGCCCTCATATGTCCCTGGGGCGTCGTGTATGACCTTGGCGTACTTATGTGCCATACAGCGTTAGGAACTGGCTAAAGCCAATCGCCGACTAGATGATAAAGTTCTGTAGATCACAATTCCAGCGCTGCGTGACACGAGCAAAGGAGCATGATGCTATGGGTGACGTAGGTATTATGGGACTGCATGTGCCCGGCATGTCATGGCGGGAGATACGCCAGAGCGCGGTGCTGGCCGAGGAATTGGGTTATAGCTGCCTGAGTATGGGCGAATCCTGGGGGGAAGATTGTTTGACCTCCCTGGCCCAGCTTGCCGCTGTGACCTCGCGTATCCGCGTGGGATCGAGCATTGTGCCGGTGTTTGCACGCTCACCGGCGAATCTGGCCATGACGGCCCTCAATCTGGACCGCATGTCAGAGGGGCGCTTTTTCCTCGGGCTCGGCACCAGTGGTCAACTTGTGGTCGAGGATTTACACGGCGAAAAATTTCGCAAGCCGTTAACGCGCATGCGCGAGTATATTGACATCCTTCGTAAGGCAACGCGGAGTGAGCGTCTGGATCACGATGGTGAGTTCTTTCACACGCAGCGTTTCCGGCTGCGTCTGACCCCATACCGCCCGCACTTGCCCATCTATATTGCCTCCCTGAGCCCACCCAGTCTGCGGCTCACCGGTGAACTGGCCGACGGCTGGCTACCGATTTACCTGGCGCCCTCTCGTATGCCCGCAGCGGTTGCTGAGCTGAAGGCGGGAGCAGAGGCAGCCGGACGCACGCTGCAGGATATTGCGATATCACCACAAGTGTCGATCTACGTGACGGATGACATTGCGGCAGCGCGCGACCGCGAACGGCCTCACATTGCATTTTACCTTGGTGGGATGGGGGTGTTTTACCATCAGTACTTTCACCGTATCGGTTTTGGCGCTGAAGCGGATCGCGTCCGACACGCTTACCAGGCGCGTGAGCGCGAGAGAGCGGCGCAGCTCGTGACGGATGAGATGGTGGATGCGGTGAGCATCATTGGCAATCCCCAGCAGTGTCGCGATCAGATGCAGACGTTTTTCGATGCTGGGGTGCAGGAGATTCGTCTGGTGTTTAATGAGCCCAATAAAGAGGCATATATACAGGCCCTCAAGGCGATGGCGCCATGCGGGTAGAGCTGAAAGCCCCTCACCCTAGCCCTCTCCCAGAGGGAGAGGGGATAAAGACAGTGGGAGAGGGTGTGAAGACGTCAGGGCCATCTGGGTCGAAGCGCTCGAGTAATAGACGTTTCTGCGGTTTTTCTGAGAGCGTTTTGGGCAAGGCTGAGACCACCTGGAGGTAGGAAGGCACGGCGTTGGCTGGCAAGGCCTGGTGGCAGGCCGCGAAAATGCTGGTGGGATCGAACTGCGTCCGGGCAAATCTGAGGATAGCGGTGTCTGGAAAGCGTTCGGCTTTGCTTTGATGAGCTGGCCTAAAGTCTGGGGAGTCGTAGGAGCGGCCATATGAAAAAACTGTCGCTCCGACCTGCGTCGAGGCACTGTTATACTCAGTACCAAACGTAGATCAGAGCAACAGACAGGAGCAACGAAGTCATTACAGATTAAACTGCGGCACAGAGTAGTGCTTGTCTTTCTTGTAAATCTGTAATCGACCCCGCTGACAGTCGACGACGAGGATAGTGTCCCGTTCCTGATCATAGCCCACTGCCGTGGGATAGCAGAAACGCCATTCACGCTCCAGGCTCTTCACGCGGCGACGCATTTTTACCATATCGGGGTTCGCATCGAGAGACTGTTGCCCCCACTTTGACATGACCTGGGCATCCCCAATCAGGGAGGTGATCAGATCACCGTCGGAGGTATAAATGCGCAGCTTATGGTTAGCCCAATCACATACATAAATATCCCCCTCAGCGTCGGTAGTGACATGAGTGGGATGGTTAAGGGCGCGTGCCCCTTCACCCTTCAGTTCCATTAAGAGGGAGCCCGTCTTGGTCAATTTCTGGACGCGATTATTCTTCCAATCAGCGACAAAGACGTCATCATTCGCGTCGATGTGAATACCCCACGGCATGTTAAACTCGGCCGGGCCAGTACCGAGTTTGCCCCAGGTCGTCAAGAACTTGCCGTCTTTGGTGAAGACCTGGATGCGGTGATTAAGGCTGTCAACTATGTAGAGATTATCGTCTGTATCGAAGGCCAGACCGGACGGCCCTGCAAGCTGTCCCGGGCCAGAGCCCTTCGTACCCCACGCATTCAAAAAATTGCCATCTTTATCAAAGGAAGAAATGCGGTTGAGCCAGTCATCGGAGACATAGACATTGCCCTGCTTGTCCAATGCCACCGAGTTGGGCCACAACGCCCGCCCAGGGTCGGTACCGTAACGGCAAAATTCAGCGTGGACTTTCTCGTCGCCTGGAGCCCCCACATATACCTTGGAGACGCGTGAGCCGAAGTTGTTTTCATTGCCCCGGCTGACGACATAGATGATACCTTGGGAAGCCAGAGCGATCGAACAGGGTTGGTTAAAGCCATCGCCCGCAGCAGCGCCACGGCCGACCGCGTGACTCCAATCGTAGACACGCCCTTCTGCTACTGTCGTAAGCATCTCGACTACCTCATGCTTGTGGCTACCGTTGCCTGAGAGCGCCTACTCCCCTGCTGGTGGTCTGCGCGTCCTACTGCACGCCCAGACCACCCTCTGCAGGCACTACGCAGATTGCTTCAGCGCTGCCCGGTGCCTAGTTCTTAACAAAGGAGAGTTTCTCGAACGACCCATTAACGAGGGGCTTGGCATCGAGCTTCAGCCAATCTTCCAGGATGGTGGTGTAGATACCACGGAAGTCGTGGTTGGGGACCAGATCACCCTGCGACAGATCCTCAGCCTTCAGCGACGGATACTCGCTGTACTGGCCGCCCTTCACAGGATCACCGATGGCAAAGGCCACCCCACCAGCGCCGTGGTCAGTCCCGGAACCATTGTCATGGACCCGGCGACCAAACTCCGTAAAGAGCAACATCAACACGTTGTCAGCCGCATCGTGTGCACGCAGGTCGGCAAAGAAAGCCTCAATACCCTCAGAGACCTCTTTCCACAACTTGGCATGCTCGCCGAGCTGGCTGGCATGCGTATCGAAACTGCCGTGATCCAGATAGAAAATGCGCGTGCCCAGATCGGCCAGATGTACCTGTGCCACGCCCTTGAGCTTATTGGCCACCTTGGAACCCGGATAGGTGACCGTGGAGCTATACTTCTGGGGGGCAACTTTCAGAATATCGGCGCCAGCCAGAGAATCAATGCCGGTGGTGCCGAGGTAATCCATCACCGGTCCCATGCCGACAGACGAAGCATACGTATTCTTGAAGCGCTCCAACACCTTCAGGCGCTGCTCACCCTGGATGCCCGGCAGCATGCCGTAGGTTTCCAGCGAGCCACTGACGCAGGCCACTGGCACGCCCGGCAACGACATGGCGCGGAACATGCTCGGGCCAAAGCTCACGCCTGTCACTACATTTTCCTTACGCGGATCGAATTCTTGCAAGGCGCGACCGAGCCAGCCTTCCGTGCCCACGATGTTTGGCTCACAGGTATGCCAGATGTCCATGGAGCGGAAGTGCGAACGCGGCGAATCCGCATAGCCCACGCCGTGGATGACGGCCAGGCGGCCATCTTCGTAGAATTTCTTCAGGGGGGCCATGCTCGGATTGAAACCCACCTTGCCATCCAGATCAATAATCTTGTCTTCGGGAATGTTCACCACTGGACGGTTGTCCCAGTATAGAGAATTAGCGTACGGGATCACCGTATTCATGTAATCATTGCCACCGCTCAATTGCAGAACGACCAGAACAGGGTCTTTTGCCATGATACTCTCTCCCCTATCTATGCAAGATTAGTTAAATTGATATTCACGAGTAGCTACAACCAGTTGCAGCAACTGCGCCACACGCTGCTCGGCAGCAGCACTGTCGTCCCAACGCAGCGCACCGCCCTCATTGGCATGCGCCAGCAATTCCTGACGTGTCCCTATGCCAACCTCCAGGGGCCCCATCAGGTCCAGCGCGGTGTCGACAAGTTGCTCAGGCTGGAGTGTGCCCCGAGCCTTGATACGGTTGATCAGGAATTGTACCCCTGGCAGACTCGTATCACCCACCATCTGGGCCGTAAAGTTGATCCGGCTCATGAGCGAACCACTGTTAATCCACTCTTTCCCAGTATGCCAGCCTTCCACACTGGGCGGATTCAACAGATCTTGTCCCATATAGGTGGGCTGCATGGCGATCTGTTCACCGTAATGCGGGAAGGGAACGTCTGCTCCACCGACCATACGCAGGGTACTCACCACCAGCTCGGCAGGGCTCTTGATCTTGTTAAAACGGGCATTCTTGAAGAAGTCCGAGGTGAACAACGTGCGCAGGACAGCACGCATGTCAAAACTGGACTCTCTGAAGGACTTTGTCAGGGCTGCCATGGCCTGCGGATCCTGAGGCGGCTCGATTTTCCAGCTGGGCACCTGGGGCTCATCGGCCACGAAGAAACTGTACAGGTGACGGCAAATGAAGGTTGCACAGGCCGGCTGCTGCACTACAATGTCAATGATATCCTCGCCATTGAAGTTGCCCTTGTGGCCCAGGAATTCCTTCTCAGTCTCATCGTGATCTTCGGCGTTATACTCGAACTCCCACGGGAACCGGCCATAGGGTAGCCGCGGAATTTTGGCCGCTATGCCCCAGCCCGTGAAGGCCCGGGAGGCTTCGCGCACGTCTTTTTCCGTGTAGTTACCCTGGCCCATGCTGAAGAGTTCCAGCAGCTCACGCCCCCAGTTCTCATTCACGGCGCGCTTATGGTTTTCCTGATTGTCCAGCCAGTAAATCATGGCCGGATTCTTGGCCAGCACCACCAGCAAATCCCGATAGTTGCCCATACCCTTGTCTCGGAACATCTCGATCTGTTCGAGCAACTGGTCATAATTGTCAACTTTGGAATTGCCTGTAGCAAAGACATGGTGCCAGAAAAGCGTCATCTTCTCTTGCAAGTGGCGCTTGGTATTCACGAGATGGAACATCCAGTTGACGTTGCCCATTGGGGGTTGGCCACCCGGCAGCAACGCCGCTGGCTGGTAGCGCAGCAGCACATTCTGATCTGCTGGCTCACTCTCTTCAGGATGCAATAATTCCTCAACCGTCGCGTTGTACCCCTTGGCCGCGCGCATCTCCAACTCTTCACGAGGTGCGCCAAAGCCGGCACGCCGCATCAGGTGCGCTATCAATCCAATATCATGACTATCTGCCATCGCCTTTACCTCCTCACGACATTAAACGTATCCCATGCCTCATACACGAGACTGTGGCCGAACTAGGGTGATCGACATGGCACGTCGAAGCCACGACTACTAGCGTAGATCTATACAGGGTTACACTTCCAGGAGTCAGCCATGCCCATACAACACATGCCGAGCGCTGACCCAACCTCTCCTTCCTACCCCACCCTGCCGGCGGCTTCCTGGCAGGCCCGACAGATGACCTCATATTCAAAGCGTATGCCCGTCACCATCAGACCATTCGATAAATACCCTGGTGGGACTGGGAGCTGAACCTGATCACGGTCAACATCAAAGATGGCCCCACACAGACGACAGACAGCGTGGTCATGGTCCTGGGGGGTACCGTCAACGCGCAGACGATCCCCTGGGCCACTCACGCGGCGGCACAGGCCAGTGCGGATGAAGACATCAAGGGTTTGATAGATCGTCGAAAGCGATAAGGAAGGATGGTCTTGCCGGAGCAGCTCGTAGAGCTGCTCCGCAGTGGGATGGCCGTGATCATGTTCGAGGGCGGAGAGAATTACCATTCGTGGACCAGTTGCCTTGAGTCCTGCTCGATGTAGTCGCGCCACTCTTTCGGACATGAGTCAATACTCCTCGTGAATCGGAATCATTCCGAATTCGGAATTCGTGCGTAATCATAATGAAACCGTTGTACCCCTGTCAAGAGGGAGTTCCAGGCTGCACGCAAAGTTTTTCGTGCGCACGCTGTCTGCCTGTTGCATCGTGGCCCAAGCTTGCCTATGATGCTACAGACGCGTGCGACACGCCGCCAGGCGTACTGGTTCACCGGGGCAGGAAGGAGCGCGGACAGCATGGCCAGATCTCGTCCTCCGGGCGGTGTTACAGAGTTGGTAGCACATGTGCGGGAGGTCTACGCCTCGCGTATTACGGGTGAAGCGACTCTGCCAGCCCGACCTGGCAGTTATAGGGAGCTGCCGACCGATCTGGATACCCGCCTGCGCGTGGCGCTGCAGCAGCGCGGCCTGACGCAGCTCTATAGCCATCAGCGCGCCGCCTGGGAGGCGGTGCGAGCTGGGCAGCATACAGTAATTGTCACACCGACGGCGTCTGGCAAAACCTTATGTTATAACCTTCCAGTGTTGCAGTCTATCCTCCAAGATAATGTTAAAGCGCTCTATCTGTTTCCGACAAAAGCCCTGTCACAGGACCAGGTGGCCGAGTTGCTGGAGCTCAACCGCACTGCGGACCTCGGGGTGCGGACCTATACCTTTGATGGCGATACCCCCTCGGATGCCCGCCGCGCTGTGCGGCTGCACGGGGATATTGTGGTCTCCAACCCCGACATGCTGCATCAGGGCATTTTGCCGCACCATACGCGCTGGGCACAATTCTTCGACCGTCTCCGTTACGTCGTGATCGACGAAATGCACACCTACCGTGGTGTGTTCGGCGCGCATGTGGCCAACGTCATCCGGCGCCTGTGGCGTGTCTGTCGCTTTTACGGGGCAACCCCTATATTTATCTTGTGCTCGGCTACCATAGCGAACCCGGTGGCACTGGCCAGGCAGCTCATCGGGGCTGAGGTCACGGCAATTACGGAGAGTGGCGCGCCGCAGGGGGAAAAGCACCTGCTGTTGTGGAATCCGCCGGTGATTAATGCTGAACTCGGCATGCGCGCGTCCGCGCGTTCACAGACGACGCGGCTAGCGCGGCTGGCCGTCGAGGCCGGCTGTAAGACGATTGTGTTTGCCCAGAGTCGGCTGATGGTCGAAGTGCTCACGAAATATTTGAAGGATATCTTTGACCGTGACCCGCGGCATCGGGCCCGTATTGCTGCCTACCGGGGTGGCTATATTCCCAGCCAGCGGCGCGACACGGAAACAAAAATGCGGGCCGGAGATTTGGAGTGCATTGTGACCACCTCGGCCCTGGAGCTGGGCATCGATATTGGAGCGCTAGATATCTGCTTGCTGAACGGCTATCCTGGTACCATTGCCGGCACCTGGCAACGCCTGGGGCGGGCCGGTCGACGCAACCGCCCAGCCCTGGGGGTTATGATTGCTACCAGTTCGCCGCTCGATCAGTACATTGTGCGCCACCCGGAGTTTTTTCTCGGGGCCTCGCCAGAACATGCCCGCATCGATCCGGATCAACTGCTCATTCTGGTCGATCACGTGCGCTGCGCCGCTTTCGAGCTGCCGTTCATGGATGGCGAGCGCTTTGGCAACGACAACCTCGAGGAAATTCTGGCGTACCTGGAAGCGGAACAGGTATTGCACCACGAAGGCCAGCAGTGGCACTGGATGGCGGATAGCTATCCAGCGAACAGTGTCAGCTTGCGCTCAGTGGCCGAGGGCAATTTTGTGGTGGTGGACACGACGGACGGGCGTCAACAGGTGCTGGCGGAGGTCGATTACAGCAGCGCGGCTATGACCCTGTATGAAGGGGCGATTTATCTCGTGCAAGCCGAGCCCTGGCAAGTCGACAAGCTCGATTGGGAAGGACGAAAAGCGTTTGTGCGCAAAACGCGCGCCGATTACTATACCGACGCCATTGACTACACCAAGTTAAAAATTCTCGATCAGTTTGAGGCCCAGCAGACCCCCACGGCCAGTTATGCCCGTGGCGAAGTGCACCTGGTGCGACGCATCGCTGGCTATATGAAGATCCGCTACTACACGCATGAAAACGTCGGCTTTGGACAGATTAATCTGCCGGACTATGAGATGCATACCACGGCGGTGTGGTGGCAGGTCGAGGCCGCCGCCCTGCAACAGGTTTTTGCGCAGCCCTGGCGGGCCCTCGATGGCTTTTTAGGCGCTGCCTATGCGATGCACTACGTGGCCGCATTGTTGACCATGTCAGAGCTGCACGACCTGGGGCGTGCAGTGGGCAACAGTGACGCAACGTGGTTTGCCACGGTAGGTATAGAGCGGCGTGGACAGCCGCACGTGTTCGGCACCAACGGCCTCGAGCCCCAGGACGTACGCCACTTTCAACCGACCGTGTTTCTCTACGACAACTATCCGGGTGGCATTGGCCTCTCCACGCCACTATACGATAGGCGTCGTGAGGTCGTGCAGCAAGCGTATGACCTGGTGACCGCCTGCGCCTGCCTCTATGGATGTCCGGCCTGCGTTGGCCCCATCCTGGCGGCGGGCGAGTCGGATGGTCCGACGCCCAAAGAAGCGGCACGCCTGGTGCTAGCACTCCTGACAGGGGAGAGTCGCGATGGAGCTTAGCCAACGTCTGACGCTCTTGCGGCGCCAGAGCGGTGCCCCCCAGACCACGGAAGCACATCCAACGTTTCACCCGCCAGACTCTGTCGAAGAGCGCCTGCAACGCCTCCGTGGGGCGCCTGCAGGCGGAACATCCCACCCCAGTCGCGACGAGCACGTGGCTAGCATTCTCCAGGGGGAGCGCGTGGCCGAGGGCCTGATCGTGATTGACCGACGTATTCCCCTGTCACATCAGCATGGCCAGGGCCCTCTCACCCCTATTACCACCTTGCAGCACCCCAGGCCTCCGATAGGCCAGGCTCTCCCGGCAGAGCAGCTCGTGTTTCTGGACACCGAGACCACTGGTTTGGCCGGTGGTACCGGCACTGTGGCCTTTTTACTAGGAGTAGGCCGCATTGATGGCGACGAGCTACAGCTGCGGCAGTTTTTTATGACCGGCTTTCGTGGTGAAGCGGCCCTGCTCCAGGAAGCCGCGGCATGGAC
>Ga0111538_10004421_pt1 | contig 19523 bp, 21 predicted proteins | sample SoiMethybrSBSTD1_FD_79669 | JGI IMG/M metagenome (GOLD analysis project Ga0111538, IMG submission 79669) | Bulk soil microbial communities from a Populus tree surrounding site in Tennessee, USA - Soil MetaG P. TD hybrid SBSTD1 (version 2)... | ecosystem: Environmental > Terrestrial > Soil >...
CCCACAATATTCAATTTGGGTTTCAATTAAGAGTCTTATGCATAGAAGAGATTTCCTCCTGCGGACGGGGCAAACTGCTTTAATTGCCTCCTTAGGTCTTACACCTGATTTGTACAAAGCCAACCAAAACGACAACTCATTGCTACTGGCTGACGTTGAGAAATTGATACCCCGGCTAATGACGGAATTCAACGTTCCAGGGTTATCTGCTGCTATCATCAGAGATGGAAAACTAATGTGGAACAAGGCTTACGGTGTAAAGAACAATACATCCAAAGAACCTGTAGACATAGAAACCGTTTTCGAGGCTGCCTCTGTTAGCAAAACCGTCTTTGCCTATGCGGTAATGAAACTGTGCGAGAAAGGAACACTGGCTCTTGACGAACCTCTAACTCGGTATTTACCAAAACCATTCCTGGATGGTGATTCACGGCTGGACTTGATTACTGCGCGCCTTGTGTTGTCGCATCAGAGCGGATTTCAAAACTACCGTACACCGGAAGAACCTCTGAAAATCAATTTCACGCCCGGTACGGATTTCAGGTACTCAGGTGAAGGCTACAATTATTTGCAGTCGGTCGTAACTCAGCTCACCGGAAAAGTCAACCCAAATGAATGCGGTTCTTATGAAGCCGACATGAAAGTATGCGCCACCGACATTGGAGAGTACATGGTCAAAAATGTACTCGTACCTCATGGAATGACATCCAGCGGATATGTATGGAATAATGCCCTTGGCAAGAACGAAGCTATACCGCATAACTTTAAGGGTGAACCACAATCGAAGGGGCATCCCACGGCTATTGATATGGCCCGCTATGCTTCTGCCGGTGGCTTAACTACCACAGCAAAAGATTTTTCAAAGTTTATTATCGGGCTCTTCGCTCCAAAAGAAAACGATCCGTACCGGCTGAACAGGAAAAGTCTCGAAGAAATGTTTCGCCCACAGGTGAAGTTGCGTGAAGATCAAAAAATTGATGGAGCCAGTTCTTGGGCACTAGGTTGGGCTGTCCGGGAAAGGGTAAACGGAAACATAGTCTTGCATTCTGGAGGACAGTCTGGATTCCGATCCCTCATGATGGTTTCCATCGAAAGAAAGTCGGGATTCGTGATGTTAACCAATGGTGACACAGGTGGCAACCTGTTGTACAACCAGGAACTTGGAAATGTCCTGAATCGTCTTTTTGCTATTTAATCTGACACGGACATGTAGTTGCTCAAAATACCAAGTGGGACAAAAGCACAACCGCCAACAAAATGCATAAGCAATGACGGGTTCAGTGTAAATTTGTAGTTTAGTTTTCATATAACGTTTGGTTTCGTGGGACAGTGTAGTGTAAGTCCGCTTGGCATTCCTTCGTCATTTACCAAGCCTCTTATCCCCCCGCCACTGCATATGCACAAACGTCAGCAACCATTGGGTTAGCTCGTGGACAGAGCGGTGTAAATTAAAAAAGCGGATCGACAGAAAATCAGAAAAAATGAATTCGACTTTACAACTCGTGACTGACTACATCTCCGCAGACGGTGGATAAAACATATTTTCAAACAGGACTGAAAATGAAATTTGGATTTTTCCGACAAGCAATTACTCCAATTTTGAAACAATGAAAACAATTCCTTTTGTCCGGTGCCTGAATATGAAAGAGGCAATTGACTTCTACACAAATGTTCTGGATTTCAAATTAAAATACTCCAATGCTTCAGCAGATGATTGGGTAGTGGACTTAATTAATGGAGAAGCAGAACTAGGACTTACAGTATTAGAAGGCGATCAAAAATTGGGTATAAACGTATATGTGAGAGTGGACGAAGTTGACGATTTATTTAGAAAATATGTAAGCAGAGGATTAATCATTCCAGATAACCCTGACTCCCCTGTACACAATGGGCCTATAGATCAAAGCTGGGGAATGAGGGAATTCTATGTAAACGATCCAAGCGGGAACACATTAAGATTTGGTAAAGTCATTGTGCAATAATTTACTTCTACGCCGGTGGTGGAGAATAAATTCTAAAGCAAAGGAATTAAAAACTAGTTTCGTGGACGCAGACAATTTTCTATTCGGACTCACGTTCAGCCCGCTGACAGCTTGGATTGAATTCAATTTCAAACGGTGGACTGAAAGAAAATTAGCGACATTGATTCAGTAAATCTGGAGTTGGGTTTCGTTGACAGACGACTACTTATTGGACAATGAATTAACGGCTGACTGAATATTTAGAGAACGACTGACTATAAACGGACGAAACCCAACTGTTGCCAACACCGTGTTTATGCCAGCTGCGGGTGACCTGTAAATAAGTAGTTTTGTTTTATTAACTTCGTTCTCCCCACGGGGGACAAAGTCGGCTTCGAAAACCGCAGCCGTCATAAACACAAAACGTTGGCGGTAATTTTACGGACAATGAAACATATTAATTTGCTGGCATATTTTTTAATGAGTATTAGTTTTTGTCAAGCACAAAAAATTGGCACTCTATATTATGGCGTATCATCAGACAGTTTGTATCGCGGACACCAAATAGAATTTAAGACTGACACAAGTCTGGAGTTGAGTTCTTTTCCAAGACATATGTCCCAGCAATTCCGGTTGACATTGAATTACAAGAAAACTGATAAGACATTGGAAATTTACAATACTAGTGTTTCAAAGGAGGACAGTATCGCACTAATTAACCATGGATTCAAACAGTACTTGAATAACACGATTTTGACAATCGAGGGTAAAGCTTTGAGAGACGATTTGAACAACTTGGTTTACGTTCTTCATAAAGACTTTAAAAAGAAATACTACCTAATCTACCTTATAGATGGTAAAATGTATAAACAAGAAACAGGCCTTTCAGACTCCTACGGACTTATTGACAATAGAGGAAGAGAAAACAAAGAATTGAAAGAAAAAATGACTTCAATAAAAGACGATTTAAATAATTATGACCTTAAGATATACAAAGGCTTGGACGCATATAAAAAGTTTGGTTATGAAAGTGTGTTCGGTGTAATCGAACTGAAACGTAAAATGTAAAACTACCGCCAATAAAATGTATAAGAAATGGCTGATAAGGAGGGACATTTTTTATTTTTGCTCAGCGTCACTTCATAGACATAGGCGTTGGGCGCAAGGCGTTTTGGACAGTTATTGACTACAGAAACAGATGAATCGTAAATTCAAGTTAACAGCAATTCTTTTGATGATTTTCTTCATAATAATGATTGCGGATTTAGGATGGACCTTATATGTCAACAATGGTCGTTTGATATCTCTTCAGTTCTTAAGAAGTTCTGACAAAGCTGACTCAAAGCAGAGGGAAATGTTTATTGATGAAGATCTAAAAATAGTTGCTGTCGGGGATTCAATTGATCCAGGCAATCTTGAAGTGTGGCGGGATAAATTTCTTGTTGTTCATCAGATTGGAATTTCACCAATTCATTATACAACAGAGAACACTTCTAAGACAGTGGTCAATGTCCGACCAACACAATGGAAGCATGGATGGCTTGTTTCATTCAATGGTGATTCGACACTTTACGGTTTTCTCTCTGGACAATCTTATGTTACTTACAGAAGTGACACCGCAATATTTAATTTTTACGACAAATCGTCTGGAAACATAAGACCAATTGGACAACTGAAAATTATTCCGGTTGACAAATGATCAGGATCATGTGTAGAGAAAACGTCCAGCGCCCAACAAAATGTAACATTGCTGGGCTCTGTTTAAGTTTGTAGCTTAGTTTTCAAATAACGTTTTGTTGTGAGGGACAGTTTAGTTTTTCAAATGACTCGATGATTATACCTTATGATGGAGGAATTGATTTGATACTGAAGGACACGGGAACTATGGACAATTACAAAACAAAGTACCGCGATTGTTGTCGAACAAGCACGATGGACTATGATACAAATTGTGGACATACAACTACTGCTAACATAAGCTATAACTCATGCCGCCAGAGTTGACGATAAATTATTAATTTGGACTGGTGGCGCGCCCTGATAGTCAGGCGTCCGGCGCAAGCTGCTTGATAAATTGTGGTATAAAAACTTATGAAATTCAGAATTATATTAGTTACAATGATAGTTGCAGTTTCTGGACATGTCTATGCATGTAAGTGCGGTGGACCGTGGTCAGTCGAAGAGGAGTTTGTGGATACCGAATTAATAGTTCACGGAAAGGTGATAAGTAAAGAGTTGGTCGCCCTTCAAGAGACATTAAAGCAAGACGAAGTAAGTGGTGTAAAAGAGAGATTAAAAGGTGACAATCAGAAACTTCAATTTTTTGAAACGTACTATGTTTTTGAAATTAAACTTGAAATAATAGAAAAATATAAGGGAACTGTGCTTCGTGATACGGTGACAATTTACACTGAGCCAAAAGCAGCTTCTTGTGGATACAAATTTGAGAAGGGTAAAATCTACATAGTTTATGGGTCAAAGAAATCTGACATTGGCTTTATGTTCTTACCACGCGATGACATACATAAGAATTTAGAAAAAGAAAATACCTTCTGGACGAGTCATTGTACACGAACGACTGAATACAAAAGATCAGAAGCGGACGAACTACGAAAACTTAAAATGAAGGGTGGCTAAAGCCAACCTGCGCACAACCCGTTGACGGCAAAGCAACTTGAAACTGTATGCAAGAAATGGATGATAAATGGAACAATGCGAACCTATATGAATCTTACGTAGGAAGGTGGAGTCGTTTAGTTGCACCCGAATTCATCGGTTGGATTAATCAAAATGATAATCTAACATGGCTTGATGTAGGATGTGGGACAGGTGCTTTAATCAACACAATTTTAAAATTGAAGAATCCTGAAAAAGTAATCGGCATTGACCCGTCAGAAAGCCACATTCAATTTGCCAAAGAGTATTTTAAAATGAATGACCGCGCATCGTTTGTTGTTAGCGATGCTACCAATCTTCCACTACAAGATAATTCGATTGATGTAGTTGTTTCAGGATTGGTATTAAATTTTATTGGAGACATTAAAAAAGCCATCGCAGAATTTAAAAGGGTATGTCGTAATAATGGAATGGTGTGTGGATATGTTTGGGATTACAGCGACAAAATGGAAATGATGAGATATTTTTGGAATGCAGCCATTTCTTTGTCAGCAGATGCACTGGAAAAAGATGAAGCAAGTCGATTTCCTATCTGTAATGCAAATAAACTAAAGCAGCTTTTTCAATCAGAAGGACTAACTGATGTTGAGACCTCCATTATTGATGTGCCCACCGTTTTTAATGACTTTGATGATTTTTGGAAACCATTCCTTTCAGGTCAAGCCCCTGCTCCGGGATATTGCATGTCATTGTCAGAAGAAGCCAGACAAAAACTAAAACAAAAATTATTTGAATCGCTTCCTGTGGAAAATAATGGCAGCATTCATCTTATTGCAAGAGCAATCGCCATAAAGGCAAAGACTGTAAAAAAATAGACAACTAACAGTCGGGTATAAAATTGAAAGTTTACGAATTAAGTTAAACAACTATGAACTTTACCAAGTTAGTTCCGAATGTATTTTATGTGGATATTAAAGATGCATTAAAACTATTTATTGATTGTCTTGAGTTTAATATTGAACACGATGAATTGAAGTCAGACAATCCATTTTGTGTTATTGAAAGGAATGGGTTACGCGTGAATCTTTTTGAAAATACAGCCTTAGCAAAAGAACATAGTCCCGAATTCAGGCTTGTAACGGATAATATTGATGAAGTGTACCAAAAAATAAGTGCATCGCATCCCGAGTTCCTGCACCCTAACCTTAGTAAAATAACGCTTCGCCCATGGGGAGCAAAAGAATTTGCATTAATGGATAAACAATTGGGTATTGTTATTCAGCAATGGTAAAAAAATTTATCGGATCTTACTGATAATTCCCCAGCCATCGGCAACTGCACTTAGCCCAATCAATAACTCGTTATTTCCTTTTTTCAGCGGAAGGTATATGGCATCGGATATGAATTTCTTGTCGATGGTGCCCTGAAAAAAAGGTCCTTTTAAAAAGAATGAATGATCGCCATGGTATAAGATCTGTCCATTCAGAAAAACCCAGACACGGTTAGAGAAATCAAAATTCATTCTTCTCGTGACGGGTTCGTCCGCTACCAGTTCCTGTTTCAGCCAAACGATATCATTACTTCTCGATTGATAAGTTTCGGAATTTTCTTTGGAATAATATTTACTTATATCCAGTAACCCGTCTTCATCTGTCGCAACTGTTTTCCATTTAAACTTCATCGATGAAGGATAGGCAACCTCTTTCGTTTGTTTGTCGATGGTGTAGGATTGCGAGATGTGGTATTGTGTGATTAGCCCGTCCTCCCTTCTTACAGCAACAGCAACGGGTGCCGATGGTGGCATAGCTGTCAACGTCAGGTTGGCGAAAGTCTCGTCACCCAGGCAAGTGAAACCAATTTTACCGCTACGGTTATGTGTACGGAGATTAGTAATCGTCAATACGGGTTTGGTAACGGTGTCCATAAACAATTGTGCTGTATTTGCCCTAACAACTATTTTCATGTGCACCCAGCCCGTTTGAGGAAAAACATAATTTGCCCGGTGCTCAGGGTAAAGTTGCCAGTTAGCTTCATTATTAAAAGCAGGAACGTACTGAATGGCATCATCCCTTCCGGATAGTGGGACGCGTAAATAAATCGTTTCAGCATTTCCTTCCTCATCTCCGCGAAAGCAAATACCTGCAAGACTTTTTTCTGGATAGACAGACAGGTCCGCTTCAATGATTCCGTCTGCAAAATCGATACCCTTCGTCCATACAATACCGCGATCCAATTTTATCACATCCACTCCGTCCCTCTTGGTAAAGCTTGCCTTTTGTTTTCCGGCATCCCAGTTAGCAGGCTGCAAGGCTACCTTCTGTGCAGTTGCTTTAAACACGCTGGCGAAAAGCAGGAAAGTAAAAATGATCTTACGCATGTTGTTGAATTTTTTCAAATGTAAATAACAGGCCAGTTTTATAATGGTCATTTTGTTTATAATCAGGTCAGTTTAAAACTGCTGGCGATATTGTTGGGGAGAAACGCCTGTTATAGATCTGAAAAACCGATTGAAATTGGATGGGTCGCTGAAATTAAGCCGGTAAGCAATTTCTGAAACGGCATCAGTTGTAATCCTCAACAAGCGCTTGGCTTCTGACACTTGCTTATGATGGATCATTTCCTGCGCAGTAATGCCCATATACTGACGGCAAAATTTATTTAATTGTGCAGGACTTATTCGGAGCAGCCGTAAATAATCGACAACGCGGTGATGAGTGCTATAATTCTTTTCCAGTAAAGACCGGAAACGAAAAAAAACTGGATGTATGTGCGTATCACTATGGAGTCCATTTTGTTTTGCGTAAGATCTATTCAGCAAAACAAGCAATTGGTATAGCAATGCGCGAAGCAAATGAGCGCTGTCGCTCTGCAGATCTTTTATTTCTGCTTCGATCTGTGAATTGATAGAAAGATACGTGGAAAATTCAGACGGTGTAGCGAGTAAACTCGTTGGCTGCCGGTATTGATGAAAATATCCGAATCGGTACAAAAAAAGTTCATCGATAAAAAAGAGATTTAGAAAATCCTTTTCAAAAAAAACAGCATAGCCCCCAATCGGTTTTTTAATATGCCATTCGCGGGTATGCCCGGGAGAAGTAAAAATGATCGTGCCGGGTTTTAAATCGATCTTATTATCATCCAGCATAAAATAGCCGTTCCCTTTATCAATAAAAAGGATGTCATAAAAACTGAGTTGGTGTGGTTCGGCTCCAAAATTGAAGTTGGGAAGCTTTTCAATCCTGCCTATATCAAGCAACAGTTCCCTACCGTATTTATTAGGCAGAAAATGGTAAGTCTTCATTTTTCCCTTAGAGGATTCGCCCGCTTTCATTGGTGTTATTACAGTTAAATCTGCATGATAAAGATACGCTTTACGGGCGACCCGGTTTTCCAGTTAGGCACAGTTACAAAGATTGGCGAAAGTAAAATTACAGGTGCTAACACCGCACGGATATTAACGCTTTATATTTGCGTCTAGGCAAGAAAAACGAGCGCTAACAACAGCTATTTGCAATGGCGGGGATTTATTTGATAGTTTTTTTTCTTTGGGAAGAAATAAAATCTTTCAATCATTCAAGAATCAGCCAAGAATTTGATGACCTTAATCAAAATAACCATGGCTACACAAGGCGACAAAATCACAAATATACGGACAGGGCAAAGAATGATTTTCCTTAAAACGGGTAAGGAAACAAATGGCAATTTATTGGAGATAGACTCTTTCAATCCTAAAACGGATATGAGAGAACCCATTCATATCCATCCAAAACAAGAAAGCTCAGCAGAGGTCGTTTCTGGCAAACTACATTTTTTAGTTGATGGTAAGGAGCAAATAGTAGGACCAGGCGAACGCATTGTAATTCCCCCGGGAGTTCCACATTGTTTTTGGAATGAGGACGATGCAGAGGCACATAGTATCCAGCGATTTTCCCCAGCGCTAACCATTGACGGATTTTTTGAAACCTTTTTTGCCTTATCAAGAGACGGTAAGCTTAATGCGCAGGGGATACCTTCTTTTTTTCATGCATCGCTAATTTTACTAAAACACAAAAACGACATTCGTGTAACAAATCCGCCCTGGGCAATACAACTGCTGACTTATTTGGCACTTGCACCAATAGGGTTACTGATGGGTTACCGGGCAAACTATACATCTAAAAAATAAACAAGAGCAGCGGAACCGATATTAAATAACGCTTCGCGCGGTTTAATGCAACAGCAGCTATTTGCAATGGCGGGTCAACATTTATTTGTAGCTTAATTTTTCCAACGGCATGCCCTTCGGCACAGATTAAATTTGGTGACAGCATTTTCCGACAGTATTCAAGCGCCTTCTAAACCCCCCACCGAAAATAGTCGATACCGTTGTGCGCCAGTTCCAACCAAACGGGACAATTAAGAGTCTAATGAATATGAAAACTAAAATTCTATTTGGCCTATTGGTAGCGACAATTTTGTTAGTCGCTTGTGACGATGGGGATAACAAAACTGAAGAACCCTTATTTGCGCCAGGCGACCTATTAATTGGAATAGAATCTAATGTCTCAATTGATATGGTTTTTGACTTAATGAACGAAAAAGGAGTTGCAATTGACTACATGTCTGGATTCTCCAGCTATTCGTTATTGCCCAACGACAGCCTGACTTTTATTAACAATCAGCTCGTTACTAAATCCTACTTGAATAAAAGGGGTTACAGTAACCAACTTGGGAAAATTGTGAATAATAGAATTCAATTAAATACGATCTTTTTCGAAATGGATTTGGAATCACAATTGGACTGGTTAGAGACAATAAAAAAATCACAACTAAAGGACTTAGGCATTGACAAGCTTCTGTTTATAAAGGTGACACCTGGGACTGAGAAAGAATGGATAGGGATTTTCGAGTCACATCCCTATGTAAGGTGGGCCGAGTTAAATTCGTATGTTACGGTTGACTAGAACAGGCGCTCAACGGCTATTCATCTTCAGGTATTAGCGCTGTTATCAAACAACATTTTGTATCACATCACCCTACGCTTAAGCAGTTTCTACCGATGCAATGGGACAATTCCAATGGTGACCACAATCATGTCCAGGGGAATACGCTTTACATTATATTGAATGATGTTGTTTTCAATGTATACTTCATTCTTGTCGATATACTGACGCGATTAAAAATGCATCACCGCTTTGCACCCAATACGTATCGTCTGTATTCCGCTCAGGCTGATGGAGAAGCTGTCCCTGCCGGTATATCCCAGTTGTAGCTCTTGACGGGGCCCATCTTACCGGTCTTCGGGTCTTGAACCCTGTAATCGATCTTCACAGTCTTGAACACCATTTCGACCCTCTGAATGATGTTGCCTTCTTCTGTTCCAGAGTTCGACACCTTAGTAATGAAAGCACCTTCCATGGTCATTGTGAAGTACGTTTCGTGCTTCGCTGCACCGCCCGCCTTCATCATCTGCAGCTCGACCTTCGGGAACGCCTTGCCGGAACAGATGTATCCGAGGATCACTGTTGAAGAAGTGTCGAATCGATGCACGAAATTCAATTTACCGGGATTGGGCTTGCCGACGCTAGCGCCGCCGCCCTTGGTCCAACTCGACTCGGCCTCCACTTCCCAGTCCCAGCCCTGGATCTCTACCCACTTTTCTTTGCCTTTTTGGATTGACTCTCCGTCTGCCTTGTCGAAGAAGCTAATGAATGCGTTGATTGCCATGATTTATTTTTTAAGAATTTCATTTTCTTACTTAAATCTTAATTTGTTCAGCCCTATTAAGGCCATCGTTTGGCAGCATCTTTTATTTATAATTCCCTTACAAGTTGGAAAGAAATTATCACTAATGAAATATATTTCTAGCGCTGACTAATTCAGCCGGACCGTTTTGGTTCCTTATTAAGTATGCTTTACTGGACAGTCTTTTTCAATAGAAAATTAAATTAGAAGACTTTGATTAAATGGCCAGCCCCACAACAAGGTGCATAAGTCATGGCGGTGGGACATCAAGGTATTCAAAGTATTTTCATAATTTCACTTTCACTCGTCGGAAACCGCCACGCCTTCCACTCACGCTGGCTACAACCAATGTATACCATAATCATGAGAGCAATACCTATACTTATTCTAATTTCTATTCTTTATTCTTGCAACACTGGCAGTAATGACACAGGCTTAAAATATAATTCGACAGCAGATAGTTTAGCTTTGGTCAAAATGGTAAATGAAAGAGAAACTGCTATGAAGAAAAAAGATATTCCTGCAGTAATGGTTCAATTTTCTGACGATGCTACATTTATTAACGGCGAAGGCTATTATTGTGCTAACAAAGCAGAAATAGAAGAATTTCATAAAGGTTTAACACAGAACGATTCTGTTGGCTATTATTATACAGTGGGACACATTCATGTGAGAATACTTGACGATAATAACGCCTTGGTTTATTATCCTAATAGAATGGACTGGTTCAAAATATCTAACCCAAAGGACACCATCGAGAAAGAAACCCGCCTTTTGACTTTGACTGCACAAAAAAGAAACAATCAATGGCAGTGGATTGCCATTACAAATCAACAAACTTTGGAATATTTTGATGACCTGACAAAACATAAAATAAATGATTTGAACGAATATTTTAAAGATTCTACTTCCAAATAATTGGCAGCAGCCAACAGAAATATTTGCGCTAAGGGTGGACAGAGTACAATCGGGATCAAATCATTAATCAACTCCAATACCGGGTTGGATGTTATTAATTAAGCTACGAATCACCTCTATCAATATCATTTTTTCAATTTAACTTCTGTTCGGGCGCGTCGTTAATAAAGACGCGCCAACTAAAATTTAATGGACAATGAATATTCTATTCGTTTGCAGCAGGAATAAATGGAGAAGTCGGACAGCAGAGACCATTTTCAGGAACAATCAAAAGCATAGTGTAAAATCTGCTGGGACTGAGCATGACGCAAGGATTAAGGTAACGGAGAAACTTATTGGTTGGTCTGACTTAATTTTTGTTATGGAGAAAAGACATCGGGAGCGACTAAAGGAAAAATTTGGATCATTGGCTGATACCAAAGAAATAATCATCCTTGACATTCAAGACAACTATAAATACATGGACCCTGAATTAATTGAGATATTGGAGACTTCTGTTTCACCATATTTAGAATAAAAAAACTCGCCAGAATTGACAACGCCTGTCCCAAAAAAAAATAGGTAAAAGAATAACATTTCAAATCGTACCTTTTAACTTCATAGTGCAATCGTCTTGAAGGCCAGGCCATGAAAGATGTAACACGATATACGGCATTTCTAATAGCGCTTTTTTCTCTTTGCTTTTCTTGTCGAGAAGATTGTTGTCAGGACTGTGTAGATAGTAAATGCAGGTTTGCCAATATAATTACAGCGCAATCGGGTTGCTATGATGCTGAGCAAGGCTTGGTGCTTACCGCCACTGGCAATGCCGTTGATCTCTCCTATCAGACATGGACAGTTCACGTTTTGAAGGACACAACAAATGGATGGACGCCGGCCGATATCGAAATTAATGAATACAGGAACGGAAGTATTACAATACCCGACAGCATTCTCTTGGACAATAAACAAATAGTTGTTCAAGTTAGGACGTATTGTAACGGCTTTGACTATTATTCAAACTATTTTCGTTTTTTTAGAATGACGTCAAATAACTGCACGACTTGGATAGGTCAGGACAAACCACCTCATATTTACTTTTGTTTTGTGTCCGTCATGATGGGCACACTCGAACATCAACATGAAGATAATAACATGGAACTGCAATATGGCTTTCAGAAAAAAAGCCACTTTCATTCTGACACATAAACCAGACATTTTAATTATAGTAGAGTGTGAGCATCCTGATAATCTACTATATTCGGTTGACACGCCAAAACCGACAGATCGTTTATGGTTCGGGAAAAATCAACACAAAGGGCTTGCGATATTTTCATATTGCGATTATCGCTTTAAGGTTCTTGAAAACCATAACGAAGACTTTAAAATGATAATCCCAATTTGTGTTACAGGAGGACAATTTGATTTTAACCTATTTCTAGTTTGGGCCTACAACCCCGACGACAAAGACGGAAAATATGTTACCCAGATTTGGAAAGCTTTAACACACTATGACGAGTTGTTGACCTGCAAACCAACAATGTTCATTGGTGATTTTAACAGCAATACCATTTGGGACCGTAAGAAGCCCAGATCGGGTAGCCATTCAGATGTTGTCAAACAATTAGAGAGTAAAGGGATTTTCAGCACGTACCATATCCACCATAAACAGATTCAGGGGATGGAGCAACATCCTACATTTTATTTGTATCGACATAAGGACAAGCCATATCACCTTGACTATTGCTTTGCGTCCGCAGATATGTTGGAACGACTCCAATCCGTAGACGTTGGCGAATATGACTTTTGGATAAAGTATAGCGACCATGTTCCCCTGATTGTTACATTCGACAACGCTAAGCCTACTCACTTCCTAACGGCGACCCACTCAGCTACCTCATCGATTAACGGATAACGACTCACGCTCCAAATTTTGCTACGACGGCTCAAAGACACTAAGATTCACAAAGTGATTCTCGGCATTCTTTGTGAAAACTTTGTGTCTAGTGACCTAGTGGCAGCCGTCGATTAACTGATAACGATTAACGGTTAACAACCTTCTTCTTCATACCAAAGAAAAATCGTATCGCATTAAATGGTCTAATAAAAATCAGATAAAAAATAACGCAGCTTACGAGAGTCAAAATACTCACGCTCCAAAATTTTGCGCCGATACTCCACGGCAACTGGCAGATATAATACCCGATGGAAATGATCACCGTTTGGTGTAGGATATAAAATGGATACAACCCTTCATTTATTTTGCTGAGCCAGGGGTGAGGTCTATTCAAATAATGTTGACCATAAGCGATTACCGTGATAACAGTAAACCAGCTTACAAAAATAGCGATCACATCGAATGCTGTTTCAATAGTGTCAATACTCCATGGCAGGTGTATCAATTCGCGAAAGTGGAAAAATAAACCATAAAATGGGATGAGCATGGCAATGGTGCTCACGAGCAGGTGGGTCCGATTTCTTCCAATGGATTCCCAAAGTTTGCTGCTTGAATAGCACAACATTCCGAATAGGAAGAAACAAGAGTAAAATGTGAAGTAAGCCCAGTCATGGATCAAATCATGGGTCTCTTCATCGAAATATGGACGTAGTATGATTTGCGTGATCAAAATAAAAATGGAAGGAATAAAAAGAATTCCCGCGGGACTCGACAAAAAATTAAATATTCTTTCTTTAAAAAGGAGCGATTTTGGTGATCTCAAAAAAGTCAGAAAAGGAATGGCTATAAGAGAATAAAGAAAAAGATATAGAATGAACCATAGGTGGTGCCAGCTAAAACTTCCAGCGGGGTAGGGCTGAAATTCAAATACTGTCTTGTAGAAATCCCAATAACCATTGTATTGTTTGATATGTTCGAAGTAAATCTGTGGAGGAACGACGACGAACATTCCGAATACCAATGGGATAAAAAGGCGCGTAAACCGCTCACCTGCAAATTGCCGTGGCGTTCGTTTTCCCAGCGCCATGTAAGTACCGGCACCTGAAATAAAAAGCAACAGCGGCATACGCCAGAAGTGGAGCCATGTCATCCAATATCGGAAGCTTTCACTGGTCTCATTGTTCTTAATGTGCCAATCCCAAGGGTTGAATAACATTCCGGTGTGAAAGAATAATAAGATTACGATCGCAATGAAACGCAGCCAGTCCAAATCGTAACGTCGTCCGGTGCTCATGTCTGCAACTATTGATTGGGGGGTGGATAATGTGCTTTTCATAATAGAGTGTTTGAGTGTTGTTGCTCTAAGCGTTGATGTTTGTTGCATCAAAGGTCACACGAGGCAGCAACTCCAGGCGACTGAATTTATAATTTGGGCGTTCGACTTTATAAGAAAGCACGAGAATTCTGCAAATTTTGAACGTTGCAGGGATTTTTTAGTTTTTTCGAGATCTAAATTCGGACGGAGTCGATCCCGTAAGTTTTTTGAACACTGTATTAAAGGATGATTTGGAATTGTATCCAACCTGCTCCGCAATTTCCTCGACCTTAATATTAGGTTGGTCTTTTAATAATTTTTTTGCCTCCCCGACCCTGTATTCCGCAACCATCTCAAAAAAGGACTTTCCCAGTCTTTCATTTATGGTCTGAGATAGTGTATGTACTGATGTCCCAAGCTGCTGAGCCAGATCCGGCAAGGAAAATTCAGTTTTTAAAAACGGTTTCTGGTCCGCCATTACGCGATTTAGCCTATCCAACAATTGCAACTGGGTTTCTGGAGTAACCGTGGAGCCCTTATATTTTTGTTGATCTACCAATGTGGGTCGCTTGAAAAAGCCCGAATCACGAATGATTCCAAAACTTGTTAGGTAAATCGAAACGGTGATATAGGCCGCAAATAAATGATCGCCGGTATCCTCCTTATGGAAAAGTTTAACTATAAGAATTCCTAAAGTTGCCGAGGCGATTGAAAGTACTGCCCAGCGAAGAAATTTCAGAACGTAGGTCGTCGGTCGCCAAAACGATTCCTTTTTTATCTTGAAAGCCCTAAAGATATCGATCAGGGCAAGGGTTGTATAGAATAACAGACTTATCAATGAGATTTCAGTACAATGATCGGTCACCCAAAACATTCTGGGATCATAGCCATGATGGTACGGACGAAATTCCCAATCAGGATGATAGGACCCAACCCATGCGTTGAACTTGGCATCGTCTGGGAGAACCAAAAAGGGCAATTCCAGAAAAAAGTAAACGATAGGAAAAGCCAGGTGCAAATAATTCTTCCCCGAAATATTTCCTTTCGTGAGACTTAGAACCAACAAATAGAAGCAAGGGCCAATGGCCAGTCCAAAGGCTTCCGAAAAATCCACCAGGAAAAGGCAGTTGATGATATAACCGGTGTACATCAAAAAAATTTCCGTGAGCACAGCGACGATACTCAGCAACATCAATCCATGAAATAGGTTTGATTTGATTTTCCGGTTTTCCTTCGACAGAAAAAAAAAGAGAAGAAAAATACCCTGTACAATTCCTAGAAAAATGAATACTGCAAAGAGATCTATCCGATAAGGCATTTTCGAGGTACGAGTTAAGAGGTACGAGGCAAAAGGTACGATTTACGAGGGACGAGGTACGAAGTACAAAGGTAGAAAAAAAGCTAAGGCCGGAATTTCCTTCGTACCTCGTAGTTCGTATCTCTTACCTCATCCGATGCTTCTGCAAATTCAGGAAGTGAAAAATAAAATGTTGTGCCCTTGCCTTCTCGTGTTTCAAACCAAATGGTGCCCCCGTTCTTCTCCACAAATTCTTTGCAGAGCAACAGTCCTAGGCCAGTGCCTTTTTCTTGTTTGGTACCTTGTGTAGCAACACTGGAAATGGTAAACAACTTGCTTCTGTTTTTTTCAGGGATTCCAACACCACTATCAGCGACAGAAATAATAATTTTGTGCTCCACCCGGTAGGCACTCAGTGAGATCGTGCCGTTGGGTTTTGTAAACTTTATCGCGTTGGTCAACAGGTTTCGAAAAACCGACCGGATCATATTTAAGTCAGCCAATGCCTCGAACGATCCCTGAAAATGATTTTTCAAGGTAATATTTTTCTGCGCACATTCGGGCTCAAGTAATTTAACAGATTCATCGGCTAACTTCGATAAATCAAGGCGATCCGGCTCGAACGTTTCACCACGCATCTGGAGTTTCGCCCATTGTAATAGATTATCAATAAATTCCGTGGTATGCGTAAGCCTCGCTTCCAGGTCTTCCGATACTTTCTGAAATTCTGACGCTGACAATGACCCGCTTTTTACGAGGTTAAGGGCGAGGTGAAGAGATCCTAATGGACCTCGAATATCGTGTGAAACAACGGATAATAACTTATCCTTCACATGATTGACCTCCTCTAATTGTAAATTCTGCCGCTGAATTTCAACGGTGCGGTTTCGTACTTCTTCTTCCAGGCGAAACTTCTCTCCTTGTTCACGCTCCAATTCTGCTTGTTTAGCGCGCCGATTTTCCCTTTCAAGTATACTCCACCGATCGCCCAATGCAAACGAGATGAACAGCATATTTAATATGCAACTCGCCATCAGCCCAGAGTTACTCGTACTGAGGTAGACAGATAGAAGACCGAGGTTACCCATCGTGAAGAAACCCGTGGCGATGAAAGGCGAAACCCATGCAAGCAAATAAAATCTCGCCGGTCGATATCTTTTATACAAGCCATAGCCGGCGCAGATTGAAGCTATCAAGCAATGACTAAAGACTAAGTAGTGATGATATTTATAAGATATCTGTCTAAAATAAATAAACATTAAAATCGCGATGAAGATATCGATGAACATGTTCGCCAGCAGCAAATAATCGAGCCACTTGTTCAGTTTCCGTAAGTCCAGAAAAACACGGGTCAATAACGTCGCGGTTATTATAAATGCAGGACCTGTAATAATGGCAAAAATATCATTCCAAACAGGTCGGGTGGGGTGCAGGTATATGAAATTGTAACCTTGAAAAAAAGATACCACGTTGGTCATAGCCAGCAACGTGATCACATAATAAAATGTGATCTTATCACGAATGGAAAGAAATAAAAACAGCTGGTAAAACACCATGATGAACATGGCACCATAAAAAAGTCCATTGAGAAGTTGGACGTGATAAGAGGCCCGGGCAAATTTTTCCTGATTCCAAATGATCGCTGGAACTTGCACAGAAGAAATGGTTTTTATGTGGAGATAGATCGTTTGGGTTTGACCTTGACTCAGGGTAAAGGGAAAAACTGGATGACGGTGCAGCACATCACGCGCACGCAATGGCAGCAGATCACCGGCAGTCATTTTAATCCAGTTCCTGGTTGAATCCTGGATGTAAAAATCTACCTGGTCAAGAGGAGCAAAATCAATTTCCAGTAACCACGTCGTCTCAGCTGCTTTATTACTGACATCCATCTTAAACCAGTACGCCGAATAATCAAATCCGAAATTCGGTACTCCTTGTTTTTTTAGTGGACTAAAATTTACCGCATCAATATTTTCAATTGTAACGGTGTCCTCCGTATCGCGCCAATAGCCCATACGATTTTCCACCACTACCCTTCCTAATTCTGTTAAATCCAGAGTTTGACAAAAAGTATAGTGAGCGACAAAAAAAAGTCCGATCAGTAGAAGTCCTTTCAAAACACTTAGATAGTTTATTTCTTAGCCTGCGCAAACGCTTTGGCAAAATAGGTCAAAATAACATCCGCGCCCGCGCGTTTAATGCTCAACAAAATTTCATTCATCACACGATCGCCATCCAACCACCCTTTTTGTGCTGCAGCTTTTACCATTGAGTACTCACCGCTTACGTTATACGCCGCAATTGGCAAGTAGGAATTATCTTTCAACAACCTGATGACATCCAGGTATGCCAACGCTGGTTTTACCATCAAAAAATCCGCCCCTTCATCTGTGTCGAGTTGAGCCTCCAGCAGGGCCTCATTCCGGTTGGCTGGATTCATCTGATACGTTTTTTTGTCGCCAAATTTTGGAGCCGAATCCAGCGCTTCGCGAAACGGGTTATAAAATCCACTGGTATATTTTGCAGTGTAACTCATGATTGAAACATCAGTGAACCCGTTTTGGTCCAGAAGGTTCCGGATATATCCGACACGTCCATCCATCATATCGGAAGGCCCTAGAATATCAATTCCAGTTTCTGCCTGAGCTAACGCCATTCTTCCCAGGATTTCGAGGGTCTCGTCATTTAAGATTTTGCCATCCTCCACTAATCCGTCATGACCATCCGAGCTGTAAGGATCCATGGCAACATCCGTCATGATACATGCTTCGGGAAAATTTTTCTTAATTGCTTTTAACACTTTCAAATAGAAAAAATTCGGATCATAACTCTTGGTAGCCGTCTTATCCTTGTGTTGCTCTTCGACGGCAGGGAATACATCGAACGCCCGGATACCGACGTTCATACATTCTTCAATTTCTTTCAACATCAAATCGCCAGACATTCTGAAAATGCCGGGCATTGAGTTCACCTCAACCTTTTGGCTACTCCCATCTAGCAGAAATAAGGGATATATCAAATCATTTGTTGTTACAGATGTTTCCTCAACCATTGCTCTAATGGTCTCACTTTTCCTGTTTCTTCGGGGGCGTCTTGTATTTTTAAACGGATTCATAAACTGCTAAATTAATAAATGCCAACCGGTATTCGATAATCTGTACCAATCACTCAAAAGGTGACAAAATAGCAAGAGACAGCTGGATACTCTCGAATACACACGAATCCCAAGAGTGCTTTACGTAATTCAACATCCGGAAGTTTTGCTACTCACCGACCACCAATCTAATTGGAAGAATTCTTGCCCCAAAGACACCAGGGCCAAAAAGTTTCACAAAGTTGAGAACCACCTACGAACGACCTACAAACTTCGCAACCACTTCTTACCTCTTACAACTTACCGCTTACACTCCAAGGCAGCTCAACCGTAGCGATCAATAATATGCTGGCTGACTACGCGGTACAATTCCGCCGTTGAAAGGTTATCCTCAAGAAATTCCACATGCTTATCAAGTATGTCAAGATCACCGCGGCGAGCAGGGCCGGTCTGCGCATTCTCGGGCCCGATACTTAGACTTTTGTTAATCATTTCTGAAATTAAAGGTTTCAGCCAGTCATAGCTCAGGCTATGTTCCTTCATAATATCCTGCGCCACCAGTAACATATGATTCGTGAAATTTGAAGCAAAAACAGCCGCAACATGCAATGCCTTGCGTTCATACGAATTTATTGGAATAAGAATTTTACTTAATGAATTTCCCATCGCGCGTAGTGCTTTATCCGCAACTGGACTTGCACTTTCAATGAAGAGAGGGA
>Ga0111538_10004423_pt1 | contig 19517 bp, 18 predicted proteins | sample SoiMethybrSBSTD1_FD_79669 | JGI IMG/M metagenome (GOLD analysis project Ga0111538, IMG submission 79669) | Bulk soil microbial communities from a Populus tree surrounding site in Tennessee, USA - Soil MetaG P. TD hybrid SBSTD1 (version 2)... | ecosystem: Environmental > Terrestrial > Soil >...
GATCGACGGGCTCGGCGAGATCGACAAGGTGATCGACATCGACCAGAGCCCGATCGGGCGCACGCCGCGCTCGAACCCGGCCACCTACACCAAGCTCTTCGACCTGATCCGCGACTTCTTCGCGGAGCTGCCCGAGGCGCGCATGCACGGCTACACGCCCGGGCGCTTCTCGTTCAACGTCAAGGGCGGCCGCTGCGAGGCGTGCGAGGGCGACGGCGTGAAGCGCGTCGAGATGCACTTCCTGCCGGACGTCTACGTGCCGTGCGAGGTGTGCCGCGGCCGGCGCTTCAACGACGCCACGCTGGCGGTGAAGTACAACAATCTGTCGGTGGCGGACGTGCTCGACCAGACGGTGGACGAGGCGCTCGTTCTCTTCAAGAACCACCCGACGATCCGCCGCGCGCTCGAGACGCTCGCCGACGTCGGCCTCGGCTACATAGCACTCGGCCAGTCCTCGCCGACGCTCTCGGGCGGCGAGGCGCAGCGCGTGAAGCTCTCGCGCGAGCTCAGCAAGCGCTCGACGGGGCGCACGCTCTACATCCTCGACGAGCCCACGACCGGCCTCCACTTCGACGACATCAAGAAGCTGCTGCGCGTGCTCGACCGCCTGGTCGAGGGCGGCAACACCGTCGTCGTGATCGAGCACAACCTGGACGTGATCAAGACCGCCGACTGGGTGATCGACATGGGCCCGGAAGGCGGCGACGCCGGCGGCCGCGTCGTGGCCGAGGGGACTCCCGAGCAGGTGGCGGCAGTCTCGGCGAGCTACACCGGACGCTTCCTGGCCAAGCTGCTTCCGTCCGCCTCGCCTCGACGCGCGGCGCGGTAGCAGCCCCGCGATCGGGCAGCACCCTCCAAGCCCGGCACTCTCATTGCTACTCCTCCAGGGGACGGATGGGTTTGGCGAGGTTCCGGCCGTCTGGGAACACGGGTCGCCGTGCGGCCGCCGGCTTTCGGCCACCGGCGAGCGACGGCAGGCCGGGGCCGGCGCAGCAGGAGGGTCGCATGAGGCCGATAGTGACGCGGATCACGCGAGTGACCGTGCTCGCGCTGTTGTCGTGCGCTTCCCTGGCGCAGGCCCAGATCCCGATTCGTGTCACCGACGTCCGGGCCGTCGAGGGCAGCGCCGGCTTCCACGGCGTCGCCGTGCCGGTGAACGTGTCGGGTCCGCCGCCCGTGACGATCACGGTCGACTGGACGCTGGTCGCAGGGACGGCCACGGCCCCCGCCGACTTCACGATGGCCAGCGGAACGCTCACCTTCCCCGCTCTCTCCAGCGCGCCGCAGAACATCAGCGTGCAGGTCAACGGCGACACGCTGGACGAGTGGAGCCCCACCGCGATGCAGGACGCCGTCCTCTTCGTCCAGCTCAGCAATGCGTCGGCGGGCGGCGTGATCGACAAAGGGCGCGGCACGCTGACCCTGATCGAGGACGACCACACCAACGCGGGGATCCAGTTCCTGACTGCGGTCTCGACCGGCAGCTCGGTGAGCGGCCAGAACAAGCTGCAGTGGCGCGTCCCGGGAGCTCCGTCGGCGGTGACGAACGTGACGGTGGTGTGGCACCAGGGTGCCGGCTGCACCTTCCCGGCCAGCACCACCGACACCGCCGGCGGCGGCTCGTTCACTGTCGCCGCGCTGGGCGCGGGCCTCACGCAGGCGGCCGTGCACTCCGGGCGGCCGCTGACTCCGCACTGCTACAGCGTGTTCGCGGTCAACGGCGCGGGATTTCCCTCGCCCGAGATCGCGAGGGTGAAGGCGACGCCGATCGACACCACCGGTTCGATCCTCTGGAGCTACGCCTCGGGCGCCACGAGTGTAGTCCCACCCTCCGTCGGCGCTGACGCGGTGTACACCACCGACAACCTCGGGGTGGTCCACGCGATGACTCGCGGCAGCGGACTGGGCGCGGGCGAGTGGCCGTCGACGTGGAATCCCCTCGCCGTGGGGAAGCCCACCCAGAACCGCTCGGCCGTGGTCCCGGTCTCGACCGGCTCGCGGCTCCTGCTCGGGACCGACGGCGGGGGCGTGCACGGCGTCGACGGCCGCTTCGGCACACTCGTCTGGTCGCGCAGCACCTCGTTCGGAAGCGCGCTGCCGAGCCTCGGTGGCGTCCAGGCGCAGCCGTCCGCCCTGCTCAAGAGCTTCGCCGGCAACAACGACATGCTGCTCGTCGGCACGAACAACGGCGCCAGCAACACCTTCCACGCGCTCGACCCCGCCACCGGCAACACGCAGGACGTGCCCTACCCGAACGGCCTGATGGGCAACGTGATGGGCCAGGCGGTCGTCGACTATTCCCTGAACCGCGCCTACTTCCTGACGTCGGATGCGACCGGGACGCTCTTCGGCCTCGACCTGGGGCTGGCCGGGACACCGAAGCTGACGCTCGCGACGCTGGCGGGGGGGAACCCGAAGAGCTTCGGCGGCTCGAACGGCGCCGCCGTCCTGCGCGACAACCACCTGTTCTTCGGGGACAACAACGGCAACCTCCTCGGGCTGGATCTCGCCACGGGTGCGAGCTACAGCAAGCCCACCAGCGACGGCAACGTGAAGGGCTTCGTGTGGCCGGACCGGCGCGACACGCGGCTCTACTTCGCGACAACCAGCAACGTCCAATGTCAGCGTGACAACGGAGCGGGGTTCTCGGGCTGTCCTGGGTCCTGGCCGGTGCCTGTCACATCCCCGTCGATGGTGCTGCAGAAGCCCGGCACGGACTTCCTCTACTTGGGCGACGGGCAGGGCCGCCTGGTGCAGATCAAGGTCAGCGACATGAGCACGACGCCGCTCCTGCTCGAGAGCGGCGTCCAGATCGGCGCGCCGAGCCTGGACGGCCCGAACAGCATCCTGATCGTGGGCTCGGCGACCGGAACCATCTACGGCGTTCGCGTGCCTTACTAGCGCGGAGGAATGCACATGTCGATCCTGCTGCTCGCGCTCGCGCTCGCCGGACCCGGCGAGCAAGACTCGCAACAGCACCGCTCGCGCGACGAGCTCGCTTGCACGCTCCGGGTGCATGCCCTGGACGAGCTCGGCCAACCGCAATCGGCGCGGCGCGTCTCCGCCACTGCCGTGTCGGCAGTGGTCTTTCGCGGGCGCGTCGAGCCGAAGGGCGAGCCGTCGCCGCCCCTGCTGTTCGACGTGTACAGCCCGCGCGGGCTGCGCTACCAGGTCCTGCTCGGGGTGCCGCGTGTCCGCGTGACCGAACGCCGTGGGGAGCGCGTCGAGCGAAGGACGCGGACGCGCGAGGCCGCGTTGGCGGTGGCGGGGTCCGCGATCGAGCTCACGTCGATGTATGGGCGCTGGCGGGTCGAGCCGCGGCTCGAGGGCGAGAGCCTTCCGTGCGGCCGGCCGGAGTACTTCACGATCCGACCGTAAGGAGACCGACACCGCCAACGACGGCCTGGACCGGCTTTCGGGGGGTTTGAGCACCCCCCGAACCCCCCGCTAGCGCGGCTGCTGCTGCGTCAGGCAGTGGAGCGTGCCGAGGCCCCACACGAGCTCGACCGCGTGGATGCCGACGACCGGGCGGTCCCGGATCAGGTCGGCGAGGATGCCGAGCGCGATGCGGTCGTTCGGGTCGTTGAAGGTCGGCACCAGCACGGCCGCGTTCGCGATGTAGAAGTTCGCGTAGCTGGCCGGCAGCCGCCGGCCGTCGAACACGAGCGGCGCGGGCATCGGAAGCTCGACGATCCGCGGCTTGGCACCCGAGGCGAGCCGCGCGTCCTGGAGCCGTTCGCGGTTCTCCTCGAGCGCGCGATAGTTCGCGTCCTTCGGATCCCGCTCGCGGCACAACACGATCGTGTCCGGGCCGGTGAAGCGGCAGAGGTCGTCGACGTGGCCGTGGGTGTCGTCGCCCGCGATGCCCTTGTCCAGCCAGATCGTCCGGGTCACTCCGAGATTCGCGGCGAACACCTGCTCGTAGTCGGCGCGCTCGAAGCCGGGATTGCGCACCTGCACGACAGGGTCGAGCAGGCACTCCTCGGTCGTCAGCAGCGTGCCCGCGCCGTCCACGTCGATGGCGCCGCCCTCGAGAACCACCGGCCGGCCCTTGTGGACCGCGGGCCGCAGGCGCAGGCCGAGCGCCTTCGCGGCGCGCTCCGCGATCTGGTCGTCCTTCCGGTGGTCGGGGTACTTGGCCCAGCCGCTGAAGCGGAAGCGCGCGACGGCGACTTCCGGCTTCGGCTGCGAGCGCCGGACGCAGATGGGCCCGAAGTCGCGCGTCCAGCCGCGGTCGCTCGGGAAGCGGAAGAACTCGACGCGCTCGGTCGCGGCGCCGACCCGCTCCAGGACCTTCCGCGCCCTGGCTTCGTGGACACGCGTGGGCGCCAGGATCCGCACCCGCTCGCCCCCGGCGAGCTTGCGCACGATCTCGCCGTAGACCCACGGGATCGGTGCGAAGCGGCCCGGCCAGTCGGAGAGGTTGTGCGGCCAGCCGAGCCAGGTGGCTTCGTGGGTTTCCCACTCGGCCGGCATGCGGAAGGCCGCGTCGACACGGCCTGCGGCGGGGCTCGCCACTAGTCGCGGTCGAGGAAGCGCCGCTCGATTCCGGCGTAGGCGTCGATCCGGCGGTCGCGCAGGAACGGCCAGTGCGTGCGCACCTCGTCGATGCGCGGCAGGCTCACCTCGCCCACCAGGATCTCTTCCTTGTCGGTCGACGCTTCCGCGATCACGACGCCGAACGGATCCGCGAGGAACGTCGAGCCCCAGAACTCGAGCCCGTCGCCGCCTTCGGGGCGCTCGTGCCCGACGCGGTTGACGACCGCGACGTAGACGCCGTTGGCGATCGCGTGCGAGCGCTGGATCGTCTGCCAGGCCGAGCGCTGCGACACGCCGTGCTCGGTCTTCTCGCTCGGGTGCCAGCCGATCGCCGTCGGATAGAAGAGCACGGCGGCGCCGCGCAGCGCCGTGAGCCTCGCGCCTTCCGGGTACCACTGGTCCCAGCAGATGAGAGTCCCGATGCGCCCCGGCTTGACGTCGAAGGCCTGGAAGCCGAGGTCGCCCGGCGCGAAGTAGAACTTCTCGTAGAACAGCGGGTCGTCCGGGATGTGCATCTTGCGGTAGAGCCCCGCGACCGAGCCGTCGGCGTCGAGGATCACCGCGCTGTTATGGTAGACGCCGGGCGCGCGCCTTTCGAAGATCGGCACCACGACGGCGACGCCGGCCTGCTTCGCGGCCTTGCCGAACGCCTCGGTGCTCGGCCCCGGGACGGTCTCGGCGAGCGCGAAGTTCGCGTGGTCTTCCTTCTGGCAGAAGTACGGGGTGCGGTACATCTCGGGCAGGCAGACGACCTCGGCGCCCTTCGCCGCGGCCTCGCGCACGCGCTCGACCGCCTTCGCCAGGTTGTCGTCGGGCGAGGCGGACATCGACATCTGCACGAGCCCGAGCTTGAACTTCGGCTTCGTCACGAGTGGCCGTCCGCGGGAAGCACGTACTCGAGCCCGTCCTCGTCGAGCGGGCGCGCCTCCTCCAGCCGCTTGACGAGCCCGATCACGCGGAACGCCCACAGCGTGCGGCAGACCTCGAAGTCGTTCAGCACCGACTCGCTGCAGAGCGCCTCGACCTCGCGCCCCTTGCCGGCGGCGCGCGCGAGCGCCGCCTGGTCGACGTCGAGCGTGAGCTGGTTGAAGAGCGCGTCGGTGTCGGGCACCACCGCGTAGCGCGTCTGGAGCCCGCCGCAGCCGCGCTCGACCCGGCTCCAGGCCTCGACCTGCCCGATGCCGTCGAGGATCAGCTGCGGGGTGCTGATGTTCAGCTTGATCGCCTCGCTCGCGGGCCCGCCCACCTCGAGCTTGTAGTTGCCGCGGCCCCACTGGAACGCGAGCAGCGCGATGTCGCGCGTCTGCTCGACCACGCCCTGCACGAGCGCCTTCGACTCGAGGATCCCCTGCTCGACCAGCACCGTTCCCAGGCGCTTGCCGGGCCCGATCGCGCGGCCGGCGTCCTCGAGCTGCCGCAGCGAGACGAGCCCGCGCCGCAACAGCCGCGGCCCGAGCCGGTAGTCGGGGTTCGAGGAGGTGGCGAAGACGAGCTGGCCGTTCTCGGCCACGATGCCGATCCGCTGATCGTCCTTCAGCAACCGCAGCGTGCCGCTCCAGCGCTCGCGGCTCAGCTCCTGGACGAGGTCCGGAAGATCCTGCTCCTCGAGCCGGCCCTCGCTCTTCAACGCGCTCTCCCTCGAGAGGCGGCGCGCTCGACGAGCGCGGCCGCTATCAACGGTACGAGGATCTCATGGTGGCCGGTCAGGCGGTAGCCCCGGCCGTGGCCGGCGACGGGACGCTCCACGACGTTGACTCCCGGCCGATACGACTGGATGAAGTCGAGGTTCGCGGTGGAGAAGCCCTTCACCGGATGGCCGAGGTTGCGCGCGAGCGTCAGCGCCTTCAGGAACACCTCGGGCAGCACGACCGCCGAGCCGACGTTCAGGTAGACGCCGCCTCCGCCGAGCCGCGCGACCTCCGCGGCGAGCAGGCGGAAGTCGAGGTGGGTGGTGCGGCCGAGCGCCGCGGGATCGCACGCCGGGTGCACGTGGACGATGTCGGTGCCCACGGCCACGTGGACGGTGGCCGGCAGGCCGAGCCGGTGCGCGGCGGCGAGCAGGCTCAGCTTCAGGTGCTTCGGCCGCGGACTACGGCGCGCCAGGTAGCGTCCGACCGCCGCACCGATGCCGAGGCCGTCCGCGTCGCCCTCGACGACGGCGCGGCCGAGCTCCTCGCCCGTCTCGCGCGCCATGCCGAACTCGCCCGTGTCGAGGCCGGCCTCGACGTCCTCGGAGGTCTGACCCGTGAGCGCGAGCTCGAAGTCGTGGACGATGCCCGCGCCGTTCAACGCGACGCCGGTCACGAATCCGCGCTCCATCAGATCGATCAGCACCGGCGACAGCCCGACCTTGATCACGTGCGCGCCGAGGCCCCAGACGACCGGACGGCCCCTGGCGCGCGCGCTCGCGATCGCGTCGCACAGGCGCCGCAGCGTGGCGCCGGCGAGGATGCGCGGCAGCCCCGCGAGGAAGGATGCGAACGACGCGCCGCGCTTGTGAAGCCGCGCGAAGTCGGCCTGCTGCACCTTGCTGCGCCGCGACGACAGCGGGTAGGTGCGCACGGCGTCGAGCGCCAGCGGCCGAAGCGGGCGGGCGCGCGCGCGCGCCTTGGGTCGGCTCACGGCCGCTCCGCCGCCTCCTCGATCACCTGCGCGAGCACGTGGAGCACCATCGAGTGCACCTCTTGCACCCGCTGGGTGTCGGGATGCGGCACCGCGATCAACCGGTCGACGAGCCCCGCGAGCTCGCCGCCGCCGTCGCCCGTGAGGCCCACGGTCACGAGCCCCCGGGCGCGCGCGGCGCGCAGCGCCTCGACGACGTTCGGCGAGCGGCCGGAGGTGCTGATGCCGAGCGCCACGTCGCCCTTGCGGCCGTGAGCCTCGACCTGGCGCCGGAAGACGGCGGCGAAGCCCATGTCGTTCGAAACCGCGGTGACCACGGACGGATCGGTGGTGAGGGCGATCGCGGACAGGCCGCGCCGCTCGCGCGCGAGGCGGCCGACGAGCTCGGCGACGAAGTGCTGGGCATCCGAGGCCGAGCCGCCGTTGCCGAAGGCCAGCACGCGGCCACCGGCGCGCAGGCTGTCGGCCATCAGCCCGCCGACCTCCAGCAGCAGGGACGCGTTCTCGGGAAAGAACCGCTGCTTGAGCTCGACGCTCTGCGCGACGAGGCGCTGGATGTCCTGTGCGTTCATCGGCAAAGGATTATGGGCGACGTCGCAGATGCAAACCACTGCAGCAGGCAGATTGGCTACAGGCGCGGAGCGGAGCGGTGCCGGCGCGGGCTATACCCGGCGCATGTGCACGGTCAGCAGGATCGTCGGCACGGCGGGCTCGTCGGTGCGCACCTGGAAGACGGAGCCCTCGCGCAGGCCCGCGGGCACGTGCACCGGCACGGGCATGCGCCGGACCACGCGCCCTTCGCCGGCGCAGCGGCCGCAGTCGAAGAAGCTGCCCCCGGTGCCCGAGCAGGCGTCGCACGACGCGGCGACCGGAACGTCGAGCGACAGCACGGTTCCCGCCGCGGCCTCGTCGGGGCGCAGCACGATCTCGGCCGTGAGGCTGGTCGGCGCGAGCGGCCGGCGCAGGTCGCCCGCGGCGGGGCGGCGCACGAACGACCAGTCGAGCAGCGACGAGCGGCCGCCGAGCTCGTCGTCGTAGCGGCGGCGGCGCTCCGCGTCGGAGAGCGTGTCGTACGCCGCCTGCAGCTCGGCGATGCCCGCCTCGCCGTGCTCGGGTTCGAGGCGCTTCGTCAGCCGCTGGAAGGCGCGGCGGATTGCCTTCGCGCTCGCATCACGCGGAACGCCGAGAAGTTGGTAATAGTCCTTGGGCTTCTCCATCCCGCCGTACACCATAGGTTGGGGTCCGAGCGAGTGTCAAGCCGAATCGTGGTTTCCGGAGCGCGTCGTTTTCCACGCTTCGAAGCCGAGAGCGAAGGTCACGAGGAGGGTGCCGAGAGCGAGAAGCGGCACTCGCAGCGCGGGAAGCCACGACGGATCGGCCGCCACCGCGACGCTGACGGCGGCCACCGCGGTGCGGGACACCTCGAGCTCGGGCGTCTCCGCGACCAGCAGCAACGGGTGCTCCGTGCCGCGCGAAGCACCGGCGCGCGCCAGCGTCACCTCCGCGCGAAGCTCGCCGCGGGCCGGCACGGCGACGTCGATCGGGCCGCTCTCGCTGCGAATCCCGCGCGCCGTGAGCGCGCGCAGCCTGACGCGCCGGGCCTGGCCGTCGGCGCTCTCGAGGTGAACCACGAGCGCACCGCGCACGTCGAGCCGCAGCGGGTCGGCTCGCATGCGGACCGCCGGCTCCGGGCTCGCGCCGAGCGCCAGGAGCAGGAAGGCACGCTGGCTCGCCATCTGGGGATTGCCGGCGCCGTCCGGCGCGCCCTCGAGCGGATGCTCGACGAGCAGCGTCAGCGCGTGGAGCCCGGGCTTCGGCGGAGGCGTCGCGAACTCGAGCGTGACGCTTCCCGAGGTGCCTGGCGCGAGCGTGCCCGGGAGCCGCGCGGCCTGCGACTCGCCGAAGAGCTCGCCCTTCACGTCGATCGGGCCGGCCGGGCGGTCGCCGCGGTTGGCGAGCGTCACGCGCACCGCGAGCCTCGGGCTCGTCGCGGCGACGGCTCCGGCCACGTCGAGGACTTCGTCGGGGCGAGCCGGCGCGGCCAGGCCGGCGAGAGCGAGGACGAGCGCGAGGCTAGGGCAGCGGGACAAACGTCACGCCCGCGAGCGCGAAGGCGTCGTCGAGCTTCTTGCCCTGCTTGCGGTTGGTCGCGAAGACCTTGATCGCGCCGGCCTTGGCCGGCTCGACGGTCGGCGGGAACTCGCAGACGCCCTCGGGCTTGATCGGGAGCCGGAAGGTACTCGTGCGCTGCGGCTGGTAGCTGTCGTCGACCGCGTTGACGTAGTACTCGATCGTCTTCGCCTTCTCGCGCGGCGCCGGCAGCGTGCCGCACCAGCTCACGCCGGTGAAGGTCATCGGCACGAAGGAGTAGTAGTCCTCGCCCTCGCGGCGGAAGTAGACGCGCGCGACCGCCACGTTGCCGTCGTCGCTGATCGCGGCGCAGAGCGCGATCGGCTTGTCGGCGACCGTGCAGAGGGCCGGCACGTGGTCGATTGCCGGAGGATCGTTCGCCGCCGCCAGGGCGGCCGTGAGCACGAGCGCAGGCGCGAGCAGCTTCCTCATCGGCCCGGCTATCTTAGCGAAGCGCCGCCGCTACTTCCAGGTGAGCGTATTGCGGTACGTCTCGTTACGCTGCGTGGTGATGACGACTTCCATCACCCAGGACTGCGTGCTGTCCTTCCAGACCTGTCCCGAGGGCATCTGCCACACCACGCCGCGCTGGCCGGGCGCCACCGTCGTGGTGATGGGAGCGATCGGGCCTTTCTGCGGGCGGCCGTCGACGGTCGTCGACACCGTCATCGTCGGCGCGAGCGGGATCGGCTGGTTGCCTTCGTTCGACAGGTAGACGACGACCTTGTAGGCCTCTCCCGGCTTCGGCACCTGCGGCGTCGTCTCGAACACGATCGTGCCGGGCAGGCCGGCGCCCTGCGTGCCCCGCTTCACGTCGACGCCCGCCGTGTCCTCGAAGCCCACGAGGCCGCCGCCCGCGGCCGCCTTCGCCTCGGTGCGGCCGGGCACGAAGCTCTTGACGGACCCGGCGCCGGAGCGCGGACCCGACGCCTGGGCGTCCGCGATCGCCTTGGCGCCGATCGCGGCCTGCCTGCCGTTCGTGGCAGCCGTGTTGCCGGGATCGAGCTGGAGCGCTCGGTCGTAGGCGGCGACCGCGGCCTCGTACTGCTTGGCCTGGAGCGCGGTCGCAGCGTCGTTCAGCGCCGTCGTGACCTGCGCGGCGCGCGCGCTCGTCGCCTTGGCGTCGGCGTCGCGCTGGGCCGCGGCCCTGGCCTCGGCGATACGGCGCTGGAGGCCCACCGCGCCCTTGTCCCACGGCGCGATCCGCAGCGCCTCGGCCGCCGCGGCTTCGGCCGCGGTGAAATCGCCCCGCGCAAGCGCGCCGTCGCCGCTCCTGACCTGGTCGGCGGCCTTCTGCCCGATCATCGCCTGCGCCAGGATCTTCTTCGCCGGCTCGCTCGCCGCGTCCTCGCGCAAGGCCGACTGCGCCGAGGCCACGGCCTTGTCGTAGCTGCCGGCCTCGAACGCCGCCTGGGCGGCCTTCACGGAAGCCGCGGCCTTGCCGCCGGCCGGGCCGAAATCGGGCGCGGGAGCCGCGGTGACGGGCGGCGGCGCCGGCGTCGCGAGCGTCGTCGGCGGCGGCGCGACGGTGGTCGGAGTCATCACGACGGGCGCGGGCAGCGGGGCCTGCTGGCTCTTCCAGAAGAGGAAGCCCGCGACGCCGACGGCGACGAGCGCGAGCCCCATCGCGATCCACGGCAGGACGCTCGCCTTCGGCTCGGGCTGCACGCGCGCCGGAACGCGCTGCGGGACCGAGGGGCCTGGGCGAGGGGCCGTCCGTGCCGTAGGCCCGGGCCCGGCATCGAGCACGGTCTTGCCGCCGACGCGCGTCGGCGCCAGCGTCGGCTTGCGCGTCGTCGTGGGCCGGCGGCCCGGGCCGAGGTCGACCGTCTGGCCGCCCTCCGTCACGCCACCCGTCTCGGTCATCGGCACGGGCGCGTGCGTCGGAGCCTCGAGGTCCACGAGCGCCTCGAGCACGTTCTGCGAGGAGGTCGTGGTGGCGTGCGCCTTCAGCCACTCGCGCAGGTCGACCGCGAACTCGGCAGCCGTCTGGTAGCGGTCCGTGAGCGTCTTCGCGAGCGCCTTCTTCAGCACCGGCATCAGCGCGTCGTAGTCGGCGCCCTGTGGGATCAGGTCGAAGTTGGCTTCCTCGTGGGTGATCTTGTAGAAGATCGCCATGAGGTTGTCCGAGTGGAACGGCCGGCGGCCGGTCGAGAGCTCGAACAGCATGCAGCCGACGCTGAACAGGTCGCTGCGCCCGTCGACCTTCTTCCCCTGCACCTGCTCGGGGGACATGTAGTCGGCGGTCCCCACCACGCTTCCGGTGCCGGTCATCGAGGCGGCCGTCACGTGCGCCACCCCGAAGTCCATGATCTTCACCGTGTTGTCGTCCTGGATGAAGATGTTCGCGGGCTTGATGTCGCGGTGGACGATGCCGGCCTGGTGGGCGTGCGCCAGGCCGGCGAGCACCTGGATGATCACCACCACCTTGCGCTCGAGCGTGAGCGGAGGCGTCTGGCGCACCGCCTTCTGGAGGTCCTGCCCCTTCAGGTACTCCATCGCGATGAAGGGCGAGCCGTCCGTGTGATTGCCGAGGTCGAAGACGGCCACCACGTTCGGGTGCGTCATCTTCGCGACGGCCTTCGCCTCGCGCTCGAAGCGGGCCTTCAGCTCGGGGTCGTCCGCGATCTGGGCGACCATGACCTTGAGGGCCACGTCGCGGTCGAGCTTGGTGTCCCGGGCCAGGTAGACCTGGCCCATGGCACCCTTGCCGAGGGGGCGGATGATCTCGTACTTGTCGATCCGGCCCGAGAGCTCTTTCTCGATCGGCTTCGCCGGGCCCCCGGGCTCAGCCATGCAGGCGTCTCAGGCGCACAAGTCCCCTCAAGACAGAGGATTAGACGGCAAGCCCTGCGCGGCTGTCAAATGCGGGATGGCAGCGCCGGATGGCTTTCCGGCGCTGCCCATTCGCTACACGCCGACTGCGCGGCTACTTGGTCTTCCCCGTCACCGTGAAGTGGGCGCGCCTGTTCTTCTGCCAGCACTCCTCGGTCGCCTGCTGGCAGACCGGAACCTCCTTGCCGTAGGAGACCGTCTTCATGCGGTCGGCGGGGACGCCGAGCGAGACCAGGTAGTCGTAGGCCGCGCGCGAGCGCCGCTCGCCGAGAGCGAGGTTGTACTCGACCGTGCCGCGCTCGTCGCAGTGGCCCTCGACCGTGATGCGCAGGAAGTCGAAGCGCTTGAGGGCGGCGGCGTTCTTCGTGAGCGTGTCGCGGTCGGCGTCGCGGATCTCGGCCTTGTCGAACTCGAAGTAGATCTCGGCGAGCAGGCCGCTCTTCTCGATCTCCTCGGCGCTCATCGCGCGCAGGCGCGCGTACTCGTCGACCTGGGGCGGCGCCTCGGTGCGGGCCGGCGGCGGCGGCGCGGGGGGCGGGGCCTCAGGAACGATCGGCGCGGGAGCGGGAGGTGCGACGGGAGGTTTCTTCGGGCCGCACGCTCCCAATGAAGCAAGCGTCGCTGCCGAAAACAGGATGAGCGCCGTCTTCTTCATCACGATCACGACCTCCTCTCCGCCGGTCGGCCGTCCGGGCAACAGGCGGTCCCGGTGGCGGAACAGAGCTTTAGCGGCGATGCGGCCCGCTCAGCTCTTCTTGTTGTCGTCCCCCGCCTCCCCACTGCGGAGCGAATCTTTAAAGTTGCGAATACCCTCGCCGATCCCCTTCCCGAGCTGCGGCAGGCGGCCGGCGCCGAAGATCAGGACGACGATCACGAGGATGAGGAGCAACTCGGGTACGCCGAGACCGAACATGGTTAGCCTCCAGGCGGAAGCACGCTCCGCCTCGAACGATCATATACCCCGTCAGCTGCCGGCGGACACCGACACGACCCGGAGCGCCTCGTTGAGCCGGCCGCGCCGGTAGCCTTCGGGGTCGATCGCGACGGCCGCGTACCCGGCCTCGCGCACGGCGCGCTCCACCGCCTCGCGCAGGCCGGGCCGCTCGAGCGCGGGCAGCTCCGCAGGCGCGATCTCAACCCGCGCCGACTCGCCGAGATGCCGCACGCGCAGCTCGCGGAAGCCGAGCGCGCGCAGCGCCGCCTCCGCCCGCTCGACGCGCCGCAGCGCCTCGGCCGTGACCGGGGTGCCGTACGGGAGCCGCGAGGCGAGGCAGGGCGAAGCGGGCAGCTCGGCCGTCGGCAGCCCGAGCTCGCGCGAGAGCGCGCGGACGTCGGCCTTCGACAGCCCCGCCTCGGCGAGCGGGGCGCGCGCGCCGGCTTCCCCGGCGGCGCGCTGGCCCGGGCGGAAGTCCGAGAGGTCGTCGAGGATCAGGCCGTAGGCGACGTGCGCGTAGCCTTCGGCCTCGGCGAGCGGATTCAGGTGGCGGAACAGCTCGCGCTTGCAGTGGTAGCAGCGGTCGGCGTCGTTCCTGATGTAGAGCGGGTCCTGCGTCTCCGCGGTGCGGATCACCCGGTGGGCGAAGCCGAAGCGCCGCGCCAGCTCCAGCGCCAGCTCGCGCTGCTCGCCGGCGAGCGATTCCGAGTCGGCCGTCACCGCCAGCGCGCGGGCCCCGAGCACGCGGTGGGCGACGACCGCGAGCAGCGCACTGTCGACGCCGCCCGAGAAAGCCACGACCACCGAGCCCAGCTCGCGCAGCACGCGCTCGAGCGCCTCGCGTTTCGCGGCGAGGCTCGCAACGTTGGTCATTCGCTCCAATCCTCCGCGTCCTGCGGCGCCACGTCGAGCTGCAGCGGCGCGAGGCCGACGACCTCCAGCTCGATCCCGCACTCGGGGCAGCTGATGATCTCGCCCTTGTCCACATCGTACTCGTCGATCTCGACGTCCGCTTCGCACTCGGGGCAGACGGCCATGCCAGGGTCTCCGCCCGGATCATAACCACAGCGCGAGCCGGTGGTCACCTCCCCCAGTCGGGCGAGTGGTTGGCGTTGCGGCGCGAGGCGAACAGGCGTCCACGCTCCTGCCCGGCGGCGTCGAGCAGCCGCACCTCTTCCTTGGGCGCACCCAGCAGGCCGGCGAACGGCGGCACCCCGGAGTCCCAGCTGCGCGTCACGGCCAGGAAGCGGCCGTCGGGCGACGGCGCGAGCGTGCGGTAGTAAACGCCGCCTGCGACGAGCGTCCGGCGCGCGCGGGTGGCGAGGTCGATCGCGTCGATGCCGTGCTTCTTGTCCTCGCTCCACGCGCAGACGAGCTGCCCGGGACCCAGGAAGCGTGGCGAGCGGTCGCGCTTGAAGCCGCCGGTCAGGCGGGTGACCTTGCCGCCGTCGAGCTCGACCCGCATCAGCCGGTCCTCGCGAACGAAGGCGACCCAGGCTCCGTCCGGGCTCGCCGCCGGGCTCTGGTCGTCGCCGCCGCGCGCCTGCGTCAAGGCGCGTCGAGCCACGCTGCCGTCGGGAGCGGGCTCGACGAGGTGCAGGCTGGCGGGCTCGCCGACGCGCCTTCGCGCGGCGACCACCAGGCGCCGGCCGTCGGGGAGCCAGGCAGGCTGCGCGTCCTTCCAGTCGACGCCGAGCGTGAGCACGCTCGTCTCCCCGCTCGCCAGCGCCACCACCCCGATGCGGCCGTTCAGGGCGAACGCCACGCGCGAGCCGTCGGGCGACACGCGCGGCTCGCTGGCCGGCTCGCTGCCGAAGGTCAGCCGCCGCTCGCCGTCTTCGGAAAGGCGACGCCAATAGAGTGCGGGCGCTCCGTCCCGGTCGCTCACGAATACGACGCCGCCCGCGAGGCCGTCCGGCAGCTCGGAGCGGCGCGACAGCGCGAGCCAGGCGAGCGCGAGCACGACGAGCGCGGGCACGACGTAGACGGCGACCGCCTTCCTCACTGCTCTCGCCCCCGTCGCAGGCGCGCCATTCGCGCGCCATTCTCCCCGCGCGGCGCGCGCCGCGCAAAAACGAAACGGCCCCGGGACCGCGAGGCCCCGGGGCCGTGGTGTGCGAAACGCGTGTGAGCTAGAAGCTCCAGCGCGCTCCGAGCATCAGCTGGCGCGGCGACAAGAGCGCCTGCGGTCCCTCGAACGGAACCGCCACGCTCTCGCCGCTGCCGTCCGGCAGCAGGACCGACACCGAGGGCGTGCGCCCGTTGCGCGTCGTCACGGTGCCGGCGTTGAACAGGTTCAGGAAGTCCCCGAACAGCGCGAGCCGGTGGCTGCCTCCCACGCTGAACACCTTCTCCAGCCGCAGGTTGACGACGTTCTGCGTGGGCAGGCGCCGGCTGCCGCGAGGCGCGACGAACGGCGAGCGCCCCGACGAGCCGGCCCAGTAGTAGGCGACGGCCGAGTAGTTGATCTGGCTCGACGAGTACACCTGGAACGGAGCGTAGGTCGTCCCGGACAGCATCGTGTAGGTCGCGCCGAGCGAGACCTCGATCTTCGGGATCTCCCAGCCCACGAACGCCTTGAGCTCGTTCGGCCGGTCGTTGGTCGTCACGCCGTCCGTGTTCACCAGCGCGAGGGTGGGTGTCTCGAAGAAGTTGGTGGTGGAGCGGAAGAGCGAACGGCTCGAATTGTTGACGGTGCCCTTGGCCTGCGAGCGCACGTAGGAGACCTGCGCCTGCCAGCGGTTCGCGAGCCGGCGGTTCACCGTGAGCATCAGCGCCTTGTAGTTGCGATAGGCGTCCATCGTCCCGACCACGTTGCCGCTCGAGTCGCGGTACTGGAAGCCGTCGGGATTGGTGATGAGCAGGTTCTCGTTCGAGCTGTCGCGGTTGGCCCAGCGATAGGCCGTGACGGTCCCCCCGGGAAACGCGCTGCAGCCGTCGCAGCCGGGGACCGGTGCGCTGGCGCTGGTGTTGAGCGTGATCGGATCCCAGCGTGCGTCGGGAAGCACGCGGCCCATGAAGTTCTTGTTCTCGCGGTAGACGCCGGTCGCCGACACGCGCCAGTTGGCTCCGAGCTGGTGCTCGAGGCCGACGCTCCATTCGTCCACCCGCGGGTGTTTGACGCCGTCGTCGACGCGGGCGATCGGGGCCACGAGGCGGCCGACCTCGACCTGGAGATTGGCCGGACACGAGTAGGACGCCGTCGGGCCGTTCGGGCCGTAGGCGGGACAAGCGCTCATGTCCCAGCTGATGTTGTCCTCGAAGCCGGTCGTGGCGCGCCCGTAGAGCTCCTGGAAGATCCCTTCGTAGTACTGGCTGTAGCTGCCCTTCAGCACGCTGGTGCCGCGCCCCGTCAGGTCGAGCGCGAAGCCGAGCCGCGGGGCGAGCATCGTGTTGGTGTAGACGGCGTCCTTGCCGGGCTCGCCGCCCGACACGTGGTCGAACCGCACGCCCAGGTTCAGCGTCAGCCGGCTGCTCGGCTTCCAGGCGTCCTGCACGAACACCGACTCGCGGCGGTTGCGGCCCGAGACGTCGTAGTTGTAGATGCCCGAGTACGCCATGTACGGCTGGCCGCCGTAGTCGTAGTAGTACTTGCCGCTGATGTAGGCGTAGCGGTCGCGCGTGCGGCTGCGCTCGATCTCGACCCCGAACTTGAGGTCGTGACGGCCCCACTTCTCGGCGAAGTGGGAGACCGACGCGTTCACCTGGTGGCGCCCGCGGTCGAACGCGCTGTTGAAGCCCTGGGAGACCGAGTAGAGGCCGGTCTCACCGTCGTAGTGCTGCGGCGCGTCCACCTTGGCCGACAGGTCGTAGAAGCCCCACCAGCCCGTGTACTTGATCTCGCTGAAGGTGCGCGAGCCGAAGAGGTGGCGCCACGCGGTGTTCCAGACCCACTCGGGCGCGTCCTCCTGGTTCGTGAGGTCGTCGGTCGCGAGCGCCGCGCTGACGCCCGCGCGCCCGATGATGTTGTAGGAGTCGTACTGGACCGAGGCGTTGAAGATGTCGTTGGCGCTCGGCTGCCAGGTGAGCTTGCCGTTGAAGCGCGGGCTCACCTCGTCGTAGAACGTCCGCGGACCCGTGGGATCCGTCTGCAGGTGGTAGCGCTGCGCGCTCACGAAGAAGAACAGCTTGTCCTTGATGATCGGTCCGCCGAGCTGCGTGGTGAAGTCGAGCTGCTCCTTCGTCACGGCGGGGTCGCCGAGCGACGGGTTGGTCGTCTTGGTCGCCTCGGAGATGTTGTCGCCCGCGAGGTCGCTGTTCGTGAACGTCACGTCGAACAGGCCGCTGTACCGGTTGCCGCCCGACTTCGTGAGCGTGTTGACGACGGCGCCCGAGAAGGCGCCGAACTCGGCCGGCGCGCCGATCCCGATCGCCTGGACCTCCTCGACGATGTTGAAGTTGTAGAAGGTCCACGCCGTGCCGCCGGAGGGGTCGCGGGTGTCGACGCCGTCGATCAGCAGCGCGTTGCCCGAGCCGGCGTCGCCGCCGTACGCCGAGCCGCCGTTGACGCCCGGCAGCTGGTTCAGCAGCGCCGTGGCGACGTTGCCGTAGCGGATCGGCATGTTGAAGAGCAGGTCCTGGTTCAGGCTGTTGTCGGTCGAGCTGCTCGTCACGTCCACGAGCGGCGACTCGCCGAGCACGTCCACCGAGTCGGTCATCCCGCCGACCTTCAGGGTCAACGAGGCGTCGGCGGTCTTGCCGATGCTGACCGGGATCTCGTCGACCTTGCGCGGCCGGAAGCCGGTGAGCTCGACCGTCACGGCGTACGTGCCGCTGTCGACGCCGGCGAAGCGGTAGAGGCCCTTGGCGTCGGTGACCGACGTGCGCGAGCCGGTCTTGCCGCTGAGCGTGACGGTCGCGCCGGGAAGCGCGCCGCCCTGCTCGTCGGTGATGGTTCCCATCACCGTGCCGGTGAGCGACTGAGCCTGGGCGCCGACGGCAGTCAGCAGCAGCAGGAGAATGGCGAGACTGCGTGTGAGAGTTCTCATTTCAGCCACCTTGCTCAACGCCACACCGACTTGACGGGGTCGTTGTCCTTGAAGGCGGAATAGACCATGTAGCCGGTCCCGGCCGCCATCACCACCAGCGCGATCTTGCCGGCCGGCGTGCCGAAGAAGCCTTTGTCGCTCGACGCGGCCGCAGCGGGCGTGGCCTGAGCGGCCACCCGTGCGGGCAGCGGCTTGGCGGCCACGGTCGCGGTCGCCGCGGCGCGCAGCGACGGCTGGGAAGCGGCGGAGCTCGTCGCTTCGGGCTCGGCCGCCGCAACGGGGGCCGCTCCCGCCAGAACGAGCGTGAGGGCCAGCAGGGCTGCGATGGGCCTGGCCCACGACCCGAGTGGTCGTCTCACTTCATCCTCCTTGCCTGATGGATTCGTCCAACGTGATGGATCGCTTCAGGCGTCTGCACAACGGAAAACTTGCGTCTCTATGCGTTAAATCTGGCAACCTGCGTGCCAGTGAATCTATCCGACAAAGCTCCCCCTTTCCAGCAGGTTGACGGGATCGCGCGGTCCTGGCCGTCCAACCCTCCGAACTGTTGGATCCAACTGCTTGAAAACAGGCCTTGTTGACGCCTTCGCGCGCGCTGGGCTAGCGTCCAAAAGATGGGCCGTAAACAACAGCGTGGCGCATGGCTCGTGGCGATCGCGGTGATCGCCGCGGTCGCGCTCGGCCTCTGGTTTCGGAACCGGCCCCCGCGCACCGACGCCGACGCTCGCGCGCGCATCGCGCGGCTCCGCCCCGCGGGCCAGGAGCTGAACCTGGTCGTCGTCACGCTCGACACGACGCGCGCCGACCGGCTCGGATGCTACGGCTTCGCCGGAGTCGAGACCCCCTACATCGACGCGCTCGCGCGAGAAGGGATCGTCTTCGACCACGCGACGTCCACCGTCCCGCTCACGTTTCCGTCGCACTCGTCGCTCTTCACGGGGCTCGTTCCGCCCCACCACGGCGTGCGCGACAACGGCGGCTTCTTCCTCGACGAGGCGAAGACGACGCTCGCGGAGCGGCTGAAGCAGGCCGGGTTCGCGACGGGCGCCTTCGTGGCCGCCTGGGTGCTCGAGTCGAAATGGGGGTTGGCGCAGGGCTTCGACACCTACTCGGACAAGTTCGACTTGTCGAAGTACAAGGTCGTCTCGCTCGGCACCGTCCAGAAGCCGGGCGACGAGGTGATGAGCGACGCGCTCGCCTGGCTCGAGAGCGTCAAGCAGCGCCGCTTCTTCGCTTGGGTCCACCTCTACGATCCGCACACGCCCTACGAGCCGCCGGAGCCCTTCGCCGCGCGCTACCCGAAGCAGCCCTACCTCGGCGAGATCGCCTACACGGACCACGTCGTCGGCCGGCTCACGACGTGGCTGCGCGAGCAGCGGCTGCTCGAGCGCACGGTGGTGATCCTGACGGCGGACCACGGCGAGAGCCTCGGCGATCACGGCGAGGCGACGCACGCCTACTTCGTCTAC
>Ga0111538_10004424_pt1 | contig 19514 bp, 19 predicted proteins | sample SoiMethybrSBSTD1_FD_79669 | JGI IMG/M metagenome (GOLD analysis project Ga0111538, IMG submission 79669) | Bulk soil microbial communities from a Populus tree surrounding site in Tennessee, USA - Soil MetaG P. TD hybrid SBSTD1 (version 2)... | ecosystem: Environmental > Terrestrial > Soil >...
CGCCGCTGCTGCGCAGCGCCGCGTCTTCAACCTCAGGGGGGGCACTCACGCATCGTCAGGGTGGGCGTTCGCGACCCCCCCTGAAACCCCCCATCGCGCGTCGCCGCTGCTGCGCAGCGCCGCCGCGCTTACTGGTCGGCTAGCCCTTCGCCTTGAGCGCGCGGGCGATCCAGACGGTGCGATGGGCCGAAGTCACGAACGTGCCCGCGGCGATGAGGGCCATCGTCCACAGAACGAGGGTGCCCTGGGGCCAGCCGCGCCAGCCGTCCAGGGGACGGTCGAGCAGGCAGGCGAGGAAGATCAGCACGAGGCGCTCCGCGCGCTGCATCAGCCCCTCCTTGCACAGCACTCCGACCGACTCGCCGCGCGCGCGCGCATAGCTGACGAGCAGCGAGCCCGTGATGGCGGCGGCGGCGAGAAGAGGGCCGTAGGCGAAGGCGCGGAGGTACACGACGAACCCGAGGAACGCGAAGACCTCGACGAATCGGTCGAGCATGCTGTCGATGAACGTGCCGTAGGGGGAAGACAGCTGCCGCGCCCTGGCGACGCGGCCGTCCATGATGTCGGCCACGCCGCCGAGGGCGATGGCCCAGCCACCGAGCTCGATGCGGTCCGTGGCGATGGCGATGCCGCTCAGGATTCCGAAGAAGAGCCCGGCGAAGTTGAAGAAGTCCGGGCTCAGGTTCAAGGCGGCCGCGACCCGATCGAGCGGCCGCAGCGCCCACAGAAGCCAGTGGACGAGGAAGTCTCCCGCCCCCATCAGGAAGCGCGAGTTGCGCCGCTCGGCATCGGGATCGCGCCGCGCTCCCGACAGCGCGAACACCGCCATCGAGAGCATGGCCACGGCCAGCACGGAGGCGAGGACGGCCAGGGACCGGCTCACGGCTTGTCCTTGTGCCGCAGGTAGTCGATCACGCGGGGCCACAGGAATATGAGGGGCATCCGCCGCTCGCGCTCCGTCAGCTCGATCGTCTGCCCGCTGTGGCGGCGGACCTTGTGGAGCATGAACTCGAGCCAGTCCTCGAAGGTCACGACGTATTTCGCCCACCGGGCCGTCGCGCGCACGAGCGACCACTGGAAGTAGAGCCGGCTGCGCACGCGCGCGAAGGCGGTGGCGGGACGGGCCAGGGCGTAGAACCCCGCTTCGGGCACGACCAGGTCGCCGCGCGCCTCCAGGGCCGCGAGCAGGACGGAATACACGGGACGCAGGTAGTCCTCCTGTGCGCGCCAGAGCGCTTCCGCCCGGCCCTCCGGCTCCGGGCGGATCTCGCCCGCGTAGGAGACGCGCAGCAGCGTCCGGCAATAGTCGGCCACGTCGAAGCGCGCGGGCAGCCAGGGCCGCACCCAGTCGTAGGTCAGGGCGTGCGCGGAGACGAGGGCGTCGAGCACGGCCTCTTCGGCCGGCGGGCCGGCGCTGTGGAGGAGCTCCGTCGGCTGGAAGAGCCGGCCGGCCATGAAATGGTCGCCGCGGTACGGAGACGTGCCCCGCTGCAGCGCGGTCTCGCTCACCACCGCGCACTTGGCCAGCACGCGCGTCCCGTCCGCGAGGTTCACGGGCAGCGAGACCTGGTTCGGCGGAAGCCAGGCGTTGAGGGCCGCGCCCAGGGCCGGGCGGTGGCGGAGGCGCCCGCGCTCGCGCAGGGAGCGATAGAACGGCGTGTAGGCGGAGACGACGACGAAGATGTCGTAGGCACTGTAGACGTCGGGCCGCGCCTTGGTCTTGCGGGAACCGAAGAACACGAGCGAGCGGACGGCCTCGCCTCCCGCGGCGACGACGGCGCGAGCCACCTCGGCCGCGTCCGGGCGTGGCACCGCCGGCCGCACGCGCGCAGCCACCGCCGCCCGCAGCGTCTCAGGCGGCCACACCCGCGCCTCCGCGCAGCTGCCGCAGACGTTCGACCATCTCCCGGCGGATCCCCTCCAGGAACGGCTTGTATTCTCCGTCCGCGGGAGGGGTGAAGGGACCGAGCACCTCCGTCCGCCCGTCGATGCGGTCGATGTTGAAGAGGAAGTCGACGAAGCGCCGCCCCTTCCAGAACCCGTCCGTGACCAGGACGTAGACGGGCAGCGGCCGCTCGCGGAGCATGATCTCCAGCCCCGCGGTGTGGAACTCCTGGATCTCGCCGTCGCGCGTGCGGTGCCCTTCCGGGAAGACGAGGATGCCGTGCGGCTGGTCCCGCGCCGCTTTCTGCAACGCGCGCAGGGAGGCCTTGCGGTTCTCGGGCTCGATGGTCGGGCAGCCGAGCAGGCGCATGCACAGGGATACCGCCGGCACCCAGCTCCCGTAGCGGGCGCGCGCGATGAAGCGTGGGATGTACGGCTCCGCCATCAGGACCGCGGTCGGGATGTCGAGGAGGGACTGGTGATTCATCACCACGTAGTGCGGATCCGTGGACGGGAACGAGCCCGTGCGCCGCACCCGGCCACCCGCCGCCCGGATGATGCCCAGGATCCCGTTCGACATCCCCTTCATGTACCAGGCGATGATCCGCTGGCCTCGGCTCGGCCGCAGCTTGATGGCCGGCCACACCACCAGGCGCTCCCAGATATCGCCGACGAGCAGCCAGACGACGAGGCCGCCGACGCCGAGCAGGCTTCGGATCTGGGCGGCCAGCCGCATGGCTCAGGCCGGGGGCGGGACGAGCACGCGCAAAGCGCCCGGACGTGTGCCGATGGTGAGCTCGCTGGAGCCCGCGCGGTTCCATTCCCCGTCCGTCTCGTAGGCGGGCGGGCCCGCGAACTGGAGCCGGAAGGAAGCGGCGCGGCGCACGCGGACCTCCGGAGCCTTGGCGTGGGTGCCGCGGAGGAGCGAGAGCATGATCGGGAAGCGGCGGCGGCGCGGCATGTTCGTGAAGGCGACGGCGTCGAGCTGCCCGTCGCCGAGGTCGGCCGTGGGCGCGATGCGGAATCCCCCGCCGAACACCCGCGCATTCGCGATCACCAGCATCATCATGTCTTCGCGCCGCCCGGGCTCGCCGTCCACCGCCATCTCCACGGGGAAGCCCGGGAAGAAGTAGAGCTGGCGGACGGCACAGTAGAGGTAGAGGGGCGCGCCTCGAAGATAGCGCACCCGCCAGGAGTCCTCGATGACCGCGATGTCGAATCCGAACCCCACGACGTTCAGGAAGTGGCGGTTCTCGACCGTCCCCACATCGATGGCACGGGTGTGCCCGGCCGCCACCACGCGCGCGGCCGCGGCGGGATCCTGGGCGGGCACGTCGAGCGACTTGGCGAGGTCACAACCGGTTCCGCCCGCGACCAGGCCGAGGGCCGCGTCCTTCCCGGAGCGCAGGATCGCGTTGCCGACGTTGCTCCAGGTCCCGTCTCCGCCCACGGCCACGATCCGGCGGTGGCCCTGGGCGATGGCCTGCTGGGTGATGGTGATCTCGTCGCCGGAGCGCGCGGTCAGCGCGTGCGCGACCTTGGCCCCGCCGCACACCGCGGCCAGGGCCTCGAGGACGGGCTGGACGAGGCGGCCGCCGCGGCCCTTGCCGGACGCCGGATTGACGACGACGAAGATGTCGTCCGGCGCGGACAAGTGCGGGGTCAGGCCGTTTCGAGCTGTTCCAGGGGCTGGAACGTCTGCCGGCCGTCCCGCATCCATTGCTCGCGGAAGGGGACGTCGTAGACGTCGGCGATCGAGAGCACCTTGTTGAAGGGATGCTCGTAGAGCTTCACGCTTCCCTTCTCGTTCTCGTGCTCGCTGTGCTGCCCTTCCATCGTGATGTGGGCGAGGTAGTTCGCGTCCCCGTCCTTCATGAACGACTGGTGCAGGTGGGAGACGGGATGCCACTCGTACTGGTAGATGGTCAGGTCCGCCACCGGCGCCCCGTCCGCCTTGACGTGCACGGTGACGTGGTCCTTCTGGCGGTCGAAGGCGATGTCCACGTCGTCCATCCAGTGCGGCAGGTGCCAACGCTCGATGGCGTGGTCGCGCGCCGCCTTGGTGGTGGTGGCGACGAGGTACGGATACATGGCCGACTTCGGGAACGGCTGACCTGGCTTCACCAGCGGGGCCACGACCACGGCCATCACCACTTCGCCGTAGGCCCCGACCTCGCTCTTGTCGAAGTCGAAGGCGGTGAGGGCGAACACGCTCGTGCCGTGGTGCACCTCGACGGGCTCGAGGTGCGCGGGCAGGATGCGGCGCGCGTTCTCCGTCGGGAACTCGAAGAACCCGCTCATGGCGTCGCGGTAGCCGTATTGGGTCAGGCCCGGCAAATCCCCTCCTCGCGGAGGACGCGGCCGATCACGCCCACGGCGAACTCGAGCTCTTCCTCGGAGTGGGCGGCGGACACGGAGATGCGGAGGCGCGACTTGTGCTTGGGCAGCGCCGGATAGGTGACGGGCTGCAGGAAGAGGCCGCCCTGCTGGGTCTTCTCCGCCACCGCGAAGACCTTGGCGTCGTTGTTGACCATGACCGGCATGACCTGGGAGGTGGACTTGCCGATGTCGATACCCTCCTCCGCAAAGCGGCGGCGGAGGAATGCGACGTTGCTCCAGAGGCGCGCGCGCAGCTGCGGCTCGTTCATCACGATGCGCACGCCCGTGGTCAGGCCGGCGGCCAGGGCCGGGGCGAGGTTGCAGGAGAAGAAGCGCGAGCGGCCGAAGCCCGTGAGGTAGTCGATCAGGTCCTTCGATCCGGCCACGAACCCGCCCTGGCCGCCCAGGCTCTTCGAGAACGTCCCGAGGTGGAAGTCCACCTGGTCGTCCAGGCCGAAGTGCTCGGACACGCCGCGGCCGTTGGGGCCGAAGAGGAACGTCGAGTGCGCCTCGTCGATGAGGATGCGCGCGCCGTGCCGCTTGGCCACGTCCACGATCTCGGGCAGGAGGCAGACGTCGCCGTCCATCGAATACACGCCCTCCACCACCACCAGCTTCTTGCCGCGCACGCCGCTGAGCTTGCGCTCCAGGTCCATGGGGTTGTTGTGGCGGAAGAAGACGGTCTTGGACTTGGCCAGGATCGCGCCGTCCACGATGGAGGCGTGCGAATACTGGTCGCAGAAGATGTGGTCGCCCGCGCGCATGATCGCGGAGATGAAGCCGACGTTCGCGCTGTACCCGGTCGGGAAGAGGATGGCGGCTTCCTTGTCCTTGAACTCGGCCACCGCCTTGGCCAGCTCCACGTGCACGTCGAAGGTGCCGGAGAGGATCGGTGATCCGGAGGCGCCGAGGCCGTACTTCTGCAGCGCGTCCATCGCCGCCTGCTTCACCTCCGGCCGGTACGAGATGCCGAGGTAGTTGTACGAAGCGAGGTTGACGAGGTCGCGGACTTCCTGGGTCTTGCCGTCGCGCACCCGGACCTTCGTGGTCGGAGCGGTCTCGAGGGGCTCGTTGTAGAGGTAGTAGCCGTTGGGCTTCGCCTCCCGGTACCACTCGTTGAAGGGCGGGAGGAGGTTGAGGGGATCGTCGCCGGACCCGTAATAAAAATTGCTGTAGTCGTAGTCGCTGAAAACGGGTTTGCCCGACTCCTTCTTGTGCGCCGCCTCCATATCTCCCTCTCTGCTCACGCCGATCCCTCCCATCCTATGCGTAGAGGGACTGCAGTGTGAGATCGCCTATGATAGCAGCGCGATCCCGGATTTTCACGGAAACTTTTCCCGCACGGGACGGAACACCGAACCCCTCGCGTCTTCATGCGCGCGCTCCACCACCGGTAGGTGGCCGGAACAGCTCACCCGCGGCGCGGCGGACCCAGGAGCGCGGCACGAAGCGCTGGGCCCCGACGGTGATCCGATCCCGTACTGCGGGGATCACGAGCAGCTTCCGGCGATCCAGGGCCGCGAGCGAGGCCTCGACCACTTCGCGCGGCGTCGTGGCCGGCGTGCGGTTGAACTTGACGTCCGTCGTCCCCGCGACGCCCTGGAACTCGGTCGGGATGTTCCCCGGGCACAGCGCCTGGACGGTCACCCCCGTCCCCTCCAGCTCCGTGGCCATCGACTCCGTCAGCGAGAGCACGAAGGCCTTGCTGGCCGCGTAGACGGCCAGGAAGGGCACGGGCTGGAAGGCGGACATGGAGACGACGTTGAGGACCGCGCCGGAGCCGCGCGCGATCATGCCCGGGAGGAAGGCGCGGGTGAGCTCCACGACCGCGCGCACGTCGAGGTCGATCATCGCGCGCAGACGCTCCGGCGCCTGCTCGTAGACGCGGCCGGAGTAGCCGACGCCCGCGTTGTTCACGAGCAGCCGCACCCCGATACCCCGGTCGTCGAGCTGGCGCCGGAGCGACTCGGCGGCATCCGGCCGCGCGAGGTCCAGGCTCACGGCGAGGACGGCCTCTTCGCCCCCCAGCTCCGCGGCCAGGCGGGCGAGACGGTCGGCGCGCCGCGCCACCAGGACCAGCCGCTCCCCACGGGCGCGCAACGCGCGGGCGAAGGTCTCGCCGATACCGCTGGAGGCGCCGGTGACGAGGGCGCGCAGATCTCCGGGCGGCGGGGGGCCGTCGTGAGGAAGATCGGCGGAGGGAATCGCCGGCTCCTTCAGGCCACTTCGCCGCGGGCCGGCGGGGCGGCGGAGACCGGCCGGGGAACGGGCCGCGGAACGGGCCGCGCGCTTCCGGTCTGGGGAGCGCGCCAGTTGTCGAAGAGGCCGACGCGCTGGACGCAGTTGATCGTGCAGTAGGGGGCGCAGTCCTTCCTGGTCACGTATTCACGCGCGATGTCGGTGGCGCTGTAGTCCTCGAGACGAATCCCGGGCACCCCGCGCATCTGCGAGCAGTAGTGCACCAGGCCGTGCTCGTCCACGTAGAGGTAGCGCGCTCCGGCGCGGCAGCTCCAGTCGTTGGGACGTCCCAGGGCCAGGTTGTCCTGGAAGACACCGTTGAAGCGGGTATCGCCGCGGCTCCCGAACTGCTTGAGCTCGCGATAGACCTCGAGCTCGCGCTCCCCCAGGGGCTCGAGCTGTCCGCGGCCGTCGTGCAGGATGCCGACCGTGCTCGTGAAGCCCAGCTCGCGGGCCCGCCGCGCCACGACCAGCGCGTCTTCGGGGTTCTTGATGCCGGCACCCACGACGGAGTTGATGTTCACCCCGAACAGCGCGTGTTCGGCCAGCCACTTCAGCTTGGGCTCCAGGAGGCGGAGGCTCTTGAGCGACACCTCGTCGGGATCCACGTTGTCGATGCTGATCTGCAGGAAGTCGAGCCCGGCCTCGTTGAAGCGGCGGATGCGTTCCGGGGAGAGGTAGTAGCCGTTCGTGATGACGGACGAGATCATCCCCCTCCGGCGCATCTGCGCGATCATCGCGTCCAGCTCCGGGTGCATCAGGGGCTCCCCGCCGCTGACCGTGATCATCGAGGTCCCGAGGTCCGCCAGCTTGTCGAGCCGGCGCGCCATGAGGGGCAGGGGCACGGGCTGGGAAACGGTGTCGTATTCGTTGCAGTAGGTGCAGGCGAGGTTGCAGCGGCGCATGGGCACGACGTGAACGAGGATGGGATGCTGGGTGTCGAGCAGCGCCCGCACGCCCGCGGCCGCGATGCGGGCGGCCCGATGCGCGCGTCTCCAGGTCGACTTCATTCCTTCAGGGTCCTCCCGCTCGGCTGTTCGGAGAAGATCGGGATCATAGCAGATGGCCCTCGCCTGCCTTGACGCTGCTGCGAGCGGCGGTTATCGTCTTGCTTCCGTGCCGCACGTCGCGGCGCGATGCCGCCCTTCCCCGATCTCGTATCGCTTCTAGTCTAGCGTCATCGGGACGGGCCATGTCCGGAGGTCGCTTCACTTCCCGATGGCGAACCTGGCCGCCGCAAACGTCATGCATCGCAAGACCCGCACCGCCGTCTCCGTGCTCGCGGTGGCCATGGAGGTCGCGATGGTGATGCTGCTGGTGGGGCTCGCCAACGGGACCCTCGGCGACATCGCGGATCGCCTGCAGAACGTGGGGGCGGACGTGCTCTTCCAGCCTCCGGACGCTTCCCTGCTCCTCGGGGCCACCAGCGCGGTGATGCCGCTGAAGTACGCCGAGATCATGAAGAGCGTGGACGGAGTCACCGAGGTGACGCCCGTCCTCAACTGGCACGTCTCGAACATCAAGGGCGAGTCGCGCGCGGTCAACCTCTGGGCCATCGACTATCCGTCGTTCGCGCGCATCTCCGGTGGGTTCGACGTGCTGCAGGGACGGCCCCTCGAGAAGCCCTACGACCTCGTGATGGACACCGTGCTCGCGGACGCCACCGGCATCCGCGCCGGGGACAAGCTCCCCATGATCAACCGCGACTTCACCGTGGTCGGGATCATCCGCGCGGGGGCGGGCGGACGGCTCTACGCGCGGCTCGCCGACGTGCAGGAGGCCATCGGCACTCCGGACCGGGCCTCCTTCTTCCTCGTGAAGGGCCGCTCGTCACTGGAGGCGGACAAGCTCGCCCAGGCGCTGCAGGCGCGCTTCCCCGGGCACAAGATCACGCCCGTGGCCCAGGTCTCGAAGGTGATGCAGGACAACGCCACCGGCCTGAAGCAGTTCAAGCAGGCCCTGACCGGGATGGCGGTCGTGATCTCGTTCCTGGTGGTGCTCCTGGCCATGTACACGACGATCATCGAGCGCACGCGCGAGATCGGCATCCTCCGCGCCATCGGGGCCAGCCAGGCCAAGGTCGTGCAGCTCGTGATCAACGAGAGCACGCTCATCTGCCTGGCCGGCGTCGCGATGGGGATCTTGTTCGCCGTCGCCGGACGGTGGCTCCTGCCCCAGGTCTTCCCCACCCTGACCGTTCAGCTCACGCGGGAGTGGGCCCTCATCGCTTCCGCCCTGGGGCTCGGGGGCGGGCTCCTCGGGTCGTTCTACCCCGCGATCAAGGCCGCGCGCATGGACCCCATCCAGGCCCTGAACTTCGAGTAATGGGTCTCTTCGCAACCCTCGTTCAAAAGATCTCCGACCATCCTGTCCTCTTCATCTTCCTGCGCGGGATCCTCGAGAACGACTTCCGCGCCATCCGCGCGACCATCCGCCGCGAGATGGACCTCGGACCTTCCGCGCGAACGCTCGACCTCGGCTGCGGGCCCGGCGCCTTCTCGGACCTGTTCGAGGCGGGTGATTACGTGGGCGTGGACCTCAATGCGCGCTACATCGACCATGCGCGGCGCACCCGCAAGGGCGCGTTCATCGTCTCCGACGCCACGCACGTGGAGCTGCCCGACGGCCGCTTCAACCAGATCCTCATCTTCGGCCTGCTCCACCACCTCCCCGACGCCGAGGTGCGCAAGGTGCTCGCCGAATGCCGGCGCCTGCTCTCCACGGGCGGGCGCGTCCTGGTCATCGAGGACATCCCGGCCGTCTCCCGCCTCAACCTCATCGGGCACCTCATCCATCGGGTCGAGAACGGCGAGTTCATCCGCCCCGTCGAGGACTACCGGCGGCTCTACGCCGAGGCGGGACGCGTGGACCGCGAGCTCGTCCTGCAGAGCGGAATCTGCGACTACTACGCCGCCGTACTGGTGACGACGTAGCCGGACCAGCGACCCCGCGACCGATGCGCGCAGGGCGGGATCTGACCGTTCTCGCGGTGCTCGTCCTGGCGGCGCTCTTCCTTCCCGCCGTCGCCGCGCGCCAGGCGCGGCCCGCGGTGCTGAACCTCGGGCCGAACGACTTCGACTACGTGCGCGGGTTCCGCGAGGACTGGGAGCGCGACCGCCTCACGCGCTTCCATTGGACGACGTCCCACGCGGTGATTCGCCTGCCGCTGGCCGCTTCGGGCGAAGGCCATCGCCTCTCGATGCGCGTACGTCGCCATCTAATTGAACCATCTAAAGTTACGATCCGAGCCGAAGATCGGATCGTGTCGGTGTTCGACATCGCGGCGGATCCGCAGGTGGCGTACCGGACGATCGCCATCGACCTGCCGCGGTTGGAGGGCCGCCGGCCTTTCCTCCTCACGATCGATTCGAGCTCCGCGGATCCACGTCCTCTGGGGATCGCGATCGACTGGGTGCAGCTCGAGCGCATCTCGAAGGAGGCGCGGTTCGACCTGCTCGGCGCGACGCGGCTCGCACTGTTGATGCTCGCCATCACGGCCTTCCTGGCCCCTCGGTTGAGCGGCGTCTCGCTCGCGGGCGCGGCGGCTCATGCGGCGGTGGTGACGGCGGTGATGGTCGCGGGCTGTGCGTGGGACATCCTCGCCGCGGAGCGCATCGCCCGAGAAGGCTGGACGGTGTATGCCGCCGTCGCCGGCATCGCGGTCGCGCTGGCGCGCTCGCGCCGCGCCCGCCACTTCCTGGACATCGCGGATTCGAGGATCGCCGGTGCGCTCGTGCTCCTCGCCCTCGTGGCTCTCGCGCTACGGCTCGTGATCCTCCTCCATCCGCAGTTCTACTACCCGGACGTGCGCGTGCACGCGCTCTTCGCGTGGCAGCTCGGCCGGCGGGGACTCGTCGGGTTCCTGCGCCACTTCACGGAGGACCAGTTCCGATTCAGCCTCGGCCTGCAGATGGAGAACGGGCACTGGTATGCCTTCCCCTACCCGCCCGCGTTCTACATGTTGTGCTGGCCGCTCGTGACCCTGGCCCGGATGCGTCCGGAGGTCGCGGTATCGGTGCTCGCGGCCGCCGTGAACAGCCTCGAGGTCTTCCTCGCCTTCGGCATCGCGCGCCGCTTGCGCGCGGCGGCGTGGACAGGAGTCGGCGCGGCGTTCGCGCTCGCGCTGCTCCCCCTCTTCCTCGCGCGGCTCAGCCTCGCCTATTTCCCGGCGCTCGTCGGACACGCCGTGGACGCGGTCGTGATCCTCTGCCTCCTCTCGCGCCTGCGCGAGCTCGCTCGCCCGCGCGTCGTCCTGGCCCTGGCCGCGCTCATTGCGGCGGCCCTGCTGACCTACACGCAGTCGCTCCTGAACTTCGCGGTCCTGATGCCCCTGTTCCTGGTCGTGCTGCTCGCTCGCGACCGTTCGCGCGAGACGCGGCGCTGCGCCGCCGGTCTCGTGGTGGCCGGCGCGCTGGGAGCGGTGCTCTCGCTCGTCGTCTTCTACGGCCGCTACGTGCCGACGTTCATCGACATGCAGCGCGGGATCCCGATGTCGGAGGAGCGCATCCTCCTCGAGAAGCCGAGCACTCCCGTTCCCGCCGACGAGCTCGCTCCGCAGGAGCCCGACGATCCGTTCGCGGGCCCCACGGTGAATCCCTGGCGCGGCGTGCGCAAGGCCGCGTGGCGCCTGTACGTGTTCTACGGAGTGTTCGCGTTCGCGATCGCCGCCGGGCTCGTGCTCGTGTGGGGTGCGCAAGAGTCCTGGCCGTACGCGGCGTTCGTCCTCGCGTGGGCCGCGACGTACCTTGCGCTGAACCTGCTTTCCGCGGGACTCCCGGGCCCGAACCTCGTGCGCTACAACAAGGACCTCGAGATCGTCGCGCCGCTGTTCGTCCTCGCGCTCGCCCGCGTCGGCGAATGGCTGTGGGCTCGCAGCCGCTGGCTCGCGATCCTGTATGCGGGTTCCTATGGCGCGTTCGGTCTGGCCCGCGCCGTCCGCTACCTCACCGAGAAGTTCATCCTCGAGCAGTAGTTCGTCGCGCTGACCGTTGAGTGCGCTGCGGAGCCGCGATTTCAGGGGGGCGTCGTCGCATCGCTGGTCGCGCGCGAGCGAGCGGCACGGATGATCGTCAATTTTTCACATGTGGGCCCGCTTAGCGAGCGAGCCGCGACCCGAGCGACGGCGCCCTTGTTGGACGGCTACGCCTCTTCGCTCAGCAAGTCCTCGATGATGGACTGCAGCGCGCGCACGATCTCGTCGCGCGGCACGTCGCTCTTCCGGAACTGCAGCGAGAGCGCGAAGCTCTTCTCGCGCGGCTGATAGCGGAAGACGTAGTGGCGAGGCCGGCCCTTCGCCGCCTTCGCCTTTCCCTGCTTCGCGATCTTGCGCGCGTCCTCGCGCGTGGCGCGACCGCCGTTGTCTTTCTGCAGTCGCTGCACGAGCGCGATCATTTTCTGCATGTCGCCCTGACGAACGACTTGCAGCAGCAATGACTTGGAGTGAATGTCGGCCAGCCGACAGACGTGCCGCACTTCCTCCGGCATCGCGCTCAGGCTCAGGATCTCGGTGATCGACGTGCGGCTCTTCCCCAGCCGCTCGGCCATCGCCTCGTGCGTGTAGCCGTAGCTCTCGGCCAGCGTCTTCAGACCGTCCGCCTCTTCGAACGCGCTCAGGTCCTTGCGCTGGAGGTTCTCGATGAGCGCGATCTCCATCGTCTCGGAGTCGGAAGTCTCGCGGACGATGCAGGGGATCTCGCCGAGTCCCGCTTCGATGGCGGCGCGATACCGTCGCTCGCCCGCGATGATCTGGAAGCGCGCGCCGCGGGGACGCACGAGGATCGGCTCGAGCACGCCTTTCTCGCGCACCGACGCGATCAGCTCCGTGAGGTCGCCCATGTGCTGGCGCGGCTGATGCGGGTTGGGCTCGACGTCTTCGATCGGCACCATGCGCCCGACGGGCTCGCCGCCCGGACGTCCGAGCTGATCGACGAAGTGCACGTCGTGGCGCATGCGCAGGGTTTCGGGCAGACCGATCCGGCGTGGGCTAGACACGTTCGATGACCTCCTCGCAGAGGCGGTAGTACTCGTACGCCCCGGTGGATTGCGGCGCGAAGGTGAAGATGGATTCCTTGTGGGCCGGACTCTCTTCGAGCCGGATGCTCTTGCTGATCGTGGTCTTGAAGACGCGGGCCCCGAAGACGTCGTTGATGGCCTTCTGGGCGTCGCGCGAGAGCGTCGTGCGCTTGTCGTGGAGCGTGATCACCGCGCCCAACAGCTTCAGGTTCGGATTCGGCCGCGATCGGATCTTCTCGACCGTCTCCAGCAGATCGTCGGTGCCCTCGAGCGCGAAGTAGCTCGACTGCACTGGGATCAGGAGGTGCGTGGCCGCGACCAGCGCGTTCACCGTGATGAGCCCGAGCGCGGGGGGCGTGTCGATCACGACGAACTCGTAGCGGTCGGCCACGAGGTCGAGCCGGTCCTTCAAGCGGAAGTGCGCGTCGACCTCGCCGATGAGCTGCGACTCCAGCTTGGCCAGCGCGATCCGCGAAGGCGCGACGTCGAGATGCTTCACCGGCGACTTCGTGATGATGTCGCTCAGCGGTGTGCCGTTCGAGAGCACGTCGAACATCGACTTCGGCACGTTGCGCACGTCGAGGTAGCTGATCGACGAGTTCGCCTGCGGGTCGAGATCGACGAGGAGCGTGTTACGGCCGCGCTGGGCGAGCGCAGCCGCCAGGTTGATGGCGGTGGTGGTCTTGCCCACCCCGCCCTTCTGATTGGCGATGGCGATGACGATCACCGAATGCCTCCGTTTGCGCTGCCAGGGCGTGAATCGGCGAATCGAGTCGGGCGGAAGACGACGGCGGGAAACATCGGAACCATCCGGATCTTAGGCAAGGGCGTTTCCCACCGTCAAGGCTAAAAGTTGGGGCCATGAGCCCCGGCACCGCGATCTGTAGTGTGGTGGGCGACGGTGTCCGCGGAGGTCCGGCCGGGGGCCGGAAAGGCTACATCTTGTATTTGCCGAGCTCGTCCTCGGAAAGCCCCTCGAGCCACTTCTGGAGGCGGGTCACGTCCATCGAGGATTCGCGCGAGTTCTCGACGCTCCGGGCGTTCTGGATGACCGCCTCCTCGACGAAGATGGGCGAGCGCGTGCGCAGGGCGAGGGCGATGGCATCGGAGGGCCGCGCGTCCACTTCGATCGAGTGTCCGTTCTTGCGGAGGTGGATCCGCGCGTAGAACGTGTTCTCCTTCAGCTCGGTCACGACGATGCGCTCCACCTGGGCGGAGAGGTCGTCGATGATGTTCTTCAGGAGGTCGTGCGTCATCGGGCGGGGTGTCTGCACGTTCTCGATCTGGAGCGCGATCGCGTTGGCCTCGAAGACCCCGACCCAGATGGGAAGGATGCGCTGCCCTTCCTGGTCGCGCAGGATGATGATCGGCATGTTCGTGATGGGGTCGATCATCAACCCCTTGATGTTCATCTCGATCTGCATCCCGGCCTCCGAGGGGCAGCCCCTCCGGCTGGTCAGAATATAGGAGCCGCGGACGGGGGCGTCAATGCGAGGCCGGCGAACGCCTTCCGACGAGGGAGTTGGGGCCGGAGGCGGTGATCTCGAGCTCGAGCGTCTGGCCCAGAAGCCCTTCCTCGCCATCGAGGTGGACGATGCGGAAGTCCCGGGTCCGGCCGGCCACGCGGCCCGCCTGGGTCACCGTATCCACCAGGACCTGCTCGCGGCGGCCGATCCGGGCCCGGTTCATCTGCTCCTGGGCCCGCTGCTGCATGGAGTTGATGACCTGGAGGCGGCGGAGCTTCTCGTCCGCGGGCACGTCGTCGGCCAGGCGCACGGCCGCGGTCCCGGGGCGCGGCGAATACATGAACACGAACACGCCGTCGAAGGCGACCTCCTCGACCAGGGAGACGGTCGCCTCGAACTCGCTCTCCGTCTCGCCCGGGTACCCGACGATCACATCGGTGGTGAGGGCGAGCGCGGGCACATGCGCACGGAGGAGCGCGACCGTCTCCAGGTATCCGGCGCGCGTGTAGCCGCGGCGCATCGCGCTCAGGATCCTGTCCGATCCGGACTGAACGGGCAGGTGGAGGTACGGGCACACGCGCGGCAGATCGCGCAGGGCGCGCGCCATCCTCTCGTCCACGTGCTCGGGGTGTGACGTCGTGAACCGAAGGCGCTGAAGTCCTTCGATGACGTCCACGCGGGCCAGCAGGTCCGCGAAATCGAGCCCGTCGTGGCGGTACGCGTTGACGGTCTGCCCGAGGAGCATCACCTCCGGGTAGCCTCGCCCGACGAGTGACCGCACTTCCTGGGCGATCGCGTCGGGATCACGGCAGACCTCGGCGCCGCGCGTGCGCGGCACCACGCAGAAGCTGCAGACGTGGTTGCAGCCCTCGATGGCGGTGACGTACGCGCGCACCCGGCTCGAATGGGCGATGGCGTCGTCGGGAACGTCGAAGCTGTCCGCCTTGCGATCGAGGTCGACGCCGCGCCCGTGCCCTGCTCTGGCCCGGCGGACGAGCTCGGGCACGCTGGAGAGGTTGTGCGTGCCGACCAGCACGTCCACCTGGGGAGCGCGGTCGAGGATCGCGGTACCTTCGAGCTGCGCGACACACCCACCGACGCCCACGACGAGGCCCGGCCGCTCGCGCTTGGCCTTCTTGAGCCGGCCGAGCGCGTGGTAGAGCTTGTCCGCCGCCTTCTCGCGCACGGCGCAGGTGTTGATGAACACGACGTCGGCGTCGTCGCGCAGCGAGGTCGACTCATATCCCTCGGCTTCCAGAAGGCCAGCGACTTTCTCCGAGTCGTTGACGTTCATCTGGCAGCCGAATGTCTCGATGTAGTAGCGGTTTCTCGTCGACATGGGGCGCAGTTCGATTCTATCGCGCAACGTACCGCGTTAACCATTGTTCGTCGATGGCAGACCGACCAGGCCACAGCCTCAACTTAGCTAACCCAGGCCGATCGATTGTCGTTGCTGTTGTTACGCCCGCGCCTGCTTGACCATCTCACGCGCGTGCCGTCGCGCCGCATCCGTCACCGTCTCGCCGCCCAGCATGCGCGCGACTTCCTCGACGCGCTCGGACGCGTCGAGGACGCCGACCTCGGTCGTGGTGCGGCCGCGCTCGACCTGCTTGCGCACGACGAGATGGCGGTCGGCCATGGACGCGATCTGCGGCAGATGCGTGACGCAGAGGACCTGGTGGCGCTGGGCCATGGCCCGCAGCTTCCGCCCCACGATCTCGGCAACGCCCCCGCCGATCCCCGCGTCCACCTCGTCGAACACGAGCGTCTTGCCGCGCGCATCGAGGCTGGCCACGGACTTGAGGGCGAGGAGGATCCGCGAGAGCTCGCCACCGGAGGCGATACGCGCCAGCGGACGCAGCTCCTCGCCCGGATTCGGTGACAGGAGGAACTCCGCCGTCTCCAGGCCGCGCTCCGTCCACGTGGACGTGTCGTCGGCGGAGCCGGTGGGGCTGTCGGGCGAGAACGCGGTCTGGAATCGCGTGCGCTCCATGGCCAGGAGCGCAAGCTCGGCCTGGACCTTCTTTTCGAGGTCGCGAGCCGCAGTGCGCCGCTTCCGCGAGAGCTGGATGGCTGCGGCCAGATAGCGGCCGGCGACGGCCTCGCGTTCCTGGCCCAGCGCGCGCTCGCGCTCTTCGGGCGAGCTCAGGTCGCGCAGCTCGGAGCGGCTCTTCTCGCCGAACGCGATGACGTCCTCGACGGTGGCGCCGTACTTGCGCTTGAGGCGATCGATCAGGGCGAGCCGGCTCTCGATCTCGTCGAGCCGGCCCGGGCTGACCTGGAGGGACTCGCGGTAGTCGCGCAGGAACAGGGCCAGGTCGTCGAGCTGGGCCCGCACCGCGCCGCGGGCCTCGACGTAGGGCGCGAAGCGAGGATCGATGCGCGCGAGATCCTCGACCTTGCGATACAGGTGGCCCAGGCGCGTGAGCACGGCCTCTTCGTCCTCGTAGAGGGCGCCATACGCTTCGCCCGACAGCTCGGCCAGGCGGCCCGCGTTGGCCTGCAACCGCTTCTCCTGGCGCAACGCCTCTTCCTCGCCCGGTTGAAGCGCGGCCTTCTCGATCTCGACCGCCTGGTACTCGAGCATCTCGCGGCGGCGCTCGTCCTCGCGCCGATCGCGGCGCAGCGATTCCAGCGCGGCCTCGACCTCGCGCAAGCGACGGAAGGGCTCGGCCATCGCGACACGATCGGCATCCAGGCCCGCATGGTGGTCCACGAGATCGAGGTGTGTCTGGGGGTCGAGCAATCCCTGCGGCTCGTGCTGCCCGTGGATGTTCGCGATGAACGGCGCCAGCTCGCGCAACACGCCGACGGGCACCAGCGCGCCGTTGACGGTCGCTCTTCCCTTCCCCGAAGCCTGCACTTCGCGCCGGACCACGATCTCGTCGTCCTCCGCCGGCAGCCCGTGGCGCTCCAACGCTGCGCGCGCGTCGCGGCTCTCGATCAGCGCCTCCACCACCGCGAGGTCTTCGCCCGTGCGGATGAGATCCGCCGACGCACGCGCACCGAGCAGGAGCCCCAGCGCGTCAATCAGGATCGACTTTCCCGCTCCCGTTTCGCCCGTGAGGAGCGTGAGGCCCGGCCCGAGCTCCAGCTCCACGCCGTGAACGAGTGCGATGTTCTTTATTTTCAGCAGCTTGAGCATCGAAGACCCCGACCTGCGCCGTTGAGGACGCTCCTACGGCTGTAAATCATGGTCCTGCAAGGGGTCAAGGGGGGTCCGCGAGCCCTTTTTCGTTGACAGGCCCCAAGGGGTTGTGCCAGTCTCAGCGGACAGCGCTATTAACGAGGTTCCTTGGCATCTTCCGCCCTCTTCATCCTGGCTCAATCCACCACGGCGTTTTCGGGCGGTATCCGCGGTCTCCTCAGCCACATCAGCGGCGTGGCCATGGGGGTCCTCGTCCTCCTGGCCCTGTTCTCCCTCGTCTCGTGGGCCATCATCCTTTACAAGGGGATGGCGCTCCAGCGCGCCTACTCCCAGTCCCGGACCTTCCTGGACGTCTTCCGCAAGAGCACGAAGTTCTCGGAAGTGAACTCCGTCTGCGTCCAGCTCCAGGCCAGCCCGTTGGTCGGTGTCTTCCAGGCCGGCTATCAAGAGGTCAACCAGCAGGTGCGCGGGACGGGCAAGGAAGAGAAACCCGGAGGGGCCGCCGCGCGTCCTACCGTCAAGAGCCTCGAGTCGCTCTCGCGCGCGCTCGTGCGCGCCGCGACGGGAGAGGTCACGCGGCTGGAGCGGCGCGTCACTTTCCTGGCCACGACAGCCAGCGTGACTCCGTTCATCGGATTGTTCGGGACGGTCTGGGGAATCATGAGCGCTTTCGAGGAGATCGGACGGATGGGTTCGGCGAGCCTGCCCGTCGTCGCCGGCCCGATCGCCGAAGCCCTCATCACCACCGCCATGGGCCTGGCCGCCGCCATCCCCGCCGCCTTCTTCTTCAACCTCTACAACAGCCGGATCAAGGTGCTCTCGTCGATGATGGACGACTTCGCCCTGGAATTCCTCAACATCGTCGAGCGTAACTTCACGTAATGCAGGCGGCCGGGGGCGGCAACGGCGGGGGCGAATCGCACGCCGCCGCGACGTATCGCACGATGCGCTCGCGTCACGCGGGCGCGGTCCTGGGCGACATCAACGTCACGCCGCTGGTCGACGTGGTGCTCGTGCTGCTGCTCGTGTTCATGGTGACGGCGCCCATGATGAGCCGCGGCATCGACGTCTCGCTGCCCGTGGCGAATCAGCCGAACATCACACCCGAGGATCGCCCCGTCACCGTGGTCGTCAACGCGCGCGGGACGGTCTACATCAACGACAAGCCCGTCGCGCTTCCGCTCCTGGAGGACCAGCTCCGCGGGCGCCTCCAGGGAATGGCGACGAAGGTCGTGTACTTGCGTGCGGACGAGGCCCTGCGCTACGGCAAGGTGATCGAGGTCGTCGACATCATGAAACACGCGGGGGTCGAGCAGATCGGGTTCGCCTACGACCTGCCTCCCGACAAGACCGCGCGATGAACGAAGCGGTCGATCGGGTCCTCGAGGAGCGCGAGGCCATGGACCGCGGCTTCCCCGCCGGCGTCGTGATGTCGGGCCTGGCGCATCTGCTGCTCGTCGGAGGCGCGTTCGCGGCGTCCTGGCTCGCCCCGCGGCGGCCGGTGCTCGAGGTGATGCCGGGGTTCATCGTGCCGTTGCCGCGTGGAGGAGGAGGCCCACCGGCGCCGGAGCCCGCGCCCGCAGCCGCCCCGCCGGTGACGACGCAAGCGGCCCCCGCTCCGGAACCGCCGGCGCCCGCCCCGCCTCCGAAGGTCATCAAGCCTCCCAAGGAGGAGCCGCGCAAAGGACTGCCCCCTCCCGACGCGAAGCGCACGAAGCCCAAGCCGGAGAAGTCCACGCCGCCTGCTCGTTATTCGGGTCCGCCGCCGACGGAACGCGCACCTAGGTCGACCTCCAGCGGCACGGGAACCGCCGTCGTACCGGGAGGCGTCGGCATCATCGGACCGCCTGGTCCGGGCTCGCCCAACGGGAGCGACGCGGCCGGGGACTGGTACCTCGCCGCCGTGCAGCAGAAGGTCTGGCTCATATGGACGCGGCAGATCAAGAGCGGCTTCAGCCAGCCGATCACCGTCTCCTTGACGATCCTCGCCGATGGAAGTTTGGAGGACGGTTCGGTCCGCATCGTGCAGAGCAGCGGGGTACAGTTGCTCGACAACGCGGCGATGAGGTCCGTGTTTTCGGCGGCCCCCTTCGGCTCGTTTCCCAAGACCTATGGCACCAACAGAATCACCATTCAGGCCCTCTTCCAGCCCACGCCTTAGAGCCACGCTCGCCATCGGGGTGATCCTCGCCGCCGGGTGGTGGGTGCGGCCGGGCCTGGCGCAGGCGCCACCCACGAACAGCCAGATCATCATTAGCGGCGGGGGCCAGCGCTTCGCCGTGCCCGACTGCCTCCCGCGCGCGGGGGACGAGGCCAGCCGCGAGGCCTGCCGGACGATCACGCAGGTGCTGCGGGCGGACCTCAAGTTCGAGGGCCTCTTCCAGTTC
>Ga0111538_10004425_pt1 | contig 19514 bp, 34 predicted proteins | sample SoiMethybrSBSTD1_FD_79669 | JGI IMG/M metagenome (GOLD analysis project Ga0111538, IMG submission 79669) | Bulk soil microbial communities from a Populus tree surrounding site in Tennessee, USA - Soil MetaG P. TD hybrid SBSTD1 (version 2)... | ecosystem: Environmental > Terrestrial > Soil >...
CCCCCCACGGAGGGTGATACTCGCTTCGCTCGATCCCCTCCGTCCCTTCGGGACGGTCCACTGTGTTCAGGTCCGAAGGACCGGTATCTGACCTGCGGATATAGATGCTTGCCTTCGGCTCGTGACCTTCGGTCCCGTAGGTCCATGTCAATATTGCTACACGTCACAGTAACAGATCATACATACTCCACCCTTGTCAAGCGCTACCACAGAATGACGAGTTATACGGGCACTGAGTGGGACTACCTGATCGGGACGTCACATCGGGTACGGCAGTCGGCCGACCACTCATGATCGTAGATGCCCAGAGCGCCCAAACGCTCAGCGGTCACGGCGTGACAAGCGTGACAGCGTGACGTGACGCTGAGCGTGACAAGCGCACTCAGCTGTACTAACGCCCGCGGGCGCGCGCGCGTAGACCCGTCAAAAGTGACGGGTTTCGCAAGAAGATCATCTATGCGGCGCTCGCCGGACGCCCCTTCGGCACCCCTCACTGTCACGCCAAAAAACCTACATTTCTGACGGGTTTCACAAGAAGATCATCGATCGAGTACGGTAGGGGGGTGCCCTGGTCATGAACGGGGTAACGGGCGACCGGTAGGCCACCGGGAGCTGACCGTCTCGCGAGACACCACCGGCGACGGGGGTGCGCTCCGGGACGCCATGGCGGGTTGGGGCCTGGTGGCGCCGCCCGGGGGGGCCTCTACCCCTCCGGGAACCCGGAGGTTCGATCCCTCCCCTGCCTACGCGTGTCCAAGCGCTACAAGACCGCTACGCGGGTCGAGCGGTGCGAAAAACCCCCGGACCTAGGGCCTTCCCTAGGTCCGGGGGTTTCGTCGTCTCTCAGGGCCGCTGAGCGGCTTCCCGGAGGCGGTCACGGCGGCGGCGCTGTCGCTCGCGTGCGACGGCGCGTTTCTTGTCGGACGACAACTCAAACGTGAAGTCTGCTTCACACTCTGGGTGGCCGCACCGGTACGAGTCGTGCTCGGCGTAGCCGGCCAGGATGTAGCCCCGCCCTGCGGCCTTGAGCAGCACCGGCCCGGACCCGTCGGCCAGCAGCCACCGCATCGCCCGCTCGACCGTCGCGAGGCTCTTGCCGATGTCCTCGGCGATGTACCGCTGGATCGTCCGAGCCCGGCCGGCGGAGTCCGCCTGGGAAGCGATCACCATGACGATCAGGCCGCGGGTGGAATTCAGTGCGACGACGACATGCCTACGGGAGTACTCGGTGGGCGTCACCGTCGGGTGTGGCCTACTATTGGGCACAGCGGTCCTTTCGGTCAGGAACGCTCGATGTACGGCCTCGCGAGGGCGCGTACGGAACGTAAGAGGCCCCACACCTTCCCGTGTGGGGCCTCTGTCGTGTCAGGTGTGACCTTGCTGATACTAGATCAGTCCGCGGACCCGCATGCGTGTTCCGTCTTCGACCGTGGTGCAACCGCTGATCGGCCCCCACTGGGTCGCGAAGGACGTCGTCTCCTCGAACTTCTGGCACTGCTCGAACTGGGCCCACGTGTGGCCCAACACGACTGCCGCCAGGAATCCGAACAGGACAAGGAAAGAACCGGCACAGATGGCAGCCGCACGCACAACGGTCTTGACGCTCACGTAGATCTCTCTTTCAGTGGGGGGTCCTACAGCCGGGCTCAACGAGCAGGCTCGGCTACTCGTCCTTGATGATCTCCGCGGGGTGGGCCAGGTTCTCCCGGTGCCCCATCCGGAACTGGTCGACGAACGCGGTGAAACGCGCCCGATCGTCCGGCGCCCATCCGGCCACCGTCTCCTCGATCCCGGCCATGACGTTGGCGAGATCGTGGATCGGCATGATCATCGCCGTCGACACCAGGTGGTGAGGGTCGCCCGGAAGCCGGCCCATGACCGCGAGCACGCTCACGGGCAGAAACTCAGGGGGGGGGACTACCCCGATCTCCTCCAGGGAGGCTAGTGACGGGCCGGTCCGCAGGGAGGATCCCTGCGTGAACGCGACGTTGTTGATAGGCATGTGCATCTCGGTGTAGTCGCTCATGGGTTTTTCTCCGCCTTCTGCTCTAGATCGATAATCATCTGTACAAGGTCGGGGCGGTCGATCTTCCCCGACACCACCACGTCCCGGCCGGCCTCCCGCAGACGCAGCCGACACAACGCCCGCAGCCGCGGCATCGGCATCAAGGTCAACGCCACCCGCCGACGCGACCACCGCAGATCCATCACGGGCTCGGCGCCTTGGTCGTCACTCCCGAACTTCACCGGACCCACTCCCAGGCGTGCGCCCACTGGTAGCGGCGCCCCTCGATGTCGGTGCCCTCGCAGGATTCCTGCGCCCAGCTCCGACAGACGTGCGGCCCGTCGTGCTCAAGCCGCAGGACACAGCGGAAACCATCCTCCCAAGCGGCCTCCATCAGGTACGCCGGGCAGGCGTCGGCGGTCAGCTCGGGGTCGCCGGAACCGTTCTCCAGGTCGATCGTGATGTGGCTCGCGATCCGGATCGCCCGGCAGTCGGGGCACCGTTCGGGCTTGTAGCCGTGCTCGCATGTGGCGGGCTCGACGTTGAACGTCAGCGGCCCCAGGTGCTCGTGCGGCAGCTTCACCAATTCCGCACACTGGTCGCACCAGGCCGCGAGGAATCCATCGGTCATGATGCGCTCGCGGTGGCGAAGTATCCGTCGGCGTCGTCGTAGCCGTCGCCTTCATAGGCGAGATCGGAGAGGTCGTCGTAGGTTTTCGGGAGCCATCGACCGAAGACACTGTGTTTGTAGAAGGGGTCGCGGACCCCCTGGGCGAAGACGCGAGCGGCTCCGGCGTCGTCTCCGGCGAGGAAGCGTTGCACGGCGGCGGCACCGGTACCGGGCCGGAGTCTGAGTTGCCCGGCGGTGACGGTCCGGGCGGTCCGGGGGATGCCGCCGAGTTGGATGGACAGGTCGTTGCCGCGCCAGCGTGCGAGGGCGGCGGGGGAGGCGATGAGGCCCCGGTAGGCGCGGGTGATCTGGTCGAGCCGGTTGGCCTCGACCTTCGCGGTGACGCCGTGTTTGCCCCACTCGCGGAGGGTGCTCTCGGGGATGCCGGACTGTTTGGCGAACCCGCGGCGGGACAGGCCGATCGCGGCCCGGTACTGCTCGATTTCGTCGAACATGGATTGTCCGGACACGGGGTGCTTGTCGTGGCCGGTGAGGGCTTTGAAGATGGCGTCGCCGAAGTTCATGCCGCGACCTCCTGCTGTGTTTCACGTGAAACGCGATGGATGGTTTTCGATGTGCGCCAGTGTCCGAGGCCGGTCACGTCGTCGAGGTCGTCCCGGTCGCCGTCCCAGATCGTCCACCCCTCCGGCCGCAACGGCTCCGCGAAGTACACGTCGTCGGTCTCGATGAACATCGGGGTCGGCCCGTCGAACCACAACGGCTCGGGCCGCTTCGCGTCGCCGCGCCACAGCTGCCACAACCGGCGGTGCAGGTTCGCCCGGGACTGGGCCACCAGGGCACCCGCCCAGTCCCGCCGCTTGACCTCCGATTGGCTGTTGCACCAGAACCCGTGCGACTGCTTGTAGACGCCCTTGACGGCCTTACGGACCAGGGCCCGGACGGCGGGGTCGCCGATCCCGGCGGTGGCCGCCCACACGTCCCGTAGCCGCTTGCCGTGGTTGATCAGGACGTCCGTCGCGGGTGCCGTCCACGAGTCCACGATTTTGTAGGAGGCGAACCCGTCGCGGGCGTACTCGTCGAGCAGCGCCACCGTGGGGTGGGCCAGCCACACCGGCCCGTCCGGCTGCTGCGGGTCGACGAGGGTCGGGTGGTAGCCGGCGGGGTCGGGCAGCACCCGCCCGAACTCCCAGCGGCCCCGCTGCACGGCATACCAGCCGCACCGGCCGGGCCGGTAGGCGGTGAGCCGGTCGTGTTTCAGGTGTGTCCCGGCAACTTTGGTGGTGGTCATCGCGGACAGGTAGGCCCGGATCCGGTCGAGGCCCCACAACGTCGCCGGGGGCTCGTCGAAGAACGTCGAGCGCCAGGAGTGCCGGTCGTAGGCGAGCTCGTAGGGGAGGTTTTCGGGGTCGCCGTAGGGGCCGTCCATGGCGCCGTTGCCCCACCACTGCGGCTCGGCCTTGTGGTGGCCGTAGCGCTGCTGGCGCAGCAGGGCGTTCCCGGCGGTCCCGGCCGCTCCCCGCCACACGCTCCCGGTGATCCGGTGCCACTCGGCGAGGCCGGCCGTGACGAGCTTGCGGTTCCCGTCGAACATCGGGCAGTAGTCGAGGTCGATGAACTCGGCCAGGGCGAACCACACCCCAGGCCCCGCGATGTCGGGATGCTCGACGTGGAACCACCGGTCGATCTGCTTGACCTTGAAGCCGTGCGAGCGCAGCTCGACCGCGGCACCGTGGTTCTTGAAATCCGCGGCGGTAGTGGGCAGCTGCCCACTCGGCAGGCCGTAGCGGCGGCACACGTCCGGGCCGAGGACCGCGACACCGTGCCCGCACACGATCCGCATGATCGCGGTGAACAGAGCGGCCAATGTCAGGTGTTCGAAGCCGGCCGGGTTGGGACGCCAGAGGCCGTCAACGGCGTGCCCCTGGTCGGTGATCCACACAGCGCGTCGGGTGTCGGCCATCAGAACCGTCCGGCGTTGCGGTGCTGGGCCTCGCGGCGCACGCGGAGGCCTTCGAGGACCAGGCCGTTCACGGCCGCGTTCCAGGAGCACTCCTGCTCCTGCATGATCTGGCGGATCGCGTCGTAGGTCTGTCTGGTGGCGGGGCGGTACATCGCCCCGTTTTTGCTCACGTAGTCACCCATGACTCAAGTTGTATCACATTGAATCATCGATGGGTAAAGAAACGCCGGACCACTCTGCCTCCACGAGTGGTCCGGCGTTCCCCGGGCGCAGCAGACGCCACCCCATGCTCACGGGGCTATGGGCGCGCTTACCGGCCATGAGCAGACCGGCTTGACGTCCTATCAGGACCCTGTCAGATCCCCATTTTCGCACGGGTCCGGGGGCCGACGATGCCGTCCGCGTCGAGTTCATGCTTTCGCTGCCAGGCGATCACCTTGCCCTCGGTCCGCGGTCCGAACACCCCATCGACGGTAGCGCCGACGATCCGCTGCACCCGGGCCACGTCGTCACCGTGCATCGGCGGATCCGTCAGGCGCAGATCGCGATGGGGGCCGAGTCCTCCGGAGTGCACCCACCCCCGGATGACCTTCCCGGGGCAGCCGGTCGCCCACCGGTCGGAGTGCACCAGCGGCGTGAGCGCCCGGTCGGCGCGGCGGCACGCGGCCCGGTAGAGGTCCCGCAGCGAGTCCCGAGCCGGCTCGGCCAGCTGGTTGGTCCCGATCACACACACCCCGTAGCAGGCGGTGTTCTGGCCGATGCAGTGTGACCCGATCGCCGTCCACCCGCGGCCCTCGTAGACGTGCCCGTGCTGGTCGACCAGGAAGTTGTAGTCGACGTCCTTGAATCCGCGTCCGTCCATGCACCACGCCTGGATGGCCGCCGGTGACTGATCGGCCGGCCCTGCCGAGTGGTGCACCATGAACCCGGACCGTTCCCGGTCGGACACGTGCAGCACGCCGGCTTTCGGTGCCCGTGCTCCCCAGTCACGTCGTCCAATGATCTTGATCGTCATCACCCCGGATCGTCTTAGCATCGATCAACGTGGACATGCGGCCGTTGACCTGCTGGTGAACCTGTTCGATCTTGCCCGCCAGGCGTTGCACCACCACCGTGATGATCGCCCCGACACTGCTCACCAGCAGGCCCACCAGCATCGTCCGGGCCGGGGGATCGGAGACCAGGAACACCCCCAGCCCGAATACGGCCAGGACCCCGGCCAGAGCGACCAGGGGCCACGTGATCCGCTGCGCCTGCTGTGACATGACGCCTCCTACGTCCGGCCGCCGAACCAGCGGCTGTGTGAGCGGCCCCCGTCGCTGCCGGCCGCCGGTGCGGCCGGGGCCGGCGGGGTCGGGGTGGCGGGCTTGGTCTCCGGCGCCGGGGCGGCCTTGACCTTCGCCGCTTCCTCCTTGGCCTTCGCGTCGCGGGCGTCGAGGATCCGATTCAGGTCGGTCTCGGTCAGCCCTGCCGGCGCCGGGGCCGGCTCGGGCGGGGCCGCGGGAGTCGGGGCCGGGGTCGGCTCGGGCGTGGGTGACGGTTGTGGATCAACGGACATCGGGGCTCCTTCACGTGATGTTTCACGTGAAACATCCCACCGGTGGCCACCATGCCGCAGAAATATCTATGCCCGGCGATACACGATGCGGGGGGGCAGCAGGCCGTGCGGGCCGGTCAGGGTCAACGTCCCGAACGCGCCGGTGCAGCCGTTCATGTAGAAGCCGTAGCGGCCGGCGGACATCGACACGTTGGAAGTGCCGATGTTCAGCGGCCCGAACCCGCTGGCGGTGCTGCTGACCCGCATGGTCGGCGCCGTCGTGTTGGTCACCTGCCAGCATTGCCCGTAGAAGTGCCAGCCCGACGGCAGTACCAGCGCCGTTCCTAGGGTCGTCTCCTTGATCCCGGTGCCGGTGACGTCGAGGGTGCCGAAGTCGGCCAGGGGTCCCGTGAGCACGGGCATGCCGGTGGCCGGGTTGTTGAGGTAGATCCCGTGCCGCAGCACCCCGGTCCCCAGCACGGTGACCTCTGCCGCTACCCGGTCGATGGCGGTCGGCTCGGGCAGATACATCGGGTACAGGTACAGGATCTGGTAGCCGCCGGTCAGCGCCTGCTGGGTGGTCGCCGCGTACTGGAGCAGGAAGTAGGTTCCCACCGGCCCGGTCGAGCCGGGGATGGACTCGAGTCGGGGCGGCTCGGGGGCGGCTCGCCACATGCCGTAGCCGGGGGCGGACGGCACGCTGTAGCCGATCCCGTCGCCGGACACCCGGTCCTCGACCAGGACCGTCGGCGCCGCGATCGGGGTCAACCGGCAGCCGAGCAACTCGGGGGCGATCATCCGCACGTCGCTGGCCGTGGTGGGTCGCTCGATCACCACGTACGTCTCGGTGCCGTTGGACACGAAGATCTCGGTGTTCTGGGTGGCCAGGTACCGGCGGTAGGCGGTGCCGGACAGGCTTTCCCCGATGTTGATCGTCTTGGCCCACGCCAGTTGCGGATAGTTCTTCTTCGTCGAGTTGACGATCATCCAACTCTTGGTCACCGCGTTGACGCCCCGCACGAACGGGTGGCCGTCCTGCAACGGGAGATAGCCCATCGCCAGCCCGTACTGGGGGGTGCCACCCGAGTCGTACGCCCACTGACTCATCGTGGTCGAGGGCACCGATGCGGACAGGTAGTTGGCCGGAGCGATGTCGATGTCGGAGACCATGGCGCTCAGATCGGCGTACGTGGTGAAGTCGATGCCCCCCACCGTGCCGACGCCGCCCATGAATTGCCGGACACTGCCGGCCGCCGGAGCACTCAACGCCAGGGTCTGTGTCACCCCCATGTTGATCACGAATTTTTCGGTCGCGGTGACCCGCTGCGACACGATCACCGTCGGCCCGGAAACCTTGTAGGTGTTGGAGATCCGGCACAGCGACGACACGCTGCCGGCCGCGATCAGCGTCGTCACCGGGGTACCGATGTTGGCCTGTGCCGCATCGATCAACCCCTTGTACGAGACGACGAGGTACGTTTCGGTGATCTCGAATACCTGTCCGGCGCTCTTGCCGTCGTCGACCGGGCGCCCGTCGAGTGCCACGCTCACGCTGTGACCCCACGTGCACGGGTGCAGCTGGGTTCCCGCCACCCCGCCGGTGATGGTGATGTTGGCCGTGTGGGTGGCGCCCGCCACGTGCGTCAGGGTCGCGGCCGGGGCAAACGTGCTGGCGGTCGACACCCCGCCCGAGGTGGTGTACGGGTGGCCGAACAGCAGGTTGTTCGCGTCGATGACCGCCAGCAGCGTGTAGGTTCTCGTGCCGTCCGACCAGGTCGACCCGTCATCGACGGTGGTCTTACCGTGGTTGGTCATGGTGACGATCGACATCGTCGAATAGCCGTGGTTGCCGCCCACGTAGGACCAGGAACCCACGTTGATCGGACAGTTGTCGTCGTAGGTGGCGTGGATGGTGTCGCCGACGCTGATCGTCGGCCAGATCAGGCTGTCGGCCGTGGCACTGGGCACCAGCGTCACCCGCAGATTGGTGTCGGTCGCCAGGTGCACCGCCGACTCCTCACCCCCGGAGGTGGTGAACGGCATCAGGATGTCACGGGTCGCGTCGAACGTCGACCGCACCAGCAGCTCGGTCCCGGAGCGGAACACGCTGACCGCCGGCATCGTCGACACCCCGCCGTTGAGCGTGACCCCGCCGAGCGTGAGGACCCCGCTGGAGTCGACCTGCAACCCGGGGGGCGTGACGCCCTCCACCCCGAACGTCATGACCCCGTACGCCTGGGGGTTCTGATTCGGCTCGATATCGAAAACCGGCATTCCGGACTCCTCGCTAGCTCAGTACATTGCCGAACGGGTATTGGGCGTTCGTCCCGGCGTCCTGGATGTAGATGTAGCGGTCGGCGTTGAAGGCCCGGTGGGTGGCCGTGTTCGGGCCCCCCAGGTTCGACAGGGTCAGCACGATCACCGCGGTGACATCGGCGGTATCACCGACCGTGAATTCCGCCGACCAGCGGCATTCGTAGGCGGTCCCGCCGATGGCGCAGTTGATCGCGGCCGTGTCCGCCAGCAGCGCCCCGGCCGCGTTGGTCTTACGGACCCGGAACCGCACGGCGGTCGCGTTGACGCTGGAGGTGACCGCCGGCCCGACCACCACCCGGTAGGCGTGCCCCCGCAGGTAGGTGGTCGAGGGCACGGTGAGGACCACCGTCTCCGCCCCCACCGCGGCCGAGTCGGTGTTGGAGTAGTCGGACGCGATCGTCGCCCCGCCGATCGAGTAGCCGTTCTGTCTGATGTGGTCGACCGCACAGTAGAGCTGGGTGGTGCCGTAGGGGGCGCCTTCGGTCGGCGACTGGCCGTAGATGCGGATCCAGCCGGTGCCCCCGCCGTCGGTGTTGGGCGACTCCAGCTGTGAGAACGCGGAGCCGGTGATCGAGTCGGAGTAGCCGTAGAGGATGCCCGGGGTGTAGGTGTGCCCGGCCACGTCCGGCGGCTGCAGGTACATGAACGCCACGGTGGCGGCGGCGCTGACGGCCACGTAGGCGCCGCTGCCGGGCTCGGCGACCAGCAGGCCGGAGGAGTCGAGCGACGCGACCAGCTGGTTGGACGAGTTGTAGATGCGGATCACACCGGTGTTGGTGATCTCCACCCGTTGCCCGCCCGGCGTGCCGAACGTCCCGGACCCGCGGATCACGACCCCGTTGAGCTCACACGTGCCGTCCTTGTTGATCGACCAGCCGGACACCCCCGGCACGTAGTCGCGGGAGTGGATGGCGTCGCGGATCAGGGTGCCGACGCCCCCGACGATCGGATCCCCGAACGTCCCGAACGCTGCTAGATCACTCACCGGGCCCCCTGGTCGATGTCGAGTACCCCGTATACGGAGACGCTGGCCGTGGCGCCGACGCTGCCGCCGGCCCACACGACGGTCAGGATCGACCCCGGATACAGCGTCACGGCCGCCCCGATCTGATCCCGGTTGCCGGAGAACGTGCCACCTAGCAGGTTCTGCGGCGCCTCGGCCCCCAGGTATAGACGACACTCGGTGTCCGTCGTGCTGGTGCAGGAGACGGCGACGTTCGAGGTCCGCCACCGGCTTGACGGGGTTCGGGGGCCGATCGTGATGACGGCCCGGCCGGTGGCACCGACCGTGGCCGTCGCCCCCTCGTCGAGCCGGGCCATCTCAGTCCGCCCAGAGTTCCACGATGCACGAGATGTTGCCCGTGCCCGTCACCGTGCACGCGAAGATCGCGTCGCAGTGCTCCGCCACGTAGGGCACGTTCGCCGGCCACCAGGCACCCTGCGAGAGGCTGTCGCGGGACAGGAAGATCGCCGCGTCCGCGACCACCACGGCCCGGTTGCGTTTCCGGTTCGCCGCAGCGATCCCGATCTTGGTGGTGGTGAGCGCGTCGTAGGAGTACACGGCACGCAGCGCCGGCAACCGGTAGACGGTGGCCTGCTCCACCGAGACGGGGATCCGGGGGATCGTGTCCGGGGATTCCTGATACAGCTCGGAGACCTCGGGCACCGGCTCGGTCACGGCGGTCAACTCGTCGCTCATGATGCGCCTTTCTGCACGGTCTTGATCACGGTCTTGGCGCCCTTGCTCCCGCTGACCGCCAGAGCACCGGCCACGACGATCAGCGTCAGGCCGGCCCCCACGTAGGCGATCCGCACCCAGGTCCCCGGATCGCCGAGCCACCGCAGGATGCGGGTGGGTAGCTCGGCGGTGTCGCGGATGGCTGAGGTGACGTCGGTGACCGCCGACACCGGGCTGGTCACCGCCGTGGCGGCCTGCGTCGTCTTCGCCTTGATCACCTGGGCGGCGGTGATCGCCGATGCGAGGCTGTTCGCCGGCCCGACGGCCCTGGCGATGGCCGCCACAAGATCACCGATGTCGGTGTGCCCCTGGTCGTAGAGGCGCTCCCCGACGGCGGTGATCTGGGTGCGGGTCATCGCCGCCACGAGGTCAGGCCGCCAGCCCGGTGACGTCCTGGACGTCCATGTCGTCGGTGGTCTGCGGCTGCCCGGTGCTGCCGAGCGTCGGCAGATACTTCGACAGCGACGGGTTGTTCTGGTTGGCGTGACGCACCCACCAGTCCATCGCGATGGTGATCGTTCCGCCGATGACGAACACGGTGGCGTCGCCGGCGATCAGCGAGATCGCGGCGCACACCCCGGCCGAGGTCCAGGCGGCGGCCTTGCGGGCCGAGTCGATGTCGTCGTCCTGCGGCTGCCCCACTCGCACGTCGGCCTGCGACGGCAGGGCCTTGGAGTAGACGGCCACGACCAGGGCGCCACACGCGAGCCCTGTGATCAGCGATGCTTCAGGCTTGAGCGCCATGATCAGATTCCCATCTTTGCTTGGGTTTTGGGACCGACGATGCCGTCAGCCACCAGACCGTGGGCCCGCTGCCAGGCCCTGACCTTCGACTCCGTCTCCGGCCCGAAGATGCCGTCGACCTTCGCCCCCACGATCCGCTGAATGATCTTCACCGAGTCGCCGCGGGTGCCCCGGCGGACCGTCGTGGCCGACACCGTCGGCCGGGCCGCCGGCTTGCCCGGCTTGGTGGTCACCGGCGTGGTCGTCTTCGTGGCCGTCGCCGGTGTTTTCACCGTCAGGCCCCCGGACCGGGCACCCTCCCCGTAGGTGTTGACCCCGGCGACCTGGAACGTGTAGGACGTGTTCGCCTTCAGCGTGGCCGTGGTGAAACTCGCCCCCGGCACCGTCGTGGAGGCACCGTCGGAGCGGTACACCTTGTACGACGTCGCCCCCGCCACGGCCGCCCAGGTGATCGTGATCGTCGTCGGGGTCAGGGTGGTGACCTTCAGGCCGGTCGGGGCGCCCGGGGTCTTGCTGGTGCCCGCGGTCGAGCCGTCGGTGGCGAGGATGATCTGCTGGTTGCCCGGGGGCCGGCCCACGGCCGCCCACGCCGAGCGCACCACCGCCGCCTCGTCCGCGGCCAGGCCCTGCCGGGCCAAATATTTGCCGAGGATCCCGTACAGGTAGTCCGGTTCGAGGTAGGTCAGCGAGTTGACGACGGCGGCCGTCCACTGCTGGTCGGTGGTGATCGAGGCCGGGAGGTTGTCGTAGTAGGAGCTGCCCGAGGTGCCGCTGATCGAGTCGTCGGCCCCCTCGTACGCGTCCGATCCGGTGCTGCTGCCGGTACGTAGATCGGCGTAGTACGACGGCTCCTGCTCGGCTGTCGAGGATCCGGCACGCTTCCAGTAGGCATAGCCGACGATCACCGCGACGACCGCGACGCCGCCCCACACGTAGACGGTCTTGGTCTTGCCCAGCACCGGCAGATCGACACTCTTCCCACCACCGCCACCGCCCGCGAGGTCCATCACAGCCCCCACGAGGTCAGGCCGTAGGCCACATCGGCGAGAGGCTGATCAGTGCCGTCGGTGGTCAGCTGGTCATCCCACTGCCGCACCCCCCGGCGTTCCTGCGGCGTCTGCCAGTTCCGCGGATCCTCGACCAGGTTGCCCTTGTACGGGCTGACTGTCGATGCGGTCCGGTCGGCCACGTACGGCAGCTCGGGTGCGGTCTTGGCCGTGTTGTCCGGCAGCGCCCGCCACTCCGTCGCCCACCAGTGCATGTCGATGAACCGGTCCCGCCAGCGGGTGATCCGGATGTTCGAGCGGGCCGCCGGATCGTACGGGGAGCCGACACCGGTGTCCCAGCGGATGGCCAGCGTCTCCGGCGACGCCCCGTCGTTGTCGCCGTTCTGCACCCGCAAGACTTCGTAGGTGCCCGACCGCCGGCCCGGGTTCTCGTACTCCTTCGCCGCGACGGCACCGAAATCGATCTCCCGCATGGTGTTGCCCAGCGCCCGGCCCTGCGCCTGGGTGACACCCGGCAACGCCCCCAGACCCCACTCATGATCTTGTGGGGTGCGGTCCAGATACAGCACCGGCACGCTCGGGTTCTGCTCGAACTGGCCGCCCTCGACATCGACGGGAAGCCCCGGCTGCCCCGTCGAATCGACGTAGTTCGGATCCTGATCGGCGCTCGGGTGCAGGTGGTCAGGGTCGAGCCCCGGCACCAGCGGAGCCGCCGCTACCGGCGAGACGGCAGCGCTCTTCCACGCATTGGCGAATGCCACCACACACCCCCTCTATGGGTCGACGGTCAGCGGCCCTGGGCGGTCTTGAGTGCCCCGGAGAACAGCTTCCCCGCGGCACCGAGGACGGCCGGGGTCTGCCGGCCGGGAAGGATCAGGGTCGTGGCCATGGCCACCCCGACGATCGCCAACGCGATCTTCTCGAACGAGGACATCTCTGCACTCCTATTTCTGGTGTTGCCACCACGAACTCAGCGACTCCACCGGGGACGGCACCCCCGGCTGCACCCGGGCGATCAGCACGCTGATCAGAGACAGCCACGCCAGGGCACGAGCACCCTTCGGCCACCCCTGTTCCAGCAGGCCGAAAGCCCCGGCCGCGATGGCCGTCGCGATCGGGACCCGCACATCAAAATCCCGATCATTGAGAATCATCGAATTGAATAGGGTGATGCCGCCGAGTGCGATGATCGGCCCGGTCGTCTCGCTCACGACGCCCTCCGCAACTCACGCCCGTCATCCGCCGCCGCCGCCGGCCGCCACCCCCACCACTGCGTGTAGGGCTTCCACAGCGCCTCTTCACGAACCAGGGCGCCCGTGTGCGGGGCGTCGATCATCTTCCCGATGCCCGAACACACCGCCATGTGACCGGCCTTGACCAGCACGTCCCCGGCCTGCGATTCGAGGATCACGTCCGAGTAACGCGTCCAGCCGTTGGCCTTCGCCCACCCCCCGAACGTCGCCGTCGTGAAGCGGGGCGGGTTGTAGCCGGCCTGCCGCAGCCCCCAGTACACGAGCCCCGAACAGTCGTACGCATCCGGGCCGACCGCGGACCACCGGTACGGCTTGCCGATCTGCGACCGGACCGCCGCGACCAGGGCCCCACCACCACCGCCGGCCCCCCCGGCAGCAGCCACCGCGGCTGCCGCCGTCGAGCTGATCAGCGGCGCCAGGCCCGAGCCGGTCGCCGACAGGGCAGGCCCCAGCGTGCGACCGCTGACCGGCTGGTTGAGCACCGAGCGCACCGCGTCCGCCAACGGCTGGTTGCGGATCCCCGCCATCGCGAGCAGACCGCCCCCGACGGCGAGGCTTACCGCAACCCCGTTGACGGCCATCAGCGCTTGCCGAAGACCATGCCCGTCGCGAGACCGACGATCATGAATCCGACCGCGATCCCGGCGCCCATGACGACGGCGCTCTTGAAGCCGGCCATGTCAGCGGGCCAGGAACTTCGGGCCGTACACCGCCCCGGCGTAACCCACCGCCGCGCCGATGATCAGCCACTTCCAGTTGATCGCCACAGCGACCCCTCTCAATGCGGTTTCACGTGGAACAGGGACAGGCGATTGCTCAGGTGGTGAGCTGGGCCAGGGAGACGCGGCCGGCCACACCGACGTAGTTGGTCAGCACGGTGAGGGTGTGGGTGCCGGAGCCGCCGATGGTGCCCTTGAACTGCAGGCGCATGCCGTCGGTGGTCCGCAGGTACTGGCGGCGGTTCTCCCACCCGGGCTTCTGTGTGAAGTCCTGGTTGAACGGGATGACATAGACGCCGTTGTCCTTGCCGCCGGCCGCGTCACCCACCGCCGAGTAGTTGTAGGCGCGGGTCAGCTTGTCCTGCCACAGCTTCTTGATCCGGTCGACGATGATGTTCGACTGCAGCTGCAGCTTCGCCGGATCCGGCCAGTCGCTCTCGCCCTGCGACCGCGAGAGGCTCGAATCCCGGAGCACGAAGATCAGGTTCCGGACGGGGAAACCGGTGCTGTTGGTCAGCTGCACGGTCGCCGAGCCGGCCGACACCGTGTAGTCGGTCTTGTTCCAATATTGTGTCGTTCCGACACCGGGCGGCTGGTCGGCGACCGGGTTGCCCGAGCCGTCCGTCTGCGTCGGCTGCCAGTACGACTGGGGCACGAACCGGAACCGCACACTCGGGGCGGCGGTCGGGGCGGTGCCGTAGATCGTCGCGGTCGGCGCCACGCTGATCTTGACCTTGAACGGGGTCGACTGCGACTTGTTGGGCAGCGAGCCCAGGGCGTCACGCTTGACGAGCTCCATCGGGATCCGCAACACGAAAGCGAAGGTGCCCCCGGTGCCGCCGGTGCCGGTGGTCGCCGTGTAGACGCTGCCGGTGCGGGGGTCGTCCTGGAACTTGTAGCCACCCCACTTGTTGATCATGGCGAGGTCCCAGCCCGTCACGGAACTGATGATCTCGCTGTTGCCGGTGTCCGTGAAGATCATCGAATCGATGACGTTGAACGGACCGTCCGCGGCGTACGTGACGTTGGCCGAGTTGCCCGAGGTCGTGCCCTCGACCAACAGTTCGATCTCGTTGAGAAACGCCGTGCTGGGCACACCGTACTGATCGAGCGCCACCGCCGACGCACCGGTAGTCACGGTCTTGTCGAACGGCTCGTCGTCCATGTCCTGGACACCGACCTTGAAAGGCCGCAGCGGAACCGCCGCTTTCTTCGCACCACCGGGAGTTTGCTTGGCCTGCACGGGAGCAGTCACCGAAAGGGCTCCTTCCCTGCTCACGCCGGCCCAAAGCCGGCCCTATTTTCTAGGGCCGAATCATGCCCGAACGATGCAAACCGTGCGGTCCTTTCGACGCAAATAAAGCCACCAATATTGCGGAAGCGACATAGTCACAGCATCAACTAGTTTCGGGTCGATACCCCCCCCGATCTCCCCAAACCGTTTCCTATCCTGCTCATCGGGATCATGAGCCAAGAACAGGTGATGAGCAGAAGAATAAGCCAAACGAGGAATTTCCACCGGCCGCTGTGTAGCACCCCAGATACCCGCCTTCTGCGACCGGCCCCGCGAATACATGTTGATGACCTGATCCCGCATCCCCAGCTCATCGCACAGCGCTGCGAGCTCATCGGCGAACAGGATCCGATTACCCTTCCGGTAAATCTCGGAAAAGGCCCGATTGAACTGACGCCATTGCTCCTGACGAGTCCGGTAGATACCCAACTCGGGATGGAAATCAGTCTTCGGCCACAACGTATACCCGGACGGCTTCCGCTTCTTCCACGGATTCGTATGCGGCGGCCACGAACGGATCAACTCGAAATTGTTTTCCTTACCGAACTTCGTGGCCGTCTCATCCTGAGGCTTCATGACCAGAACGACACCCTGCAATACCGGCGTCGCCGTCACCCCGAGCAATTGATATCCGAGCGTCGTTTTTCCCGCCTCGGTCGGCCCGATAATCGACACATGCTCACCGGGCTTGTACTCCCACACATTTTCGAGGAAATCGAGCCGCTCATACTCGATAACCTCGATACCGTCCGGGCTGGTACGCGTCGTGACGATCATTCGTCATCCCCACCCGAGGCGAGGAACGCCTGAATGGCCGACCACCGGAACCGCCGGTGACCACCCGGCGTCGTGATCGCCGAAAGCTTCCCGTCCTTCGCCCACCGGGTGACCGTCTTCGGATCCACCCGGAACAGCCGGGCCACCTCCCCCGGCGTCCAAAACTTCTGCGGCCCCTCCGCCCCCGTGGTCATACCCCCGCCGCCTTGAGCAGCTCCTCAGGGCTGTAGAGGCCCATCGCCGGATTCGGCTCCATCATCCGGTGATTGACCATCACCTGAAGGATCAGCGGCGACACCGCCGCGATCACCTCCCCATACGGGCCCACCGACACGATCCGATCCAACGCATTCGCGACCTTGCTGTTGGTCTGGGCGATGCTGTTGACCGCCTCCGCGATCCCCGGCAGATGGACCTTCGTCGCCAGGGCGTCCAGCTGCACCGCCGCTCGGGTCTGCTCCTTACGGATCAGCCGGGCCGCCATGCTGGCGATCCCGATCGGGAGATGCCCCAACCCGATCAGGGCCGGCCGGTAGTCGATCTCCGTCGCCTTCTTGGCCCCGGTCGCCTTCCGCGGCCCCGGCGCCGCAGCACGCCGAGGACCCGCCGCCTTCACCCCCGGCTTGGCGCCCGGCTTCGCCCTGGGCGTGCCGTCCGCCCGCCGCCCCCAGGGCGCATCCTCATCCGGCTCGACAGCCGGCCCTGGCGCCGCGCTCGGCGCTACCGGTTCCTGGAAATCGGGCATCGTCACAGCGGGTTCCCCTCTCTGCTCATCAGGCGGGCGGCCCACATTTCCGACGGACGCCACCCGTTGTCGTACGCACGCCGGTAGTAGCCGAGGACCACATCGGCCTCGGCGGGCGGGATCCCGGTCGCCCGGACGGTCAGATACATGCATTGCGTCTCATGCAGCTGGTGCCGCATCGCCGCGAACACATCGTCATAGACGATTCCGTCGGATCCCCCGTCCGAGAGCCGGCACGCGATCCACCGGCCCACGTTGTGCAGCCCGGCCGCCACATGCAGCGCCATCGCGTCGGAGACCCGTTTCCCGGCATCGCTGTACCCCAGCGGCCCACCCTCCGCCAACCCCGACTTCACGAGCCGTGCCCCTCGTAGCGGGCATCCTCGCGAGCGTTGATCGACTCGGCGATGTACGGATGCCAGATCGCATCGACGATCCGGGCGATATCGGCGCTGAGCGGTTCTCGGATTTCGCAGGTCCCGTTCGCGACTTCCAGGTCATCGACCTCGACCCGCCAGCGCTCGTGCCGCTCGCGGTAGAAGATCTTGTGACCGCCGACGGTTCCCTCGATGATCGTGGGACAGCTGATGCACGTCCAGGTGAGGACAAGATCGGGAATGCTGTCGACGTTCTTCACCGCTCGGCTGCCTTCGTCGCGACGGCCAGGGCGACGCACGCGACGATGATCGCGACGGCTGACCAGATGAGGCTGGCCGAGATTCCGCGTTCGGCGGTCTCGATCCCCTGCCGGAGATCCTCGGTGGCGGATTCGACCCTTTTGGCCGTTTCGCGAATCTGTTTCAGCATTACCCGATGGTGATCTGCACGAGGCGATTCCCGCAGCAAAACCCGAATTTTCGGCAGAATCGCCGGTATGGACCTAAACCAACTCACCGTCATAATCGAGAACCCGGATACCGGCGCCCAATATGCCGGGATCGCCACCCGCCGCCCGCGGGTCGACGACTACCGCAAACCGATCTCCGTCGGCCTCTCCCCACACCCGGACGAGTACACGCGCTGGTTCAACGCAGTCGACCCGGGCCATGCCGCGTTCGCCAGGGTGTTCGCCAAGCCCGGCACCGGATTGCCGAGCATGACCGGCCAGCGGATCCGGTCACTGCCCGACGGCACCCTCCCCTGGATCTCCCACAAGGACCACGTGCCGATATCCTCCCTGGTCGCCTACTGGGCCGGCCTGAAAGACCGCTACGCCCCGCCCACCGGCCGACAGCTGTTCTGGACCCCCCAGCACGAGCACGCGCCCGCCGGCGATGCCGAGCGCCGGAACTACCTCGCGTACCTCGCCGAGGTCGCCGAGGCCGCCAAGGATTCCCCCTGGATCCGGGTCGTGCAGATCCAGTCCGCGTACGCGATGCGCTGGCGCGGCGATGAGACCGACTGGCGTGAGTGGCTGCTGCCAAACATCTCGCTCGGATTCGACACCTACCCTCCCCAATTCGGATCCGGCTACGAGCCCGTCGAGAGCTCCTTCGGGCTGCTCCGCTACGCGGCCGAGGCCATCGGCGCCCCCACCTGGGGCGTACCCGAACTCGGCGCCGAGGTCCGCCGCCCCGGAGCAGCTGCACGCGCCGACTGGCTCGTGCGGGCATGGATGCACCTGGACGAGGCCGGCGCCGATTTCGTCGGCCTCTGGTGCTCCCAGGAAGACCGGGATGGGGAGCATTTCGACTACCGGCCCACCGACACCCCGACCCTCCAGGCGTTCGCGACGATGCTCACCCCGCCGATGCCGCAGCCCTACGCAGGGTTCCCCGCCTCATGACGGACAAGCGGACCCACCCGGAGCAGATCTACATCACCGGCTCCCGTCAGGACGCCAAGGGCAAGAGCTACTTGCTCATGGCCTGCTCTCGGTGCAGCGACGCCGACCTGGTAACCCGAGGCATCACGGCGGCGCACGTCATCGCCGCCGTGGAAGACCACATCAAGCGCACCGAGGGCGGATTCATGCACCCAATGCCAGACCAGGACGCAGACGACCAGGTCGGCGCTGAGATGACGTCGGTGGTAGAGAGTGGGCCATGATCAAAAAACTCGAGTTCCTGGGCCCCGGCGGTCTCCCGAGAATGCTCCGCCGCATCGTGATCGGCGTGTACCTATGGCATGTTGCGCTCGATGTGTTGGCCCCGGCCGACCCCGACAACCCGGATGGCTCCGATGGCTCATCTTGAGGATGATGACCAGGGCCGATGGAGTAAGTGGGGCACGGCGGTTCTGGGCCTCCTGGCGATCACCTGGATAGTCCTCCCCCGGAACAATGCAGCGAAGGTCGTCGAGGAACTGGGACGATCGATGTCCGGGATGGTCAACGCCGCTACGGGGATCCGGCGCCATGATCCGTCGGCGGTCGCCGAGTACCAAGCGCTCCCGGCAGATCTCCAGAAGTCGATATGGGAGATGCTCGACCCTGCTGATCAACTGTGGGTCGAGGCAGTGATGGCCGGCACTGAAATGTGAAACATCTCGGGAAGCGCTTCCCCAAGAAATTTCGGGGAAGCGCTTCCCCGTTTCTGGTTTTGGCGTAAGGGAAGCGCTTCCCCGTACTCGTACCTGGTGGTCGCCGAAGGTGATCACTCCGGAAAAGCGAAGCGTTCCGCTTCTTGACAAGAACGAAAGATATGTGATCCGTAATCATGACGATTAGCAATATTTACGCGAACCTACGGGACCGAAGGTCACGAGCCGAAGGCGGACATCTATATCCGCAGGTCAGATACCGGTCCTTCGGACCTGAACACAGTGGACCGTCCCGAAGGGACGGAGG
>Ga0111538_10004426_pt1 | contig 19511 bp, 24 predicted proteins | sample SoiMethybrSBSTD1_FD_79669 | JGI IMG/M metagenome (GOLD analysis project Ga0111538, IMG submission 79669) | Bulk soil microbial communities from a Populus tree surrounding site in Tennessee, USA - Soil MetaG P. TD hybrid SBSTD1 (version 2)... | ecosystem: Environmental > Terrestrial > Soil >...
CCCGCTCGGCCGACTCCGTCGCCTCCTCGGCACGGCGTGACCGCAGCGGCGCGCTGACGAACAGCACCACGAGGGCGAGCACGACGAGGATGACGAGGAAGTCCATTAGATGGTCGCGGGACCGGCCATCTAGACCGGTACGCGCGCCTCACGGCCCACCCGGGCCGCGTAGGCGGCGGTCACGCGCCGGCCGACGGCGCGCGGTGACGGCCACAGCGCGATCAGGCCGCCGCAGAACACGATCAGCGCCCCGAGCCAGATCCACGTGACCATCGGCGACACGAGGATCCGGAACGTCGCGGCCGGCGGGTTGGTCGCGTACGACTTGGTCAGCCCCTGAAGCGCCTGGGCGAGCAGCCGGTTGCGGTCGGCCGGCGCCAGCGCACCCGCGTTGTCGGCCTCGGTGAAGACCTTGTCGCCCTCCTTCACGCGCGCGTCCAGCCGCCCCGTGTCGGGTGCGACCGTCACCCAGAAGTCGCGCCGCAGGCCCGCCTGGAGGGCGACCTCGCTCGTCGCCTCGCCCTCGAAGAAGCGCGAGACCGGCCCGAGCATCGGCCCGACGGACGGGAAGAACCGCCGCTCGGTATGCACGACCGAGACCTCGTCGCCGCGCGTCACGCGCAGCTGAGCGCCGAGATCGATCCGCTCGAGCCGCCCGTTCGGCGCGGCCACCAGCTCGGCCGTCGGCTTCTCGTAGCGCACCGTGTAGCCGCCGATCTCCGTCGACTGCCCGGCCGAGAGCTGCACGTCCTGCTCGTGGGCGAAGCTCGAGGACGCCGCGATCCCGACGAAGATGACCGCCATCCCCGAGTGCACGAGGTAGCCGCCGTAGCGGCGCCGGTTGCGCCGCACGAGCGAGACGAGCGCGACCGGCACCGGCTCGCGCGCCATCACGCGCCGGGCGCGGACGCCGCGCACGAGCTCCTGCACCACCCCGCCGATCACGAAGCCGGCGAGCACGAACATGATCAGCGCGTCGGGCTGATCCCCAGCGCCGAGCGCCAGCGCTACCACGAACACGCCCGCCGCCGCCACGAGCGGCCACGTGAAGTTGCGCCGCAGGTTGGCGGCGGTGGCTCTCCGCCACGCGATCAGCGGCCCGATGCCGGACAGCAGCACGAGCGCCATCGCGATCGGCACGGTCAGCGAATCGAACATCGACGGCCCGAACGAGTGCCGGCGGCCCGTCAGCGCCTCCGAGATCAGCGGGAAGAAGGTGCCCCACCAGATCACGACGCACATCAGCACGAGCACGAGGTTGTTGAGCAGGAACATGACCTCGCGCGACAGCAGCGAGTCGATCCGGTGCTCGGACCGCAGCTGCGGCGCGCGTGACGCGACGAGGTAGACCGACCCCGCCGTCATCGTCGCGATCAACAGCAGGAACGGCACGCCGAGCGTGGACGCGCCGAATGCGTGGATCGACTCGAGGATGCCCGAGCGCACGAGGAACGTCCCGAGAATCGCCAGCACGCCGGTGGCGAGCACGAGCGAGACGTTCCAGACCTTCAGCATCCCGCGCTTCTCCTGGATCATCGCCGAGTGCAGGAACGCGGTGCCGGTGAGCCACGGCATCAGCGACGCGTTCTCGACGGGATCCCAGGCCCAGTAGCCGCCCCAGCCGAGCTCGGAGTACGACCAGCGCGCGCCGAGCACGATCCCCACGCCGAGGAAGAACCAGGCGGTGAGCGTGAACGGTCGCGTGTGCCGGATCCAGTCGGCGTTCAGCCGCCTCGCCACGAGCGCGCCGATCGCGAACGCGAAGGGCACCGCGAACAGCGTGTACCCCGAGTAGAGCATCGGCGGGTGGATCATCATGCTCGGGTGCCGCAGCAGCGGGTTGAGGCCGATGCCCTCGGCCGGCACGGGCCCGATCGTGTGGTCGAACGGCGACTCGAGGAACACGAGCAGGGCGGCGAAGAACGCGCCGAGCCCGAGCAACACCGCGGTCGCGTACGGCGCGATCTCCCGCAGCCGGCGACGCGTGACGTACAGGATCAGGCTCGACCACAGTGCCAGCAGCGTCAGCCACAGCAACAGCGAGCCCTCCTGCGAGGACCAGACGGCGGTCGCGCGGTAGAAGGCCGGCGTCGTGGTCGAGGAGTGGGTCGTGACGAGCGCGAACGAGAAGTCCGAGCGCAGGAACGCCGCCTGCAGGATCAGGAACGCGACCACGGCGACGCCGGCGAGCGCGTAGACCGCCCGCCGCCCCGAGGCGACCCACTCGCGGCGGCCGGACCGCGCGCCGTACAGCGACGCGCCGATGCCGTACAGGCAGACGCCGAGCGCGAGGATCAGGCAGGCCTTGCCCGCTACGAGCATGAGACCACTAGGTCTGGTCGGCCGTGAACTTCGACGGGCACTTGGTCACCAGCGAATCCTTCTCGCCGACGAAGACGTCGCCCTGCTTGCGGACGTCCACGATGACCTCGCGCCCGGCCCGGAACGGATCCGGCAGTACGCCCTCGTAGCGAACGGGCACCGACACGTTGCCGGCGCGGTCGCGCACTCGGAAGTTCGTCACCGTGCCCTTGCGTTCATAGCCGGCGACCACCTTGCCGGTCAGCTGGTAGGTCTTGCCCGGCTGGGCCATGCTCAGCAGCTGGCTCGGGGTCCGGGCCTCGCTGGACGCCGAGAAGCTCGTGTAGAGCAGGGCGCCCGCGAGCAGAACGGCGGCGCTCAGCGCCACGACGAGGCGGACCGTGCGCTTACGTGCGGGATCCATCGCCTTCGATTATGGCGAGGTGAGTCGCCGGCACGCGCCGTGATCCATTCGTCGAGTCACAGCGCAGACTGGACGAACGATTGGTGCCTCGCGGCGAACGTCACATAAAGGTTTGCTGAAAGAGGTCGAGAAACTTTCACATAGCTCCTCCGTACTAGGCAGAACGAGCATGCAACTCACGGCCACACTCCCCACCCGCCTCCGTCGCGACCGGCGCGACTCCCACGCCGGCCGCGCTCGCCACACCGTCCTGCAGGCCCTCGCCCGGGCCAAGCGCAGCGGCGGCCCGGAGGACCGCGCGCTGTACTCGTGCAGCTGCGGCTACGCCTTCAAGGCGGAGGTCTCGACCTCCGTCGGCTGCCCGCACTGCGGCACTAGCCAGGCCTGGTAACCCGCTCGCCCGGGGCGGTGACCCCGGCGACCACGAGCCGCGCGACTGTGAGCGCGGCCATCACCTCCACGGCGAGGAGCGCGAGCAGCACCGTGAGCTGCACGCGGGCCGCCTCGGCCGGCGACGCGCCGCCGAGCACGAGCCCCACGAACGTCCCCGGCAGCGTGACCAGGCCGACGTTCTTGGTCTGATCGAGCAGGCCGATGAGGCCTGTGGTCGCCGCGCGGCGAACGGGGCCGGAGAGCGCCTCGCGGACCGGCACGCCGAGCGCGAGCCGCGTCTCGATCGCCGCGATGTCGTCGGTGACCTGCTCGACCAGCCGCCGCCCCGTGACCGAGGCGGCGACCATCGCGCCGCCGATCAGGATCCCGGCGACCGGGATGAGCTCGCGCGGGGTCGTGCTGAACGCGCCGCTGGCCAGCAGCGGGACGAGGCCGGTGGCCGCTCCGGCGGCGATCGCGGCGCCGGCGCGCATCGGGGCGTCGGGCACGCCGCGCAGCCGGCGGCCGGACGTGAACGTCGCCGTCGCGAGCATCACCGCCACGAACGCGGCCGCCAGGCCCGCGTGGTCGAACACGAGCGTGACGATCGCGCCCACCACGGCGAGCTGCACCGCCGCGCGCAGCGCCGCGATCGCCAGATCGCGCTCCAGCCCGAGGCGGCCGACCCGCGACAGCACGATCGCAACGACCACGAGCCCGGCGGCGACGGCGACCTGGATCACAGGGCCACTCTCCGGTCGGCCACGCGCTCGGCCTGCGCCTCGTCGTGGGTGACCATCAGGATCCCGAGGCCGCGCGCGGCCAGCGAGCGCACCAAGTCCTCGACGGCCGCCGCGGAGACGCTGTCGAGCGCCGCGGTCGGCTCGTCGAGCAGCAGCGCCACGGGATCGCGCGCCAGCGCTCGCGCCACGGCCACCCGCGCGGCCTCGCCGCCGGACAGCTCCTGAGCGGTGCGGGTCATGAACGCCGCGTCGAGCCCGGTGGCGGCCAGCGACTCGGCGAGCGCCGCTTCGTCGGGCGCCTCGAGCCCGTAGGCGAGGTTCGCCCGCACGTCGCCCTCGAGCATCACCGGAGCCTGCGTCACGAGCCCCACGCGCCGCCGCAGCGCGCACGGCTCGAGCTCGCGCGCGTCGGTCCCGTCGACCAGCACGCGACCCCCGGCGGGCTCGTCGAGCCGCACCAGCGTGCGCAGCAGGCTCGACTTGCCGACCCCGGACGGTCCGACGAGCGCCACCGCCTCCCCCGAGTCCACCGCGAGGTCGAGCCCGCGCAGCAGCTCGCGGCCGCCGCGGACGACCGTCAGCCCCTCGGTCTCGATCCGCGGCGCCGGCACGCTGACATTGTCACGTACGAGTGCCCGTTCTGAGAGAAGCGGGCGAGGGGAATCGAACCCCCATTTCTGGCTTGGGAAGCCAGCGTCTTGGCCATTGGACAACGCCCGCGCGACGACGCATCGTAGAACGATCGTGGTTGGTGCGCCAGTGGTTGTCCGGCTTCCGGGCTTGCCGATGGCCGCGCCGAAGCTACGATCCGCAACTCACGGACGGCGGAGGAGCGCACGATGGGACTGAGGAGAATGGCGACCGCGGTGCTGCTCGGGTCGGCGGCGATATGGACCGCGCCGAGCACAGCGAACGCGCAGCTCCCCGCCTGCGACGCCGCCAAGACGCCGGTGGCGTACTTCAGCGGCCTTCCCGACCAGTTGATCACGGGTCGCGACCATGTCTTCCGAGTGCTCGACCGTGACGACGGTTCCGGGTTCGTCAACGGCGACGTCCACGTGGTCATGAGCGAGAACGGCGTGCCCTACTGGTCGGGGACCATCGGAGAGTTCGATCTCGAGAACCAGCGGCTGTTCATCCGCTCGGATCCCGGAGACAGCCCGCTGACCGTGACCGCTTCCTACCCCGAGTACCGCATGGACACGGTGTATCCGGAGCCGGCCGAGTGCCAGCGCGTACTGGCGAAGACGATGTCCGCGACGGCGGGTCGCGCGCAGCGCCCGCTGTGGGTGCGCGGCCACTTCGACGAAGGTCAGTTCATCCTGCGAACCCGCAGGAGCTGCCGCACCAGCTACGCGCCGGACCCGGTGGCCGTCTCAGTGCGCGCCAGAGGCCGGCGCCGCTGGGCTCGGGTGGGCACTGCCGACCAATGCGAGGGTTGGGCGGGTCGCGCGTCGGGCCGCCACTTCCGGCTTCATCAGCTCGGGGGAGACCCACAGACACTGCTGTTCGTGCCTCGTACTCCGCGTCGGAACGGCAGCGAGGACTTCCAGTTCCGGATCACCCGCGCCACCGTGTCGGAGTCCGGGCACGTCAGCACCGGGCGGACGCTCCGCCGCGGCGCGTTCCGGGTCATCACCCACCATTGGCCGCGCGAGCGGGTCTATGCCTACAACCCCGATGGCTCGGTGAACGACCGCTACTGGAACTACTGCGTCAACGGGGGCAAGACGGTGTGGATGCACAACGGCAACCCGTACTGCATCGACCCGGCGCTGACCGTCCGCAGGGTCAAGCTCCTGCGCTGACGAACGCCGCAGAGCGGAGAACGTACCCTTGAAGACGTGCGCCCGCGCCTCTACTGGCCGATCACGCTCGCCGCTGCGGCGCTGATCGCGCTGCTGACGTACGGGGTCGCGTCGAACGGCACCGACACCTCGATCGACCAGGCGCTCGCGGACGGGAAGCGCGTCGAGGCGCCGGTCAAGGACCTGCCGCGGCTGGGCGACACGGGCACCGCGTCGCTCGCCGACCAGAAGGGCAAGGTCGTGGTGCTCAACGTGTGGGCGTCGTGGTGTGATCCCTGCCAGTCGGAGATGCCGCTGCTGCAGCGCACCCACGACCGGATCGCCGCACGGGGCGGCGTGGTGCTCGGCATCGACACCCAGGACTCGCCCGAGGCGGCGCTCGACTTCCTGCGCGAGAAGAACATCACGTTCCCGAGCCTGCGCGACCGCGACCGCGAGTACGGCCGCAAGTTCGGCGTCGCCGCCTATCCCGAGACGTTCCTGATCGACCGCACCGGCAAGATCGCGGCGCTCAAGCGCGGACCGGTCACGCAGGAGTGGCTCGACCAGGAGCTCGACCCGTTGCTGGAGGAGAAGGCGTGAGGGTCCTGCTCGCGCTGATCCTCGTGCTCGGCCTGACCGCCGCCGCGGAGCCCAAGGTCACGCTGCCCGACATCGAGGACGAGGTGATGTGCGTCGAGTGCCGCACGGCGCTCAACGTCTCGACCGCGCCGGTGGCCGACCAGGAGCGCGCGTTCATCCGCGAGAAGATCGCCCAGGGACTCACCAAGCAGGAGATCAAGGACGCGCTCGTGGACGCCTACGGGCCCGACGTCCTGGCCACGCCCGAGGCCAAGGGGTTCGACCTCAGTGCCTGGCTGATCCCGGGCGCGCTGGTCGCCGCCTTCGCCGTCGGGGTCGCCCTGCTCGCGCGCCGCTGGCGGCGCACGCCCGCGAGCCCGGAACCCGACGCCCCCGAGCTCGACCCCGCTGACGCCCGCCGCCTCGACTCCGAGCTGGCGGCCTTCGACCGGTGAGCGACGGCGTCGACACCACCGTCGTCGCCGCGTTCGCGGTCGGCTTCGTCTCCTTCATCTCGCCATGCGTGCTGCCGCTCGTGCCCGGCTACCTGTCGGCGGTCTCCGGCGTCTCGCTCGCCGAGATCCAGCAGGGCGAGAAGCGCCTCTCGCGCGTGCTCGCCCCCGCGATCGTGTTCTGCCTGGCCTTCACGGTCGTCTTCGTCGCGCTGGGGATGACGGCGACCGGGCTCGGCTCGACGCTGCGCGACGGCCGCGGCACGCTCGACAAGGTCGCCGGCCTCGTGATCATCGCGCTCGGCGTGCTGTTCCTCGTTACGCCGTTCGTGCCCAAGCTCAACAAGGAGTGGCGGCCGGACGCGCTGATGTCGCGCGCCGGCTCCGGCGGCCCGCTGATCGCGGGCGCCGCGTTCGCGTTCGCCTGGACCCCGTGCGTCGGCCCGACCCTCGGCACGATCCTCACCGCCGCGTCGGTCCAGGACACGGTCGGCAAAGGCGCGATCCTGCTGCTGTTCTACTCGGCCGGCCTCGCCGTCCCGTTCCTGATCACGGCCGTCGCGTTCACGCGCGCGACCGCCGCGTTCCGCTGGCTGCGCGACCGCTACCTGATCATCACGGCGATCTCCGGTGCCGTGCTGATCGCGATGGGCATCCTGCTGTTCACCGGCGAGCTCACGACGCTCAACCTGAAGGCCCAGGACGCGCTCGACGGCCTCGGGCTGAACTTCTTCAACGAGCTCTAAGAACCGCCAAAACCCTCGGGTTAAGGGGCGGTCTTCCCCACTGGCGCGGCAATGCGCCACACCGCACCCTTGAACGCATGCTCCCCATGCCCCTCCGCGACGGCACCTACGTCGCGGTCCGTCCCCAAACCCGCAAGGACCGGCCGCTCCTCGCGGAGTTCTTCGCCGGACTCTCCCCGCAATCCCGCTACCAGCGCTTCTTCACGGGCATGCCACCCAAGCTGCCCAAGCGGATGCTCGACGCGCTGGCCGACGTCGACGGCGACCGCCACGTCGGGATCGTCGCCGTGCGCGGCGGTCGCATCGTGGGCGCCGCGCGCTACCTGCGCCGGGCCGAGGCGCCGACCGTCGCCGACGTGGCGTTCACGGTCGCCGACGAGGTCCACGGCCGCGGCCTCGGCGGGCTGCTGATGCGCGAGCTCAAGGCCCACGCCGGCCGTCGCGGCATCACGCGCTTCGTGTTCGAGGTGCTCGCGACCAACGACCCCGCCCTCACGGTCGCGCGCTCCCTCGGAGCACGACTGCGCCGCGACGGAACCACCGTCGAGGGCGTGATCTACATCGACTCGGGCGCGGACACGCCGAGCAGGTCCAACGCCCGTGCGATGGTCCGCCGCGTGGCCACGCAGAGGCCGAGCCGGAACGACTGCAAGTCGGACGTCTCGGCCTTGAGCACCGGGCAGTCGCGGTAGAACGCCGAGTAGGTCCGCGCCAGCTCGAGCGCATAGGTGGCGATGCGATGCGGCGCGCGCCGTGCCGTGGCTTCCCCCACCTCGCCGGGGAACGCCAGCAGCTTCCGCACCAGCTCGCGCTCGGACGGATGCAGCTCCAGCGGGCCGCCGGGCGACCAGCGCAGCGCCTCCTGCGTCCGCTCCTCGCCCGCCTCGCGCTCGATGCTCGCCGTCCGCGCGTGTGCGTACCGCACGTAGTGGGCCGGGTTGTTGGCCGGATCCTCGTCGCGCGCCACAGCGAGGTCGAGCTCGATCGTCGTGTCGTGCGAGCGGTTGAGCAGGAACCAGCGCGCGGCATCGACGCCGATCTCGGCCACCAGCTCCTCGAGCGTGACGAACTCGCCGGCGCGCTTGGACATCGAGGCGCGGTCGCCCCCGTCGACGAGGTGCACGAACTGCATGATCAGCAGCTCGAGCTTGTCCGGGTCGCCGCCGAGCGCTCCGTACGCCGCCTTCATCCGCTGCACGTAGCCGTGGTGGTCGGCGCCCCAGACGTCGATCAGCCGGTCGAACCCGCGCTCGCGCTTCTCCTGGTGGTAGGCGATGTCGGACGCGAAGTACGTGTGCACGCCGGTCGAGCGCTCGAGCACGCGGTCCTTGTCGTCGCCGAAGTCCGACGTGCGCAGCCACAGCGCGCCCTCCGCCCGGTACGAGGTGCCCATCTCGTCGAGCTGCTCGTACGCGTGCTCGACCAGGCCGTTCTCGTGCAGCGAGCGTTCGGAGAACCAGTGCTCGATGTCGACGCCGAAGTCGTGCAGCGTCGCCTTCGCGCGCTCGATCATCAGCTCCACACCGCGCCGCGCGACGGCCTCGAGCGGGGCGGTCGCCGCGTTCGGGATCTCGGCCGCCAGCTCGGCGACGTACTCGCCCTTGTAGCCGTCCTCCGGAACCGCCTCGCCGCGCGCCCGCGCCTGGATCGACTCGCCGAACTTGTAGACCTGGGACCCGTAGTCGTTCATGTAGAACTCGCGCTCGACGGCGTGGCCCTCGAACGCGAGCAGCCGCGCGATCGAGTCGCCGTAGGCCGCGTTGCGGGCGTGGCCGACGTGCATCGGCCCGGTCGGGTTCGAGGACACGAACTCGACGAGCACGCGCTCGGTCTCGGTCGCGCCCCCGCCGCCCCAGGCGTCGCCGGCCTCGAGTACGTGCGCCGCGGCCGCGATGTACCAAGCGTCGGCGAGGAAGACGTTCAGGAACCCGGGGCCGGCGACCTCGATCCGCTCGACGCGGTCGCCCAGCCGCTCCTGCAGCACCGCGCTCAGGCGCTCGGCGATCTCCCGCGGCGGTGCCTTCAAGGCCTTCGAGAGCAGCATCGCGGCGTTCGTCGAGTAGTCGCCGAAGCCGGCTTTCTTCGGCCGCTCCAGCGTGGGCGTCGTCGCGCCGTCGCCGAGTTCGGCGGCGGCGGCCTGGACGGCGGAACGGAGCTCTTCGACGGGCGAGGCAGTCATTGCGGGGTCAATGATGGTACGGCTCGTTGGCCAGGATCTTGTGCGCCCGGAACAACTGCTCCAGCAGCACGACGCGGGCGAGCTGGTGCGGGAGCGTCATCGCGCCCAGCGAGAGCCGGTGGTCGCAGCGCTCGAGCTCCGTTCCGTACGGCCCGCCGACGACGAAGCAGACGTCCCGGCCCGCGTGGCGGCGCTCCTCGAGCCAGCGCGCGAAGTCCTCGGACGTGTACTCCTCGCCGCCCGCGTCGAGCAGCGACACGTACGCGCGTTCAGGGATCCGGCGCTCGACCTGCTCGTCCTCGCGCACCTCGATCTGCCGCACGCGCGCGTGGCGCGCGAGCAACCGCTGGTAGTGCTGGATGTCGTCCGAGAACGGCGGGCGCACTTTCCCGACCGCGAGCACGGTGTAGTGCACCGCTGCGATACTAGGCCGAAGTGGACGAGGAGCCCGCCGAGCGCCACATCAACCTCCACACCTCACCCGAGGTGATGGCGGGCATCTACGCGAACTTCGCGAACGTCTCGCACTCGGACTACGAGTTCACGATCACGTTCGCCCGCGTCGACCACGAGGTCGAGGCCGAGGAGGTCCCCGGCGTGGTCGTCTCGCGGATCAGCGTGTCCCCCAAGTTCATGCGCGAGCTGATCAACGCGATGGAGGACAACTGGTCCAAGTGGCAGACCAAGGAGGGCATCAAGAACCTCCCGGAGTTCAACGACCCGAACGATCCTCGCTGAGCGCCAGGGCCTGACCGATCCGCTGCACCGCGGTGGGGTGGGTGCCGAGCAGGAACGAGACCCAGCCGGGCGGGTCGGGATCCGACACGTTCTGCATCGTGATCTTGCGCTGGAACTCGATCAGCCCGTCGGGATCGCCGGTCAGCTCGATCGAGAAGCGGTCCGCCCGCGCCTCCACCTGGCGCGAGAGCTGGTTGGAGATCATCGTCGTCAGCGGCACGATCAGCGCGATCGCCAGCGCGACGGCGGGCACGGGCGTGGTCGCGCCGCGGCGCATCATCGCCTCCCCCAGCCGCGCCACGGCGAGCATGCCGAACGGCGTGACGATCAGCAGGTAGAGCAGGCCGTGCGGGACGTCGTCGTAGTGGACGTGGCCGAGCTCGTGGGCGACGACGCCCTCCACCGCGTCGGGCGAGAACTCCTTGAGCAGGTTGTCGTAGATCACGACGCGCTTGGTCCCGCCGAGGCCCGTCACGTACGCGTTGGCGGCCGTCGTGCGCCGTGACGCGTCCATCTCATAGACCTCGCCGACCTTCACGCCGGCGTTGTCCGCGAGCCCCAGCACCTCGCCGCGCAGCGGGCCCTCGACGCGGGTGAACGTGTTGAACAGCGGGTCGATGACGATCGGGTTCGCGTAGATGCTGATCACGCCGAACGCGACCACGACGACGCTCGCCGGGATCCACCAGCGGCGCCGGAAGCGGCGGATCGCGAACACGAGGATCGCGCCGCCCGCCGCGGCGAATACGGCCGAGATCGCCGTGCTCTTGACGACGTCGCCGGCCCAGCCGACCCAGTCCTGTGTGACGAGGCCCACATCCTTGGCGCGCTGGCGCGAGATCGCCGCGATCGGCAGGTTCACGACCGTCAGCGTCACGGAGAGCGCCGCGCCGACGGCGGCGCCGGCGCCCAGGATCGGCCGCTTGAACGGGCGCGTCGGGCCGCGCCGCACGATGTAGATCAGCACCCCGAGCTCGACGACCAGGCCGGCGCCGTAGAGGATCAGCTGGCCGGTCCGGAAGTGCTCCGCCCGCTCGATGTAGGCCGGGCTGAAGTAGGTTTGCGCGGCGACGTCGACGGGCGTGACCCCGTCGCGCGGCCGCATCAGGAAGACCGCCGCCTCCGCCACCGCCAGCGCGGCGGCCACGGTGATCGGCAGGCGGAGCCGCTTGGGCACCGAATAGACGATAACTCCACGCATGCGCGTCGCGATCGCGTCCGACATCCACGGCAACAAGCAGGCCTTCCAGGCGGTGATCGCGGCAGCGGAGGCGGCGGGCGCCGAGGAGCTGTGGTGCCTCGGGGACCTCGTCGGCTACGGCGCCGAGCCGGACGCCTGCGTCGCGCTCGCCGACGCGCACTGCACGGTGTGCCTGGCCGGCAACCACGATCTGGCGGTCGTCGAGGTGCTCTCGCTCGACGACTTCTCGCGCGGGGCGGCGCTCGCCGCCTACTGGACGCGCGAGGTGATCCGGCCGGAGACGCGCGAGTACCTGCTCTCGCTCTCGCCGCAGTCGAGCGCCGAGGGCGTCGGCCTCTTCCACGCGTCGCCGCGCGACCCGGTCTGGGAGTACGTGCTGTCCGCGCTGGCGGCCGAGCTGTGCTTCGACGCCACGGACTTCCGGATCTCGTTCATCGGCCACTCGCACGTGGCGCTGTCCTTCCACCGTCCTGAGGGGGAGGCGGCGTCCGGGACGACGCGGCGCGAGGGCTCCGAGGTCGATCTGGCGACCGGCGAGTGGCTGATCAACCCCGGCTCGGCCGGCCAGCCGCGCGACGGCGACGCCCGTGCCGCCTGGCTGATGCTCGACACCGGGAACTGGACCGCGACCTGGCAGCGGGCCGAGTACGACATCGCGGGCGCCCAGGCGGCGATCCGCGCGGCGAACCTCCCGGATTCGCTCGCGGAGCGCCTCCAGTATGGGCAGTGACCGCAGGTGGGGCCGCTAGCCTGCGAGTCTTGATGCGTCGCGCCACGCTCGCCCCAGCGCTGATCGCCGCCGCGCTGCTGACCGGCTGCGGCGAGACCAACCGCGCCCTGATCTCCGAGGATCGCGCCCAGGCCCTCCAGGAGGCGATCGATCAGGTCGAGAGCGCGTGCAGCGAACACAACGCGCAGGACGCCCAGCAGGCGATCGACGATCTCTCGGCGCAGGTGAACGAGCTGCCGCGGCGCGTGGACACCCAGCTCAAGCAGAACCTGCAGGACTGGGTCCAGCAGATCAACCGCCGGCTCGATCGCGATTGCAAGGAGGAGGAGACGGCGACGCCGGAGCCGACCGAGACCGCGACGCCCGCGCCGACCGAGACGGCGACGCCCGAGCCGACCGAGACAGCGACGCCGGAACCGACCGAGACGGCCACGCCGGCGCCGACCGAGACCCCGGCTCCCACCGACACGCCCGACACCGGCGGCACGACCGGGCCGCCAGGAGACGAGCAATGAGGCCTGACGCGCTCTTCGCCGGCCGCTACCGCCTCGAGCGCCGGCTCGGCGTCGGCGGCATGGCCACCGTGCAGCTGGCGTTCGACAGCCGGCTCGAGCGCTACGTCGCGGTCAAGCTGCTCGCCGAGCACCTGGCCGAGGACTAGAACTTCGTCTCGCGCTTCCGTCGCGAGGCGCTGGCCGCGGCGCGGCTCGTGCACCCGAACATCGTGCAGGTGTTCGACTTCGGGCTCGACGAGTCGACGCACCGCAACTTCATCGTGATGGAGTTCGTCGACGGCCAGTCGTGCGCCGAGATGCTGCGCGACCAGCAGACGCTGCCGCCCGACGAGGCGGTCGAGATCCTCGCCCAGTCGTGCAAGGGGCTCGACTACGCGCATCGCAACGGCGTCGTCCACCGCGACGTCAAGCCCGGCAACCTGCTGCGCGGCCGCGAGGGGATGGTCAAGCTCGCGGACTTCGGCATCGCCAAGGCGGCCGAGGACTCCGACATCACCAAGGTGGGCTCCGTGCTCGGGACCGCGGCCTACCTCGCGCCCGAGCAGGCGCGCGGCGAGGCGGCCGGCCCGTCATCGGACCTGTACGCGCTCGGCGTGGTCGCCTACCAGCTCCTCGCCGGCCGCCTGCCGTACGACGCCGGATCGCTGACCGATCTGGCGCGGCTGCAGGAGACCGGCCCGCCGCCGCGGCTCGACGAGGTCGACCCCGCGATCCCGTCCGCGCTGGCGCTCGCCGTCGCGCGCGCGCTGCATCGCGATCCCGAGCAGCGCTACGCCGATGCCGCGGAGATGGAGACCGCGCTGCGCAACGGCCTCCGCGGCCGTGCTCCGGCGGGCGCCACCGAGGCCACCTGGGCGGCCGAGGACACGGCGGCGACGCGGATGCTCACCGGCACGTCGGCCACGCGCGTCGCGCCGCCGACGTCGCCGGGCACGCGACCGCACCAGCGGCTCGAGCCGCTCGACGAGCCCGCGCCGCGCCGCGCTCCGGCGCGCCGCGCGTCCGCTCCGCCCCCAGCACGCAAGAAGAAGAAGTCCGGCTCGGGCACGCGCCTGTTCGTCGGCCTGCTCGTGGTGCTCGCGCTCGCGGCGGCCGGGATCGTCGGCTACCAGGCGCTCGAGGGCAGCGGCTCGAAGTCCGTCCAGCTGCGCGAGGACGTTCGCGGCAACGTGAACAACGCGATCGAAGAGCTGCGCGGGCTCATCGACGACAACACTCAGTAGAACGCGCCGTCACGGATCGCAGCGGCGCTCTGGGCGAGGCGCCCGGCGACGATCGCGGCCCGCAGCTCGGCCATCAGGCGCTGCAGGTAGGCGAGGTTGTGGATCGTGAGCAACCGCTGGGCGGTCTGCTCGCGTGCCTTCAGCAGGTAGTGCAGGTAGGCCCGCGAGTAGCCGTGCGCGCAGGCCGGGCACGGGCAGCCTTCGAGCAGCGGCTCGTCGACGGTCCGGTAGCGAGCCTTGGCGAGGTCGACGCGCCAGCGGTGCGCCGGGTCGGGCACGACGGCCATGCCGTGGCGGCCGATCCGGGTCGGCATCGCGCAGTCGAACGTGTCGATCCCGAGCTCGACGCCGCGGACGAGGTCGTCGACCTCGCCGATGCCCAGCAGGTGCCGCGGTCGCGCGTCGTCGAGCTCCTGCAGCGCCCAGTCGACGACCTCGAACATCTGGTCCTTGTGCTCGCCCAGCGTGCCGCCGATCGCGATGCCGCCGACCGGCCGCGCCGCGACCTCCTGCGCCGACCAGCGGCGCAGGTCCTCCTCCACCCCGCCCTGCACGATGCCGTAGACGATCTGCCCGTCGGGCCCGCTGCGCTCGTGCCAGTCCAGGCAGCGGTCGAGCCAGCGGTGCGTGCGCTCGGTCGACCGCGCCGTGTAGTCGCGGCCGCCGTGGAACGGCGTGCACTCGTCGAACACGAGCGCGATGTCCGAGCCCAGCGCGGCCTGGACCTCCATCGAGGTCTCCGGCCCCATGAACTGCGTCGACCCGTCGAGGTAGGAGCGGAACGTGACGCCCTCCTCCTCGATCTTGAGGATCGCGCCGGCGCGCTCGCCGGCCGAGGCGGCCTGGGCGGCACGGCCCTTGATCTCGTCGGCAACGGTGCCATGGCCCATCGAGAAGACCTGGAAGCCGCCCGAGTCGGTGATGACCGGGCGGTCCCAGCTCATGAAGCGATGCAGCCCGCCGAGCTGGGCGATCAGCTCGTGGCCCGGCGTCAGGAACAGGTGGAACGTGTTCCCGAGCACCATGTCGTAGCCGAGCTCGGCGGCCTCGCGGACCTCGAGCGTCTTGACGACCGCCTTGGTGGCGAGGGGGACGAAGGCCGGCGTGCGGACCTCGCCGTGGGCGAGCTTCAGCGTGCCGGTGCGTGCGCGGCCGTCGCGTGCCTTGATGTCAAGAACGGACACAGGCGCGCGGACGATAGCCGCGCGCCTGTGGTGAGTGGGCGGCGGGGCTTAGCCCTCGATGGTCTTCTGGCCGCCCGCGATCTCGATGCGGCGCGGCTTCTTCTCCTCGGGCTTCGGGATGCGCACCTCGAGCACGCCACGGTCGAAGCTCGCGGTGACGGCCTCCGGGTCGACGCCCTGCGGCAGCGTCAGCGACCGCGAGAACGAGCCGAACGCGCGCTCGACGCGGTAGTAGCCCGCACTCTTGGACTCGTGCTCGGCCTTGCGATCGCCCGAGACGGTCAGCGTGCCGTCCTCGAACTCGATCTTCACGTCGTCCTCGGCGAGACCGGGGAGGTCGGCGCGCAGGACGAAGTGGTCGTCGGTCTCGACCAGATCCATCGCCGGCATCCAGCGGCGGAGCGTGTTGCCGCCGTTTCCGGCTGTCGGCGCGTCGAAGACAGTGTTGAACAGACGGTTCATCTCGTTCTGCAGCGTGCTGAACTCACGCAGCGGCTCCCAGCGAACGATGGTCATTTGGCAGTACCTCCAGGGACAGGAACTTCGCAACTCCTGCCATTCTAAGATCTCAGTCGACTACTGTCAACTTTTTCTTAGTCGCTTCGACTAAGATCTGCTGCCCCCGGCAGGACCCGCTCCCAGAACGCGCCGAGCACGCGCAGCTCGTCGGGGCCGAAGTGCTGCAGGAAGCGATCGCGGACGCCGTCGAGGTGCGTGCGGCGCGCCGCGGTCAGGCACGCTTCGCCCTTCTCGGTCAGGCACGCGTAGGTGCCGCGGCCGTCGTCGGTGCACGCGTCGCGCTCCAGCAGCCCGTCCCGCTCGAGGCGGTCGACCAGCCGCGTCATGCCCGACCGCGACAGCAGCACGCCGTCGGCCAGCTCGGCCATCCGGCGGCGTTGCCCCGGTGCCGCCTGCAGGTTGATGAGCACCTCGTAGGAGGTGAGCGGCAGATCGTGAGCGGCGAGCAGCTCCGCGTCGAGCGCCTTCACCAGCGCGCTGTGCACCCGCAGCAGTCCTCGCCAGGCGCCGAGCTCCTCCGGCGTCAGCTCGTGGATCGGTTCGGCCTTGATGTCAGGAATTGACGCCATCGCGCGAAAGCCTACATGGCAGATCGTTGCGCGAACAACCGACGAGTAGGATGCCCGCATGCGCCTCGAAGGTCTCCACCACGTCACCGCGATCACGGCCGACGCGCCCCGCAACGTCGATTTCTACGCCGGCGCGCTCGGGCTGCGCTTCGTGAAGAAGACGGTCAACTACGACGCGCCTGACGTCTACCACCTCTACTACGGCGACGAGCAGGGCGCCCCGGGCTCGATCATGACGTTCTTCGAGTTCCCGCAGGCGGCGCCCGGTCGCCACGGCGCCGGGATGATCCACACGGTCGCGTGGCGGGTCGCCGATGCCGCCTCGCTCGACTTCTGGGCCACCCGGCTCGAGCACGCCGGCCGGCCGGTGGAGCGCGACGACGGCGTCGTGCGCTCCTCCGATCCCGAGGGGATCGGGATCGAGATCGTGGCCCGCGACGTCCCCGACGCGCCGCTCGTGGCCGCCGCGGCCGACATCCCGGCCGAGCACGCGCTGCAGGGCTTCGACAGCGTGCGCGCCTACGCGCTCGCGCCCGACCGCTCGCGCGAGCTGCTCGACAAGCTCGGGTTCGACGACGATGGCGTGCTGGCGGGCGAGCAGCGCCGCGCGCGCTACACGTACGACGCGGCGCCGGCCGAGCGTGGCCTGCAGGGCGCCGGATCGGTCCACCACGTCGCCTGGGCGTCGCGCGACGAGGACCACGAGGCGTGGGGCGAGGCCGCCCGCCAGGCCGGCGCGCGGCCGACGCCGGTGATCGACCGCACGTACTTCCGCTCGATCTACTTCGTCGAGCCCAACGGCGTGCTGTTCGAGGTCGCGACGCTGTCGCCGGGCTTCGCGGTCGACGAGGACGCCGACCACCTCGGCGAGTCACTTGTCCTGCCGCCGCAGCACGAGCACCTCCGGCAGCGGCTGGAGCGTACGCTCACCCCGGTCCGCAACCCACGGGAGGAGACGGCATGGCAGGGACAGAGTTCTGGCGCGAGCTGAAGCCGATCGAGAACGTCTTCAAGCCGCACGCGCTCCCGGACGTCTATCTCAGCGACGCGCCGACGGACGACGAGCTCTACTACATCCCGCTGAGCGAGACGGTCGGATCGCGCCCGCTGCTGATCCAGCCGAGCCAGAACCGCTGGTGCGACATCCTGCGCGCGACCGGCGCGGGCATGGTGAACCGTCACTACCACCCGCACCAGGTCTTCGCCTACACGATCTCCGGCAAGTGGGGCTACCTGGAGCACGACTGGGTCGCGACCGCGGGCGACTTCGTCTACGAGGCGCCCGGCGAGGCGCACACGCTCGTCGCCTACGAGAGCGACGAGCCGATGCTCGTGCACTTCAACGTCACCGGCCCGCTGATCTGGCTCGACGAGAACGGCGAGTCGGTTGGCACGTTCGACGTGTTCGACTACATCGACCTCTGCAAGGAGCACTTCGAGAAGAACGGCATCGGCGCCGACTACGTCGAGACGCTGTTCCGCTGATCGAACTTTTCCGCGCGCTCGTGCATCCATGAGGCATGTACGACGCGATCATCGTGGGAGCCCGGGTCGCCGGAGCCTCCACCGCCATGCTGATGGCGCGGCGCGGCCTGAAGGTGCTGGTCGTCGACCGCGCGCAGTTCCCGAGCGACACCCTGTCGACGCATCAGGTGCAGGTGCCCGGGGTCGCTCGCCTGCGGCGCTGGGGCCTGCTCGACGACGTGATCGCCGCCGGGACGCCGCCCACGCGCCGCGTGCGGTTCGACACCGGTGCCGCGGTCCTCGAGGGCCGCTGGCCGGAGTTCGAGGGCGCCGACGCGCTCTATAGCCCGCGCCGCACGATCCTCGACACGCTGCTCATCGACGCCGCCCGCGCGGCCGGCGCCGAGGTACGCGAGCGGTTCAAGGTCGACGAGATCCTGTTCGACGGCGGCCGCGTGAGTGGGATCCGCTCCGGTCCCGTGCGCGAGCAGGCGCGGCTCGTCGTCGGCGCCGACGGGCGCCACTCGCTCGTCGCCAAGGCGGTGCGGCCGGCCGCCTACCGCGCGATCCCGCCGCGGACGGTGGCGTACTACACGTACTGGGCCGGCGTGCCCGGCGACGAAGGCCGGATGTACGTGCGCGGCGACCGGATGATCGGCGCGTGGCCGACCAACGACGGGCTGGTCATGACGTACGTCGCCGCGCCGGCTGCCGACTTCGGCGCCTTCCGCGCCGACCCCGAGGGCAGCCTGCTGGAGGCGCTCGACCGCACCGGCGAGCTCGGCGAGCAAGTGCGGGCCGGCGAGCGGGCCGACCGCGTGAAGGGCACCGCCGATCTCCCGAACCGCTTCCACGCGCCGTTCGGGCCGGGCTGGGCTCTTGTCGGCGACGCCGGCCTGATGATGGATCCGATCACCGGTCAGGGCATCACCCAGGCGTTCCGCGACGCCGAGCTGCTCGCCGGCGCCGCCGCGGCCGGCACGCCACTGGAGGACTACCAGCGGGCGCGCGACGTCGACGCGCAGCCGATCTACGACATGACCGTCGACCTGGCGTCGTTCGCGCCGCCGCAGGTCCGCCAGCAGCTGCTGTTCGACGCCCTCGCGGACCGCCCGGAGGAGATCGAGCGGTTCTTCGGCGTCATGAACGGCTCGGTCCCGAGCGGCGAGTACTTCGCACCGCGCAACCTGCTGCGCCTGCTCGGCCCGCGAGGCTTTATGAAGGCGGCGGTCGTCGGCGGGAGAATGGCGGCATGAGCGAGCCCGCCGACGCCTGGCTCGTCCGCGCCGCGCAGACCGGCGACGTCGGCGCGCTGGGCACGCTGCTGGAGCGCCACCGGGCGCTGCTCTACGCGGTCGCGGTCGGGATGCTCGGCCACGGGCCGCAAGCCGAGGACGCCGTCCACGACACGTTCGTGATCGCGCTGCGACGGATCGACGGCCTGCACGACCCGGCGGCCGCGCGGGCGTGGCTGCTCACCGTGCTGCGCAACGTCTGCCGCGCCGAGCTGCGGCGGCGTGAGCTCGAGCCGGTGCCCGAGCCGTCGGCCTTCGCCGTCGACGAGGCGATCGACCGGCACGCGCTGCGCGACTGGGTGTGGACCGCGCTCGAGCGCCTGAGCGAGCCGCTGCGGCTGCCGATCGTGCTGCGCTACTTCTCGAACGCCAGCTCATACGAGGCGATCGCCGATGTCTGCGGCGTCCCGGTCGGGACCGTCCGCAGCCGCCTGAGCGCGGCGCGGGCGAAGCTCGCCGACGAGCTGCTCGCGACCGCCGCGCTCGC